>Ga0209643_1000936_pt1 | contig 34487 bp, 29 predicted proteins | sample AutmiccBRH37_all_FD_187383 | JGI IMG/M metagenome (GOLD analysis project Ga0209643, IMG submission 187383) | Deep subsurface microbial communities from Mt. Terri, Switzerland - Autotrophic microbial communities BRH/37_all (SPAdes) (version 2) | ecosystem: Environmental > Aquatic > Deep...
TCCAGCTGAAACCAGCTCCTCCGACGAGCATATCTGAGGGCCCATTCTCGGAGCTGGTTTCAGCTTCCGCTACCTTCAGTGGTTGATTGAGAATTATGAACCGTGACACAGAATTTTGAATACTCCCTCCGTCTGCCGGGCAATAAAACACTCTTGGATGTGCACGCCTCCATAGACTACGTGTTATTGTTGATCTGGCAGTACAGCACTACAATTTTAAGTTGAAGTTATATCTTAAGCCTCATCTTCTTTCTCTACATCAGCATGAGCTTTTGCATCAAAAACAGTACGTTCTTCTAAATCTCCAAACCAAAGATCTGAACTTGTGATTTCATACTGACGCTCTTTTTCTGTTATGGAGATTTCTTTCAGTATCCACAGTATATTTTTTGCGTCCGGGAAGTTCTTCCCAGTAATTTGCGCTTCATAAAGACGATTTAAGATCGCAGTCTCATCCAAACCATTTGAGAGCAACCTGACTATCACAGCATGTAGTGATGAATCAAACATCTCAAATAATTCATTTTTATTTGCTGTGATTTTTATAGTAAATTTCACTCCTGTTGGCTCTTTGAATATGCCATTGTATGCCTTTCTTAAAAGTCCATAAGCATTAAAAAGGCTCCTGTGATAAGCCGAGTCGGCATGTTCTTCCCAAAGTTTATTCTCAACCATTTGATGACTCAGTTGATCTATCTTGCCTTCAGTAATTTCATCATTAAAAACATGTTTTAAAAGAAATTGAGCTGACTCATGATGTTCAAAATCATTAAGTGACATCAAACACATCTCTTTTAACTCAGATTCACTCATCCCGCCAAGATCATCTTCACCTATATCCATCATCGACAACAGTGCTTTATAATCTTCTGCCGTCCAAGCATTGTCAATTTCAGAAATTTTTGAAAAAGATAAAATCTCTACGTTAAACTCTTTGTTCATTGCACTCTCCTATCATCTTGTAGCTACTGGGAAATGTCGATCATTCTCATTCCCCCAGAACGACTCTTGGTTTGGTGTCTGCCGGTTTGATAGAGGATGCCTTTAGACAGCAATGGAGTTCAACCGGCGGTTTATCAAGGAGCCGCCTGCCATTTCGATGATTACCCCGCCTGAACCCCGCTCTCAAATCCCTCCCACATTCTCTTCGTTTTTAATTCGGCTTTTCAGCGCATACATTGTTGTTGACCCTGAAGACCAAAACATGAGTTTCCCTTCTTTTACAAGATCATTGGCCACGTTTTTCAAATCACGTGGCTTTGTCTCCGGATCGCAGCCATAGAAATCTTTAATGTACAACTGCGCTTTCGGCGATGTTTCGGCTTTCTCAAGAATTGCGGTTTTGAGTGCTTCTTTCGTTAATTGCATATAAAACCTCCTAAAGGATTTCAAATCAGCAGCAGATCTGCCGGGCCATGATATCATGCTCTTTCATGCAAATGATGCGGTGGTCACTTTATCCTTCACATGATTGAGACGGGAAAAGGATGAAAAAGACCTTTACCTCCAAGAAATAGAGCAATCCTTGTGCCCGGTTGTCATTATTCGACTCACATAATGTAAGGAACAGATTTTCATAAAATAATTTGAGAAAGATTGAGAGGTGTCTTGGACATCAAGTGAGGTCATATATAACCGCTGGTCATATATGACCAGCGGGGCTGGTGCGGTTTGGGAGATGAGTCGCATTCTCAATACCTTTCTGTTGTATATATTGACCCACCCACTTTACACTGAAAAGCTCGCAAGTGAGATCGCAAGATTTATGCAGACTTCTGCTAGCACCCCGACATGAGTTCCTCTCTAAACGAGGGTGTCAATCGCTAAAGACTTCCTTTCTCCGTAAAAACTAATATACTGTATCATATTGTTATGGTCAGGGCTTAGCTCGGGCTGATTTGTTCACTCACCTGGCCTTTAGAATGTTATTCCTGGGAGCAACCTAAGAACAGCTTGAAATCGGACAGAAGGGAATCGACATGAAGAGTAACCTCGCATCAATGACCTCTGTTGTCAGAATATTTCACTTTATTGTGCTAGGAAGTGTGTTGCTGTTCTCAGGTTGCGCCCATTTTGCGGGACAACCAATGGAGGTCCTTTCCTATGTCGGTAAATCCACATCTCATCAAAACCTCTTTGTGTTTGTCCGAGGTCTTGGCGGCAGTCACCGTTCTTTCGCCGAAGAAGGCTTGGTCGAAGCAACCTGGCAAAGGGGTATTGATTTTGATATGATGGCGCCCGACAGCCATTTTGCATATTACTCCGAACGTACTCTGATCGAACGACTCAGACAGGATGTGATTCTGCCCGCGAAGAAGAAGGGATACAGGAAAATATGGTTGGTCGGTCCTTCAATGGGCGGGCTTGGCTCACTTCTTTATGTTCGCGAACATCCAGAGGACATCGCCGGTATCTACTTGATCTCCCCTTTTCTTGGAGACGATAAGATAATCGACGAAATCAATGAGCAGGGTGGTCTCAGGCATTGGAAACCGGGGGATTATTCTGCCGATAAGGATTGGCAGCGCATGCTATGGCATTGGATAAAATTGGAGGTGGTGGAACAGAATACTCCTCCTATTTATCTTGGCTACGGTAATGATGATATGTACGTCAAAGCCCAGAGACTCCTTGCCACGGCGCTCGAGGAGAGCCACATTTCCCGTCTGGACGGGAAACACGATTATGCGACTTTCAAGGCGCTCTGGCTGAATTTTCTTGAACGGGATGTGTATCTCAACCCTTAAGGAGGAGCATCGCTTGGAGGGTAAACCGATGAGATCAGCTTAGCTCAGTGCGGCTAACCCCGACAGCATTCAGCAGGTTATGCAACAAAAGAATATCAATTATGGAAGGATAGGATGCAGATAAAAAACAGTGTTGTGGTTGTGCTGCTATCGCTTTTTATGCTCTCCGGTTGCGGGAAAAAAAATTGGCATTCGCCGTGGCAGGACGCCGGGCTGGCAACAGATTCAACTCAGGTAGAGATGCTGTATGCCGAGGCCCGTGAAAAACTCGAGCACGCGGCAGACCTTGAGAGCCTTATGGCTAGCATGGAGTCGATGCAGCAGGTTTTGGCAGTCGATCCCGCGCATCGTGAAGCCCTGGCCTGCCTTGGCAACCTTCATATACTCCTGGGCACTGCATACACCATTGACAGAAAGGTGAAAAACGTCCATTTTCGTCAGGCAATGAAGTATTGTGAGTTGTCGATGTACTCCAACCCGCAATTCCGGATGGCAGTCAAGGATGGCAAAAAGCCTTGGGAAGCATCCCACACGCTCCAGGCTGAAGATGCCCCGGCGATGCTTTTCTGGGTAATCGCCCTGCAATACGAATTCAAGGAAGGTATGACACTGCCGGCGAAAATCATCAACGTCGGCTGGCTGCACCACGGCATCACCTTCCTCGACAGAATCGAGCAGGTGGACCCTGAATTTGGCAATGGTGCCGTAGAATTCGCCTACAGCATCTGCTATCTGGCATTGCCGTCTTTGCTCGGCGGAGATGTCAGTCTGGGCAAGGCCTATCTGGAAAAATCGATTGAAAGAGGCAAAGGCTATCTGCTGCCGACCTGGGGAAAAGGGAAATACTTTCACCAGGTAACGGGAGACCTTAAAAGCGCCCGTAAAGACTTACTGTGGGTGGCCAGCCAAAAACCTGAAGATTATAAAGATCTCTACCCCTGGCGAATGCACTTCATAGCCGATGCCAAACTGCAACTTGACGCAATCGATCATGCCAATGGTGAAGAATGGTGAACAGATAGAGCTTCAGCCCGGGAACTACTTTCCTAGAAAGTGCCTCCTTAAGGGAACAGCAGATTGTCTCGGGTAAACCCCTGTTTTTCGACATTCTGCAGGATCTTTTCAAGAACTTCAGGATTCATTGCCGGAGTACGGCTGAGTATCCAGAGATATTTCCTGTCGGGGGTTCCAACAACTGCGTATTCGTACTCCTGTCCCAGGTCGATGATCCAATAATCTCCCCGGAAGGGCCAGAAAAAAGAGACTTTGAGGCGGGCGTTGCTGGGGTCGTTGTCGACCACCCAGGCCCGCCCCCTGGCCTCACGCAAACTGCCATCCTGCTCGTCCCGACAACTGTTCAGTACATCTATCTCGCCGTCCGGACGAGCTGTGTACATGGCTGTGCTGTCCAGGCAGCCTTTCTGGAAGGTGTTCGGGTAACGGCCGATCTCGTACCACAGACCAAGATAACGATCGAGGTCGACATGGGCGACGGTTATCAGTGGTGGTGTTTCGGGGGCAGCCCTCTGCCGGGAAATAACACACGAGGTGAGAAGGGCTATTACTGCAGCAATAGCGATGACTTTCATAGGCATATCTCCTGTGCTGGTGGGTCGGCCTGCACATAGGTATGGTCGGTTCGGCCACACCTTTACAGATCATGATGAAAAATCAAATTTCATGACTTCCTGAAAATGGGTTACCAGGTAAATCTGTTCAATTGTTACCTGGAACAAAGCGCAACCCGGCGCAGCTAAAAAATCGGCAAGGTGCGGATGTTTGGCTACATAGAGATTCTCCCCCTCTTCACGGTCCAGTCCGACCAGTTCCCTGGCCGTACCGAGAATTGTTGCCGCGGCGGCCTTGCTGAAATCTGCCACCTGGTTGCTTCGGTTATCGACGAGCAAGGATACCTCGGGATTAGACGAGAGATTGTGCCATTTCCTGGTGGTGCGGGAGGTGGCGAAAAAAAGGTGGTGCAAGTCCAGGGCGAAGGCAACGGCTACCAAATTGGCATAAGGCGCTGAACCAGCAGCAGTGGCGAGTACGGCGAGCGGCTGGTTGTAGCAGAGTTCTTGCAGGATATCGGGGAATTTATCGGAAGTGGTCATTGTCTGTTGCATACCTCAATGAAGTGGACTGGCATCAAAGTGGAACCGAAAAAAACCGTGTGTAGAAAATGGCATACGATTTATGGTATCAGAATATGCTGTGAATGCAACTGCCGGCTGGGGGAGAAGTGACCAAACAGCACGCCGATTATATAATCCGGTGGATATCCCGATCTCGGCCGCAATGTATATAATGACTATATATAATGACTATCATTGAAGCGAAAGCCAAGATGAATGATTTGGAAAAAGACGGTTGCCAATGATACACCATTTACGAAGGATCATACTGATGAGCATTATATCGAGTATCCTGGCGGCGTGCGCCGGGGAAAGGCCGGATAATCTCGGGGTGCAGGGCGACCGGTTGACAGGGTGCCCCGGCTCACCCAATTGTGTGTCGAGTCAGGCGGTGGACGAAGGGCATCGTATAGCGCCGCTCGTTTTCAGCGACGATCCCGCTCCGGCCTTTGCCCGCCTGAAGCAGATGCTTGTCCTTCGGGGCGATACCACGATTATTGAAGAGCGTCCCCGTTACCTGCGTGCTGAGTTCCGTACCACCCTGTTCGTCGATGATGGTGAATTCCTGCTCGATGCTCAGCAGCGGCTGATTCATGTTCGCTCCGCTTCCCGCCTCGGATATTCGGATCTGGGTAAGAATCGCAGGCGGATGGAAGAGATCCGTCGGCAGTTTGAGGCTGCATCCGCAAACATTGCCCCATAGTTTTTTGACAATACCTAGTTTGTTCAAAAACTTGATGTTGGACAGGGTATGTTTTTATCGACGATTCGAATGTGCTGGTCCAAAGGTCCGTTGACAAAGCAATCATAAGCATAAGAATGTTAGGTGGGGTCAGGCATGGATCCAAGTCTGGTGAATAATTCCAGATATCCGGGATGACTATAAAAACCACTTGATTGTCCTTAGATTTCCAGCATCAATCCCCACTAGTCAACCCGGTGCCGAAACTCTTCAATGAAACGGATGCTGGAACCAGATCAACGGCAACAGCCCGGGTTCCAGCATCCTCAATGCAAGGTAACTTGAAAATGGAGGCATCACGAAATGAAGAAGATATTGTTTATATCCTCGATAATTCTTTCAGGCGGGTTGTTCATGGCAGGTCAATCAATCGGGCAATTTAAGCCTACCCTGCCGCAACAGGAACAATCTGAGAGGAGCGGAGCGGAAATCAATTCTGCTGAAGGATCTTTAAGTACGGACCAGACAGAGTCCGACACACGACAAGACCCGGCCGACGACCAGCAGTCCGGGTTCATCTCCGGGACAGGTCAACAGCGGCTTCAGGATACCGATCGGCAGAGGTTCGATCAGCGGTCGCCCCAACAGCAGATACCGCTGCAGCAGCAGTTCGGCGTCTCGCCGCGATTCGACTCCCGGGATGATATTGACTCCCGGCAACAGCGAACACAGGACCGAAGAGAAGATCAGCCGGGAGGATTATCGGATAGGACCCGTGAACAGGGTTCGTCCGCTATTCAAGGGCCCGGGCAGGGCCAGGGCCAGAGCGGCAGCAGCATGCAATCCGGGCCGAGCGGTGGCGGGCAAGGAGGCTCCGGCGGCTCTAGCGGCTCCGGCGGCTCCGGCGGCTCTAGCGGCTCCGGCGGCTCCGGCGGGCAATGATTCATCTGAATTTCATATTAATCAGATCATGATATCGGTCTGGCGAATAATAGCCAGCATGTCACGTACTGCCTGATCCAGGCCGACAAAGACTGCGCGGGCAATGATCGCATGGCCGATCGACAGTTCCTCGATGGAGTCGAGTGCGGCAATGGCTGCGGTATTATGATAATTCAGGCCGTGACCGGCGCAGACTCTCAGTCCCATCCTGGCGGCTTCTTCGGCTGCCGACGAGAGCAGGAGGAATTCACGGTTGCGATCAGCTTCATTCTTTGCGTCACAGTATTTTCCGGTATGCAGCTCGACGAAGGTTGCGCCGATGTCATTGGCTGCGGCCAGCTGGTCGGGATCGGGGTCGGCAAATATCGAGACCGGGATCGATGCCTTGGCCATTTTTTCGATGACCTTGGCAATTTTCTTTTTCTGGGAGAGGACGTCAAGGCCGCCTTCCGTGGTGAGTTCTTCGCGTTTTTCCGGCACCAGGGTCACCAGATCCGGTTTCAGGTCGAGGGCAATGGCGATAATATCCTTGTTCGCCCCCATTTCCAGATTGAGCCTGGTTTTTATCGTCTGGCGCAGGAGGTAGACGTCGCGGTCCTGGATATGGCGGCGATCCTCCCGCAGATGGACGACAATCCCGGATGCTCCCGCCATCTCGCAGATCGCTGCGGCGGCAACAGGATCGGGTTCGGTGATACCTCTGGCCTGTCTGACAGTGGCAACATGGTCTACGTTGATAGCGAGTTGGGTCATCATTGTTCTCCTGTATTGTTTAACCTTGTGCAGCAGTTCATTTTCTCTTGAGAGCATTTTGTTTTCGTCGGCTTCGGAACGTTCATGATCATAACCAAGCAGGTGCAGCATGCCGTGGATCGTCAGCCAGATCAGCCGTTCATGCAGGGGCCGCCCCAGTTCGATGGCTTCCCGCAGTGCAGTATCGACCGAAATGACGATATCCCCGAGTTCCTTGACGGGAAGAAAGGCAAGGGCCGGATCGGCGCCTTCCGCAAAGGGAAAGGAGAGCACATTGGTCGGCTTGTTTTTATCTCGGTAGTGGCTGTTGAGCCGGGTCATTTCCAGGTCGTCGACCAGGAGAATACTGACGGTATGGTCGGCGACTCTACACTCCTGCAAAAGCCGGTTGGTGAGCCGAATGAGCCGTCGGCAGTCAATGGACGGTCCGACGGAACTATATTGATTCGAGAGAGCTGTCGGCACGAATCATCCTCTACTGTTTTTCGTAGGCATTGATAATCTTCTGGACCAGAGGATGCCGGACCACGTCTTCTTTTGCAAACGAACAGAATTTAATGCCCTCGATGTTGCCCAGGATTTTTCTCGCCTGCAGCAAACCCGATTGATTCTTTAACGGCAGATCGACCTGGGTGGTGTCCCCGGTGATGACTGCCTGGGAATCGAAACCGATGCGGGTGAGAAACATCTTCATCTGTTCACGCGTGGTGTTCTGCGCCTCATCGAGGATGATAAAGGCGCCGCTGAGCGTGCGCCCTCGCATGAAGGCAAGAGGGGCGATTTCGATGATTTCCTGCTCGATGAGATCGGAGGCTTTATCCGGACCAAGCATATCGTTTAAGGCATCGTGCAGAGGCCGCAGGTAGGGGTTGACCTTCTGCGCTACATCGCCGGGAAGAAATCCGAGTTTCTCGCCTGCTTCAACCGCAGGTCGCGTTAAAATTATCGACCTCACCTGGCCGCTGGTCAATGCCGAAACGGCCATGGCCACGGCAAGATAGGTCTTGCCGGTTCCGGCAGGACCTATCCCGAACACGATATCATTGTTGCGGATCGCATCGATATATAATTTCTGATTCCTGGTCTTCGGCGAAACCACGCGATTCTGGGTCGTTACAAAAACCTTGTCGAGAAAAATCTTGTCGAGTCTTGCCTTGGGCGTCGATTCCAGAATTCTCAGGCCGAAAGCGAAGTCGGAGCTGTAAACGGGATACCCTTTGCCGATGAGGTCATAGAGCTGATTCAGTAAATCTGCAACCAGCTCGACTTCATGGGGCAGTCCCACTATTTTCAGGCTGTTGCCTCTCGCATGGATGGTAACGCCGGAGTATTTTTCTATTGCCTGCAGGTTTTTGTTGAGAGCCCCAAAGAGTGAACAGGCGTTGTTGTTGTCAACAAAATGAAGCTCTCGATCGATCTGGTTTGGATTCATACCGTCAATTATTTGTTCTCCTTCTTGCGCAGTTCATCGTCGATTATCGATTGCAATCCCTCCAGGGTGCGCTGCTTGGGGGTGCGGCCGTTGATAAAAATAGTCGGGGTTCCAGTCACTCCGGCATTTTGCGCATCGATCATGTCTTTTTGCATTTTTGCCTGGATTTCCGGAGATGCCATGTCTTTTTCGAAGCGTGGAATATCGAGCTGGAGATCTACAGCAATCTTTTTGAACAGGTCGTCACTTAATTTTTTCTCGGCAAAAAGCCGATCATGATATTCCCAGAACTTGCCCTGTTCATGAGCAGCGAGAGCTGCTTTAGCGCTTGGTTCGGCAAACTTATGGAACTTCAGGGGCATGTTTTTAAAGGCCAGTTTGAGGGTCTTTGGGTTTCTTTCCAGGATTTGGTCCAGAAGGGGTATTATCTGACGACAATAAGGGCACTCAAAATCGGTAAAAAGAGCTATGGTGACAGGGGCATCGGCAGGGCCTTTGAATGGTGCGCCTGTAGTATCGATATCGATTACAAACGATACCGCAATAGAGCTGAAAGTCTGCTTGGCGTTATTGACGAGGTAAAGCAGTTCGCCCTGAGGGGCAATATCGATGTTGGTGACGCCTTCCTCTACCGGGATACTGCCCTGCAGTTGTCCCTGGTTGTTGTATACCTGGACCTGCTGTTTGTCGTTCAGCATATAGACATATTTTCCATCGAGTGAATGGACCATATCCAGGTATTTTCCCGAAGTAGGCCAATTCTGTTGCATGTTCCACTCTATCCGGTTGTCCTGTCCGCTCTCCGGGACAGTCAAGGCGTTGGCCGCTGAGCCGATAAAGAGAGAGGCGATACAGCATGCATATATTCTGGAGTATTTCATGAAAACCTCGTAAGTTATTAATATTTTATGAGTTACGATGTGTCGGCGCGGTTATTGGCACCTGAACAATAGCCACTCTCGCATGTTTTCGCAAGGTTGCCCGATCATTACCCATAGAATGCCGGATGTTTCGTGAAAAAAACAGCAAAAAAATCAAAAAATAGATGGAAACCACCCGGCCATGATGGTATTTATAACAGCCTCTTACCGACACATTATTTTGGCTGCGAGGGTGGCGAAATTGGTAGACGCACCAGACTTAGGATCTGGCGCCTTACGGTATGGGGGTTCGACTCCCCCCTCTCGCACCACTTTGGTATAAAAAATAGGGGATTCGGCACTTCTGCCGAATCCCCTATTTTTTTGTGCTCCATAATGATTTGCGGTTAATCCTGAGTTTCGTTAAACAATTCGCGACCGATAAGCATACGGCGAATTTCACTGGTGCCGGCTCCGATCTCATAGAGTTTTGCATCGCGAAGCAGGCGTCCGGTCGGGAAATCGTTGATATAGCCGTTGCCGCCGAGACACTGGATTGCCTCAAGCGCCATCCAGGTGGCCCGTTCGGCGGCGAAGAGGATGACGGCCGCGGCGTCCTTGCGGATATTGCCGCCGCCGTCGGCTGCCTTGGCAACGGTATAGACGTAGGATTTGCAGGCGTTCCAGGTGGCGTACATATCGGCCAGTTTCCCCTGCATCAGCTCAAACTCGCCGATTGCCCGGCCGAACTGTTTGCGTTCGTGGACGTAGGGCAGCACGACCTCCATGCAGGCCGTCATGATTCCCAAGGGGCCCCCGGAAAGCACCAGCCGCTCGTAGTTCAGACCGCTCATCAGCACTTCCACGCCTTTACCCAGCTTGCCGAGAATATTTTTCTCGGGAACCGCGCAGTTGTTGAAAACCAGCTCACAGGTCGGGGAGCCGCGCATGCCGAGTTTGTCGAGCTTCGGGCTGGTGGAAAACCCTTCCATGGTCTTTTCGACGAGAAAGGCGGTAATGCCTTTATGGTTTTTTTCCGGAGAAGTCTTGGCGTATACGACCAGGACATCGGCGTAAGGACCATTGGTGATCCACATTTTGGTTCCGTTCATGATGTAGGCGTCGCCTTCCTTCACCGCGGCAAGACGCATGCCGACAACGTCGGAACCGGCTCCGGCTTCGCTCATGGCGAGGGCCCCGATATTTTCACCGGTGATGAGTTTGGGGAGATACCGCTGTTTTTGCTCTTCGGTGCCGTTTATCTTGATCTGATTGACGCAGAGGTTGGAATGGGCGCCGTAGGCGAGACCGACGGAGGCAGAGCCGCGGCTGATTTCCTCCATGGCGATGACATGCTCCAGATAGCCCATTTCCGCACCGCCGTATTGCTCGGCGACAGTAATGCCTAGAAGACCCATGGCACCCATCTTTTGCCAGAGTTCGGGAGGGAAATGGTCGTTGCGGTCAATGTCAGCCGCCAAGGGGGCGATTTCCGCGTCAACGAAGTCACGAACCGACTCCCGCAGCAGGTTGGCCGTCTCACCCAGGCCGAAGTTCAAATGAGGAAAAGTTTTCATGGGTTCTCCTTGTCATGGATCGCTTTTTATAGCCTGACCCTTCAATTCTTTATTTCGAGGATTCCGGCAAAAAAATCGAGAGCTTCCGGATCCTTCAAAGCATCTCTGTTTTTGACTTCGCGGCCATGAATCATTTTCTGGACGGCAAGTTCGACTTTTTTCATGTTCAGGGTGTAAGGAATATCCGGTGCCGCGATGATTTTTGCAGGAACATGACGGGGCGAGGCATTCATCCGGATGTTCTTTTTTATCTTGTCCCGGAGCTCGTCGGTCAGGTCGAACCCGGGCTTCATTTTGACAAAAAGAATAACCCGAATATCGTTTTGCCATTCCTGGCCGACCACGACACTGTCTTCGATTTCCTCAAGCTGCTCCATTATCCGGTAGATCTCTGCCGTGCCGATCCGGACTCCGCCGGGGTTTAAGGTGGCATCGGACCTGCCGTACATGATGAGCCCGCCGCGTTCGGTGACCTCGACGAAGTCGCCGTGGGTCCAGATTCCCGGGAACCTCTCGAAATATGCCGATTGGTATTTCCGCCCGTTCTCGTCATCCCAGAAATAAATCGGCATCGAAGGGAAGGGGGCGGTGCAGACCAGTTCGCCCTGTTTGCCGACCACAGGTGAACCGTTTTCATCGTAGGCGAAAACTTTCATGCCGAGGCCGCGGCACTGGAGCTCTCCTTCATAGACCGGTCCCATCGGGTTGCCGAGGGCAAAGCAGCCGTTCAAGTCGGACCCGCCTGAGATCGACGCCAGCTGCAGGTCCGATTTCACTTCGTCATAGATAAAATGAAAATCGTCTTTGGAGAGAGGGGAGCCGGTCGAGAGCAGAGCCTTTAGAGGGGTGAGATCAAACTGTCTGCCCGGCTTTAAACCGGCATTCTTAAGCGCCGCGATATATCCGGCGCTTGTCCCGAAAACGGTGATCTTTTCGTCCTGGGCCATTTGCCACAAGGCTTCGGGACCGGGATGAAAGGGATTGCCGTCGTAGAGAACAAGGGTTGCGCCCACTGCAAGCGAGGTGGTCAGCCAGTTCCACATCATCCAGCCGCAGGTGGTGAAGTAGAAAATGGTGTCTTCCCGTTTCAGGTCGGTATGGAGCAGCAGTTCCTTGAGCTGATGGAGCAGAACGCCGCCCGCACTCTGCACCATGCATTTCGGCAGGCCGGTGGTGCCGGAGGAATACATGATGTAGAGGGGATGCTCAAACGGCAGCCGGGCAAACTCCATCTCTTCTGCATCGTTTCTGCAGAAATCGCCGTAGAGGACAGCATTTTGCAGACCGGCAAGATCGGGTTTTTCCGTTGTGTAGGGAACCACGACGATTTTTTCAATGGACGGGAGTTCGCGGACAATGCCGGAAATTTTGGCCAGGCTGTCCAGGGGCTTGCCTTTGAAGAAATAGCCGTCGGCGGTGAAAAGGATTTTCGGACGGGTCTGGCCGAACCTGTCCAGCACGCCTTTAATCCCGAAATCGGGCGAGCAGGAAGACCATGTCGCCCCGAGGCTGGTCGCGGCCAGCATGGCGATGATCGATTCGGGCATGTTCGGCATGAAGCCGACCACCCGGTCGCCGGGCACGACCCCGGCTTCTCTCAGCGCTTCGGCAAGTTTTGCCGTTGCGGCAAAGAGTTGCCGGTAGGTAAGGGTTCGGCGGACGACATCCTCGCCACGGAAGATCAGAGCCGTCCGATCGTCGCGATAGCGCAGCAGGTTTTCGGCGAAATTCAACCGGCTGCCGATGAACCATTTAGCCCCCGGCATCTTGGTCGGATCGTCGATCACCCTGTCACACCCTTGAGCAGCTTTTATCCCGGCAAATCGCCACATCTCGGCCCAGAAAACGGCAATGTTATCCACCGACCACTGGTAAAGTCCATCGTAATCGGCAATGGCTGTTCCATGTGTCCGGTTCACCGTCTGCATGAACCGGTACATGTTGGAACTCTCGATACGCTGCCGAGACGGCTGCCATAAGGGTTGTAACAGGGGTGGTTTTGACATGGTCTTCCTCTTCTATAGTTACAGTCTTATCGACCGATGGCCGGCATCGGTCAGCCGTTAAAAAGTGAAGCCCTCCGGTAATTGCTCCTTCTTTGTTCCCTCCGTCACCCATGACAGATCGAGGATGGTGAAGGTCGGGCCGGAAGTTTTGAAGATCGGCACCACCTTCGTGCCGAATGCCGGTTCACCGACGCTGAGATAACTCATCAGGATGGTGGCAACGCCGTCAAATTCGATATTGATGAATTTTATAGGTTTGTTCAGCAGATTGAAAGCCCCGGACCGCTCGCACACCATGAAGGTGTGAATGCGGGCGGTCGTCTTGGCGATATCGGTCAGATCGATGACCGTATTCTTGCCGAGACAATCCGGGCAGTGGATCCGGAACGGCATATACACCGTGCCCTTGGAAGCACAGTCGATACCGTCGCAGCGGGAGGCCATCAGTTTGCCCTGGCTGAGCGATTCAAAGAAGATCGCCTCGCCGCCGTAGGAGTGGATATATGTCATATCCCTTGGGTTGGTGATGCCCAGGAGCTTCCAGCCATCGTCGGCGTTGCGTATCGGGGTGTTGGGGGTCAGATGATGAAAATTGCCTTTCAGCTTATATTGATTGTTTTTGACGAAAACCTGTCCGAACATGCTCATAGTATCTCTCCTTAATCTTTTTTAATCAAATGATCGGGGTCCATCAGGATGGTCGAGGTGACATGGGAGCCGACGCCGGCATGGCTGATGGCCATTCCTCTTTTCGCGCCGACCACCTGCAGGTTGGTCCAGTCGCTTGGTTTTTCCCGATTGAATTTATCCCAGATTTTCTCGTCGCCGTGGAACTCTTCCCATCTGTTCCAGATATGGGTTGCAACCTCGAAGGCCTGCATGATTCCCGTGGCGCCTACCGAATGCATGCAACCGATCAGGCCACCGGAGAGATTTGACGGCAGCTTGCCCGGTTTTTCGGTAAACGGATTGGTGTGATAGCAGTCGCCCGATTCAACGTAATCGCGGCCATAACCATAGGGTCTGAGGCCGATATCTTCGTAGCTCTGTACGTCGCTGATGGTGAAGGCGTCATGGAGCTCGAGGACATCGAAATCTTCCATCGGGTTGGTGATGCCCGCCATGCCATAGGCATAGTAGGCGGCCATTCTTGCTGCGAGAAAGCCGGTGAAGCCGGGGTATCGGTCGCCGCCCGGGAAGCGCTCACCCAGATCTTTGTACTGGTCGGCAGTTTCGTGCGGCAGCAGCGGGATATCCATATGCAGCCTGTCGGCGGGCCGCAGGGTATGCGATCCGGCCGAAACATAGATGCGCAGAGGCTTGTGCTTGGAGTTTTTGGTGAGTTTCACCGCAGTATCTTCATCACAGAGGATAGCACAGGCTGCCCCGACACTCATCAGGCAGCAGTCGAGTGCCCGCAGCGGGTAGGCGACTACCGGCGAATTCAGGACGTCCTCGACGGTGATCTTCATCGGTGACTGGGCAAAAGGATTAAATCTTGCGTAGCCGTGATGCTTGACGGATATCTCTGCAAGAGTCCTTCTGAAGGATTCTTCTGACTTGCCGAAAATCTGCCAGTAGCGTTGCGCCATGACTGCATAGTATCCGGTATAGATATGGCCGAGGGGCGATTCCCAGTCTTTGTCGGCGGCGCAGGAGATAAGGAAATTCCCCTCATCGGTAGGTACTTCGTCCATCCGTTCCCACCCCATGACGAGAACGCAATCGGAGTAGCCGGAGGCTACAGCCTTCAGACCTTCCCACAGGGTCGAGCCGCCGGTGGCGCCGCCGGTTTTCACCCCGACGTTGCCGAGTGGATCGAGACCAAGCCGGTCGTGAATGACCGACTCGCCCAGGAGCTGATCGCCGAAATGATCGGCAAAGTGCCCATAATAGCAGCTGTGAATATACCGTTTCAATTCTGCCGGGGATATGTCGAGTAAATGGGCCGCCATGGTGAATGACTCGATACACAGTTCTTCGGTCCGTTTGTCCGGAAAGGCTCGGTCGAACTTGGACTGTCCTGCTGTTACAAGATATACCGGTCGCTGGAGTTTCGGAATCTGCAACTGTTGTTTGCTGAACGTGATCATACCTCGGTCTCCTGTTTGGTTATGGTTGACGTGTCGGTTGCGCGAAAGGCCGTTGATAAGAAGGAGCTGTAACGAAATGCATGGCTCCTAAAGCGTTCCCACCCATAGAACAAAACTTGTGTTTTTGCTGGTATTGGTGATTTTCTGACTGTCGGGGTTGGACCAGTAATGAACTGAATCGCCTTCGACCAGGACAACTGTTTCATCGCTCGACATCAACTCGACCGATCCTTTCAGGACGCAGAGTACCTCCTGGCCGTTTTTGATGTTTTTCCTGACCGGGATGGATTTGCCCGGATCGATCACGAGAATCGAGGAGTCGATGACGGTGCGGTTTTCCGGCGGAAAAAAGCGACGGGTGACGAAACCGGTGTGGGAAAGGTCGATGTCGTCCCAGTCGGCCTTCCTGATCAGGATGATTTTTTCCTGCTTGCTGACCTGGGAAATAAGGTCGCCGGCGTTGACGCCAATCGCATTGCAGATCCGGATGAGGGTGTCCACCGAAGGGGAATTTACCGCGTTTTCCACCTGGCTGAGAAAGCCTTCCGAGATAGAAGCCTTCTCGGCGACTGTCTTCAGGGTCAGCTTGCGCTCTTTCCGACATCTTCTGATCAATGTGCCTATGTTCATGCAGACTCGCTATATGGTTTTTGTTAATATTAGTTTTTAGTTAATATTTACTTATATGAAATATTAATGAACATTTCAAGAGAAAAGATCGAACCGAGTAATTTTCCGTCATTCCGGGCTGTTCCGGAATGAAGGAGTTCAAGAACCTTGCAGACGAAATTAAAGGTTGCATACTTTTGACTAATATGATGTGATAATAATCACTTCAATGTCGTGGGAAGGTCGTTGCCAGGCATCTTTATATTGATAGGCTAGCGTGGGGTTGCCGTCCCGGTCATTGATCCTCCAAAAAGGAAATCGCGCAGTTATGGACACTACCCCTTCCGTGCAGGACCTGGTGCGGCAGATTGAAACTCTTAAGCTGGAAGCTCAGCGTCTGAAGACGGCTGAAGAGGCGTTCCACCGGCAAAATGCCTCGCTGAAAGCCCTGCATGAAACCTCCCTCGGGCTCATTGAAAAGCTCGATCAGGAAGAGTTGCTGGAAAATATCCTTGAACGGGCAGCCTCGCTCAGCAATACCGAACACGGCTATATTTTTCTGTTGGAACCCGGCGAAGAATACGTGCAGCTGCAGTTTGGCATGGGCTTTTTCAAAAGCCAGTTGGGGAGGCGGGTGACAAAAGGGCAGGGTATGGGAGGAAGGGTCTGGGAGACCGAAGCCCTGGTTGTAGTCAAGGATTATCAAAATTGGCCCCGAAGACTTCCCGACAAGGTCCTGAACGGTCTCCGCTCCATCGTCGGCATTCCCCTCAAAAAAGATCGGCGGGTTCTGGGCGTCATTGGCCTTGCCCATGTCGAGATGGACAGGCAATTCAGTGACGAGGACATCGCCACCCTCGAGCGTTTTGCCGCTTTGGCCCTTATCGCCCTGGAAAAATCCCGCTTGTATGCCGATGTGCGTTACGAACTGGCGGAACGAAAAAGGACGGAGGAGATCCTCCGCGAAAGCGAAGAGAGGTATCGTACCTTTCTCGAGTCGTCTCCCGATCCCATCGTCGTGTACGACATGCAGGGGGTGGCCACCTATGTAAACCCTGCCTTTGAGCAGACCTTTCATCTATCGCGCGAGGAATTGCTGGGCAAGCAGATCGATTTTGTTCCGGCGGAAAGCTGGCCGGAGACAAAAGCTGCGATCCTGCGGATGCAGAGCGGTCAGAAGATCAGTCTGTTCGAAACCCGTCGCTTGACCAGGGAAGGAAAAATTCTCGATGTGCAGCTCAGCTCGACGCTCTACCAGGACAGGGCTGGCCGGCCGATGGGCAATATCGTCACCTTGCGGGATATCAGCGACCGCAAGAAAGCCCAGGAGGAATTGGACAGGTATCATGGACACCTGGAAGAGCTGGTTGCCGAGCGGACCGCCGAACTGGCCCAGATCAACCGGAAGCTGGAGTTGGAGATCGAAGAAAGGAAACGGGCGGAAAGGTCATTGAAAAAACGGGAAAAGGAGCTGGAAGCCCAATCCCATCATCTGGAAGAAGCGAACACAGCCCTCAGGGTTCTTTTAAAACAGCGGGAGGACGATAAGAAGGAGCTTGGCGAAATTGTGGTGCGCAATGTCCAGCAGCTTGTCAGCCCCTATCTCCAGGGGATCTTCGATGGCCGTCTCGATATCCGGCAAAGGACGCTGGCGAAGATTCTCGAGACCAATCTCAGTAACATAATTTCTCCCTTCAGCGATAAACTGGCTTCGGGAATGGTTCAGTTGACACCTGTCGAAATCAGGGTGGCGAGTTTGATCAAGGAGGGCAAGACCAATAAAGAGATAGCGGAAGTATTGCTGATTGCCAAGAATACGGTCCTGTTTCACCGGCATAACATCAGGAGTAAATTAAGTATTAAAAACAAAAAGATAAACCTGCGGTCCCATCTCCTTGCAATGACGTAGTAGTGGTTTTATCCCGCTATTAAACCCCTATTTAATAAACTTGATTAATAATTTTGTGTTCTGTATGGTATCAATATAATAAATGATAGACAGCGTAGTACTGTCGATTGAAAACTGAATTATCAACTAGAACAAGTGATGTTGGGAAATCTATGACACATCTCATTGTTTCTGAAGCTACTCTGACCTTTGGCGGGTTGAATGCCCTGACCAAAGTCGATGTTACCATCGAACCGGGGCTTATCACCTCGATCATCGGCCCAAACGGCGCCGGTAAGACAAGCCTTCTCAACTGTGTTTCCGGCTTTTACCATCCGACCAGCGGAAGAATTCGCTACGGTCAGCGCAACCTGACTCACTCTTCGCCTCACCAGGTGTCCAATATGGGTATTGCCAGGGCTTTTCAGAATCTGGAACTGTTCCGGGGGCTCTCGGTGCTGGATAATCTCCTCCTGGCCAGGCATCAGAACCTCAACTACTCGATTTTTCATGCCCTGATCTTCTTCGGCAAGGCGTCGCGAATCGAGGCGGAAAACAGGGTCTACGTGGAAAAGGTTATCGACTTTATGGAGCTTGAACCCTATCGAAAAAAAATGGTCGGCAACCTCAGCTACGGCGTGCAGAAGAGGGTCGAGGTGGCTAGAGCCCTGACGCTCGCCCCCAAACTGCTGCTGCTCGATGAACCGATGGCGGGCATGAATATCGAGGAGAAGGAAGATATTGTCCGCTTTATCCTCGATCTGAAGAAAGAGTGGGGGATCACGGTGGTGCTGGTTGAGCATGATCTGGGCGTGGTCATGGATATTTCCGACCAGATCTACGTCCTCGATTTCGGTGAAGTGATTGGTTCGGGAAGTCCGAAGGAAGTCGCTGCCAATCCCAGGGTGATCGAAGCATATATCGGAGAAGAGTGATTTTCCCATGGAAAACAAAGATCATTTATTGCAGTACACCATTCCCCAGCTTCTGAGGTGGCGGGTTGCGACGAGCGGAGACAGGGTCGCCCTGCGCGAGAAGGAATTCGGCTGCTGGAACAGCTACACCTGGGATCGGTACTACGATCTGGTCCGAAAGACCGGCCTCGGGCTGAGGGAAATAGGCTTCAAAAAAGAAGATAAGATCGCCATTATCAGCGACAACATTCCCGAAGTGCTTTATGTCGCCATCGGCGCACAGGCAGTCGGTGGTATCTCTTCGGCTATCTATCAAACCAGTCTTCCGGGCGAGATTGGCGGGATTCTCGAATATCTGAACGTTTCCGTGGTTTTCTGCAACGATCAGGAACAGGTGGATAAGGTTGTCGAGGTGAGAGACCGCATACCTCATGTGAAAAAAGTGATCTATGAAGATCCCCGCGGGATGCGTGATTATCAGTCGGACGACTGGTTCATGTTTATCGACGAGCTGTATAAACTGGGCGACGCCCAGCACAGCAAGGACCCCGAGCTTTTTAATGCTCTGGTGGACGAAAGCAAACCCGATGACGTCTGTCATCTCTGCCTAACTTCGGGGACAACCGGGTTGCCGAAAGGGGCGATGCTGACTCATCGCAATTACATTAATATGGGTCTGCAGTTGACCGAGGTCGACCCGCTGCTGCAAACCGACGAGTATGTATCGTTTCTGCCTTTTGCCTGGATAGGCGAGCAGATGAACTCCTTTGGCGTCGCCATGGCCACCGGCATTGCCGTGAATTTCCCCGAGTCGGTCGAGACCAGCATGGATGACCTCAAGGAGATCGGGCCGCATTTCATGTTCGGGGCACCGCGGATCTATGAAACCATCCGCTCCCAGATCTGGCTGAAGATCGATGAGTCCTACTGGCTGAACCGCACGTTCTATAATTATTTCATGAAAATCGGCGAGAAGGCCGCGGCCTACCGGATGTCCGGCCGGAAGATGCCCGCCGGCCTGCATTTTCTCGCGTGGCTCGGCAAACAGATTATTTTTCGGTCGCTGGTCAACCAGATCGGCCTGCTCCGGCTGCGCCGGGCGTATACCGGCGGCGCGGCCCTGGGGCCCGAGCTTTTCACTTTTTATCAGGCCATCGGCGTCAATCTCAAGCAGATCTACGGGCAGACCGAGATTGTCGGCATCGCCTACATGCATCGGGACGGCGATGTCAGGCCGGATACGGTCGGCAAGCCCCTGCCGGGCACCGAATGCCGTATTTCCGAGGAAGGGGAGATCCTTTCCCGTTCCGCCTCGGTGACTCCCGGCTATTACAAGCTTCCGGAAAAAACCGCGGAACTGCTCGAGGGCGGCTGGCTTCATTCGGGAGACGCCGGCTATATCGATGAACACGGCCATCTGGTGGTAATCGACCGCATCTCCGATGTCATGCACAACGAAAACGGCGAGATGTTCAGTCCGATGTTCCTCGAAAACCGTTTGAAGTTCAGCCCTTACATCAAAGAAGCGGTGATCTTCGGCGACAAAAGGGCCTATGTCGCAGCGCTGGTCAATGTCGATCCCATCGTTGTCGGCAAGTGGGCCGAGGATAAGGGGATTTCTTTTTCCACCTACATGGATCTCTCTGCCCAGCCCGAGGTGGCCGAGCTTATCAGGGACGAGGTGGTGAAGATCAATAAAAACTCGGAAAAAAGCCACTTCAAGATCCGGCGATTTGCCATTCTCTACAAGCTTCTCGATATGGATGACGGAGAATTGACCAAGACCGGCAAGATCCGCCGTAAATTCGTCCGGGAAAAGTACAACGATCTCTACGAGGCGCTGTACGAAGAAAAAGTCACCGAGAAGAGGGTCGAGGCCTTGTATCAGTATCAGGACGGCCAGACCTCCACGGTTGACACAACCATCCGATTTCACACAATGGAAGAGGCCCTATGAGCTATTTTTTTCAACTGGTGGTCAGCGGCATGGTGGTCGGATCGATTTATGCGCTCTCGGCCCTGGGTTTTGTCCTGATCTACAAGTCAAGCAGGGTGCTGAATATCGCCCACGGCCAGATCATCGCAGCGGGCGCATTTATTACCTATGCTCTTACTGTCTGGGCGAACATCCCGATCTATATCTCCTTTCCGATGAGCATGGTGATAACTTTCTTTCTCGCCATGAGTGTGGAAAGGATATTTTTACGCCGCCTGATCGGTGAGCCGATTATTTCCGTCATCATGGTGACCATCGGCCTGATGTCCATTCTCGACGGGCTTATTTATCTCACTCCTTTCGGCACGGAAAATTTTTCCTTTCCGCCGTTTCTCCCCACCACACCGATATCCGTTGGCGGGGTGTCGGTATCCTGGACCCAGATGGTGGGGGTGATCACCACATTTGCGATGATCGGCGGTTTTTCCTGGTTTTTTAAGAAATCGACTCTCGGCATCTCGATGCGGGCGGTGTCCGACGATCAGCTGGCGTCGATGTCGATCGGCATCTCCGTGCCGCGGGTGTTTGGTCTCGCCTGGGCGATGGCCGGCTTAAGCGCAGCCGCGGCAGGCGGAATAATCGGCAATATCACCGGCCTGAATTTCGACACCCTGCACGCCTTCGGCATCGTCGTTTTTCCGGTGGTGATTCTCGGAGGACTCGATTCGATCCTCGGCGCGGTGGTGGCGGGAATCATCATGGGGCTCATTCAGCAGTTCGCCAGCGGCTATCTCGACGGCAACTGGGGGCTGAACGGCACGGGAGAGGTAATGCCCTATATTATCCTGTTGATAATCCTGCTGTTTAAACCTCATGGACTCTTCGGCATACACGAAATCGAGCGGGTATAACTATGTCATCAAATCGTTGGCTTGCCACAGGGAACTATTTCACCTCCTATAAAGAAGAGCAGCGGATCTTTTTTACCAGCCTGGACAGAACGGCGATGGGCCTTTTCCTCGCCATTCTCTTTATCTGGCCGTATTTCATCCCGGTCGAGAACAAATACATGCTGGTTATCGATAATATCCTGGTGGCGGTCATTGCCGTCATGGGGCTCAATCTGGTCACGGGTTTTGCCGGCCTTATCTCCATCGGCCATGCGGCGTTTGTCGGGATCGGGGCCTATTCCATCGCTTCCTTTGCCCGGATGCTGGGCGACAGTCACATGCTGCTGACCCATGCCTGGCCGCTGATGATTGTGCTTGCCGGGTGCATGGGCGCGGTGTTCGGCGCCATTGTCGGCCTGCCCGCCCTTCGGTTGAAACATCTGTATCTGGCTATCGCCACCTTGTCGTTCCAGATGATTTTTCAATGGACCATCAATTTCATGAATTTTTTCAATCAAGGCCAGACAATATCGGTTGGCAGGGTGTTCTGGCTGGGCGGCGAGGTCAAACGCTCCGATCACTATCTTTTCTGGTATTATGCGATCCTGGTGGTCATTGTTGTGGTCTCCTTTGCTGTCCGCAATCTGCTGCGCACCCGTTATGGCCGTTGTCTGGTCGCCGTGCGGGACAACGACCGTGCGGCCGATGCCATGGGCATGCATCCCGGCTTCACCAAGGTCTATGCCTTCGCCCTGGCAGGTTTTCTGGCAGGCGTGGCCGGGGGCCTTCATGCCTATCTGTACCGGGGGGTGGGGATCGAGTCTTTCACCCTGCATCACTCCATCAGTTATCTGGCCATGGCCATTGTCGGTGGGCTGGGGACGCTGCATGGGGCCTATTGGGGCCCACTGGCAATTAAACTGCTCGATCTTCAGGTGGAGAGGCTTTCCGAATGGGTCGGCGCCCACATGACCAACGCCGCCAATCTGGCTACGGCTCTGCGGCCCCTCAGCTTCGGCCTGGTAATTGTTTTATTTCTCATGTTTGAACCCCGCGGAATTGCCAACTGGTGGCGCATCGCCCGCAGCTATGTGAAGCTCTGGCCATTCCGGTATTAACTCGGGTTCATCGTGTTTCGTGTGGAGTCCCGGAAGAAAAACGAACAATCAGTGAGGTGAAGCAGGGGGGCGGTCAGTGTCCGGTCAGCAGGCCGGTCGTAAAATGATTTTGAAACGTCAAGAAGGAACGCAATCAATTGCCAAGGAGGAAAAATGAAAATGAATAACGTGAACAAGTGGATGTTTTTACTGGCAGCCGGATTCATGGTAACCCTTCCTGTCCAGGCGCCTGCCGGCGAGGTGTACAAGCTTGCCTTGTCGCTTGCCATCACCGGGCCGACATCCGATGCCGGCAACCCTTACGCCAAAGGCGTCGAAGATTACTTCAACTTTGTCAATGACACCAAGATGCTGGGTGACGACAAAATCGAGTGCACGATTCGCGACGATCAGTACAATAACGATATAACAAAGCGAAATTTCGAAGATTTCATGGATCAGGGCATAGTTTTTTATCTGAACTATTCAACAGGCAGTACCCTGGCCTTGAAAAAGGATTTTGAAGAAGAAAAAATGCCGGTGATTCCTGCATCTTTCCATGCAGGCAATCTGGTTGATTCCAACTATATCTTTCTGCCCATCGCCTCCTATTCGGCTCAGGCAATCGGTCTAGCCGAATATATTGTCAATAACAACAAAGGCGGCAAACCAAAAGTCGCGATGTTTATCCATCCATCGGCATTCGGCCGGGGACCTGTCGAGGACCTGCAAAAAGCAGTCGCAGCAGGGCTTGACATGGAAATCGTCGAAGTCGTAGAACACGGCAAGGATCTGGATAACACCGCAATGCTCCAGCGTCTTGTCAGCAAAGGCGTGCAGTATGTTATTTCCCAGACTGTCCAGTCTCCGGTGGCTACCATGTTAAAGGATGCGAGCAGTCTTGGGCTTGTGGCAAAATCCTTTGGCGAGGAAGGGAAAATCACCTTTCTCGGCTGCCATTATACCGGAGGCAACGATCTGGTTGCCCTGGCCGGTGCCGCAGCGGAAAGTTTCTATTGGACAACCTCCTATATCGTCACCAACGAACCGAGTCCCGGGGCAACCGCTCAACTCGAGCTGGCCAAAAAATATAACCGTGACGAAAAAGCCGCCAATTCGCATAACTATGCCAATGGCATGATGGTTGCTCAGGTTGCAACCGAAATCATCAAGCGGGCCAAGGCCAAAGGCAAGGAGATCAACAAGGAAAACCTGTATGAAGAACTTCAGGCAATGAACGGCGACAACGAGTTTTCTCCGGGAACAACCGTCGGACCGGTTACCTATTCGAAAACAGACCATGCCGGTGTCGATTCGTTGCAGCTCTATGTTGTACAGGGTGGAGCCTTCAAATCTGCCGGTGCTCCGTTTATTCCGGTCTATACTAAAAAAATTTAGGTGTTGCTGTTTCCCATCCTTGCCGGTCCCGGCAAGGATGGGACCTCGTAAATGATTCATGAAGATCTTGCGGCTTCTCGGCTTCGTGGTGAAAATCTGAAGACTTAAAGAGGCTCACGCGAAGGCGCGAAGACGCGAAGATGGCAGGAAACACGGATTTGAAAGACATCGAAAGGAGATCGGACGGGGGGTGCCGAATCCGGCCTTTCAACTACATAACTTCGCGCCTTCGCGCCTTCGCGTGAGACCTCAGTTATCATTAAATCAGTTGCTTCATGCTGAAAGCTGGTAGCTGATAACTGAACGCTTACAATTTTATACGAAATTCAAAGCCGCGCTATGAATATGAAAAAACCGGTACATCAGTTGGAAGTCAATAACATTGAGGTCGTTTACAACGACATTGTTCAGGTATTGCGCGGCGTCAGTCTGAAAGTCCCGGAAGGGAGAATTGTAGCTTTGCTCGGCACCAACGGTGCGGGGAAAACCACGACCCTGCGGGCGATAAGCGGCTTGCTGAAGCCGGAAAACGGCTTTATCCGGGAAGGATATATCAAGTTCAGGGAAAACGATATCACCAACATGCTGGGAACCGATGTGGTAAGGCTGGGAGCGGTGATGGTTCCGGAAGGGCGCCGGGTTTTCAAGCATCTGTCGGTGGATGAGAATATCCGGGTCGGGTCGATTACCCGAAAAGATGGAGCCCAGCGCATCCGTGCCGATCATGAGTTGATGTATGCCCATTTTCCCCGCCTGTCGAATATCACCCATCGAATGGCGGGCTACTGTTCCGGTGGCGAACAGCAGATGATCGCCATCGCCAGGGCCTTGATGGCATCGCCCAAAATGCTCATGCTCGATGAGCCGTCGTTAGGCCTGGCACCTCTTCTTGTTAAAGAAATCTTTGATAATATTCAGTTGATCAATAAAGAAATGAATACTACAATCCTCGTGGTTGAGCAAAATGCCAAGATTGCCTTGGGGATTTCCGATTACGCATATATTATGGAGTCGGGCAAGATCGTCCTCGAAGGACCATCCAGGGAACTCCAGGAAAATCCGGATGTCAAAGAGTTTTACATGGGGATCACCCAGGGGGGCGGGAGAAAGTCTTTCAAGGAGGTCAAATCCTACAAGAGGCGTAAAAGGTGGATGTGATGTCTGAGAACATACCGGAAGAGGTGGGGATAATGAGATTTTTGGTGGGATATAACGGTTCCGATGTGTCTAAAGCGGCGCTCTCTTTGGCACGCACCCACGCAGAATTATTTGGAGCGACAGTCTTTGTGGTGACTTCCATGGGCGGAGGCCGGGCGGAAAAACCGGAGGAGATCGCCAGGGTAACAAAAGAGCTTGAGGCTGCGGAGCAATTTCTGAGTGAAAAGAACATCGCCAGCGAGATTCATCAACTGGCGCGTGGCATGACGGCAGGAGAAGATCTGGTGAGTTTTGCGGAAGAAAACGAAGTCGACCAGATATATGTCGGCGTGGAAAAAAAATCGCGAACCCAGAAAATCATTGTCGGCTCAACGGCGCAATATATTATATTGAAGGCTCACTGTCCGGTGGTAAGCGTTAACCGGTGGGCTAAATAACGCCCCAGGCCGATTTTTTCCTGTCATCTTGTCTGAGGCTTTCCTGCTGATTACGGGCGGGCGAAGCGGAGGCGCGTCCTCTCGCATCTTCCTCTTTTCCTGCTGAAAATATTTGAATACTTTTTTTCTACATTTAAAGATTCGGGGGATAATCAGTATGGGACTCTATGACTATTCTTTTTATGATCTCATCAATCGTAACGCGGTCGCGCATGCTGCTCGAGTCTGCTGGCAGGAAATCGATGATGGCCGCACAGTAACTTTTGCCGAATATAAAAACCAGGTCGACCGTCTGGCCACCGGCCTCTCCCGGGCTGGTATCGGGAAGGGCGATCGCATCGGGGTCTTAGGTAAAAACAGCCTCGAGTTCTTTCTTGTCTACGGGGCGGCGGCGGCTTTGGGAGCGATTGTCCTGCCGGTGAACTGGCGCCTTTCGGCGGATGAAGTATGCTTTAACCTGAACGATTGTCAGCCCAAAGTACTCTTTGCCGATGCCGAGTATCAGGCGATGCTGGACGGCAAGCGTGGTGAGTTGCCATCGATTGCCGCTGTCTACAACCTGAGAGGCGATCTCGGCGGCGCATCGAGATTTGCCGCATTGATGGATGTCGCCGGCAGGTTTGCTCCTGTCGATGTGGGAAGCGGCGACGGATTCGTCATTATCCATACTGCCGCCGTGGCCGGCCGGCCCCGGGGAGCGCTTCTCAGTCACGGCAATGTGCTCTTTGCCAACCTGCATTTCAATTACTACATGGGCATTACCGCCGAGGACGTGCATCTGAATCTTCTGCCTCTCTTTCATGTCGCGGGACTTTTCATGGCGACCGGCTCTTTTCATTCCGGCGCGACAACGCTCAATCTCAGTAAATTCGAAGCCAAAAGCGCCGCGAAGCTGGTTCAGGATAAAGGGGTCAGCATGTTCTTTGACTTTCCCCCGATTCTTGACTCCCTGCTTAAAGCCGCAGCGGAAGATCGTGCCGATCTCAAATCGCTGAGAGCTGTGGTGGGGCTGGGGACTCCTGCGGTAATCGACAGGTTTCAGGAAGAGACGGGCGGTTGTTATTACTGCATGTATGGGCAGACGGAGACTTCCTGCCTGACCAGCATGGGAAAATACAGCGATCGGCCGGGGTCGGCAGGTAAAACCGTCCTGCTCGCCGATGTGCGGCTGGTCGATGAGCACGATCGCCCGGTACCGGCCGGTTCGGTGGGTGAAATAACCGTTAAAGGCCCCATGGTCTTCATGGGGTACTGGGGGTTGCCTGAAGATAACGCGTATACCTTCAGGGAAGGCTGGCATCATACTGGAGATCTGGGGCGTTTTGAGGAGGACGGCACTCTTTTTTATGCCGGCCGGAAAGCGGAGAAGGAACTGATAAAGCCCGGTGGGGAGAATGTCTACCCGGCAGAAGTTGAAAAGGTTATCCTTCAGCATGCCGCGGTGGCAAAAACGACTGTCATAGGCGTGCCGGATCCGAAGTGGAAAGAGGGGATCAAAGCGGTCTGTCAATTGCATGACGGGAAAAGCTTGACGGCTGCAGAACTGATTCGTTTTGTCGGCGAACGCATCGCCAGCTTCAAGAAGCCGCAGTATGTCGAGTTTGTCGCTCAGCTGCCTATGAAGGAAGATGGATCGATAGACCGTGAGCAGGTCAAATCCTTGTATGGGAAAGGGTGAAGCCTCGGCAGGAGCTGTTACGGAATAAGGAAAAATGAAAAATCCATTCGTGATGGCTCCTAAGTAACGGGATGATGTGCAAAATTACCCCATTCCTGTTGACAACCACCAAAAATCTGTCTATATCTCTGCATTAAAATTTTCCTTTATGGAAGAAATTGCCACAAAAGCTGATAAGTGAGCATATTAATCAAGTAAAAAGGTGGATAACACGCGAGATATATACCAGATCTGCATTTCGGCGTCATTTTCAGGAGAGAGGAGTCGCTTTCCCTTAACACGAAAAATGGTCGAAATACGCTGTAATCCTCACCTGTAAAAAAACAATCCGCCGTTTCCTGCTTCTTATAGTCAAGCTGCATTTCCGCTCGGGTTTTTTCGATTTTGAAAAGACGGGAGAAGGCGGTGGATCGGGTGTCTATTATAATCTAATTGAAAGGATGGGACTCAATGGATGTAAATGTTGAAGAAATCGGTACGCTGACAAGAAAAATTACGGTAACACTGCCCGCGGAAGGGGTTCAGGGCAAATTGAACGAAGCGTATGAAAAGCTCAGAAAAGAAGTAAAGCTGAAGGGTTTTCGCCGTGGCAAGGTTCCCCGCGCCATTATTCTGAAACATTTCAAAGGCCAGGTCGAAGCAGAGACCAGTGAGAAACTGGTTCAGGAAAATTACTTTGACGCGGTCGAGAAAAATGGCATCGACCCCATCGTTCATCCGGATATCAAAGATGTCAAATTCAATGAAGATGGGTCGTTTACCTTTATCGCCGAGGTCGAGATTCGCCCGGACTTTACTTTGGGTCAATACAAAGGACTGGAAGTCGAGAAGGTCGAAGTGCTGGTGACCGACGAGGAAGTGCAGCTCGAACTGGAGCAGATGCAGAAGAACATGGCGGCTCTGACTTCCGTCTCCGATCGGCCTGTGCAGAACGGAGATGTGGTAATCGTCGATTTTCAAGGCTACCACGATGGCGAGATCATGGGGCAGGTTAAGAACGAGAACTACTCCGTCGATGTCGGTTCAGGGGAAATGGGAGCGGATTTCGAAGCAATGCTGGTCGGTATGAACAAGGATGATGAAGGGGACCATGAAGTGGATTTCCCCGAAGCACATCCCAACCCGATCCTGAAAGGGAAAAAGGTTTCGTTCCACGTCAAGGTCAAGGATATCAAGGAAAGAATCCTGGCCGATATAGACGACGAGTTTGCCAAAGATGCCGGAGAGGAATTCAATTCTTTGGAGGATCTGAAAAAATCGATCACCGAACGCCTCACCAAGCAGCGGGAAGAGCGTGCCGAAGGCACCTTGACCGACAGGATCATGCAGCAGCTCCTCAATAACCACGACTTCGAGGTGCCGAAGCGACTGGTGGATTTTGAGATCGAGCAGATGATCAAACAGACTGAAAAGCAGTTTGAGCAGAATGGCTTGAGTCTTGAAGCGGCAGGTCTCAGTCGTGAAAAACTCGCTGAACAAAATGAAGAGCTTGCCAAGAAGAGAGTTCGCGGCGACTTTATCTTGAAAAAGATAGCCGAAGTCGAAGAGCTTAAACTCGCCGAAGAAGATATGGAGCGCGGCTTCAAGCGGATTGGCGACATGTACAATATGCCGGTTGCCAAGGTAAAAGAGTTTTTCCAGAACCGTGACGACTTGCTGCCGTTCATGAATGAATTGCTGAATGAAAAGATCCTGGCCTTTTTGCGCCAGCAGTCGGTGTTTGTCGAAGCGGCAAAACCGACGGAAGCGGGCGAGGAAGACGCCGCTGCAAAAAGCTGATAGAGGTCTTGCATACGGCTGAAAATTGCTTATAATGAGCATGATAGCGGTGGCTAGCCTCACTGAACATGCGTTGAAGAATTTGAAAAATAGCGACTGCAGGGGGCTTGTGCCTTTTGCAGTCGCATCGTTTTAAGGAGTGTGCCCATGAATTTAGTGCCGATGGTCATCGAGCAGAGTCCGCGCGGCGAACGCGCGTATGACATATATTCGCGTCTGCTGAAAGAAAGGATTATCTTTCTTGGTTCCGGAGTAAACGATGACGTGGCCAATGTCATTGTCGCTCAGCTGCTGTTTCTTGAGGCTGAGGACCCTGATAAGGATATAACCTTCTATATCAATTCTCCGGGTGGCTCCGTTACCGCCGGGATGGCTATTTACGATACCATGCAATACGTCAAAAGCGATATCGCCACCCTCTGCATCGGCCAGGCAGCCTCGATGGGCGCTTTTCTGCTCGCCGCCGGGACCGATGGCAAACGATACTCCCTGCCCAATTCGAGGATTATGATCCATCAGCCAATGGGCGGTTTCCAGGGGCAGGCAACGGATATCGATATTCAGGCGAAAGAAATTCTACGAATGAAAAAGGATCTGAACAGCCTCCTGGCCCACCACACCAAGAATTCCCTGGAGAAAGTCAGTGCCGATACCGAGCGTGATTTCTTCATGGGTCCGGTTGAGGCAAAGAAATACGGTCTCATAGATAAGGTCCTTGCAAACAGGGACGAGTTAGCTGAGGTAAAATAGTATGGACGATGTCATTAACAATGGGCCGGAATGCAATTGTTCATTCTGCGGTAAACATCAGGATGATGTCGGCAAGCTGATCGCCGGTCCGGATGTATTCATCTGTGATGAATGCATCGAACTGTGCAACGAGATTGTGCAGGAAAAAGACACAGCAGGTACGATTGGCTCTCTAGTGGATGAAAAGCCCGTGTCCCTGAAACCGATGGAGATCAAGAAGCATCTTGACGATTATGTCATCGGCCAGGAGTATGCCAAGAAGGTTCTGTCGGTTGCCGTTCACAATCATTACAAGCGGATAGAAGCTCCCGTCGACGATGATTCCGTCGAATTGCAGAAATCCAATATTATTCTGATCGGACCGACGGGTTCAGGGAAGACCCTGGTTGCCCAGACTCTCGCCAGAATCCTGAACGTACCGTTCTGCATGGCCGATGCGACGACCCTTACCGAAGCCGGCTATGTCGGCGAAGATGTGGAAAACATTCTGGTAAGTCTTTTGCAGGCGGCCGAGTATGACGTGGAGAAGGCGCAACGGGGCATTATCTATATCGATGAAATCGACAAGATTGCCAGAAAATCCGATAGTCCCTCACTCACCAGGGATGTTTCGGGCGAAGGGGTTCAGCAGGCGCTGCTGAAGATTATCGAAGGCACCAACGCATCGATTCCGCCCAAGGGCGGGAGGAAACATCCCCAGCAGGAGATGATTCAGATCGACACCACCAATATTCTTTTCATCTGCGGCGGGGCGTTTGTCGGACTCGATTCCGTGGTGAGCAGGCGGCAGGGTTCTAAATCCATTGGTTTCGGTGCTAAAGTGACCGGTGACGAGAAAAAGAAAATCGGCGAACTGCTCAAGGCGGTCCAGCCCGAAGATCTTTTGAAATTCGGTCTCATTCCGGAGTTGGTCGGCAGGCTGCCGGTGATCGCCACCATGGAAGAATTGGTGGAAGATGACCTCATTCGCATCCTGAAAGAACCGAAAAACGCCCTCACCAAACAATATCGGAAACTGTTTGAACTTGACGGCATTAGTCTGAAATTCACTGAAGGGGCACTGATTGCCATTGCCCGGAAGGCCCTGAAGAGAAAATCGGGTGCCCGCGGTCTTCGTTCGGTGATGGAAGAAGCCATGCTCGACGTGATGTATGATCTGCCGTCGAAACAGGATGTGCAGGAGTGTGTCATCAGCGAGCAGGTTATTACTCAGGGAGATTACCCGGTCATCCTGTACCATAGTCCTGTTGAAGATAAATTGAAAACCGCCTGATACACTGCGAAGATATCCCCCTCAAGAAGGGTAGATGATTCTTCTTGAGGTATTTGTTACAGCAGCAAAAGGTTACAGATCCTGGAGATACTCTTTTGGATCAAAGTTGGAAAAAGGAGATTTTGTGACGAAGCTTTACCCCTTGATGCCACTCCGGGATCTGGTGATTTTTCCCCACATGGTAGCGCCACTGGTCGTAGGTCGTAAAAAATCCATCCAGGCTCTTGAAGATGCCATGGAGAAGAAGACCGATATTCTGCTGGTGACGCAGAAAAAAGCCGCTGTCGACGATCCCGATGTTGAGGATCTGTATGAGTTCGGTACGCTGGCAACAGTGATGCAGTTGCTCAGGCTTCCCGATGGAACGATTAAGGCTCTGGTCGAAGGCAAGGCTCGGGCAAAAATCATCTCATATCTTCCCAATGATAATTTCCTTCAGGCAGAAGTCGAAGAACGTGCGGAGACCCAGGAACAGGCGACTGCCTTGCTCGCATACGAACGCGAGCTCAGAAGATTCTTCGACGAATTTGCCGCAAGCAATAAAAAGATCGGCAGGGAAGTGTTGAACTCCATAAAAGCCATCGATAACCCTTTCAAGTTATTGAATGTCATCTGCGCCCATCTGCCGCTGAAGAGCGACGAAAAACAGGCCATCCTCGAAGCGGAACCCCTTTCCAAAAGAATGGACAAGGTCCTTGAGATTCTCAACCGCGAAATCGAACTGTCGGAACTTGAGAAAACGATCAACGCCAAGGTGAAAATGCGCATGGGAAAGACCCAGCGCGACTATTATCTGGGTGAAAAGGTGCGGGAAATCCAGACCGAGATCGGCCAGAATGCGGAAGGACTCGATGAGATGGGAGAACTCGAGCAGACAATTCAAAACAAGCTCATGCCGCTTGCGGCCAAAGAAAAAGCGCTTAAGGAGTTCAAGAAGCTGAGGAGTATGCCACCGATGTCAGCGGAAACGACAGTGGTGCGCAACTATATAGATTGTATCGTCAATCTGCCCTGGGAAAAGAAAAGCAAATCGAAGATCGATATCAATAAAGCGGAAGCGATCCTCGACGAAGATCACTTCGGTCTCGCCAAAACCAAGGAACGCATCCTTGAGTATCTGGCGGTGCAGAGTCAGGTGAAAAAGATTAAAGGGCCGATTCTCTGCCTTGTCGGCCCTCCCGGTGTCGGTAAGACATCGATCTGTCAATCGATTGCCCGGGCAATGGGGCGTAAGTTCGCCCGTCTGTCCCTGGGCGGGGTGCGCGACGAAGCCGAGATCCGCGGTCATCGACGGACCTATATCGGCGCGATGCCGGGCAAGATCATTCAATCGATGCAGAAGGTCGATGTGGCCAATCCGGTTTTCTGCCTGGATGAAGTCGACAAGATGTCGATGGATTTTCGCGGTGATCCTTCTTCGGCTCTCCTTGAAGTCCTCGATCCGGAACAGAATGTGGCGTTCAACGATCACTATCTTGATATCGATTACGATCTTTCAGAAGTATTTTTTATCACGACCGCCAACAATCTCCACGGTATCCCTTTGCCACTGCAGGACAGGATGGAAATTATCCAGATCAGCGGTTATACCGAGGAAGACAAGCTGAAGATTGCGGAAGGGTATCTGATCCCCAAACAACTCCAGCAGAACGGTTTCAAACCCAATGATATCCAGATGACCGACGGAGCGATTCTTGAAGTTATCCGGCGCTATACCCGTGAGGCGGGGGTCCGTAATCTGGAGCGGATCATTGCCTCCCTTTGTCGGAAGATTGCCCGTGAACGGCTGAAGAAAAAGCAGAAAGATAAAAAATACCGGGTCAGCGCCCAGTCGGTCTTAACCTATCTCGGGACACCAAAATACCGCTACGGCCTGGCTGAAGAAAACGACGAGATCGGACTTGCCACCGGACTTGCCTGGACCGAAGTCGGGGGAGAACTGCTGCAGATTGAAGCAACGCTGATGGCGGGTGCCGGCAAGCTTATCATCACCGGCAAACTCGGCGACGTCATGCAGGAGTCGGCCCAGGCGGCACTCAGTTATGTCCGGTCCAGAGCCAAGGTTCTGGGCCTGGAAGATGATTTTTATCAGAAGCTCGATATTCATATCCACGTCCCGGAAGGTGCGATTCCCAAGGATGGGCCGTCGGCCGGTATTACCATGGCCACATCGCTTGTTTCCGCGCTGGTCAAGGTGCCGGTAAAACATCAACTGGCCATGACCGGCGAAATTACCCTTCGGGGCAGGGTCCTGCCTATTGGCGGATTGACGGAGAAGCTGCTAGCCGCGAAACGCGGCAATATAACCCACGTGCTTATTCCGAAGGATAATGAGCGGGATCTCCAGGATGTTCCGATAAAAATACGGAAATCTCTGACGATTGACACCGTGAATCACATGGATGAAGTACTCCGGTATGCGCTGGTTAAGGATCCCGGGAATCCTGTGTTGGATAATTAAGGGCTTGGGGAGTGAAGGCTCCTTTCGTTGTTGACGGGATTATCAGGACTTGATACTACTCGATATCGTTTTGGCAAGATTTTGAAATTGAAGCACATTTGGAAACTCACCGGTTATTTTTCAGGCTGATGTTTTTCCTTGACGTACCAGGGTGGAATTGGTAAATAGTCCATCACAAATTGATCACAAATTGATTGAGACGGGGGCGACTAGCTCAGCTGGGAGAGCATCGGCCTTACAAGCCGAGGGTCACAGGTTCAAGCCCTGTGTCGCCCACCACAGTCAAGATATGTTGGAGCGGTAGTTCAGCTGGTTAGAATGCCGGCCTGTCACGCCGGATGTCGCGGGTTCGAGTCCCGTCCGCTCCGCCATTGCGCTCACCAGGAACCGTTTATCTCGGTTCCTGTTTTTTTTGAGCATCGTTAAATGGATAAACCAAACCTTAACGATGTCTCATCCTGACGGGGCGACTAGCTCAGCTGGGAGAGCATCGGCCTTACAAGCCGAGGGTCACAGGTTCAAGCCCTGTGTCGCCCACCACAGTCAAAATATGTTGGAGCGGTAGTTCAGCTGGTTAGAATGCCGGCCTGTCACGCCGGATGTCGCGGGTTCGAGTCCCGTCCGCTCCGCCAATGAATAAAAAAAGAGGGCCGCTGCATGTACATGCAGCGGCCCTCTTTTTTGGGTAAAATTCTTTGCAAACCTTGAAGCTTTGTAGGTTGGGCTGTGAAGCCCAACGTTTTTTTGGGATGTTGGGCTTCACAGCCCAACCTACGCGGCTACCACGGGAAGATTTTTGAGCAGCTCGTGCAACGCACCTTTTTATCAAGCTTAACCCAAGTTTGTGATGTAAAACGACAAAGAACTACAATAACATGATGTTACGTGCTTTGCGCTTGCCTTTATGGCACTACTTCTTTTGTTTTGTTTCATATTGTCGTCTTTATGGTTTGGCCGGGATGACTCTTTATCCCCAAAGCCGAATATACTTCCTG
>Ga0209643_1000937_pt1 | contig 34447 bp, 28 predicted proteins | sample AutmiccBRH37_all_FD_187383 | JGI IMG/M metagenome (GOLD analysis project Ga0209643, IMG submission 187383) | Deep subsurface microbial communities from Mt. Terri, Switzerland - Autotrophic microbial communities BRH/37_all (SPAdes) (version 2) | ecosystem: Environmental > Aquatic > Deep...
CAACTTTTTAAACCCAACGCGCTGGCTGGCCCAATCGCTAAAAACAGCTACCAGCTGTTTTTTTTTTAACGCTCCATCCCCCCTTCGGGGGTTAGGGGGCCTTTAAAACAACTTAATTTGCCCAGCTTCGTCTAAAAGGTTGTCATTTTCAGAATCCGAATCATCATCAGAAGAATTGGTTCCATCATCAATAACTTCTTCATCGTTTACTTCAACTTCTTCTAAAATTGGTGCTTCATACGGCAAAGGCTCCAACATATTCACCTGCTTAATTTTATCGGCGGTTAATTGATTTCCTTGTGCTTTTATTCCTTTAATGGCGATAAATTCTTCAAAATTTAATTGAATCGGTTCCAAATTTCGTTTAGAAAATAATATTTCGGCCATTGGCCGAAAATCTGTGGCAACAATTTCCAATTGCGATTTAGGATGTTCAGAGATAAAAAGTTCCTCCTTATTCGGATTGTCGATCATAAATCGTTTGACAAAGCATTTTTCCTTGTCGCCATCATAATAAATCACAGAAATCGGTTTTTCCGGAACCCATTTTTCCAGCACAATCATATCACTGTCGAAATGCGTGCTAAGCTCTGGTTTAATGGTTTTAATGATGCCTTTCTGATTCACAATCAGCAAGCGGTCTTCCGGTTTAAATTCACCCAACAATTCCCCTCTTTTATCAACATTTAAGCGTTGTACGGTTTCATCGAACCAAATTTTTCTAGGTTTCAATGTTGAAACACCTTCCGATTTCAATTCAATTTTTTTGATGGCATGTTTTGTGACGATATTTCCTTTGGAACTTCGCCCTTTGATGGCCAAGGCTGAAAAATCAATGTCCCATTTCAGTTTTTTTATGCTTCCGGTGGCACGCAAATTAATGGTGATTGTTTCCGCTTCCCCATTCGGGTTTTCGGTAAAATAAAGCACTTGTGATCCTTTATTTCCGGCTGTTAAATCATATTCTTTATCGCGCGTAACTCCGGTAACATTAAAACGTTTTATGTAACTCGGACCGTTTTTGCCGTCTCTGTAAATCATATTGTAAACGGTGCGCGTATCGTTCTTTTTGAACACTGCCACGTGAATAATGTCTTTTCCCACAAAGGTTTTTGCATCAACTTTAGTAACCAGCATCGCTCCGTCTCCTCTAAAAACAATCACATCATCAATATCCGCGCAATCATCAACATATTCATCTTTTTTAAGCGAAGTACCAACAAAACCTTCTTCTTTATTTACATAGAGTTTGGTGTTTCTCATCACCACTTTGCTGGCAATAATATCGTCAAACAACCTGATTTCTGTCAAACGCTCTTTTCCTTTTCCGTATTTGAGTTTTAGGTTTTTAAAATAATCAATGGCAAATTCAATAATATTGGCCAAATGTTTTTTTACTTCGGTAATTTTTTCTTCCAGACTTTCTATAAACTGTTTGGCTTTGTCGATATCAAATTTTGATATTTTCTTGATGCGAATTTCTGTCAGACGCACTATATCTTCTTCAGTAATCGGTCGTTTTAAATGTTTGATGTGCGGTTTTAAACCTTCATCAATCGCCTTAATTACACCTTCCCAGGTATCCTGATCCTCAATATCTCGGTAAATTCTATTTTCAATAAAAATACGTTCTAAAGAAGCGAAATGCCATTGCTCATCCAATTCATTTAACTGGATTTCAAGCTCTAGCTTTAATAATTCTACGGTATGATTTGTTGATCGAATTAAAATTTCTGATACCCCTATAAAAACCGGTTTGTTATCGTCGATCACACAACACAAAGGCGAAATCGGATTTTCACAACTGGTAAAAGCGTAAAGCGCATCAATGGTTTTATCGGGTGAAATGCCGTTTGGTAAATGCACCAATATTTCCACATTGGCGGCGGTATTGTCTTCTATTTGTCTGATTTTAATGGTTCCTTTTTCATTCGCTTTTAAAATGGAATCGATTAAAGTGGATGTTGTGGTACCGAAAGGAATTTCGGTAATCACCAACGTTTTTTTATCGAGTTGGCCAATTTTTGCTCGAACCCTTATTTTTCCGCCTCTTTTTCCGTCGTGATATGAAGAAACATCCGCAATTCCTCCGGTTAAAAAATCTGGAATCAGCAAAAAAGGCTTCCCTTTTAAATGTTTTATGGAAGCATCAATCAATTCATTAAAATTGTGCGGTAAAATTTTTGTTGAAAGTCCGACTGCAATTCCTTCCGCTCCTTGCGCCAATAACAGCGGAAACTTAACGGGTAAATCTATTGGTTCTTTTTTTCTGCCGTCATAAGAAGATTGCCAATCGGTCGTTTTCGGATTGAAAACAACCTCCAAAGCGAATTTCGATAAGCGTGCTTCAATATATCGCGCTGCGGCAGCACGGTCACCGGTTAAAATATTCCCCCAGTTTCCCTGCATATCAATCAGCAATTCTTTTTGGCCCAGTTGAACCAAAGCATCGGAAATAGAAGCATCACCGTGTGGATGGTATTGCATCGTATGCCCGACAACATTCGCCACTTTATTGTAACGGCCATCATCCAAATCCTTCATAGAATGCATAATTCTGCGTTGCACCGGTTTAAAACCATCTTTTAACGCAGGAACCGCACGCTCCAAAATAACATAAGAAGCATAATCCAAAAACCAGTCTTTGTACATTCCCGTAACTTTGGTAATGGTTTCCTGGTTGCCGAATTCTTCGTTGATATATTCTTCTAAATGTTCGTTTTCGTTGTTGTCTTCTTCCATATTTCCCATCCTTTATCCTTCCCAAAGGGAAGAAAATTGGTGTGTTGTAATTTTTTTATTTTAAATCAAAAATTTTCTTCAATAATATCCAATTCAAATTTCAAATTTTCTATGATAAACTTTTGGCGGTCGGGGGTGTTTTTTCCCATATAAAATTCCAATAATTTATCAATAGACATTTCTTTATCAAGCATTACGGGATCCAACCGAATGTTATCTCCAATAAAATTGGCAAATTCATCAGGGGAAATTTCGCCCAGTCCTTTAAATCGTGTAATCTCCGGTTTCCCTTTTAACGAATCTATTGCCTGTTGTTTTTCTTCTGGGGAATAGCAATAAAAAGTTTGTTTTTTATCCCTCACCCTGAACAGTGGCGTGTCTAAAATATATAAATGGCCTTCTTTGATCAATTCAGGGAAAAATTGCAAAAAGAAAGTGATCAACAGCAAGCGAATATGCATCCCGTCCACATCGGCATCGGTTGCAATCACAATGTTGTTGTATCTTAATTCTTCTATGGATTCTTCAATATTAAGAGCCGCCTGCAACAAGTTAAATTCTTCATTTTCATACACAATTTTCTTGTTCATTCCGTAGGAATTCAAAGGCTTTCCGCGCAAACTGAATACGGCTTGCGTATTTACGTTCCTGGATTTGGTGATGGAACCGCTGGCAGAATCTCCTTCCGTAATAAATAACGTGCTTTCTAACCGATTCTCTTTCTTTAAATCGTTTAAATGAACTCGGCAATCGCGTAATTTTTTATTGTGCAATCCCGCTGTTTTCGCTCGTTCACGGGCTAATTTTCTGATGCCAGACAAGTCGTTACGTTCTTTTTCGGCCTGTAATATTTTTTTCTGTATTCTTTCTGCAACAATCGGATTTTTATGAAGATAGTTATCCAAATTCGTCTTCACAAAATCGGTTATATATGCCCGAACAGAAGGCAATCCGTCGCCCATTTCCGTAGAACCAAGCTTGGTTTTGGTCTGGCTTTCAAAAATAGGCTCCATTACTTTTATGCTGATGGCCGAAACAATAGATTTTCGAACATCCGCTGCATCATAGTTTTTGCCAAAAAACTCGCGTATGGTTTTCACGATGGCTTCTCTAAAAGCATTTTGATGCGTTCCGCCTTGCGTTGTGTGTTGTCCGTTTACAAATGTGTGGTATTCCTCGCTGTATTGCGCTTTGCTGTAGGTGATTGCGACTTCAATGTCATTTCCTTTCAAATGAATAACCGGAAACAACATCGCCTCTTCAGTAATATTTTCTTCCAATAAATCTTTCAATCCGTATTCAGAAAAATACTTTTCTCCGTTAAAAATGATGGTTAAACCTGTGTTTAGGTACACATAATTTTTAATCATTTTTTCAATATACTCGTTTCTGTATTTGAATTTTGTAAAAATGCTTTTGTCGGGAACAAAGGTTACTTTGGTTCCTTTGCGATGTGCGGTTTCTTCAGATGGTGCTACGTTGGTGATATTTCCTTTTTCAAACTCAGCAAAAACCGTTTTTCCGTCCCTAAAAGATTGTACTTTAAAATAAGATGACAAAGCGTTTACCGCCTTTGTTCCGACGCCATTTAGGCCGACAGATTTTTTAAACGCCAGAGAATCGTATTTTCCGCCGGTATTCATTTTAGAAACCACATCCACCACTTTTCCCAACGGAATGCCGCGTCCGTAATCTCGAATGGTCACCGTTTCTTCTTTCACCAAAACTTCAATCGTTTTGCCGGCGCCCATCACATATTCATCAATGGAATTGTCAATAACTTCCTTGATTAAAATATAAATACCGTCATCGGGAGATGAACCGTCGCCTAATTTACCGATATACATTCCGGGACGAAGTCTAATATGTTCTTTCCAATCAAGCGATCGAATATTATCCTCGGTGTAAGCTGTTTGATCTGTCATTTATATTCTGTGATTCTTGAAGCGTGGCTAAAGTACTATTTTGCTTTAAGAAATAAAAAAAAGTCTGTCAAAATAATTATTAACACTTATAAAATTGAAAGTTTATAAGTATTAAAAATGTTAAACGTTATATGTTATAGGTTCAAATTCCAACAATTTCATATTTCATGCCAAATTAAACATTGAACCTAAAATGCATAATATCCCCGTCTTGTACAATATATTCTTTACCTTCAACACGCATTTTTCCGGCTTCTTTCACTTTGGCTTCACTTCCGTATTTCACAAAATCCTCATAAGCAATCACTTCTGCCCTGATAAATCCTTTTTCAAAATCCGTGTGAATAACTCCTGCAGCTTGCGGCGCGGTATCTCCCACATTAATTGTCCAGGCGCGCACTTCTTTAACTCCTGCCGTAAAATAGGTTTGTTGGTTTAATAATTTGTAGGCGGTTCTGATTAAAACCGAAGCGCCCGGTTCTTTTAAGCCTAAATCTTCCAAAAAAAGCTGGCGTTCTTCAAAAGATTCCAATTCCGTAATATCTGCTTCTGTACCAACGGCTAAAATGATCACTTCCGCATCTTCACCTTTTACGGCTTCTTTTACGATATTTACATACGCATTTCCATTAACAGCCGACTTTTCATCCACATTGCAAACGTACAATACAGGTTTATCTGTAATAAATTGCAATGGTTTTATATATTCTTCACGTTCCTTTTCTGTTAAATCAATCGCTCGTACCGATTTGGCGGCTTCTAGTCCTTTTTTAACTTTTTCTAAAACTTCCAATTCTTTTTGGGCTTCTTTAACGCCTGTTCTGGCAGCTTTTTTAACCTTGTCAATTTTCTTTTCTAAGGTTTCCAAATCTTTTAACTGAAGCTCAAAATCGATGGTTTCTTTATCTCTTAAAGGATCAATAGTGGTATCAACGTGAATGATATTGTCATTGTCGAAACATCGAATCACGTGAATAATGGCATCTGTTTCTCTAATATTCGCTAAAAATTGATTTCCCAATCCTTCTCCTTTGCTTGCACCTCGAACCAATCCTGCAATATCAACTATATCAACTGTTGCGGTTTGCACACGCTGGGGTTTAACCAATTCTTCTAATTTCGTTAACCGGCTGTCCGGCACATTTACCACCCCAATATTTGGTTCTATGGTACAAAACGGAAAATTGGCGCTTTGCGCTTTTGCATTGGACAAACAATTAAATAAGGTCGATTTTCCAACGTTTGGCAATCCTACTATCCCTGCTTTCATATTGATATTTTAATTAATTTTTTCTAAAAAAGCGCTTTTTTACGAGCGTGCAAATATACAATTTTCAATGATATAAATTGATGCTTTCCATCATATAAAATACCTAAAATAAAAGGTCAATAAATTTTCAATTTTTGATAATAATTGTATATTAGCTCCAAACATTAACCAAATTAACAATGAAAAAATTAAACATTTTATTAGTATTACTTTGTTTCTTTGCAAATATTGCAGTTGCTCAGGAACTTATTTCAGGAATTGTCACTAACGCTTCGGGCGAACCTTTACCTGGGGCAAGCGTCATTGAAAAAGGAACATCAAACGGCACTGTTACCGATTTTAACGGGAATTATAAAATCTCCGTAAAGAAAGGTTCAACGCTTATTTTTAGCTTTGTTGGATTTCAATCAAAAGAAATTCAGGTTACGTCCAACAATTTAAATGTCTCTTTGGAAGATAAAGGAGAACAATTAAACGAGGTGCAAATTGTGGGCTCAAGAAGCACAAAAAGAACTGCTGTAGACACCCCAGTTCCTGTGGATGTTATTGATGTAAACCAGCTGGCCACCAAAAACGGAAATGTTGAAATCACCCAAATTCTGCAATATGCAGCGCCTTCGTTCAATGCCACAAAACAATCGGGTTCTGATGGTGCCGACCATATTGTTCCAGCTTCGTTAAGGGGATTGGGTCCTGACCAAACTTTGGTTTTGATCAACGGAAAAAGAAGACACCAATCATCGCTTGTCAATATTTTCGGAACGCGCGGCAGAGGAAACTCGGGAACAGATTTAAATGCAATTCCGGTTGCCGCAATCAAAAGAATTGAAGTTTTAAGAGACGGCGCTTCCGCTCAATATGGTTCAGATGCCATTGCCGGCGTTATTAATATTGTTTTAAAAGACAATACCGACGGTGTTACAGGAGGAATTACTTACGGTGCTTATAGCACCGCCATTGGTGAGGGCTGGGAAGAAGCAACCGGAGAAACTTTGCACAATGTGGAAGGAAAAAACAGGCTTGATGGAAAAGACAAACGTTTTGATGGCGAAACCACAAAATTAGACTTGAACTATGGCGTAAAAGTTGGTGAGAAAGGATATATGAACTTCACTACTGAATTGTTTTCAAAAGAAAAAACATTGAGACCTGGTTTTTCTTGGAGAAAAGGATATGGGAGCGCTGAAGTAGATGCTTTCAATTTTATGATAAACACCATGATTCCTGTATCAGACAATACTGAAATTTACGCTTTTGGTGGCAAAAATTATAGAGATACCAATGCCAATGCATTTTCAAGAGATAGTTATGCTGATGGTGACAACCGTTCTGTGCCAAGTTTGTATCCTAACGGATTTACACCACAAATTACATCCAATATTATAGACGCTTCCGTTTCTGCAGGCGTTAGGCATAAAATGGAAAACGGCTGGAATGTTGATTTTAACAACACTTATGGAAAAAACAGCTTCCATTATTTTATTAAAAACACAAACAACGCTTCCTTAAAAGACGCCTCTCCTACCGATTTTGATGCTGGAGGACACAGCCTTTCGCAAAATACAACAGGCATTGATTTTAGTAAATATTTTGAAGAAGCTGCAAGCGGAATCAACCTTGCTTTCGGAATGGAATACCGAACTGAAAATTTTATTATTTTTTCGGGTGAAGAAGCTTCTTATGCTTTGTATGATGAAGACGGTTTACCAATCACAAATCCGGCCACACAAACAGTAGCCTTCGATTCTAACGGGGATGACCTTCCCGGAGGCTCACAAGGATTTCCAGGTTACAGTCCGGATAATGAAGTGGACAGAAGCAGAAGTAATTTAGGGCTTTACGTCGATTCTGAATTTAACTTAAGCGATTCATTTTTGGTTGCAGTGGCTTTACGCTATGAAGATTACAGCGATTTTGGCAGCACTTTTAACTACAAATTGGCCAGCAGATTTAAAGTGAGTGAAAACTTGTCATTTCGGGGTTCAGTGTCGACCGGTTTTAGGGCGCCATCGTTAGCGCAACTTTACTACAATTTAATCTTCACGAATATTGTGAACGGCCAGTCATTAACTTCTTTGCTTTCCGCAAACAACAGTACGGTTACCAAAGGGTTCGGTATCAATCAGTTGACAGAAGAAAAAGCGTTGAATGGAAGTATTGGATTCACTTTTAATAAAGGAGGATTTACAGCAACAGTAGATGCCTATTCTATTAGTGTGGACGACAGGATTGTGTTAACCGACAATTTTGATGCTTCCGGACTTGGAATTCCGGGTGTTGAAGCCGCACAATTTTTTGCGAATGGCGTTGACACAAGAACCCAAGGACTTGATATGGTTTTTACCTACAGTGGTTCAATTGACAGCGATAACACTTTCAATGTTGGTTTAACCGGAAATATTAACGACCTTAAAATTGAAAAAATTCACAATGGCAGCTTAAATGAGTATACTTTTTTTAGTCCGTTTTCAAGAGCATATCTTGAAGCTGCCGCGCCAGATTATAAATTTGGGCTGAATATGGGATTTACCCATAAAAAATTCAATGCAAATGTTAATTTAACACAATTCAGTGAGGTAAAATTGCAGGATTTTCAATGGGTAGACACGCCAGCAACAACCCAAGCAGAAGCCAACGATTTGTATGCTGTGGCAACGGACACCTACAAAAAAGCGATGGTGGTAGATTTAAATCTCTCTTATGAAATTTCCAAATCATTTACTTTCACAGTCGGCGGAAATAATATTTTCAACAAATATGCAACACCACAATTTGATGGCTGGACCGATCAAGGAGGATTGATGGATTCTGTTCAAATGGGTTCAGATGGCGCCTACTTTTTTGGAAGAATTTCTTTTAAACTATAAAATTTAAATTCTAATTAATTAAAAAGAAGGTGTCTTTTTCAAAATACACCTTCTTTTTTTAACTTAAATATTTTGGCAAGGGGTTTTAACCCCTTGTTGAAAATAATGGGGATTTTAGAATAGCTGTTTTATTTTAAACTGGACTAAGGATGCAATTCTAAATATTTATCCACAAAAGCCTTAATGCCATCTTCAATATTTGTCTCCGGTTTAAAATTGATATGGTTAAATAAGCTTTCCACATTGGCATAAGTGCTTTGCACATCGCCTGGCTGCATCGGTTTAAATATCATTTTTCCTTTTTTATCCAAAGTCTTTTCAATGGCTCTAATAAAATCCATTAAGGCAACCGGACTGTTATTTCCAATATTGAATAACTGATAAGGCTTGGTGCTTTTTGAAGAAGTTGGCTTTTTAGGGTCAAACTCAGGGTTATTTGCTTTTGGGGCCAATGGTATCAATCGCTTTACGCTTTCAACGATATCGCCTACATAGGTGAAATCGCGACTCAGATCTCCATTGTTGAACACTTCAAATTCTTTATCCTCAATAATGGCTTTCGTAAAAATATACAGCGCCATATCGGGTCTGCCCCATGGTCCATACACTGTAAAAAAACGCAATCCGGTTGAAGGAATGTTGTATAAATTGGCATAAGAATGCGCCATCATTTCATTGGCTTTTTTGCTTGCGGCGTACATTGCCAGCGGATGATCGGTACAATTATCTTCCTGAAAAGGAATATCTTCACTCAATCCATAAACAGAACTTGAAGAAGCAAACAACAAATGTTCCACCGGATAAGTCCTGCAGCTTTCCAGAATATTTAAGAATCCGGTAATATTGCTATCCACATAAGCATGCGGATTTTCCAATGAATATCTTACGCCTGCCTGTGCCGCCAAATTCACCACATAATCAAATTGCTGTTCTTTGAAAAGAGCTTTTAGATTTTCTAAATCCGTTAAATTCAATTTTATAAAAGATATACCCGACAACTTTTGCAATTTATTGTATGCAATAGCATCAGTCTCAAAACCCAAATCTTTTAAACGCGCAAATTTTAGTTGCTGGTCGTAATAATCGTTAATATTATCCAATCCAACCACTTCATAATTCGATTTCACCAACAGTTTTGCCAAATGATGGCCAATAAAACCAGCCATTCCGGTAATTAATACTTTCTTCATTTAAATGAGATTGGATTTATAATTCAAACAAAAATAAAACTAATTAGCTAAACCGTTCAATTATGCCTGATTTATTTCAGAAAGAATGCTAAAAAATCGAAATTTACTGCCTAAATTTGACCTGTAAATTGAAAAAAATGAACAAACAATTAATAGAATGCGTACCAAATATTAGCGAAGGACGCGATATTGCCAAAATAAATGCCATTGCTGCCGTTGTTGAAACCGTTGAAGGTGTTAAATTATTAGATGTTGACCCCGGAAAAGCAACCAACAGAACTGTAATTACTTTTGTAGGCGAACCAGAAAATGTAATAGAAGCTGCGTTTAGACTAATCAAAAAAGCAGCAGAATTGATTGATATGAGCAAACATACAGGTGAACATCCTCGTTTTGGCGCCACCGATGTTTGTCCGCTCGTGCCAATTTCTGGTATTACTATAGAAGAAGCGGCCGTTTATGCCCATAAATTGGGTGAACGCGTTGGCAAAGAATTGGGAATTCCCGGTTATTATTATGAAAATGCTGCAACCAATGAAACACGTAAAAACCTTGCAAACTGTCGAGCCGGTGAATATGAAGGACTGAAAGAAAAATTAGTAAATCCGACTTGGAAACCCGATTTCGGTCCGGCCGAATTCAACGAAACTGTTGCAAAAACTGGCGCTATTGCTATATCATCACGCGATTTTTTAATTGCCTACAATGTCAATTTAAATACCACTTCAACCCGACGCGCCAACGCCATCGCTTTTGACATTCGTGAAGCCGGAAGGGTAAAATATGAAAATGGCGTTTCAGGAAAAGTGATGCTAGATAAAGATGGTGAACCAATTCGTATTCCGGGAAAATTGAAAGCCGTTAAAGGAATTGGCTGGTACATCGAAGAGTACGGAATTGCCCAGATCTCTTACAATTTAACCAATATCAACATCACGCCAATGCACATCGCTTTTGATGAAAGCGAAAAATCAGCGATTGCAAGAGGTCTACGTGTAACTGGATCCGAATTGATTGGATTGATTCCGTTAAAAGCGATGTTGGATGCCGGAGATTATTTCTTGCGCAAACAACAGCGATCTTTAGGAATTTCAGAAGCTGAGAAAATTAAAATCGCCGTAAAATCTTTGGGATTGGATGATTTAAAGCCCTTTAACCCGAATGAGAAAATCATTGAATATTTGCTTAAAGACGATACAAAAAAACTGATCGATTTAACGGTAACAGGTTTTGCTGAAGAAACTGCCGCAGAATCCATTGCACCCGGAGGCGGCTCTATTTCAGCATATGTTGGCGCTTTAGGAGTTTCATTGGGAACTATGGTTGCCAATTTATCGGCGCACAAAGCCGGTTGGGACGACAAATGGGAGTTCTATTCCGATTGGGCGGTAAAAGGCCAGGCTTACAAAAATAAATTATTACAGTTGGTGGATGAAGACACCAACGCTTTTAATAAAATTATCGACGGATTCAGAATGCCGAAATCAACCGATGAGGAAAAAGAAGCACGTAAACAAGCGATAGAAAAAGCGACAATTTACGCCACTGAAATTCCGTTTCAGGTGATGGAAACTGCTTTTAATTCTATGGAAGTGATGCAGGCGATGTTAAAAGAAGGTATGCAAAGTTCCATTTCCGATGCCGGTGTTGGCGCCTTGTGTGCAAGAACTGCTGTTGTTGGCGCGTATTTCAATGTCCGCATCAATGCAAAAGACATCAAAGACCGGGTTTTTGCCGAAGACATTTTAGCAAAAAGTGAAGTCATTTACAAAAAAGCGCTTGCCATTGAAAAAGAGGTGGTGGAATTTATTATGTCAAAAGTTTAAAAAGCCAGCTCCTTGTTACACAATATCAATAATGGTGCAGTTTTTCAATTGCTTCATCTAAAAACGCCACTTTAAATTTTGTTTTCATAACTCTTTTCAATGAAAGTATAAGTTTCCTTTTTAAGAAACAAATTGATTGATTTTTTTATTTTTGATATTATTTTGTATAGGCTGCTTTTATATACCTAAAGAACGCTGGCTGAATTTGACGGAAAATTACTTGAAATCAATTTTCTCCTATCCAAGTATTTCGGCTGGCGCTCAGTGCAAGCATTTCGTAAGTTTACAACTTTCGTCTTCTGTCTTCATACTTTTTTTTTCACCTAAAATTTAGTTAATTTGCAGTATGAAACGAGCTATAACAAATTTTAATACACAGAGAAATGATTAATGGCGAACAGCAGCTGTACCAATAAAAAAACAAAATAAACAGATGAAAATATACACAAAAACCGGCGATAAAGGCACAACTTCCCTTTTTGGGGGAACAAGGGTGCCAAAATATCATTTAAGGATAGAGGCCTACGGCACTGTAGATGAGCTAAATTCGTATATCGGATTAATTCGCGACCAAAAAATTGATGGGCATACCTTCGAAATTCTACTAAAAATTCAGAACGAATTGTTCACGTTGGGTTCTATGTTGGCAACACCACCAGAAAAAGAAATCTTAAAAAGCGGTAAAGAGCGCCTAAATATAAATAAAATTTCGGAGGAATCTGTGGCGCTTTTGGAACAGGAAATTGATTTGATGAATGAATCCTTGCCAGAAATGATGCATTTTATTTTGCCTGGCGGGCACAGCACCGTGTCTTTCTGTCATATTGCGCGCTGCATTTGCAGAAGAGCCGAACGAATCACCACACAATTAAGTAACGAAAGCGCCATAAATCCGAAAATTTTAATATATTTAAACAGGCTTTCAGACTATCTTTTTGTGCTGGCACGGAAATTGACTATTGACAACCAGGCCCAAGAAATTCCTTGGATTCCTGAGAAAATTTAATAAGTTCTTTTTTATTTTGAAATAAAAGGATAAATAGCTTGCCAAATTGAGTAAAAAAATTATTTTTGCAAAAATTTAATACGAAGAAGTTATGTATTGGACACTAGAATTAGCATCATATTTGGCGGATGCGCCTTGGCCTGCAACAAAAGATGAATTGATTGATTATGCGATTAGAACCGGAGCGCCTTTAGAAGTTGTTGAAAACCTTCAAGAGATTGAAGATGAGGAAGAAAATTTCGAATCTATTGTCGAAATTTGGCCCGATTACCCTTCAGAAGAAGATTACCTTTGGAACGAAGATGAATATTAAAAAATACAAAATCTAAAAAGTCTCTTACGAGACTTTTTTTTTGCCTAAATAATTATAATTTAAGACAGAATTAAAACAATTTAACTTTAAAAAAATTAACTTTACCGCCTATTAAATTACAATGTAAATTACAGTAATTTTACATATCATTATTATAAAATTTGACATCTATATTATGAGTATCATAAATTCAGTTCTTAAAATTTTTGTTGGAGATAAAAACAAAAGAGATTTGTCGTTGCTGCAACCGATTGTTGCCAAAGTGAGTGCTTTTGAAAAAGAGATTACCAACCTTACAAACGATCAATTACGAGAAAAAACGGCTTACTTTAAGCAGATAATAGCGGATGACACCAAGGAATATACTTCAAAAATCAATAAATTAAAAGAAGAAGTTGCTGACGCCAATATAGACCGTAAAGAAGAAATTTACGGTGAAATTGACAATCTGGAAGATGATTTATACCGAGCTTCAGAAAAAACATTGAACGATATTATGCCTGAAGCCTTTGCTGTTGTTAAAGAAACTGCCAAACGCTTTACGCAAAATAAATTCATAGAAGTTACCGCAACACCGTTTGACCGTGAACTTTCAGCTACACGAGACAACATTGTCCTTGAAAACGACAAAGCCATTTGGGCCAATAAATGGGACGCCCAAGGAAAAGAAGTGACCTGGGATATGATTCATTACGATGTACAACTTATCGGTGGATCGGTATTGCATCAGGGAAAAATTGCGGAAATGATGACGGGTGAAGGAAAAACTTTGGTTTCCACCTTGCCGGTGTATTTAAATGCGCTTACCGGCAAAGGCGTGCATTTGGTGACCGTAAATGATTATTTGGCAAAACGTGATGCTGCCTGGATGGGGCCAATTTATGAATTCCACGGATTGAAGGTTGATTGCATTGACCACCACGAACCAAATTCTGATGCGCGAAGAAAAGCCTACAACGCCGACATTACTTACGGCACAAACAACGAGTTTGGTTTTGATTATTTACGTGATAATATGGCCCATTCTCCAGACGATTTGGTGCAACGTTCGGCCAATTACGCAATTGTGGATGAGGTCGATTCTGTTTTGATTGATGATGCACGTACCCCATTAATTATTTCCGGCGCAACGGCCAATGCCGACCGCCACGAATTTAATGAGTTAAAACCAAGTGTGGACAGGATTGTTACCATCCAAAGAAATTATTTAACCTCCGTCTTGGCCGAAGCAAAAAAATTAATCAGTGAAGGCGACACCAAGGAAGGCGGATTTTTATTGCTTCGCGTATTTAGGGGATTGCCAAAAAGCAAGGCCTTAATCAAATTTTTAAGCCAGGAAGGCATCAAACAACTCTTGCAAAAAACGGAGAACCATTATATGCAGGATAACAACCGTGAAATGCCTAAAATTGACGAAGAGTTATATTTTGTGATTGATGAAAAAAACAATTCCATTGAGTTAACCGATAAAGGAATTACCTTTTTATCGGGTGATGACGGCGATGAAAATTTCTTCATCTTACCCGATTTAAGCACTGAAATAGCACAACTTGAGCGTGAAAATGACGCTCCTGAAGTATTAACTGCGAAAAAAGAAGAATTGTACCGTGATTTCAGCATCAAAAGCGAGCGCATTCACACGATGAATCAATTGCTTAAAGCATACACTTTATTTGAAAAAGATATTGAGTATGTGATTATGGAAGACAAAATTAAAATTGTTGATGAACAAACCGGCCGTATTATGGAAGGCCGCCGTTATTCTGACGGATTGCATCAGGCCATTGAAGCAAAAGAGAATGTAAAAATTGAAGCTGCCACGCAAACTTATGCTACGGTAACGCTTCAAAATTACTTTAGAATGTACAGAAAATTGGCGGGTATGACAGGAACTGCCGTTACAGAAGCCGGGGAATTCTGGGAAATTTATAAATTGGATGTGATTGAGGTTCCAAGCAACAAACCTCTGATTCGTGATGATCGCGAAGATTTGGTTTTTAAAACCAAGCGTGAAAAATACAATGCGGTTATTGAAGAAATTGAAAACTTGGTGAATTTGGGCCGACCGGTATTGGTGGGAACAACATCCGTAGAAATTTCCGAATTGCTGGGCCGAATGCTGACCATCAGAAAAATAAAACACAACGTATTAAACGCAAAACTTCATAAAAGGGAAGCGGATATTGTCGCAGAAGCAGGAAACTCGGGCGTGGTAACCATTGCCACCAATATGGCCGGTCGTGGAACAGACATCAAACTTTCAGACGAAGTTAAAAAAGCCGGAGGTTTGGCCATTGTGGGTACAGAACGGCACGATTCGCGTCGTGTTGACCGACAGTTGCGAGGTAGAGCCGGTAGACAAGGAGATCCGGGTTCTTCACAATTTTATGTTTCGTTGGAAGACAATTTAATGCGATTGTTCGGATCAGAACGTATTGCAAAAATGATGGACAGAATGGGACTTCAGGAAGGTGAAGTGATTCAGCATTCTATGATTTCCAAATCCATTGAACGTGCGCAACGCAAAGTGGAAGAGAACAACTTTGGGGTTCGTAAACGTTTGCTGGAATATGATGATGTGATGAATTCCCAAAGAGAAGTTGTTTACAAACGTCGTCGCCATGCGCTTTATGGAGACCGATTACAGGTTGATATCGTCAATATGATTTATGATACCTGCAACTTGTTGATCAGAGAAAATAAACCATCAAATGATTATCAGAATTTCGAATTTGAACTGATTCGTTTTTCTTCCACCACGGCCCCTTTCAAAGAAGCCGAGTTTAAAACAGGCACGGAACAAGAATTGACCGATCAGCTTTTTGACGTGGTTTACAAACATTACAAAGAAAAACTGGAACGAAATGCCAAAGCCGCTTTTCCGGTAATTAAAGATGTTTATGAAAATCACGGCGAAAAATATGAACGCATTGTTGTTCCTTTTACCGATGGCACAAAAGAATTAAAAGTTATTACCAATTTAAAAACGGCCTATGAAACTGGCGGTAAAGAGTTGGTGACCGATTTTGAAAAAAATATCACGCTTGCCATTATTGATGATACCTGGAAAGATCATTTACGACAAATGGATGAACTGAAACAATCGGTTCAAAATGCCACTTATGAACAAAAAGATCCGCTATTAATTTACAAATTCGAATCTTTTGAACTGTTTAACGGTATGCTTGATACCGTAAATAAAGAAGTTTTGTCGTTTTTGTTTAAAGGTGAATTGCCATCGCAAGATTCAACACGTGTTTTGCCGGCAAGAGAACAGAAACGCGAAAAAGTGCAATTGAGCAAAGAAGAATATGGCAGTTCTGCACCAAATCAGCAAACCAACCAAACGCAAGCGCCAAAAATAGTTGAAACGATTGTGCGTACAGAGCGAAAAATTGGAAGAAACGAACAAGTGACCATCAAACACGTACTTTCGGGAGAAAACAAAAAGGTAAAATACAAACAGGCCATTCCTTTAATTGATAAAGGTGATTGGGTGTTGGTGGAATAATCATAAAAAATCAATACAATTTTTATAACCTTAAACCTTATCGCTTACCGAGGTTGGGAAGCGTTAAGGTTTTAACTTTTTACAGGTTCCCCGTACAAATCAAACTCGGTGGCGGAGATGATTTTTATGTTCGCAAATTTCCCCACTTGCACGTAGTTTTCCGTGGCATCAATGAGCACTTCATTGTCCACGTCGGGTGAATCAAATTCTGTTCTTCCTATAAAATAATTGCCGTCTTTTCTGTCGATAATGCATTTAAAAACTTGTCCGACTTTCTCTTGGTTCAGTTCAAAAGAAATCTGGCTTTGCAAATCCATAATGTCGCTTACCCTTTTTTGTTTCACTTTTTCGGGAACATTGTCTTTTAAACTGGCCGCGTGCGTATTTTCTTCGTGGGAATAGGCAAAAACGCCCAAACGCTCAAAACGCATATCGGCTACCCACTTTTTTAATTCCTGAAATATTGCTTCAGTTTCTCCAGGATAACCGACAATCAACGTGGTTCTGATGGCCATATCCGGGACCGATTTTCTGAACTCCGCAATTAAATTGGTTGTTTTTTCGTGGGAAGTTCCCCTGCGCATCGACTTTAAAATATCGTCGTTGATATGCTGTAACGGAATGTCCAGATAATTGCACACTTTTGGCTCATTTTTGATGACTTCCAGCACATCCAAGGGAAAGCCGGTAGGGAATGCATAATGCAAACGGATCCATTCTATGCCATCGATTTTAGCCAAAGCTGTCAACAAATCGGCCAAAGCCCTTTTTTTGTAAATATCCAGTCCGTAATAAGTCAGGTCCTGCGCAATTAAAATCAGTTCCTTGATGCCTTTTTTGGCCAGTTTTGTGGCTTCAATCACCAAATTCTCAATCGGCGTTGATACGTGTTTTCCGCGCATTAAAGGAATGGCGCAAAACGAGCAAGGCCTGTCGCAGCCTTCCGCGATTTTTAAGTAGGCATAATGTGTGGGCGTTGTTGTTAGGCGTTCCCCAATTAGTTCGTGTTTGTAATCGGCATCCAGCACTTTTAACAGGTTTGGTAAATCGTGCGTGCCGAAATATTCATCAACATTGGGAATTTCCTTTTGCAAATCGGGTTTATAACGCTCGCTTAAACAGCCGGTCACATAAACGCGGTCAACTTCACCCAATTCCTTTTTGTTGACATAATGCAAAATGGTGTTGATTGATTCTTCTTTGGCATCGCCGATAAACCCGCAAGTGTTGATCACCACAATGTTTCCGTCGTCATTTTCATCTTCGTGAACCACATTTTTATTGTTCGCAATTAATTGACCCATCAGCACTTCACTGTCGTAAACATTCTTGGAACATCCTAAAGTGACTACATTTATTTTATTTTCTTTCTTTGATTTTGTTCTCATTAAATTAATTGGTAATTGGTATTGAGCCGTTAGTAGTTAATAGTGTAAAACTATCCTATTTTTAGTTGTAATTTTTTGGGGCAGTTCGTTTATTGCTGGCTTTTTCATAAACATAAGCCCAATGCAACAAGTATTTTTCCTGAAATGGCTTGGCAATAAATGTCAGGCCTCTCGGTTTTCCGTCTTTTTGATAGCCCATCGGCACCGTCATTGCAGGATATTTTGCCACAGCCGCATAGCCTGCATGAAAATTATTGACGGACAAAATGCCGTCCAAATTATGCTTATTCATCGGTCCCTCAAAAAACAATTTTCCGTTTGTGCTTAGCGTGTCTTTGATACGTTCCAAATCTTCCAAACTTCCTTTATCATCGGCAATTCCCTGAAATAATGCTTGTCCGTAAGGCGCACTTTTCAAACTGTCTTTTTTGTTGAATTCCATCACATCTTCCACCGATTTAACGGAAATAGCTTCATTGGCATATTTCTCAAGGTAGACCGGCAAATCATTTTTCATATCCAGATTCAGCAAACGGATAAATCCGGGCAACTCGATTTGTTGTTGCTCTATTTCAATGATTTCAGCACCTTCATTTTTAAGTTTTGAGAGCGCTTCCACATACAGGGAATCTTCCATCAACCCTTTAAAAGCGCCAAAGCGTTTGCCTTTTAATGAGGTATTGTTTGTATTGCTTTCGGGCTCCGACTCAAATTTAACCGAAGCGCTATCCTCCTTATCAAACCCAATCATTGCTTCGAGTATGATTGCATTGTCGATCACATTTTTGGTCATTGGTCCGGGTGTGTCCAAGGTACTTGAAATAGGAATGATTCCTGTTCTGCTCAACAAACCGATTGTTGGTTTTAATCCGACCACAGAATTTTGGCTTGAAGGAGACAAAATAGATCCTGAAGTTTCACTGCCCACGGCAGCAACACAAAAATTGGCCGCAACTGCCACTCCGCTTCCTGAACTTGACCCGCCGGTATCGAATATTCTTCTGCCATAAGGGTTTAATGTTTGTCCGCCCACGGCGCTGTAGCCGCTCGGACAGTCTCCGCAGAAAAAATAAGCCCATTCGCTTAAATTTGCTTTTCCAAGGATTAAGGCTCCGTTATTTTTTAATTGTTTTACGATAAAAGCATCTTCGGCCATATTTTCCTGCAATGCCGCGGCACCGGCCGTTGTCGGCATTCCGGCTGCGTTGATATTGTCTTTTAACAATATGGGCATTCCAAAAACCGAAAATCCAAGTAAGGGTTTTGCTTGTTTGTCTTTTTGTCTGGCTTCCTCTACAACAGTTGGATTCAGCACAATTACGGCATTTAAGGAAAGCTTGTTTTCCCTGTCAAATTTTCTGATGCGGTAGAGGTAAAACAAGACCAATTTCTCATAAGTCAGTTTGCCTAGTGCAATATTATTTTGCAGGGTTGGGATATCCTGTTCTAATATTAAAGGCTTCAACGCTGTATAGGTTGCTTCTGAAAAATCTTTTAAATCAGCATTAAATGGCGCCCACAACGCAACATTGTCAATATATTTGGAGTCCAATACCTTAAATTCCCTAAAATCCTTAATGGTATCGGCGCTTTGTTTGGCAACATTTTGATTTTGGGCATCAGCCTTGCTGACAATACATAAAATCAGAAAAGCGATTAAAAGATAATTCTTCATATAAAAAACTTTAAAGTTTGCGACTTATTTTACTTGAAAAAAGAATCCACAAATTCTATTTTATTGAACACCTGCAAATCGTCGATTCCCTCGCCCACGCCGATGTATTTCACCGGAATTTTAAACTGGTCGGAAATGCCGATCACCACACCGCCTTTGGCCGTGCCATCCAATTTTGTGACTGCCAGTGAAGTGACTTCCGTTGCTTTGGTGAACTGTTTGGCCTGTTCAAAAGCATTTTGGCCAGTGGAACCGTCGAGCACCAACAATACTTCGTGGGGCGCATCTGGCAACACTTTTTCCATGACCCGTTTAATTTTGGTCAGCTCATTCATCAAATTAATTTTATTGTGCAATCGGCCAGCAGTATCAATAATCACCACATCGGCATTTTGTGCCACGGCAGATTTCAAGGTGTCAAAAGCCACGGAAGCTGGATCGCTTCCCATTTCCTGGCGAACCATCACAACATTTACCCTGTTTGCCCAAACCTGCAATTGATCTATTGCAGCAGCACGAAAAGTATCAGCTGCACCAAGCACCACTTTTTTGCCGTTTTTTGTAAATTGTGAAGCCAGTTTGCCAATAGTGGTTGTTTTTCCAACCCCATTAACGCCAACCACCATAATTACATAAGGTTTTTTATCTATCGGTGTTGTAAAATCTGTTTCATTTCCCGCATTGGTTTCGGACAATAAACCTGCGATTTCTTCCCTAAGAATTGAATTCAGTTCATCAATTCCCAAATAGGTGTCTTTTAAAACCCTTGCTTCAATACGTTCAATAATTTTAAGCGTGGTCACCACACCAACATCCGAAGAAATTAACACCTCTTCCAAATTGTCCAACACCTGGTCATCAACCTTCGATTTTCCTGCAATCGCTTTGGAAAGCTTAGAAAAGAAAGTTGTTTTGGTTTTTTCCAGACCTTTGTCTAAGGTTTCTTTCTTCTCTTGGGAAAAGAATTTTTTAAATAAACTCATTTTTTAAATATTACTGTTGTAAATATAAAAAAAAAACTACTCTCAAATTATTGAAAGTAGCTCTATTCGTTAATCTATAAACAAATTGTTATTTTTTGTCTAAGAAGGCTTTTACCATTAATGGATCCATAATTGCTTCTACAAAAGTATAAGCTCCGGTTTTAGGAGACTTTACCATTTTTATAGCTTTTGATAATCTTTTTGATCCTGTTTGTAACGATGCTACTGATTTCTTTGCCATAGTCTTATATTATTTAATTTCTTTATGAACGGTCACTTTTTTCAAGATAGGATTGAATTTTTTGATTTCCATCCTGTCTGGTGTGTTTTTTTTGTTCTTTGTGGTGATATACCTTGAAGTTCCTGGCATTCCAGTACCTTTATGTTCTGTACACTCTAAAATTACCTGAATTCTATTTCCTTTTGTCTTTGCCATTTCCTAGTGATTATTTTTTGTAAAAACCTTTTTCTCTTGCATCTTTTAAAACTGCAGTGAGTCCTAATTTGTTGATATTTTTTAAAGTAGATGTGGCTATTTTTAAAACAATCCACTTATCTTCTTCAGCAATATAAAAACGCTTTTTGATTAAATTAGCGTCAAATTTTCTTTTAGTTCTATTCAATGCGTGTGAAACATTGTTTCCTACCATTGCTTTTTTTCCAGTAAGTTCGCAAACTCTTGACATATTTTTGTGACTTTTTAGTGTGTTCTCAAAACGAGATGCAAAATTAAATTTTTAAACTCGAATACACAAACTTATTTTGCTAGTTTTTCAAAATTTCTTTCCTCAGCAATTCCAATGCTTTATTTGAAGCACGGCCTATCACTTTTTCCCGCGGTTTTCCAAAGAAAAATTCTTCTGAAAAAATGGCTGTTGGCGTGGCGATGGCAATAAAAACCGTTCCAACGGTTTTATCGGTGTCATCGGCTGTTGGCCCAGCGTTTCCGGTAGTTGCAATCGCATAATCGGTTTGGTATTTTTGCTGAATTCCCTTCGCCATTGCCTCGGTGACCTGAGCACTCACCACGGTGTTTTCGGCAATGAGTTTTTCGTCCACCTGAAGCTCCATTATCTTGATCATTTTGCTGTAAGCTACGATTCCTCCCACAAAATAGTTAGATGCACCCGGAACCGAAGTGATAATTTTAGCGATATTTCCGCCTGTGCAACTCTCCGCCACCGCCAAAGTCTGCTTTTTTTCGGTTAACAATTGTCCAATAACCGATTCAATTGTTTCATTTTCGTCGAAACCAACAATAATATCGGGAATTAATTTCGTCAATTTTTCCATTTCACTGGTAATGGCGTTATCAAGCATTTCGTGGATTGACCCTTTTGCGCTTAAACGTAAACGGACGCTTCCAAATGACGGTAAATAAGCCAACTTAATGAATGCCGGTAAATTATTTTCCCAATCTTCAATTTTTTCCGCAAGCATACTCTCTCCCATTCCATAAGTGGTGATTGTTTTATGAAGAATAAAAGGCAAGTTGTAAGTTGCCTGCAATTTGGGCAACACGCTTTGCGACATTAAGCCAATCATTTCAAAAGGAACTCCGGGCAATGAAACAACCACTTTGCTGTTTTTGTAAAACCACATTCCCGGTGCGGTTCCAAATTCGTTTTTTAAAGGAATGCAGGTTGATGGCACCAAAGCCTGATTTCTGTTTACCTCGGTAAAGGGATAATTAATTTTTGCAAACATTTGTTCAATATGCAACACAATTTCATCATTTAAAACCACGGTATCATTAAAATATTCCGCCAGGGTCAGTTTGGTGATGTCGTCTTTTGTTGGCCCCAAACCTCCTGTAATGATTACAATATCCGCATTTGACTGCGCTTCTTTTATCGCTTTTAGAATGTGCTGTTTATCGTCCTGAATTGAAGTAATTTGGTAGACAGAAATGCCTATTTTGTTTAATTCTGTGGCAATCCATTTTGAATTTGTGTCTAAAATTTGGCCAATTAAAATTTCATCGCCAATGGTAATTATCTCTGCTTGCATTTCTTTCACTATATTTGTGCTAAATATAGCAATTAACACGCAACCTTTTAAGAAAATTTGCATCTAAATTTTATATACTAAGAACTAAAAAAACCAACTACAGCAATGATTACCCCTGATCAAATAACAGAAAATGAACTTCTGGAGCAAATAGAAAGTTGTTCTTTAAGTCCGGAATTATTCACCCACGAAACAATGTTACGACTGGCTTGGATCTTAATCCAAAAACACGGATTGGATGTTGCTATAGTCAAAAACGGTCACATCAAAGAAAAATATTTTAAAACGGCTTTAAAAAGCGATAAGTTTAACAAAACTTTGAGCAGGGCTTATGTGGAAATTCTTTATTACTTTATGAAGAAATCAAACACCAATAATTTTGATAAATTATTGCGTGAATTTCCACGGTTAAAATTCGACTTTCAAAAATTGGTAAAAACGCATTACGGCTACAATATTTTAAAAGAGCACCGTCAGGAAGAACCAAAGGATTTTAGGCCAATTATATTTTCTTTTTAGATAGATTATTATTTGTCAGATACCAATTCATAGAAATTCCGGTTTTCAACAAATTGAATGCAAAAAAAAAACGCACCTCAAGATGTGCATTTTTTTGATAAATCTTTTAAATGTGAATTTATTTTACGGTAATTTTAAAACTTTTAACGCCATTAATCGTTCCTGTAAGAACGTCATTTTCAGAGACTTTACCAACGCCTTCCGGAGTTCCGGTAAACAAAACATCTCCTTTTTTAAGTGTGAAAAACTGCGAAACATAAGAAATTAACTCGTCAATTTTCCATAGCATAGCATTGGTGTTTCCATCTTGGACAATCTGTTCATTTTTTTGCAATTTAAAGTTTAAATTGTTTAAATCCCCCAAACTTTTCTTCGGAAAAAATTCACCAATCACCGCGCTTCCGTCGAAAGCTTTGGCTTTTTCCCAAGGCAATCCTTTTTCTTTGCATTCCTGCTGAATGTCGCGTGCCGTGAAGTCTATTCCCAATCCAATTTCGTCATAATAGGTATGCGCAAATTTTTGGTTGATGTGTTTGCCAACTTTGTTTATTTTCACCAAAATTTCCACTTCATAATGAATATCGTTAGAAAATGGCGGAATAAAAAAAGGTTGTTTTTTAGCCAGTATGGCCGAATCCGGCTTTAAAAATATCACCGGATTTTCAGGTTTCTCATTTTGTAATTCGGCAATATGCTTTGCGTAATTGCGCCCAATGCAAATTATTTTCATTTGTTTAAATTTTATTTATTAGTTGTTACAGCTTTAGCCTACCTGCCGGCTAGGCAGGAGTTAGGGGCTCTTATAAATTTTTAAAACTCGCCTTAATCGTTTCAATTTTGGCCAAAGCATCGGCTTCTTTGTTGCGCTCGTTTGCAATAACCTGTTCCGGGGCGCTGCTCACAAAACGTTCATTACTCAATTTCTTTTGAACCGATTGTAAAAAACCTTCGGTATATTTTAGCTCTTCCAATAATTTGGCTTTTTCAGCTTCCACATTGATTTCAGCTTCCATCGGAATAAAATACTCATTTGATTTTACGCGGTAACTTAAAGCACCTTCCACTTTGTCTAAAACATAAGTCAGAGAAGCTACATTTCCGAGTTTTTCAATCACCGCATCAAAATAATTGCTTGTATTTTCATTGTTGATCACCAAAAGATCAATGGTATATTTAAACGCGATATTCCGATCTTTTCTGATGGTTCTGATTCCGGAAATTACTTCTGAAACAAATTTAAAATCGTTTATCAAGTCTTCGTTTACTGAAGTAAATTTTGGATATTCAGCAATAATCAAAGCTTCTTCAGGGGTTCTGTCTGTAATATCCTGCCAAATTTCCTCTGATAAAAATGGCATAAAAGGATGCAATATTTTTAAATTATCTTCCAAGAAACCAACAACTGAACTGTATGTTTTTGCATCAATTGGCTGCTGATATTCTGGTTTCACCATTTCTAAAAACCAAGAAGAAAAATCGTCCCAAATGAGTTTGTAGGTAATCATTAAAGCTTCGCTGATGCGATATTGTTCAAACGATTTTTCAAGTTCACCCAATGCCTGCTGAAATTTCGCTTGGTACCATTCAACAGCCACTTTTGCTGATTTTGGTTGATCAATAGTTTCTGAAACTTCCCATCCTTTAATTAAACGATAAGAATTCCATATTTTATTGGAAAAATTACGTCCTTGTGCCACCAAATCTTCATCAAACAACAAATCGTTTCCTGCAGCCGAACACAACAACATTCCCACACGAACGCCATCTGCACCAAAATTTTCAATCAACTCTATGGGATCTGGAGAATTTCCAAGGGATTTTGACATTTTCCTGCCTTGTTTATCGCGCACAATCCCTGTAAAATAAACATTGGTGAATGGTTTTTCATTTCTGAATTCATAACCGGCAAAAATCATACGGGCCACCCAAAAGAAAATAATATCAGGTCCGGTCACCAAATCATTGCTTGGATAATAGTAGTTAATTTCTTCATTGTCAGGATATCTGATTCCGTCAAAAACAGAAATCGGCCATAACCAAGAGGAAAACCAAGTGTCCAATGCATCAGGATCTTGAGAAATATCTGCGGAAGTTAACTTTCTTCCGAGGATTTCAGAAGCCAATTTCACCGCTTCATCCATCGTTGAAGCAACCACAAAATCGTTTACACCATCGCCGTAAAAATAAGCTGGAATTCGATGTCCCCACCAAAGCTGGCGCGAGATGTTCCAATCTCTTATATTTTCCAACCAATGGCGATACGTGTTGTTATAATGTTTCGGAAAAAAATGAATTTCTTCATCTTCCAAAACCGCTTTTAATGCCGGTTTCACAAGGGTATCCATTTTCAAAAACCACTGTGCAGAAATTTTTGGTTCAATAACTTCCTTCGTTCTTTCTGAAGTTCCAACTTTATGGATATAAGATTCAATTTTGGCCAAACTGCCCGAATTTTCCAATTCTTTGGTAATTTCTTTACGGACAACAAACCGGTCTTTTCCTTCATAATGCTTGCCAAATGAATTCAATGTGGCATCATCATTAAAAATATCTACCACTTCCAGCTGGTGCTTTTCTCCCAAAACTTTATCATTTGGATCGTGTGCAGGTGTCACTTTTAAACAACCCGTTCCAAATTCAATATCCACATAATCATCTTCAATAATGGGAATTACTCTGTTCACGATAGGAACAATAGCTTTTTTGCCTTTTAAATGCGAAAATCGCGGATCATTCGGATTGATACAAATGGCGGTATCTCCAAAAATTGTTTCCGGACGCGTGGTTGCGATGGTTAAAAATTCGTTGCTGCCTTCAATTTTGTATTTCAGATAATATAGATTACCAGCTTTCTCTTCATAAATTACTTCTTCATCAGACAGGGTTGTTTTTGCGGAAGGATCCCAATTTACCATTCTGTAACCGCGATAAATCATCCCTTTTTTATACAAATCAATAAAAACTTTAACTACAGATTCGCTTAAATCCTCATCCATCGTAAACTTTGTGCGTTTCCAATCGCAGGAAGCGCCCAGTTTTTTGAGCTGTTCCAAAATAATGCCGCCGTGTTCATCTGTCCACTCCCAAGCGTGCTTCAAAAATTCTTCACGCGTTAAGTCTGATTTCTGAATTCCTTGTTCTTTCAATTTAGCGACAACTTTGGCTTCAGTTGCAATGGATGCGTGATCAGTGCCGGGAACCCAACAAGCGTTGAATCCTTTCAATCTGGCCCTTCTTATTAATACATCCTGAATGGTATTGTTCAGCATATGTCCCATATGTAAAACACCGGTTACGTTTGGAGGCGGAATTACAATAGTGTATGGTTCCTTTTCATTGGGTGTTGAATGAAAATAATTATTTTTCATCCAGTAATCATACCATTTATTTTCTATTTCTTTGGGACTATATTTTGTTGCTAAACTCATTTTGGTATATTATTTGTAATACAATTCGCAAATGTACAATTATAAGACATAAAATATTTTTGAAAACTTAAAAAAAATACTAACTTTACCTTTTAAATAGAAAATTATGAGAAAAATAATCACCTTATTCATTTTGGGATTTTTAACATTCACAATGAATGCCCAAGAAAAACAAGCAACCGAAAAACCCAAAGATCCAAATGCTCCTGTATTTGAGTTTGTTACCGAAGTTATAGATTACGGTAAAATCTCTTTGAATGCTGATGGTGTTCGCACATTTAAATTTAAAAATGTTGGCAAATCTCCATTGGTGATTAACGACATTAAATCAAGTTGCGGATGTACCGTTCCGAAAAAACCAGCCGGGCCAATATTGCCTGGTGACAGTGGTGAAATTGAAGTGAAATATGACACTAACAGACCTGGAGGTTTTTCAAAATCGATTACCGTAGCGTCAAATGCCGATGAACCTGTTAAAATGTTACAGATTAAAGGCATTGTCTTAAAAGAGTAAATTCAAATTAGTTATATTATAAATGGCCTTCAGCAATGAGGGTCATTTTTATTTAAGCATATCTTTCAAGTAAAAATGGTATTCATAATCTTTTCCATTTCTTTCAACAACCAATGAAATTTTGGTATTTTCCTTCTGAAAAAATTTTCCGATAATTTCATCCAACGGCAATTCATAGGTAAACTTTCCGTTAATTTTTATCACAATATCTCCAGCCAACAGACCGGCATTGTATGCGGGAGAACCATCTTGTATACTTTGAATTTTATAGGACGGCTTAAAAGTATATTTATAATTATAGTCCAGAATAACGGTATTTTTCTCATTGCCATTGCCGTTTTCCAGTCCAATTGAAGCAAAATTTTGTTCTTTTACCAAAAGTTTTCCGTTATAAACCAGCTCAATGCCACTCATATTGTAATTGAATGGCTCCTTAAAATAACTTCCCTTTTTCAAGGAAATTTTCTTGTTTCGATAATCAAATGTTACATTAAATCGTTTCAAAACCGAAGCGCCCAAACTACCGTTTCTTTCATCAAACTGGCGCGCATAAGAAATGGAAGCCGAGTCCGGAAATGAGACTGTCGGATTTTTTAATTCAAATTTTCCAATAACCAAGGCTTCAATTTTTGATCTTTTACCATAAACTGCACCGCTTAGCCCTTCTCCCAATAAATCATTGAAATACTTTTTTGGCGGTAATATATCGGGATGGCTATTTTCAAACAACCACAACGCATCGCTTCCGCCTGAATCGATCAACAATTTTACGGGAATGGTTTTGGCTGAAGCCGAGTCTAATTTTACGCCAACATTGATATAGGGTTTTAACTTAAAAAATTCCAAATCATACGATTCGCATTTTTTGCAAATTTTGTGTTTATAGGTATCGGGTTTGTAAAAATTTATGCGTTTTGTGCCATAATTTATATCGACCACAAAATCTTTTAAAATTTCATAACCAATAATTCCGTGAACCGTAATTCCGAGCTTTGAGGACAAATCGAAACTGTCATCCAAAATCAGGTATAAACTTTGATTGAAGCCATTTATATTGCCAAAAGTAAATAAGTTGCCTTTAGACAATACCGCTTCAACCGATTCTTCACTGCCCAAACCCTGTAATTTTACTTTCTCCTTGTTATTGAGCATCACAGAATCCTTGGCGTATAAATTAAACAAAAGTGTTATACCTACCCCTGAATCCAATATAAAGTTCAAAGGCCTTCCGTTGACTTCAATAGGAAGAACAATCAAGTTATTTGAAAGTTTAAATGAAACAGATTGCCTTTCTGAAGCATTTTCAAATTGAAACCTGCCTTGAGAAATCACATCGGATCCGGAAAATAGGAGTATAATTGAAAAAAGAATCTTTACTATATAGGATTTCAATGTTTTTTGCCTTTAATTTTTGTGTTAAGTTACAAAAACACTTCACGATTACATAACTTTTATAAAAATTTTAACCTTTAACAAATGCACGTAAAAGACAAGAATTTCAAAAATAATTTCGCAATTTTGCAGGTAACTATTTTTAAATAAAATTCAATGCCTAAAATCTCATTTAAAGGTGCAACTATGCCCGAATCTCCAATCAGAAAATTGGTTCCTTATGCTGAAGATGCTAAAAAAAGGGGCATTAAAGTTTTTCATTTGAATATTGGGCAACCTGATATAAAAACCCCAAAAGTGGCATTGGATGCCGTAAAAAATAACACTGTTGAAGTGCTTGCTTACAGCCGTTCCGAAGGCTCTGAGGAATATAGAAAAAAGCTTACAAACTATTATACACAAAGGAGTATCCCAGTAACTGCGGATGAAATTATTGTAACTACCGGAGGTTCTGAAGCCTTATTGTTTGCAATGGGAAGCATTACAGATCCTGGCGATGAAATTATTATTCCTGAACCATTTTATGCAAATTACCTAGGATTTTCAACAGCATCGGGCGTGAAAATTGTTCCGGTGATTTCAAAAATTGAAGATAATTTTGCCTTGCCTCCAATTGCCGAATTTGAAAAGCTGATTTCTTCAAAAACCAAAGCCATTTTAATTTGTAACCCTAACAATCCGACCGGTTATTTGTATTCCAAAGATGAAATTCAAAAACTGGCCGATATCGTAAAAAAACACGATTTATTTTTAATTGCCGATGAGGTTTACAGGGAATTTATCTACGACAATGAAGAATACCAATCTGTTTTAAACAGTTTTGGCTTAGACGATCACGCCATCATTATTGATTCCGTTTCAAAACGTTACAGTATGTGCGGCGCCAGAATTGGCTGTTTGGTAAGTAAAAACAAGGAAGTCATCAGTACAGTTTTAAAATTCGCTCAGGCAAGATTAAGTCCGCCAACATTTGAACAAATCGCCAGTGAAGCCGCTTTGGAAACACCACAATCTTATTTCGATGAAGTGATTGTTGAATATAAAGCCCGAAGAGATATTTTAATTGCTGAGCTGAATAAAATTGAAGGCATAAAAGTGGCCACGCCGAAAGGCGCTTTCTATTGTGTTGCTGAACTTCCTGTGGATGATGCCGATAAATTTGCCCAATGGTTGCTGGAAGATTTTAATTTGGACAAGCAAACTGTGATGGTGGCTCCTGCAGCCGGATTTTATTCGACTGAAGGATTTGGTACCAAACAAGTTCGGATTGCTTATGTGCTCAAAAAAGAGGATCTTGTTCGTTCTGTAGAAATATTGAAAGCCGCCATCAAAAAATACAATGAAAAATAGTTGAAAATTCAACAAAACATATCATTAAAAACTTACAATACGTTTGGCATTCAAGCAAATGCCAAGCGTTTTGTTACCGTGGATTCAGCCAATGAATTAAAAGAAATCATCGCTTCGGAAAAAGACTTGTTTTTGTTGGGCGGCGGAAGCAATATTTTGTTGACCAAGGATGTTGAAAAATTGGTGGTTCATATTAACACCAAAGGAATTATCGTTAATGATTTTGATGAAGATAAAGTCTTAGTTACTGCCGAAGCTGGTGAAAATTGGCACGAATTGGTGCTTTGGTGTGTTTCCCAAAACTATGGCGGCTTGGAAAATTTGGCATTGATTCCTGGAAATGTAGGCACTTCACCCATTCAAAATATTGGTGCTTACGGCGTTGAAATCAAAGATATTTTTCAGCAATTGGAAGCGATTGACATTGCAACAGGAAAAACAAAAATTTTCGAAGATGAGGATTGCAATTTTGGATACCGAAATTCTGTTTTCAAAAATGAGTTAAAGGGAAAATATATCATTGTTAATGTCACGTTCAAACTCACCAAAAATAATCACAATATCAATATTTCTTACGGAGCCATCAAAGATGTATTGACAGACAAGGAAAATCCTTCCATCAAAGAAATTGCTGATGCGGTAATTGCTATCAGACAAAGTAAACTTCCTGATCCAAAGGCAATTGGGAACAGCGGAAGCTTTTTTAAAAACCCGGTTATATCTTCCGTTTTATTTAAAGAACTGTCAGAAAAGTATCCTGAAATCCCTCATTATATCGTTTCTGAAAACGAAATTAAAATTCCGGCCGGCTGGTTAATTGAACAATGCGGATTTAAAGGAAAACGTTTTGGAGACGCCGGCGTTCACGAAAAACAGGCCTTGGTTTTGGTGAATTACAACAACGCAAGCGGAAAAGAAATTTATGATCTGGCTCAAAAAATTCAGCAAAAAGTGTTGGAAACATTCAAGATTTCACTTGAAATTGAAGTGAATGTCATTTAAACGGTCACTTCTAACAACTTACAATTTTTTGAGGCTATCACCACTTTTTCTGCAGTTGCTGGAATCAATACTGTTTCACCATAATTAATTGTTTCTGAATATTTATCCATTAAAATTGATGCTTTTCCCTGCACGCACATAAAAACAACAAACGTGTCTGTTTCAGCATAATCTAATTCTTTTTCTCCGACAACGTGTATAAAATTGGTTGAGAAATACGCGCATTTAACAACGGTATTCAATGAATTTATAAAAGTGGAATAGTTGTGCTTAGCCTTAATTTTATCACTAAAATTAATGGCTTCGATGGCCAAATCAGTATGCAACGTTCTCGGATTCCCTTGATCATCTACCCTGTCCCAATCGTAAATTCTATAGGTAATATCTGATGTTTGCTGAATTTCTGCCAGTAAAATTCCGGCACCGATGGTATGAACCGTCCCAGGTTCAATAAAAAAAGCATCGCCGGCTTTTACCCTTTCATAATTTAAGATGGAAGGTATTTTTTTTTCGGCCACATAATTTAAATATTGGTCTGGCGTAATTTCTTTGCTAAATCCCACGATAAGCTTTGAACCTGAATCAGCTTGCATAATGTACCACATTTCCGTTTTTCCAAAGGAATTGTGCAGTTTTTTTGCAAGTTCATCATTTGGATGCACCTGAACGGATAAATCTTCTTTTGCATCAATAAACTTTATCAGCAGCGGAAAATTGTTTCCAAAATGCGCATAATTATTTTCACCAACCAATTCCGATTTATAGGTTTCCAACAATTCCCGCAAGGATTTTCCTTTCAATTTTCCATTTGAAACTGTGGAAACATTATCTTCAACATCAGACAATTCCCAACTTTCACCAACATTTTTCAAGGTTGATTTTTTATTGAGTTTGGAGACTAATTTTGTTCCGCCCCAAATTTTTTCTTTTAATATGGGATAAAACTTAATTGGATAATTTAACATCTACTTGATCAATTTTATAAGTGTTTGAATTACGTAATCAATTTCTTCCTTGGTATTAAATTTACTGAAAGAAAAGCGTACAGAAGTTTTTTCAGCTTCTTTTTCGGGTAAAATTGCGTGCAATACGTGTGAACCCATATTGCTTCCGCTTTGGCAGGCACTTCCGCCTGAAACCGCGATGCCTTTTAAATCCAAGTTAAAAAGCAACATCGCATAATTTTTTGGAAAACGAACATTTAAAATGATGTAACTGCTGTCCGATTCACTTGCTGATTGCCCATTAAACTCAATTCCTGTAAAATTTCGCTTCAATTCTTCAATAAAATAATTTTTGAGTTGTTGAATATATGCCGATTCTTTCTGCATATTTTTAAAGGAAATCTCCAACGCTTTTTCCATACCAAAAATACTGTGCACATTTTCAGTTCCTGCTCTGGCGCCTCGCTCCTGCTCGCCTCCGTGAAAAATTGGCTGAATGCCAAATCCTCTTTTTATAAAGGCAAATCCAACCCCTTTCGGGCCGTGAAATTTATGGGCACTCGCCACAAAAAAATCAATGGGCGTTTGATTTATGTCAATATTAAAATGCCCAACACCTTGCACTGCATCACAATGAAATAAAGCATTGTTGGCGACACAAAATTGCGAAACTAATTTCAAATCTAAAATATTTCCTATTTCATTATTTACGTGCATCAAACTTACCAATTTCCTTTCATCGGATTCTTGAAGAACCTGCTCTAAATGCCTGTAATTAACATTTCCGATTTCATCTAAATCAACAAATTTAACTGTAATGCCAAATTCTTTTTGTAAATTTTCCAGCGTATGTAAAACAGCGTGGTGCTCAATTTTAGATGAAATAATCGTCGTAACGCCTAAATTTGTAACGGCATTTCTAAGGATTAAATTGTCTGCTTCACTTCCTCCGGCCGTAAAAACTATTTCTTGGGCCGAGGCATTAAAATGTTTCGCGATATTTTTGCGGGCCGTTTCAACCATAGATTTCGCCTTTCTCCCAATGTGATGAATTGATGAAGGATTCCCATAAACATTGGCCATTGCGATTGATATTGCATCAATAACTTCTGGCAATATGGGTGTTGTGGCAGCGTTATCTAGGTAAATTGTTTTCATTAAAAGCAAAAGTAATTAAAATAGTTGGTTTCAATTGGTGCTGACTTGCCTAAAACTGTTATTTTTGCGTTGAAATTAATCCTTATGAAGAAAATATTGATACTCTTTTTGGCGTTCACCCTAAATGCTTGCAATGACGGGGATTTTGATGTTCCTGTCTTTGAATTTACCGAAAAAGTGAACAAGTGCGGAGAATTTGTTTTGTATATTACAAGCACAAATAGCACAGAAGTTTTGGTGTTAACGCTTCCTAAAACAGCGCTTGGAACAGTGCCAACAGTAACGCTTCCACTTTCTGCAACGGTAACCGCCACTTATCGGATTTTTGATAAAGGAATTGCTGCAACTTATTTTTGTCAGCCCATTCCGCCGTTGGAGCCAAAAATTATTAAGGAACTTCAAGCAGATGGAGGCACTATAAACATTGCCGCCACAGAAATGTTGACAAATAGTGTTGTCACTGGCTATTCTTATGAAATTACCATTTCAAAACTGTCGTTTAACGATGGTAAAGAGCGTGTTTTCTTTGAAAGTTTTAATTTTGGAACATTAAAAGTCAGCAATTAATTTTTCGGATTTTGGTAAATAACCACTTCTGTTGCGCCCAATCCATACTTTTGAAAGGAAGCGTCGTTCCAGTAAACGTTGTACTTTTTAAATAGAAATTCCAATTCTGTTTTTAAAACTCCAGCGCCCATTCCGTGGATAAAAACTATTTTTGGAATCCGGTTTTTAATGGCAAATTCCAATTTGTGTTTGGCCGTTTCCAATTGAAGTGTCAGCATATCATAATTGTCCATTCCTTTTGTTGAAGCTACGAGCTGGTTGATGTGTAAATCAACTTCCATAGGCGGTAACTTGTCGGGTTTTACATTGGTTTTAAAATTTGGAGCATTTTTTCTGGAAGAAGATTCATTGATTTTTTCAGACAAATATTCATTATCGATGTCGCTGAATTTAGAAAGTTCTTTCTGATTTTCTGTAATGATCACCAATTCTTTTGGCAAATATTCATAGGAAAATCCGTCCTCATCTTCAACCACAATTTTATTGGGATGCACTTCCGTCACTTTTCCTTTTATAACATCGTCAATCACCGCAATTTTGTCGCCAACTTTAAAATTCATAGGTTTAAATTTAATATAAATGATTAAACAAAGTTATGACAATAATTTGTCCAAAAACAGAATTAAGCCACAAACTGTCGAACCAAAAGGAAATTTGGATTGAAGGACATCAATATATTAAAATTGGTGACTATTTGGATGCAAACATCAAAAAATAATCATAAAAATTTTGTAAAATATCGGGTAATTGTATTATTATATTTACGGAATTACTTGTCAAGATTTCCTTTAACAGCATTTAAATCATTATAAAACAATTCTTTTTGATTTAGCAAAGTGCTAAAATATTTTTATAAAAAAGCTTATG
>Ga0209643_1000939_pt1 | contig 34341 bp, 31 predicted proteins | sample AutmiccBRH37_all_FD_187383 | JGI IMG/M metagenome (GOLD analysis project Ga0209643, IMG submission 187383) | Deep subsurface microbial communities from Mt. Terri, Switzerland - Autotrophic microbial communities BRH/37_all (SPAdes) (version 2) | ecosystem: Environmental > Aquatic > Deep...
TTTTAGCATATGGGTTTCTACCATCATTCCCAAAGTGTTGAACAAAGTTGTATAGCCAGTTGAATATCTCGGATTGTCGAAAAACTGGCTAAAACCTGCTTCCGGCGTTGTTCCCCAAACATTTACGTAAGGGGTAATAATGGTGTTTTTTTTCAGCAACGATGCTTCTATGTTGGGTCTCATTATATTTTCAATAAAATTGCCCAAGTCGTTTCCCAAGTTATTGTGTTGCGTAAATAAATGGGTGATGCCATATTGGTAATCGGCGCCGTTGCTCACGTGATTGTCGATAAAAAGATCAGGTTTCACCAAATGAAAAATTTCAGCAAAAGATTTGGCATTTTTTGAGTCGGCTTTGATAAAATCCCTGTTCAAATCATAATTTTGGGCATTTCCCCGAAATCCGTATTCTTTCGGACCGTTTTGGTTTGCACGGGAAAAACTGTTTCTGTTTAAAGCGCCGCCAATATTGTAGACAGGAATTACGGCCAAAACCACATTTCCTAATTTTTTAAGCTGGTTTTTATCTTGAACGATGTCTCTTAACAACATCATACTAGCATCAACACCGTCAGATTCTCCTGGATGAATGGCATTGTTGATTAAGATGATGTTTTTTTTGCTGCCGTGAATTTTACTGAAATCGAATTCTTTTGATGCGTTAAAAACCACCAGATGCAATGGAAATCCGCTGTCGGTTTCGCCCATTTCCAACAAAGAAATTTCCGGATACGCAGCGGCCAAATCTTTGTAAAATGCAATGGTTTCCTGATAAGTGGCCGTTTCCGTTCCCTTTGATTTTTCGAATACAGTCGTGAAATCTTTCTCTGTTTTTTGGGCAGAGATCGAACCTGAAAAGAATGTGATTATTGCTAAAAATAGGTATTTTTTAAGGTGCATTATTACAATTTTTTCGGAACACTTTCAGGGACAAAACCTGAAATATCGCCGCCATTTCGTAAAACATCGCGCACAATGCTCGAGCTTATAAATGAGGTGTCGGCCGAGGTTAGTAAAAATACCGTTTCAACGGTCGATAATTTTCTGTTGGTTTGGGCAATTGCTTTTTCAAACTCAAAATCCGCCGGATTCCGCAAGCCCCTTAAAATAAAATGAACGTCTAATTTTTTGCAGAAGTCGATGGTTAGGCCAGTATAGGTTTCCACTTTTATTTTTGGTTCATTGGCATAATGTTTTTTGATAAAACTAACCCGTTCTTCAAGAGAAAACAGGTAGGCTTTTTCGGTATTTACGCCAACCGCAATAATAATTTCAGCGAATAAAGGCAATGCTCTATTTATGATGTCAACGTGGCCTAAAGTAATTGGATCAAATGATCCCGGGAAAATTGCTTTTTTCATGAGTTTTTGCTTAATGCCATTTCTATGGCGTTATGAAAAAGTGCTGGTAAACTAATGCCTGCGGCTTCTGCTTGTTGCGGAATTAAACTTGCCGTTGTCAATCCGGGTACGGTATTCATTTCCAAAAAATAAGGTTCGTCATTGACCAAAATATATTCAGACCGTGAAAAACCGCTCATATTTAAAATTTCATATACGTGAGCAGCGATTTTTTCTAATTTTTGGTGAATTTCATCTGAAATTCTGGCAGGCGTAATTTCTTGGGATTTCCCCAAATATTTGGCTTCATAATCGAAAAACTCATTTTCACTGATAATTTCTGTCATAGGAAGCACTTTTATTTTTCCTTCATACTCTAAAACACCAATGGTAATTTCTGGTCCGTCCAAAAAGGCTTCAATTAAAATTTGTGAATCTTCCTTGAAAGCTTTTTCTATGGCGGGAATCATTTCCGCAGCCGTTTTTGCCTTGGAAATTCCAAAACTGGAACCGGCGTTGTTGGGTTTTACAAAACAAGGCAAACCCACTTTTGCAATTATTTCATCCACATTTATGTCATCGCCTTCATTTAAAAAGTAAGAAACAGCGGTTTTTATGCCATATTGCTTCACCACGCTTAAACAATCACGTTTGTTAAAAGTCAGCGCCATCTGATAAAATGGCGCTGAAGTATGTTTAAGTCCGATCAGTTCAAAATACGCCAAAATAGTTCCGTCTTCACCAGGATTTCCGTGAATGGCGTTAAAAACACAGTCGAAATTAATTTTTTTTCCGTTAATTTCTGTTGAAAAATCGTGTTTGTTTATGGGGAATTCGTTTCCATCATCATCAACAAGCACCCATTTTTCCTTAAGAATATGAATTTTGTAGGTATTGTATTTTTCTTTTGAAATGTTTTGATAAACAACTTCGCCGCTTTTTAGGGAAATTTCAACTTCCGAAGAGTATCCGCCCATAATGATGGCAATATTTTTTTTCATTTTGTGTTAACTAAGTTGAAATACAAACTTACATATTATAAGTTAAAAGTTGAAAGTTAAAAGTTAAAAGTTCATATGGCAATTAGCCGATATGCCAACTAGCGAATTACATTATTGAGAGATTGAAAAATTCAACAATTCAACAAATCAACAATAAAAAAGTATCTTTGCACAAAATCAAAAAACGGGAATATGAGTTTTTTTAAATTTATTGGATCTAAAGTGTTTTTTAAGCAATTGCTGATGGCTTTTGTTGGCATAGTAGTATTGATTGTTCTTAGTGTGTTTTGGTTAGATTTTTCAACCAATCACAATCAGAAAATTGAAGTTCCAAATTTGTCGAAATTAAGTTTGGAGGAAGTTGAACAAACCTTGGACGACTTGGATTTGAACTGGGAAGTGATTGATTCTGCAAGTTTTAATGCCGATTATCCAAAAAAATCGGTCATTGAACAGAGTCCGGAAGCAGGAGATTTTGTGAAGGAAAACAGAAAAATTTATTTGACATTGAATCCTTCAGGATTTAAAGATATAGTAATACCCGATTTTTATGGGAAAACAAAAAGACAAGCCGTTTCCCAATTAACAGCCATTGGTTTTAGAATAAGTGCGCAGGAAATTTATGTGAACGACATTGCGAAAGATGTGGTAAGAGGCTTAATATTTAATGGCAGAGATTTAAAAAACGGGGACAAAATTCCGCAAGATTCAGAACTTATTTTAAAATTGGGCGATGGAAATGAAGGCGGACAACAAATAGATTCTCTTGAAGTAGAAAATATAGAATGAAAGCAGAAGACATTGACGAATTAGAGAAAGAAGAATTTTACGAACATTACAGGTTTGTTGCAAGCGAAGGCCAGGAGCCATTGCGCGTTGATAAATATTTAATGAATTTCATAGAATATTCAACCCGAAATAAAATTCAACAAGCAGCAAAAGCAGGAAATATTTTGGTGAATGACGTTCCTGTAAAATCAAACTACAAAGTAAAGGCAAAAGACGTGGTTCGCGTTGTTTTGGCACATCCGCCTCACGAAAATTTATTGGTTGCCGAAAATATTCCGTTGGATATTTTATTTGAAGATGACGAGGTGATTGTGGTAAATAAGCCTGCCGGAATGGTAGTGCATCCCGGTCACGGAAATTATAGTGGGACTTTGGTGAACGGATTGATTTACCATATTGAAAATTTACCCACAAACTCCAATGAACGTCCGGGTTTGGTGCATAGAATTGACAAAGATACCAGCGGATTGTTAGTGGTCGCAAAAACCGAATATGCAATGGCTCATTTGTCCAAACAGTTTTTCGAAAGATCCACAGAGCGTTTGTATTACGCCCTGGTTTGGGGAAATATAGATGAAGAAGAGGGAATTATTGAAGGAAATATAGGCAGAAGTTTAAAAAATCGCCTGCAAATGGATGTTTTTCCAACCGGCGAATTTGGAAAACCAGCCATTACGCATTATAAAGTGCTGGAGCGTTTTAGTTACGTTACTTTAATTCAGTGTAAATTGGAAACTGGAAGAACGCACCAAATTAGGGCGCATTTGAAACATATTGGTCACACACTTTTTAATGATGAACGATACGGCGGAGATATTATCTTAAAGGGAACTACATTCACCAAATACAAACAATTTGTCGAAAATTGTTTTAAAACTTTGCCAAGACAAGGTCTTCACGCAAAAACATTGGGTTTTCAACATCCAATTACCAAAGAATTTTTACAGTTTAATTCTGAAATGCCGGAAGATATGCAATTGTGTCTAGAAAAATGGCGTTCCTACACCATAAATCAGAAAGAATAATTATGAAGGAATTTGATGTTGAAAACTGGAACAGAAATGCGCAATACCAATTTTTTAAAACGTATGAAGATCCTTTTTTTAATATTACCGCCAATTTAGATATCACCAATCTTTACAAATATTGTAAACAAAATGACTTCTCGTTTTCATTGGCTTGCCTGTACATTTCTTTAAAATGCGCCAATGAAATAACCGAATTTAAATTGCGTTTAAAAAACGATAAAGTTTACGTTTTTGAAACGGTAAATATTGGTTCCACGGTTTTAAATGATGATTTCACTTTTTCGTTTTGCGATTTTGAGTTTCAGAAAACAATGGCTGAATTTGATGCAAAAGGCAAAATAGTGCTCGAAAATCATAAAAATGGCATCGTGTTTAACGCGCAAGAAGATCAATTGGGAATTATCCATTGTTCAACAATTCCTTGGGTTTCTTTTACCGGATTTAAGCACGCAAGAAAGGGTGATGAAGGTTTGCAGGGAATTCCAAAATTGGTGTTTGGCAAAATATTTACAGAAAATGAGGAAAAAAGAATCCCTTTTTCGGTGGAAGTTCATCACGCATTGATGGATGGTTATCACGTTGGATTGCTCTATGATAAAATGCAAAAATTCATTGACGAACTTGTTTAAAGAAGCATTATTTCAATAATAATTGATAAAAAAGCCAATATTTATTAATTAATTTTTAATTTTAAGAAATCATTTAAAATATTTCAACAGAAAATTGCTTGGTTGAATGACATTTCAGCTAAAAAATTACAAAAAATAAAAAATGAAAATAGTAATATCGCCTGCCAAATCTTTGGATTATGAAACGCCAATTCCCACAAAGCAATTTACCCAAGGGATTTTTTTGGAGGAAGCTGCAAAAATAAATAACGTTTTAAAAAAGAAATCACCAAAACAACTATCAACATTGATGGGTATTTCTCCAAATTTGGGCGAATTAAATTGGCAACGCAACCAGGAATGGGCATTGCCATTTAATCTGGAGAATTCCCGCCAGGCCATTTTTGCATTTAAAGGCGAGGTTTATATTGCCCTTGATGCTTATTCTTTGTCGCTTAAAAAACTGGATTTACTTCAAAATAAATTGAGAATCTTGTCTGGACAATATGGTTTACTGAAGCCTTTGGATTTGATGCAGCCTTATCGTTTGGAAATGGGAACCAAGTTAAAAGTGGTGAATAAAGAGAATTTATACCGATTTTGGGGCGATAAAATTACTGAAGAATTGAATAAGGAACTTGCTGACAATGAATTGTTTATCAATTTGGCAAGCGCAGAGTATTTTAAAGTCATAAAACCGGCATTGTTGAAAGTTCCTGTAATTACGCCGGTTTTTAAGGATTTAAAAGACGGAAAATTAAAAGTAATCGCTTTTTTTGCCAAAAAAGCCAGAGGTTTAATGGTTCGTTTCATTATTGATCATCAAATTGAAACCTTGGATGGTTTGAAAAATTTTAATGAGGAAGGCTATGCTTTTGACGCGAATTTATCTTCAGCAAAAGAGTTGGTTTTTACGCGATAAATAAAGTTTTTTTTTAATTTGTATTGATTTTTTATATAAGTTTGCGCCAATGTTTAAAGCAACCAGGACGGAAGTACGTTTTTTAGTATCTAACTTATATGTTTGCAGGTCTTTAAAACATAAAATTATTAAAAAATATAAAGAAGAATTAAACCTTTTAATGACTTCATTTAATCACATTTTAAAGTTATTCAATCCGTTGAAAGTTGTTCGGCTTGAAAAAAATTATTTAGTGTTAAGAGTATAGCGTTAACATTGCTTTTTTGAACTTAATATGAGTCTAAAATGACTACCTTATTAATTGTAAAATTAAAATACTAGATGAACACAAAATATATTGACTTAATAAGCCAAACTTTCGATTTTCCACAAGAAGAGTTTTTTGTTGACCTAAATAAAAACTTACATTTTCACGATATTGATACGATGAAAATGGTTGAAGAATTTGGAACGCCTTTAAAATTTACCTATTTACCAAAAATTAGCGAAAATATTCAAAGAGCCAAAGCAATGTTTGTAAATGCTATGCATAAGAACAAGTATAAAGCCAAATACCATTATTGTTATTGTACCAAGAGTTCCCATTTTAAACACGTTTTGGATGAGGCTTTAAACAATGACATTCATATTGAGACTTCTTCAGCCATTGATATTGACATTGTTGAAAACTTAAAGACGGAAGGGAAAATAACCGATAAAACATATATACTTTGCAACGGTTTCAAAAGAGATGAATATATTGCGAATATTCAGCGATTGATTAACAACGGTCATAAAAATTGCATTCCCATTATCGACAATTATGAAGAAATTGGCTTGCTTACCGAAGGCACCAAAAAGAAAATTAACATTGGAATAAGGATCGCTTCTGAAGAAGAACCAAAGTTCGAATTCTACACCTCGCGATTGGGAATTGGCTATAAAAATATTGTCGATTTTTACCGAAGAGAAGTGAAAGACAATCATAAAGTGAACCTAAAAATGTTGCATTTCTTCATCAATACTGGTATAAAAGACAATGCCTATTATTGGAATGAGTTGAGCAAATGTTTGAAGGTTTACATCAGTTTGAAAAGAATTTGCCCAGGTTTAGACAGCCTGAATATTGGAGGCGGATTTCCAATAAAAAATTCCTTGGCTTTCAATTATGATTATGACTATATGGTTAATGAAATTATCAGTCAGATAAAAGAAGCTTGTGAAGATGCAGAGGTGCAGGTTCCGCATATATTTACAGAGTTTGGAAGTTATACGGTAGGAGAAAGCGGAGGCGCCATTTATAAAGTATTATACCAAAAGAAACAAAACGACAGAGAAAGATGGAATATGATAAATTCATCATTTATCACCACTTTACCTGACAGTTGGGCTATAAATAAACGATTTATTTTATTACCTTTAAACCGTTGGAATGATGTTTATGAACGGGTATTGTTAGGTGGTTTAACTTGTGATAGTGATGATTATTACAATTCAGAACAACATATAAACGCCATTTATTTGCCGGTTTATAAAGAAGAAAAGCCACTGTATTTAGGATTTTTTAATACAGGCGCTTACCAGGAATCGATAGGAGGTTATGGCGGATTGCAGCATTGCTTGATCCCGCAGCCAAAACATATTATTATATCAAAAGATAACGAAGGAAAACTAGAATTTAAAGTGTTTAAAGAAAAACAAACAGCAAGCGATTTTTTAAAAATATTGGGTTATGAATAAAAGAACTTACGCGGGGATATCTGAACAATATGCCAAAATTGATACTTCAAAAATAGTATTGATTCCTGTTCCTTATGACGGAACAAGCACTTGGCAAAAAGGTGCCGACAAGGGGCCGGAAGCTTTTTTGAATGCTTCGGAAAATATGGAACTTTATGATATTGAAACTGATTCTGAAGTTTATAAAAACGGCATTTATTTAGCAGAGGCGGTGACAGAAAATTCTTCACCTGAAAAAATGGTTGCCGCAGTACACGCAGTGACTAAAACATTTATCAGAAAAAATAAATTTGTCACCATTTTTGGCGGCGAACATTCCGTTTCTATTGGAACAATTAGGGCTTTTAACGAATGTTTCAATGATTTAACGGTGGTTCAAATTGATGCGCACGCCGATTTAAGAAAAGAATATAACGGATCAAGTTGCAATCACGCTTGCACAGCCTATGAAGCCAGCCAGAATACAAACTTAGTTCAAGTAGGTATTCGCAGTATGGACATTTTGGAGAAAAGCGTAATGGATCCTGATAAAATATTTTTTGCCCACGAAATGGCCATCGACGATTATTGGATGGAAAATGCCATTGATTTAATGGGAAAAAATGTTTTTATCACTTTTGATTTGGATGCTTTTGATCCTTCATTGATGCCATCAACAGGAACTCCTGAACCGGGAGGCTTGCTTTGGTACGAAACCTTGGATTTTCTGAAAAAAATATTCAAGGAAAAAAATGTGGTAGGTTTTGATATTATGGAACTTTGTCCAAATGAAAAAGACAAATCATCCGATTTTTTAGCAGCTAAATTGTACTATAAAATGCTTAGTTACAAATTTGACAATACCGAAGAGGCAGATTATGGAAATGAAAGCGGTTTTAAAGAACCAAATAATAAAATCTCAAAATTCGAAGACGAAGAATATGATTAATAAAGGAGCGATTTCCCAATTTATTGAAAAGTATTACCTGCATTTTAATTCTGCTGCATTGGTTGATGCCGCCAAAGGCTATGAAGACCAGTTGGCTGCCGGTTCAAAAATGTTGGTTTCTATGGCAGGCGCTATGAGCACTGCGGAAATAGGCAAAGTTTTTGCTGAAATTATCAGACAGGATAAAGTGCAAATTATTTCTTGTACCGGTGCAAACTTGGAAGAAGATGTGATGAATTTAGTTGCCCATTCCCATTATAAAAGAGTGCCAAACTACCGGGATTTAACGCCTCAGGATGAGTGGGATTTAATGGAAAAAGGATTGAACAGGGTTACCGATACTTGTATTCCTGAAGAAGAAGCTTTCAGAAGATTGCAAAAACATATTTTCAAAATTTGGAAAGATGCCGAAGACAAGGGCGAACGATTTTTCCCGCATGAATTTATGTACAAATTGGTGCTTTCGGGTGTGTTGGAACAATATTATGAAATTGATCCGAAAAACAGTTGGATGATTGCCGCTGCTAAAGCCAATTTGCCAATGGTAGTTCCGGGTTGGGAAGACAGCACTATGGGGAATATTTTTGCATCCTACGTATTAAAAGGGGAACTTAAAGCAAGCACCGTAAAATCGGGCATTGAATATATGACTTTCTTGGCCGATTGGTACACTGAAAATTCTGAAAACGGTATTGGATTCTTCCAAATAGGCGGTGGGATTGCAGGCGATTTCCCAATTTGTGTGGTGCCAATGTTATACCAAGATTTAGAACGTACAGACACGCCATTTTGGAGCTATTTTTGTCAGGTTTCAGATTCTACCACAAGTTATGGATCGTATTCAGGTGCAGTTCCAAATGAAAAAATAACCTGGGGAAAATTAGACATCAATACCCCAAAATTTATAATAGAATCAGACGCAACCATTGTTGTGCCGTTAATTTTCGCATATTTGTTAAATATGTAGTTGCAGTTTATGAAAAGAGTTATAGTAGATTATAGTAAATTAACCAGTGAAATATTGGACCTGTTGGTGGAAAAATTCCCGACAGGATACGGATACAAAGACATTATTACCTTTAAAAATGCCAAAGGAGAAACTATAAGAGCAGTTGAGGTTCGTTTTGAGGATACTATTTACCTTGTTAAAATAAGTTTGAAATTGGAAGAAACTATGGAGGATTATGATGCAGAGGAAGATAATTTTGATGATGTATTTGACAGTGATATTGAAGATATTGCCGATGAAGAAAGTGAAGAAGATTTGGATTAATTAAATGGATTGAAAATATTTCAGCCTATAATAATTCAGAAAATGATAAAAGAAAACCCGCAATTTGCGGGTTTCTTTTTTAAGAATTAATTATATTTACCTTCTTGGCCCAATTCTTTTACCAATTCATAATAAACAATGGCCCTGTATTTATTTCTGTTTGATTTTCCTATCTTTTCAATGACATTTTCAACTGCATGGTCCAATTTTGGACTGTCAGGCAATCCTAATTTTTTCATTAAAAAGTTTTTTTTCAAAGTTTCAAGTTCCTTTTTATCGGAACCTGATACAGTTTCAGCATCTGGTTTGTAAATTGAAGGCCCTAAGCCTTTCGTTACTTTTGTCAATAAATCGGCGTCAAATTTAAGACCCAATTTTTTCATTTCACCTTGATAAAGTGCAATTTTTTCATCTAATTTACTCATGATTACAATTTTTTAATTAAAATAGAATTTGCTACTTAAAGTTAAAAAATAATTTTGATAAAACATAAGTTTTCGTTAACAATCTGAGATGTTAACACTTACGGCCAAACCGCCTTCTGAAGTTTCTTTGTATTTTGAATTCATGTCTTTTGCCGTTTCCCACATCGTTGCGATAACTTTGTCTAATGGCACTTTGGCATTTAAGGCGTCAGATTCCAATGCCAGTTCAGCGGCATGAATGGCTTTTATGGCGCCCATCGCATTGCGTTCAATGCAAGGAATTTGCACCAAACCGCCAATTGGATCGCAAGTCAATCCCAAATGATGTTCCATCGCAATTTCACTGGCCATAAGCACTTGTTCCGGACTTCCGCCAAGCAATTCAGTCAGCGCACCTGCGGCCATTGCAGAAGATACGCCAATTTCTGCCTGACAACCGCCCATTGCGGCTGAAATGGTTGCGCCTTTTTTAAAGATGCTTCCAATTTCTCCGGCTACCAACAAAAATTGTTTTACGTGTTCAAAATTTGCCTGATGGTTTTCAATCACCATGTAATACATTAAAACGGCAGGAATTACGCCAGCACTTCCGTTTGTTGGCGCGGTCACAACCCTTCCTAAAGAAGCATTCACTTCATTAACGCTTAAAGCCAAACAACTTACCCATTTTAGGATTTCCCGAAACTTCACTTCTGTTTTTCTGATGCTTTGCAACCATTCCGCAGGAGAATTATAGACAAAATCGACGTGTAATTTTTCATGAATGTCAAAAGCGCGGCGTCTCACATTCAATCCGCCCGGAAGCGTTCCAGAAGTGTGGCAGCCAATGTACATACATTCGAGCATTGTGTCCCAAATGCGATTAATTTGGTGGTCAATTTCCTGTTCGCTTCTCAGTGATCTTTCGTTTTCCAGTACAATTTCCGATATTTTTAAGTTTTCCTGTTTGCAATAAAGCTCCAACTCTTTGGCAATTTGTATGGGATACGGAAATGTTTTGTGGATTTTGATATTTTCTTTGGCGTGAATCAGTTCTTCTCTTACCACAAATCCGCCACCGATGGAATAATAAGTATCCGAAGAAATTTCAACTTCGTTTTGATATGCCCTGAATTTAATGCCGTTTGCGTGAAATGGCAAAAATTCCCTGTTAAATATAATGTCTGTTTCAGGTTCAAAATCAATTGTTTGAGCACCGCCAAAACATAATTTTTTAAAGGTTTGTATGTCGTTGGTGATTGGAATGATTTCATCCGTAGGAATGGTTTCAGGATCTTCTCCAGCCAATCCCAACAATATGGCCAAATCGGATGCATGGCCTTTTCCAGTTAAGGAAAGCGAACCATATAAATCGACCTTTATGGAAGTGACTTTCGTGAAATTATCCTCTTTTTTAAGGTGATTGATCCATCTTTCGGCAGCCCGCCACGGACCCAAAGTATGAGAACTTGAAGGACCGATTCCTATCTTTAACATGTCAAAAATCGAAATACACTCCATTTTTATCGTTTTTTATAAAAGTAAGCAAAGATATAGCATTGTGTTATATCCCAATCATTTTTATAAAATTTATGGTATTTGAAGCGGTTTCAGTGACAATTATGAACCAAGCTTATATATAATTATGACAACTTGACATAATTTTTGCAATGGCATAATCATTGAATACCGTAATTCAGAGTTTAAAAAACAAAAAAATTAATAGCATATAGTCATGGGAAAAATTATAGGAATAGATTTAGGAACAACCAATTCGTGTGTTTCCGTAATGGAAGGAAATGAACCAGTGGTAATTCCTAACGCAGAAGGAAAAAGAACAACGCCTTCTATTGTGGCATTTATTGAAGGTGGAGAAAGAAAGGTGGGAGATCCTGCAAAACGTCAGGCCGTTACAAATCCTTTAAAAACAGTTTATTCAATTAAGCGTTTTATGGGAAACAAATATTCTGAATCCAAAATGGAAGCAGAGCGTGTACCTTATAAAGTGGTAAAAGGTGATAACGATACGCCTCGTGTTGATATCGACGGAAGATTGTACACACCACAAGAAATATCAGCAATGATTCTTCAAAAAATGAAGAAAACTGCCGAAGATTATTTAGGAACTGAAGTAACGGAAGCCGTAGTGACGGTGCCAGCTTATTTTAACGATGCACAACGTCAGGCCACCAAAGAAGCCGGGGAAATTGCCGGATTAAAAGTGAGCCGTATTATCAACGAGCCTACTGCTGCGGCATTGGCTTATGGTTTAGACAAAAAAGGAATCGATCAAAAAATTGTTGTTTTCGATTTTGGTGGAGGAACGCACGACGTTTCTATTCTAGAATTAGGTGATGGCGTTTTTGAAGTATTGTCAACCGATGGTGATACGCATTTAGGTGGTGATGATGTTGACCAAAAAATTATTGACTGGTTGGCAGAAGAGTTTAAAAAAGAAGAGGGAATTGATTTACGTCAAGATCCAATGGCTTTGCAACGTTTAAAAGAAGCTGCTGAAAAAGCAAAAATTGAATTGTCATCGGCTGCAACAACCGAGATTAACTTGCCTTATGTTACAGCTACCGCAAGTGGCCCAAAACATTTGGTTCGCAGTTTAACCAGAGCAAAGTTTGAGCAATTGATTGATGATTTAATTAAAAGAACGATTGAGCCTTGTAGAACTGCCCTTAAAGGTGCAGGTTTAACAACCGGTGATATCAATGAAATTATTTTAGTTGGTGGATCAACACGTATTCCTGCTGTTGTGGAAGCTGTGGAAAAATTCTTCGGAAAATCACCATCAAAAGGAGTGAATCCTGATGAAGTTGTTGCCATTGGCGCAGCCATTCAAGGTGGTGTTTTATCGGGTGATGTTAAGGATGTATTGTTGTTAGACGTTACACCGCTTTCATTGGGTATTGAAACAATGGGAAATGTAATGACCAAGTTAATTGAAGCAAACACAACCATTCCAACCAAAAAATCACAAGTGTTTTCAACAGCGGCAGACAATCAGCCATCTGTAGAAATTCACGTGTTGCAAGGTGAACGAGCTATGGCAGCCGATAACAAAACAATTGGACGTTTCCATTTGGACGGCATTCCGCCGGCACAAAGAGGAACGCCTCAAATTGAAGTAACTTTTGATATTGATGCCAACGGTATTATTCACGTAACTGCCGGTGATAAAGCAACAGGAAAAACAAGAGATATCAGAATTGAAGCTTCTTCAGGATTGACAGAAGAAGAAATCAAAAAAATGAAAGCTGATGCGGAAGCAAATGCGGAAGTTGATAAAAAAGCCAAAGAAACTGCCGAAAAAATCAATGCGGCAGATTCTATGATTTTCCAAACAGAAAAACAATTAAAAGAATTTGGTGAAAAATTATCGGCTGATAAAAAAGGTCCAATAGAAGCGGCACTTGTTGAATTGAAAAAAGCTCACGAAACAAAAGATATTGCACAAATTGACGCTGCAATGGAAAAAATTAATGAAGCTTGGAAAGTAGCCAGTGAAGAAATGTACAAAGCAGAACAAGATTCGCAAGGCGCTCCAGCAGGTGATGCCGGAAATGGTCAGACAAAAAATGAAAAAGACCACGTAGAAGATGTAGACTTTGAAGAAGTAAAAGAAGAATAATCTTTTTGAAATAAATTTAAAAGCCTCCAAATTTTGGAGGCTTTTTTTTTGTTTCTAGTATTTTATTTTAATGATGAAGGCATTAATGATCAAGCGCTTCTCTAATAGTCGGATAGTTGAATTTAAAACCTGTTGCCAATATTTTTTCAGAAGAAACCTTGCTTCCTTCCAAGATGATTATAGCCATTTTACCCAACAATAATTTCATAACAAAAGCAGGAATATTTGGCAGCCATAATGGCTTTTTAAGTTTATTGGCGATGATTTTTGTGAGCGATTTATTGGTGAGATGTTCAGGTGCAACGGCATTGTAAATTCCTTTAATTTCTTCATTTTCAATAGCATAAAGATACATATTGCATAAATCTTCCAAATGAATCCAGGGAATATATTGTTCACCGCTTCCAATTGGCGCACCGACGCCCATTTTTATGGGCTGGCTTAATTTTTCCAACGCGCCGCCTTCTTTGGCAAACACTACGCCGGTTCTAAAAATAACGGTGCGTATATTGATGGCGTCAAATTGCAAAGATGACTTTTCCCAAACTTTACATATTTCACTGATAAAATCTTCACCAGGAGGATCATTTTCTTCATAAATCTTTTCTGAAGTTGTGGCGCCGTAATAGCCAATTCCCGATGCGGCAATAAATCCTTTTAAATTCGAATTGAGCTCCTTAACTTTTTCAAATAAAAGGTTTGCGGTTTCAACCCGGCTATTGATTAAATCTTTTTTTCTTTGCGGTGTCCAGCGTTTGTCCGCAATGCCTTCACCTGCCAGATGAATGATATAATCGGTATCAATAATGGCTTCAGGTTCAATATAACGCTCGGCTAAATTCCAGTAAAAAGTATTGGGATTGTCGGTTTTTGTTCTGCTTAAAATTAAAACGGTGTGGCCTTTTTTTCTTAATAAATCACAAAGTACCTTTCCTATAAATCCGGTCCCGCCGGTCACTAAAATTGAAGCCATAAAAAATTCGGTTATTTTGCATAATATTACACAAAATAACCGAATTCTGAAACAAAGAACAACTAAAAACTAATTTTGAAATATGGCTTCTTGTACTTTATAAGGAACAATATTGCTCATTCCCATAGTGATGGCTTCCACATTTAATGGAATCAAGTTATGGTAACGTTCAGAGATTGATTTTTTCAATCCTTCAATCACATTTTCTAATTTTACAACGGGTTTCACTTTTAGATAGCCGCCTAAAATAATCATATTAAAAATTTTCTTATTTCCCATTTCTGAAGCCAATTTTGTGCCTTCAATTTGGTAAATTTTGATATCTGTTCTTGTTGGATGCGCGGTAATTCCGTTTGGATCGTAAATTAAAATGCCTCCCGGTTTTACGGATTCCTCAAATTTATCCATCGATTGCTGGTTTAAAATGATGGCAGTATCCACAATTTTTAAGTAAGGCGAACTAATTCTTTCATCACTTAAAATTACGGTAACATTGGCAGTTCCTCCGCGCATTTCCGGTCCGTAAGAAGGCATCCAGCTTACTTCCTGATTTTGCATAATGGCAGAATAGGCCAATATTTTTCCCATTGATAGCACTCCTTGTCCACCAAAACCTGCGATAATAATTTCTTCTGTCATTGTTTTATTTTTTTAAGATACCGTCTACTTTTATATCACCAAGGGGAAAGTATGGAAACATATTTTCTTCCATCCAAATATTTGATTCATTCGGTCCCATTTTCCAACCTGAGTTGCAGTTTGATACGATTTCAATAAATGAAAGCCCTTTTCCCAAACGTGTGTTTTCAAATGCTTTTTGAATCGCTTTTTTGGCTTTACGCGCGTGTTTGTGCGTATGAACTGCATGACGGGATACGTAATAAACACCCGGAAGATTGGCAATTAATTCTGTTATTTTCAAGGGAGAACCCATGGTTTCTATGTCTCTTCCGTAAGGTGATGTGGAAGATTTCATTCCTGCCAAAGTTGTTGGCGCCATTTGTCCGCCGGTCATTCCGTAAATACCATTGTTCACAAAAATGATCACAATGTTTTCACCCCTGTTGCAGGCGTGGATGGTTTCCGCAGTTCCAATTGCAGCCAAATCGCCGTCACCTTGGTAGGTAAACACATATTTTTCAGGCCAAAGTCTTGAAATGGCTGTTGCCACTGCCGGTGCGCGTCCGTGGGCAGCTTGTGTCATATCTATATTCATAAAATCATAAGCCAAAACAGAGCAGCCAACCGGTGCAACACCGATTACATCTTCTGAAATACCCATTTCATCAATGACTTCCATCGTTAAATTGTGCGCAGTGCCATGACCACAACCCGGACAGTAAGACAGGGCGTTGTTGGTCATTAATTTTGTTTTACAGAATACTTGATTCTCTGGTTTTATGATGTCTGATACTTCCATTTTTAATAATTTTTTGTTCTAAAGCTTCTAAAATTTCTTCTGGAGTGTGGATAATTCCTCCGGTTCTTCCAAAATGTTCAACGGGTACTTTAAATTCAACGGAAAGTCGAACATCTTCTACCATCTGACCTGCATTTAATTCAACACTTAAAATTCCTTTAACCTGATTGGCTAAATCATAAAGTGCTTTTTTTGGATAAGGAAATAATGTTATTGGTCTTAATAAACCAACTTTTATGCCTTTTGCTCTTCCCAATTCAACTGCTTTTTGTGAAATTCGTGCACTTGAACCGTAAGCAACGATTAAATATTCAGCATCATCGCAGTTTATTTTTTCAAAACGCAAATCTTCTTTTTCCATTTGTTCGTATTTTTTCATCAACCTGCGAACTCTGGCTTCCATTTTTTCAGATTGTAAATCGAGTGATGTAATAATATTGCGTTCTCTTCCTTTTTTACCTGTAACCGCCCAATCACCATTTTTTTCAATCAATTCTTCGTTGGTCATTCTTGGTTTTTGTGGTTTAAGCACTACTTTTTCCATCATTTGGCCAATCAATCCATCAGAAAGAATTAAAACGGGAGCGCGATATTTAAAGGCGATATCAAAAGCGTCTTCCACAAAATCGGCCATTTCCTGAACGGATGCCGGCGCCAAGACATAAAGCTTATAATCTCCGTGTCCGCCACCTTTTACCGATTGAAAATAGTCGGCTTGTGAAGGTTGTATCGTTCCCAATCCTGGTCCGCCACGCACAACATTTACAATTACGGCAGGCAATTCTGCACCTGCCAAATAGGAGATTCCTTCCAGTTTTAAAGAAATTCCCGGACTTGATGAAGAAGTCATCGCTTTTTTGCCGGTGCTTGCTGCGCCATAAACCATGTTGATGGCCGCTATTTCGCTTTCAGCTTGTAAAACAACCATTCCGGTCCTTAATTCAGGACGTTCAGTCATTAAATATTCAATAATTTCTGTCTGTGGTGTAATAGGGTAACCAAAATAACCATCAACTCCAGCCCTAATTGCAGCTTCAGCCAATGCTTCATTACCTTTCATTAATTTTAATTCTGACATTCTTCTCGGTGTTTAATTGGTTATTCTGAAACTTTTATTCTATAAACGGAGATTGCTCTGTCTGGGCAAACCACGCCGCAATTTGTGCAGCCTGTGCAAGCTTCAGGGTTTTTCATATAAGCATAGTGGTAGCCTTTTCTATTTACGTCTGTTGACATACCAATCACGCCATCCGAACAAACAGGAATACAAACCTCACAGCCTTTGCAGGTTTGTGTGTCAACAACTATAGCTCCTTTTACTTTTGCCATATCAATAAATTTATATATGAATATTGTTGTGTAATTTTATTATTCTCAAAGATATGGGTTAAATATTGTAAAAAGAATGATAAATATCAATACGTGACCGTTGTCATATTCTTTTTTGATAATTTAAATAGGATATGAATAAAAAAAACACCTAAGTAGGTGTTTTTATTGAATTTTGATAAAATGTAATTTGTGTTACTTTAATATAGCGGTTTGTATTTTGTCGGATTTACCTCATTCATAATGCTGTAAATGGCTTCAAAAATATCTTCTTCATTTGGTTTTGAAAAATAATCGCCATCAGTTCCATAAGCGGCTCTGTGCGCTTTTGCCGATAAAGTGACCGGTTTGCTGTCTAAATATTCATAGGCATTTTGTTTTTCAAGAATTTCATTCAACAGATAGGCAGAAGCGCCTCCTGGAACATCTTCATCAATAATAATCAAACGGTTTGTTTTTTGGATGCTTTTCACCACATCGTGATTGATATCGAAAGGGAGCAAACTTTGAACATCAATCAATTCAATATCAATATCAACCTGTTTTAAACTGTTTACCACATCTTCCACCAATTTTAAGGTAGAACCATAAGAAACTACAGTAATATCTTTCCCGATTTTAATGGTTTCAACGATACCGATCGGTGTTTTAAATTCGCCTAAATTGTTGGGAAATTTTTCTTTAAGCCGATAGCCGTTTAAATTTTCCACAATCAACGCCGGTTCGTCACATTCCAATAAAGTATTGTAAAATCCGGCCGCTTTTGTCATATTTCTTGGCACCAAAATATTCATTCCTCGCAACAAATGCACAATAGCGCCCATCGGCGATCCGGAATGCCAGATTCCTTCCAAACGATGTCCGCGGGTTCTCACAATTAAGGGTGCTTTTTGTTTACCCACGGTTCTGTAATGCAGCGTAGCCAAATCGTCGCTCAATATTTGAATGGCGTATAATAAATAATCCAGATATTGAATTTCTGCAATTGGACGCAATCCTCTCAGCGCCATTCCAATTCCTTGTCCGATAATAGTTGCTTCTCTGATTCCGGTATCGGCGACTCGAAGTTTTCCGTATTTTTCCTGAAGTCCGACTAATCCCTGATTCACATCGCCGATATTTCCTGCGTCTTCACCAAAGATGAATAAATCCTTGTATTTTGCAAAGAGGATGTCAAAATTGTCTTTTATAATAATTCTGCCATCAACCATCTCTGCGTTTGCATCATACGTTGGTAAAACTTCTTTAACGTGGCTTACTTTTTTATCACTTTGACTGTATAAAAAGGAGCTGTAGCTTGGTTGTTCTGTTTTTAAATAACTGAGAATCCAATGTTGAAGTTGTGTTTTTTCGGCAGATTTTTCCTCTCTAACGTATACAATGGCTTTACGGGCTGCAACTAGAAGATCTTTTCTTGAAGTATCCAAAACAGCAGCCAAATCGTTTTTTAATTTTAAAATGAATGGTTTATTATGACTTTTGTTTGCCAGATTCTCCAACAATTGCATCACCTTGGTTTTTTCTTCTTTCACCGGATTTAAAAAAGCATTCCAAGCATCTCTTCTTGCCTGATTCACCTCTTTTTTTGCTTCTTTTTCAATGATGATCAATTCTTCTTCGGCATCTACAAAGCGAAGCAGGTTATTGTTGCTGTCTTTTAATTCGAATTCAATAATCCAATCGCGCATTTTTGCCAAACAATCGTTTTGTTTTTCCCAAACCAAGCGTTCCTTAGTTTTATAGCGTTCGTGAGAGCCGGAAGTCGAATGACCTTGCGGCTGGGTTAAATCTTTTACGTGAATCAATACGGGAACGTGCTCTTCCCGGGCAATTTTTGCCGCTTTGCTGTAAACGGAAATCAATTGTGGATAATCCCAGCCTTTTACCACGAAAATTTCAAATCCGTCTGCAGTTTCATCTCGTTGAAATCCTTTTAACACCTCTGATATACTTTCTTTGGTGGTTTGATATTTTGCCGGAACAGAAATACCATAATCATCGTCCCAAACACTTATAATCATTGGAACCTGTAATACGCCAGCTGCATTTATGGTTTCAAAAAATAAGCCTTCTGAAGTGCTTGCGTTTCCAATAGTTCCCCAAGAAACTTCATTACCGTTGTCGGAAAATTTTGGATTATTTAACTCAGGAAGATGACGAAACATTTTTGAAGCTTTTGCAATACCAAGCATTCTTGGCATTTGGCCCGCGGTTGGCGAAATATCTCCGGTTGAATTGTATTGTTCGGTCAGGTTTTTAAAATGGCCATTTTCATCCAAACTATGTGTTGCAAAATGGCCGCCCATTTGTCGGCCGCCCGACATAGGTTCAGCATTAATGTTGGCGTGGGCATAAAGTCCGGCAAAAAATTGTTGGGGCGTTAATTCGCCAATGGCCATCATAAAAGTCTGGTCTCGATAATAACCCGAACGGAAATCGCCTTTCTTAAAAGCTTTAGCCATTGCCAGTTGTGGCACTTCTTTGCCATCTCCAAAGATGCCAAATTTTGCCTTTCCGGTCAATACTTCTCTACGGCCCAAGTAACTGCATTCTCTACTTATTACAGCAATTTGGTAATCGCGTAAAACTTCCTTTTTGAATTGGATGAATGATAATTGTTCTTGGTTGGTGGATGAAGATTTTACCTGCATATTTTTGATTTTATTAGTAGGGGTAAAGTTACAAATTTAAATGGTAATTAAAATTGGGGTAAAAATGGGGCTATTATTAAATATTAGAAGTCAAAAATCAAAAGTTTAAAGTTTAACGTTTCAAGTTTGAAAATTAGATAATTAACTTGAATCTTGAAACTAAAAAAACTTGAAACTCAATAAAACCCTCTTTTAGCGAAATTGTATATTTTTTTTGGACTTATGACCAACACAAACCTAATTTTGGTACTGTAGCTTGGCTGTGTCAATTCCCACCCTAGATTGGAATAAAAAGGAAAATACACTTCTAAAATATCGTGTATAAAGTTTAACCTTACGCCACTTTCATAAGCAAAATAAACTTTTTCATCCCTGTTTTTCACAAAACCGACATCATTATAAACTTCTAGCCATCGCCACAATCCAACGCTTGTGTTTATGGTTGTCAGCCATTGGTTTGCATAGGCAACGGGAAGTTTCGATTTAAATCCGCCTTCATTGATAATGATTTGCTGACTTAAAATTCCTGAAGTTTCCGACCTTCCCAAATAATCGTATTGAAATAAATAATCGGTTGGCCTGTCCAAAGCAAAACTAAAGAAATCAGTTTCGGTTTTATTGGACAAAAACGCACCTGCGAAAATGCGGAAATCAAATTGCCTGTTGGTATCGGTTAACAATCTATATTGTGCGGTCGCTGAGACTTTACTGAATTTATCAGCAACTTGAAATCCGCCAGAAAATCTAAGATCTTCAATAATATTCGGCTTTGAATACCCATAATTAATATTAAAAACATTGTATTTGTTGGTTTCAATATGTTGCGTTTGCATTGGTGACTTTTCCCTGTCTACCATCACATAGGAAGCAAACAATGCACTATTACTTACATCTCTCAAGCTTTTTCTTTTCAATTCAAGGAGTGCAAATGGCGTAAAAGTACTGTAACTCAGATCCTTTGCGTATTGAAAACTGCTGCCCGAAATTCCTGTTAATAATCTATTGACTTTTTTATCTTCGGGCAAGTATTCATAAAGCAAAGAAAAAGTTCCCGAAAAGGCATTGCTTTTTGTTCCATAAGAAGGTATCAGCTTGTATTGAAAGCTCTTGTTTAACAAGGTTTTGTTCGAGATGGCCATTCCCAAAACCAAACCGTCATAAAAATTATATCTCGCTTCCGGAGTATAAAAAATTTGGTTGTAATAAGGGTTTTCTATGTCCTTCATAAATTTTAACTGTACAGGCCGGTTAAATAATTTTTTATCAATATTTTTCCAATTGTTTCTTAAATTATATTCGGGCAAATAGAACTCGTGATTTAATGAAAGCCGATCAAATCCGTTGGTAGGAATGGTTATTTTTGTTAGGGAATCTATGCCAACAAGCCATTTTTTATAAACGATTTCTTTATTATGAATGCCATATAGTTGTATCGGGGCAATAAAATTTCGTTTATTTAATACACTAATTTCAAGGGAATCATTTTTTTTGACTATTTTTTTAATGGTATAATCAACTTTTTTGCTCGTGTTTAAATAATCTGATTTATACCAGGCAATATCCTTAGGTGTATCAATCAAATTCAAAAATAAATCACTTTGGGTATTTTGTCCCGAATATTTTTTTGAAAAACTTTTTATGGCATCTAAAATGGTGTCTTCGCCCAAATAATTTTCAAGATATTGAATTCCCAAGCCAGCCTTGTATTTGTTTACAATTTTTCTGTTGAAATTTGACAGTGAATCGGCAGGCGTTGTTAAAGGCTGATCCAAGTTTTTTCGTGCAGCAAATTGATAAACAAATGGATATTTATCGTTAAAATCAATTTTGGCCAAATTAAAGTTTCTGACACCCCAAATTTTAGAAATATCGCCAATCGCTTTTACTTCAGGATAATATTTTTCAACATATTTAATCATTAAATAGGTTTGTAATCCGTCTGCAAGCCAAGCATCTTGTCTTTGGTTAAACAAAAAAACATTGTCTATATATTTTCGGCTTAAAATTTTAAACAGTTGAATATCAAATTCAAAAGTGTCATTAAATGGCTTTAAAAAAGTAGGCAATTGGTTAAATCCATAAACCGGATTTTTTTCATAGTCAATTTTATTGATGAGCAATTTTTCGTGCGGATAATCACCTAAATAAGAGGCAATAAAAGAAAGTTCCCTGTTGATGATCTCTGTTTTGATAATCCGATTCAATTTTTTAGAATCAATGTTGGTGATTATAGAAATTGGTGCAGAATTATAGGCAACAAAATCATTTTCCTTTGTGATGTTCAAAGCAATATCCTGCCTGTTTTTCCCAACCAAATTATAGCTGTTAAAATTGGAAAGTGAATCAACAGAAACCGCTAAATCACTGTTTAATATGTAGTCTTTCGGCAATTTAATGTTGATAAGGTAATTTGTAAAATCAACATACAAATCATCCATATCCAAGTTGTTTTGCAGCTGCCATTTTCCGTCGAAAACAGCCGGAATTAAGTACCAATACCTTAAATTATAGCCAGTTTTGTTTACGCCATAATTTGTAAACTTGTCATTGGGAATTTTTATGGTATAGGTGGCAATTATTTTTATGGATTCTTTTGGTTTTAATGATTTTTTTAAATTGATTTTTACAATATCCGGGTCTTTCTCTGTAATTTCCCAAGTAATAAGATCGTAATTCACCGAGAAACTATTTATTTTAACGCTACCTCTGTGCTTTTCCTTGGCAAAGTGAAATGTTTTTGAATAATTTTCAATAAAACGATTTGCCAGTGGCGTAGTTTTATCCTTATAGGCATTTGCCCAATTATGAAAATATACGGTATTTAAAATACTGTCGGATTTGTTGTAAAAATTAATTTCCTGCTGAATTTTAAGTTCATTTGTTTGGGTATTTAAAACAGCAAGTATGGTGGTGTTGTTTGTTTGGGAAGAAACATTATTCCAACAAAGAATACCGGCTAAAAGCGTTAAAAATAGGAGTTTTTTCAAGGGTTTTCTTAAAAGTTAGGGCTTAAACTGTATTTTTTATAGAAAGTATTTATCACTTCCAAAACTTCATCTTCCGTGTCAACAATGGAAATTAAATTAAGATCATCCAAACTGATGGTTCCTTCCTTCACCAAAGTATTTTTAATCCAATCCATTAATCCCGACCAGTATTTTGTGCCAACCAAAACAATGGGAAATTTTCCAATTTTTTTTGTTTGAATCAAGGTGATTGCTTCAAAAAGTTCATCCATAGTTCCAAAACCTCCCGGCATCACCACAAATCCTTGGGAATATTTAATGAACATCACTTTTCGAACAAAAAAGTAGTCAAAATCTAAACTTTTATCAGAATCGATATACGGATTGTCGTGTTGCTCAAACGGCAATTCAATATTTAAGCCAACCGAAGTTCCTTTGCCTCGTTGCGCACCTCTATTTCCTGCTTCCATAATTCCTGGGCCGCCACCAGTCACAATACCGTACCCGTGAGTGGTTAAACTGTACGCAATATTTTCGGCAAGTTTATAATATTCGTGATCTTCTTTTGTGCGTGCAGATCCAAAAATAGTCACGCAAGGCCCAATTTTACTGAGTCGTTCAAATCCTTCAACAAACTCAGCCATAATCTTAAATATGGCCCAAGAGTCGTTGGTTTTAATTTCATTCCACGTTTTTTGCTTGAATTTCTCTCTTATTTGTCTGTCCTCATTTGTCATAATTACGCTATAATTTCTTTATTATTTGATAAAATTCGGAATTTTTTATGAAAACCTGCGGGCTAATTTAATTCTTTTTTTAAGAATTTGGCCGTATAGCTTTTTTTATGTTGACTTACTTCTTCCGGCGTTCCAAAACAAATTAGCTGTCCGCCTTTTTTTCCGCCTTCCATCCCAATGTCAATCACGTGGTCGGCAAGTTTTACCACATCTAAATTATGTTCTATAACAAGAATGGTGTTTCCTTTATTTGCCAATTTATTTAAAACTTCCATCAACACACGAATGTCTTCAAAATGAAGTCCGGTTGTAGGTTCATCCAAAATATAAAAAGTGTTTCCGGTATCTTTTTTAGACAATTCCGAAGCTAATTTTATGCGTTGCGCTTCCCCTCCGGACAAGGTGGTAGATTGCTGTCCTAGTTTGATGTAGCTTAGGCCAACATCTTGAATTGTTTTCAATTTTCTGTGGATTTTGGGAATGAGTAAAAAAAATGAAGTCGCTTCTTCAATGGTCATATTCAAAACATCGGAAATTGATTTTCCTTTGTACCTGATTTCCAGAGTTTCTCTGTTGAAGCGTTTTCCCTGACAGGTTTCACATTCCACTTGAACATCCGGCAAAAAGTTCATTTCTATCACGCGAACGCCGCCGCCTTCGCAAGTTTCGCAACGTCCGTCTTTTACGTTGAATGAAAATCGGCCGGGTTTGTAACCTCTTATTGCAGCTTCACTTGTTTTGGCGAACAAATCCCTTATTTCGCTGAATACACCGGTATAAGTGGCAGGATTTGAGCGTGGCGTTCTGCCAATTGGCGATTGGTCTATGGCAATTACCTTGTCAATATGCTCCAATCCTTCAATGGATTTGTAGGGCATTGGTTTTTTTACCCCGTTGTAAATATATTCGTTTAAAATGGGATATAATGTTTCGTTGATTAAAGTCGATTTTCCGCTGCCTGAAACGCCGGTCACGCAAATTAATTTTCCCAATGGAAATTCAACAGTAATATTTTTTAAATTATTTCCGGTAGCACCTTTTAACACAATTTTATGTCCGTTTCCTGTCCTGCGTTTTTTAGGAATTTTAATAGATTTGGTTCCGTTTAAATAATCGGCCGTCAACGTATGGTGTTGTTTTAGGTCTTCATAAGTTCCTTCACTTACTATTTCTCCTCCGTGAATGCCTGCGCCCGGACCAATATCCAGCACAAAATCGGCGTGCTGGATCATTTCTTTGTCGTGCTCAACTACAATTACCGAGTTCCCTATATCGCGTAAATTCAACAGTGAATTAATTAATTTCTGATTGTCTCGCTGGTGCAATCCAATGCTCGGTTCGTCTAAAATATAAAGCACACCAACCAATTGGGAGCCAATTTGCGTGGCCAGCCTTATTCGCTGAGCTTCACCGCCAGAAAGTGATTTTGAGCTTCTGTCAAGCGTTAAATAATCCAAACCAACATCCAATAAAAACTGAATTCTGGTTCTGATTTCTTTCAATATTTCTGAAGCAATTTTTACTTGTTTTTCGGATAGCTTTTCTTCAATTTTGGCAAACCAATTTGCAAGTTCGTTAATGTCGAGCTGCACCAATTCCGATATATTTTTATCATTGACCTTAAAATATAAGGCTTCTTTTTTTAGCCTTTTTCCATCGCAGGTTTCGCAATTGATCTCGTCCATAAACTCTTTCGCCCAGCGTTTTATGGAGGTCGAGTCGCTTGTACTGTGTTGATTTTCAATAAAATGAATAATTCCTTCAAAATCTATTTCATAGGTTCTGGTAATTCCTGCTGTTTTTGAAAGAATGTCAAACTTTTCGCTTCCGCCATTTAAAATGATTTCTAAAGCTTCGTTCGGTATTTTTGAAATTGGATCGCTTAATTGAAAATGATAACGGTCGGCAATTAACTGAAGCTGTTTAAAAATCCAACTATTTTTTTGTTCCCCAATGGGCTTGATTCCGCCATTTTTGATGGAGATTTTTGAGTCTGGAATTATTTTTTTGACATTGACTTTATCGAGTTTTCCCAATCCGCCACAAGTTTCACAAGCGCCTTTTGGGGAATTGAAAGAAAAGGAATTTGGCTCGGGATTTTGGTATGAAATCCCTGTGGTAGGGCACATTAAATCGCTGCTGAAATAATGGGGAATATTGGTTTCATTTTCCAAAATCATCACCACATTGTCGCCCGAATATAAAGCAGTTGCAATGCTTTCTTCAACTCTTTTTTCGGAAGCTTCATTCACCGTTAAACGATCAATCACAATTTCAATATCGTGGGTTTTGTAACGATCCAAGCGCATTCCTTTTGTAATTTCTAATAGTTCTCCATCAACCCTAACACGCACAAAGCCCTGTTTTGATATTTGTTCAAAAAGTTCCCTGTAATGGCCCTTTCTCGATTTAACTATAGGCGCCAGGATTATTATTTTCCTACCTTCAAATTCTTTTAAAATAAGTTCTTTTATTTGCACATCGGCATAACTCACCATTTTTTCGTTGGTGTTGAAGGAATAGGCATCGGCGGCTCTCGCATATAACAAACGCAAAAAATCGTAAATTTCCGTAACGGTTCCCACGGTGGAACGCGGACTTTTATTGGTTGTTTTTTGTTCAATGGAAATTACTGGGGAAAGTCCGTCAATTTTATCCACATCAGGCCGTTCCAATCCACCTAAAAACTGTCTGGCATACGCCGAAAAAGTTTCAATATATCTGCGTTGGCCTTCCGCATAAATGGTATCAAAAGCCAACGAAGATTTTCCGCTGCCGCTTAACCCGGTGATGACCACCAATTTTTCTCTGGGAATGCGAACGTCAATATTTTTTAGATTATGGACTCTCGCTCCCAAAATTTCAATATATTCTGTGTGTTTTGTCATTGAATTTTTGGAAAGATGCAAAGTTAAAAAAATGTAGCTACAATTTTGGCATACAGTCACATCTTTATTTTGAAAATTAGTATATTGCGTTAAATTTATAGAATATGCGTTGGATAGATTCTTTGCGTCATTTTTTTGAAAAACACGGATTTGCGGTTTCTTCCAGGTTTGCCGATAAATTGGGGATGGATGTTTCCAATGTGCGTATATTTTTTATTTATATTTCCTTCATTACTTTGGGCTTTTCCTTTGGTATTTACTTAACGCTTGCTTTTTTACTGCGTCTGAAAGATATGATTTACACCAAACGAAAATCTGTTTTTGATCTATAAGAAATATGATATTTAAAACAAAATTATATGTGTCAATCATATTTTTTATTTCTGTTGTTGCAATAGGCGTAATTGGTTATATGATTCTTTCCGCAGCCAACTTTTTGGATGCCTTGTATATGACCATCATTACAATGACAACAGTTGGTTTTGGTGAACTGCATCCTTTAAATGAGCAGGAAAAGATTTTTACTATTTTTTTAATATTAATGAGTATCGTTGTTTACGCATATTCAGTAACAGCATTATCCGAATATTTGGTAAATGGGAAACTACTTCAACTTTTAAAATTAAGAAAAGTGCAACAAAAAATTCAAAATTTAAAAAACCATACCATCGTTTGTGGTTATGGACGTAATGGCAAACAGGCCGTTATTAAATTAAAAAACTTTAAGATGCCTTGCGTTGTTATTGAAAAAGACAAAGCCTTGATTGAACAACTTGAGCGGGACAATATTTTGTATGTTGAAGGTGATGCCACCCAAGATGAATCCATACAAAAGGCTGCCGTACAAAACGCCAAAAGTTTAATTACGGCTTTGGCTTCTGATGCCGATAATTTGTTTGTGGTGCTGTCTGCAAGGCAGATGAATAAAGATATGATTATTATTAGCCGGGCTTCAAATGAATCGTCGGTCAATAAATTGAAAATTGCCGGGGCAAACAATATCATTATGCCCGATAAAATTGGAGGTATGCATATGGCATCATTGGTAGTTACACCAGATTTGGTTGAATTTGTTGATAAGTTAACAATTCTTGATGCAGGTTCTACAAATTTGGAAGAAATTGCAGTGAATGATTTGCATATTGAATTTTTAAATAAAACGATCAGAGATTTGGATTTACGAAGAAGAACTGGTTGTTCTGTAATAGGTTTTAAAACCGCCAACAATGAATATATTGTAAATCCGGAATCAGAAACAAAATTAACGAAGGATTCTAATTTAATTGTTCTAGGCAGACCAAGCCAAATTAAAAAATTGCGTGAAATTTTATAATGCTCATGGTTAGCTACTTAATAAAAAATAATCAAGTTTAAGGCAAAAAATTTGTGGCAAGCTTTTTTTTTTAGCATCTTGGAGGCATTTTAGCAAAATATGATAACCAACTAATCAACGAACAAAATATGAATTCAAAATTATTAATGCCTATTCTTCTGCTATTTTCTGCAGTTACATTTTCTCAAAATCTTACTGTAAATGAAAATATTGTAAATCCGTCGAGTTTAATAAATGATGGAATACTGGAGGTTAATGTATTTGGCGGCACACCGCCATATACCTATAAATGGAGCAAACAAAGCGCTCCGCTAACTTCCAATAAAGCTTTTGGCTTGGTGGAAGGAGTTCCTTATAGTATTGTAATAACGGATTCTATAGGAAATACGGTCACCAAAATGTATAAAGTTCCTATGCAAAATATTTCCGAGCGATTTAATGGAACTTTTACGCCAATTGTTGATGCCATTGCCAAGGTTTTGTTCTGGGATCCTTTTTCTGCAGTAGGAATACACGATGCTAATATATATGTTGAAAAAATGAATATTCCGATTCCCGGATGGAGACCTGGCATTGAAGGAAAATTTTTGATTAAAAAATGGCTGATCGCTGATGGCGCGAAAGTGAAGGAAGGTGATACCATAGCCATTATTTCAAGAGGAGAAACCGAAATTGTGGGAAGGGCTTTTGTGAACGGAACTTTAAATCATTTGGCAAAAGAAGGAGGATCTATTTACAACTCTGATAAAAAAGGAGATGTTATTGAGGAAGGCGCGCATAATTTTGCTGCGGTGGTTTATGATGAAAAAATTGCGTTGTTGCATCCTAATGGAGACATTCAGCAAAAAAATATTCCGTTTATTGTGATATGGCTGTCTATTGGTGCGCTATTTTTCACCATTCGAATGGGCTTTGTAAATATTAAAGGTTTTAAACACGCAATTGATTTGGCTCGGGGAAAATATGACGACCCAAATGCTCCCGGACAGGTTACTCATTTTCAGGCACTTGCAACAGCGGTTTCTGGAACTGTAGGTTTGGGGAATATTGCCGGAGTTGCCGTTGCAATTTCTTTAGGTGGCGCCGGTGCAACTTTTTGGATAATTCTTGCCGGATTGCTGGGAATGTCTTCCAAATTTGTGGAATGTACTTTAGGGGTAAAATACAGAGATATAGCGGCAGACGGAAGGGTTTTTGGAGGCCCGATGAATTATTTGCGCAACGGATTGGAAAAACAAAATAAAAAAACCTTAGGAAAAGTTTTGGCTGGCGTATTTGCTGTTTTATGTGTTGGTGCTTCATTTGGTGGCGGTAATATGTTTCAGGCAAATCAGGCATTTGAAGCCGTTTCCGGACAAATTCCTGAACTGTCCGGCCACGGATTTTGGTTCGGCATCATCATTTCAATGCTCGTGGCTGCAGTTATTGTTGGCGGAATAAAAAGTATTGCCAAGGTTACCGAAAAAATTGTTCCCATTATGGCCTCCATTTATGTGGTTGCCTGTTTGACTGTAATTTTTATCAATATAGAAAATATTGGACCTGCATTTAGGGCAATATTTGATGGCGCATTTAGTCCATCAGCCTTAAAAGGCGGTGTTATTGGTGTGTTGATTATCGGTTTTCAAAGAGCAGCTTTTTCTAATGAAGCGGGCGTTGGATCGGCGGCCATTGCACACAGTGTGGCAAAAACCAACAATCCACCTTCTGAAGGATTTGTTTCCCTGTTAGAACCTTTTATTGATACCGTTGTGGTTTGTACATTAACGGCTTTGGTGCTAATTTTTACCGGCAAACACGAAGTAGTCGGTATGGGCGGTGCGCAATTGACCTCTGATGCTTTTGGAACTGTTATTTCTTGGTTCCCTTATGTATTGACCGTTGCCATATTTTTATTTGCTTTTTCTACGATGATATCCTGGTCATATTACGGAATGCGTGCTTGGTCTTACTTGTTTGGAAAAAGTAAAAAAGCGGAAATGATTTATAAAATGTTCTTTTTGATATTTGTTGTGGTAGGCGCTTCCGTTAGTTTGGGTGCGGTTTTAGACTTTTCGGATATGATGATTCTTGCTATGGCATTTCCAAATATTATCGGACTCTATATAATGTCGGGTGAAGTGAAAGTTGATTTAGATGATTACTGGCGTAAATTGAAATCCGGTCAGCTTTACAAGGCCCAAAGGTTGGCGAAAAAATAAAATAAATATTTATATGAAGATCTTAAAATCCCATTTCAGGTACAATAAAAGCCAAAGAAATGGGATTTTCTTTTTGTTGATTTTTATCGTTTTTCTTCAGGGTATTTTCTTTTTTGTCGATTTTTCTTCGGAGGAAAATAATGGGGTTTCCCAAACCGAAATTGTGGCTTTTCAACAGGAAATGGATTCGTTAAAAAATGTGGAAATAAGAAGCAGAACTCCAAAAATTTACCCGTTCAATCCTAACTTTATCACCGATTTTAAAGGACATCAACTTGGGATGAGCACCAACGAAATTGATAAATTGTTGGTATTTAGAGCACAAGGAAAATTCATCAATTCAACCAAGCAATTTCAGGAAATAACAGGAATAAATGATAGTTTATTGGCTGTTATAAGTCCGTATTTTAAATTTCCTGATTGGATTGCTTCAGGAAAAAACACAGAAAAGCAATATTCAAAGAGCAAAATTGACAAATCAATCGTCAAAAAAGACATCAACGCAGCTTCCGCAGAAGATTTAAAAATGATTAACGGTATTGGGGAAAAACTGGCGAAAAGAATTATTGATTATCGAATAAAATTGCAGGGATTTTCCTTTAACGACCAAATTTTTGAAGTTTGGGCGCTGGACAAGGAAGTTGCCGAAAAAGTTTTACTGTATTTTGAAGTCACAAAACAGCCAACAATTCAAAAAATAAATGTGAATACCGCCACTTTTAAAGAAGTGCTGGCCATTGTTTATTTGGATTATGAACTCACCAAAAAAATCTTCAATTACAAAAATCAGGTTGCCGAAATACAATCCATAGAAGAGCTTAAAAAAATTGATGGTTTTCCTTTAGAAAGATTTAGCAGAATAGCGCTATATTTGGAAGCTAAATAATTAAATAAAATTTTAAGCGAACAACTCCTATGAATAGTATGTATTTTACAGAAGAACACCAAGCATTTAGAAAAAGTTTTCGGGATTTTTTACAAAAGGAAGTCGTTCCACATATTGATAAATGGGAAAAAACCGGCACTATTGAAAGGTTCATCTGGAAGAAATTTGGCGAAATGGGCTATTTGGGCTTGAATACTTCTGAAGAAAACGGCGGATTGGGACTGGATATATTTTACACCGTCATATTTTTGGAAGAGCTTCAAAAAGTGAATTCGGGCGGTTTTGCAGCAGCAATTTGGGCACACGTGTATTTGGCGATGACCCATTTAGAAAAGGAAGGAAGCGAGAGCCTAAAAAAGAAATATTTAACGGCGAGTGTTGAAGGGGAAAAAATAGGTTGTTTGTGTATTACTGAACCGTTTGGAGGCTCTGATGTTGCAGCTATGCGAACTACCGCAGTTAAAAAAGGAGATACCTATATTATTAATGGCTCAAAAACGTTTATTACCAATGGCGTTTATTCAGATTATCTGATTGTGACCGCAAAAACAAATCCGGCTGCCAAAAACAAAGGCATCAGCATTTTTTTAATTGATAGAAATACACCGGGAATTTCAGCAACAAAATTGGATAAATTGGGCTGGAGAGCTTCTGACACTGCTGAAATTGCTTTTGATAACGTAATTATTCCTGCTGAAAATTTGATGAGTGAAGAAGGAAAAGGATTTCAATATATTATGAATCATTTTGCTTTGGAGCGTTTGGTGATGGGAATCAATGCGCACGCAAGAGCGGAATATGCTTTAGACTATGCCATCAAATATATGGGCGAGCGACACGCTTTTGGGAAAACAATAGACCAGTTTCAGGCATTGCGCCATAAAATTGCCGATTTGTCCAGCGAAGTTGAAATGTGCAAGGAATTTAATTATTCCGTAGCAAAAAGACTGAATGAAGGTCAATACATTGTAAAAGAGGCGAGTATGTCTAAATTGGTTTCTACTAAAATAGCCGATAAAGTGATTTATGAATGCCTTCAGTTTTTAGGTGGTTATGGTTATATGGAAGATTATCCAATGGCAAGGTTGTTAAGAGACAGTCGGTTAGGTCCGATTGGCGGCGGAACTTCGGAGATTTTGAGAGAAATTATAGCGAAAATGATTATCGATAAAAAAGAATACAAAGCATCAAAATAATGATTGAGGGTGAATTTTTTGAAAAATTTATAGCACATATTATATTAAGGTGTATATTTGCAAACCAAAATTAAAAAAGGAACAGTTTGAAAGGAGGTGCTAAACTATGTTAATTATACCAGTAAAAGACGGAGAAAATATTGATAGAGCGTTAAAACGTTATAAAAGGAAATTTGATCGCACAAAAACGATGAAAAACCTACGTGCACGTAAACAGTTCATAAAACCATCAGTAACAAATCGTGCTAAAAACATAAAAGCCAAGTATGTTCAAAACTTAAGAACAAACGAAGAGCAAGGTTAATTTTTTAACCAAATTCATAAACCGTTAGTAAATACAAATAACAATTCGTAAATTTGTGTACTAACGGTTTTTTTATGCCAATAACCTCATTTTTAAATTACCTTTCTTTAGAAAAAAAATATTCGAAACACACCGTTACGGCGTATCAAAATGATTTGAATTCCTTTCAATTATTTTGTAACCTGGAATATGGCAACGAAAATATTGCAACGGTTAATTATGCCCAAATCCGAAACTGGATTGTGAGTTTGGTGAATTCGAAAATCACTAACCGAACCATCAACAGAAAAGTTTCTTCCTTAAAATCATTTTATAAGTTTCTTCAAAAAACAAAACAAATAGAAGCCAGCCCTTTGGTGAAGCATCAGGCTTTAAAAGTATTGAAACAAGTGCAGGTTCCTTTTTCAGAAAAGGAAATTTTTAATGTGCTTGATGCTTTGGATGATGGCGATTTTGAATCGGTTCGCAATAAATTAATGGTCGAATTGCTTTATTCCACAGGAATGCGAAGAAACGAATTGATCAACATTAAAATAACCGACATTGATTATGTTAATGAAACTGTTAAAGTATTGGGAAAGCGGAATAAGGAACGTTTTATTCCGTTATTAAAAACAGTGAAGGAATCCTTATTGAAATTCAGTGTTATGAGAGAAGAAGTTGCTATTTCATCACCTTATTTATTTTTAACTAAAAATGGCAAAAAAATATATGATACGCTTGTGTATCGTGTAATAAATAATTATTTTAGTGCGGTGTCATCAAAAGTAAAGAAAAGTCCTCACGTGATTAGGCATTCTTTTGCAACACACCTGCTTAATGAAGGTGCTGATTTAAACGCGGTAAAAGAATTGCTTGGACATTCTAGTTTAGCGTCAACACAAATTTACACCCACAGCAGTTTGGGTAAATTAAAGGAAGTATATAACCAGGCCCACCCAAGGAGCCAAAAAAACTGATTTATTATGAAAGTATTTGTACAATCTGTGAATTTTAATGCGGACAAGGATCTGATTGATTTTATTGAGAAAAAAGTAACCGGTTTAGAGAAGTATTATGATAAAATTGTAGATTCAGAAGTGTTTTTAAAAGTGCAACAAACAAGTGAAAAGGAGAATAAAACAGTTGACATAAAAATTAACATTCCGGGAAACGACATTGTGGTTAAAAAACAATGCAAAACATTTGAAGAAGGAACTATGGTAGCAGTGGATTCTTTAAAAAGAAAATTAACAAAAGAGAAAGAAAAAGTACGTGATAAATAAAATAATAAAAATTATCGCAAAAGCTTTGTTTAAAAAATAAAACTTTAATACATTTGCAGTCCGTTAGAAATAGCGGACTTCTTTTGTGGAGTAAAAAGCCGATGTAGCTCAGCTGGCTAGAGCAGCTGATTTGTAATCAGCAGGTCGTGGGTTCGAGTCCCTCTATCGGCTCATTGAAATTTTAAAATGCTTGGGAGTAAATATTTTGATTTAATTTGAGATGTTTATAAAAAGGGACGAGAAGTTTATCCTGAGCGCGGTCGAAGAAAGTCCCTCTATTGGCTCATTGAAATTGAAATAATGTTCAGATGAAAAGTTACTTTATAAGAAAGTAATTTAGATGGTATAAATGTAATATTTTATGCCGAACACGGTTACCTAACGTAGCCGAAGTACAGTCGAAAGAAGTATCTAACGGCCAGATCTTTGAAAAATGGTGAGATACTCAAGTGGCCAACGAGGGCAGACTGTAAATCTGCTGCGCAAGCTTCGAAGGTTCGAATCCTTCTCTCACCACAATTGTTTTATATCGATATAAAG
>Ga0209643_1000940_pt1 | contig 34208 bp, 31 predicted proteins | sample AutmiccBRH37_all_FD_187383 | JGI IMG/M metagenome (GOLD analysis project Ga0209643, IMG submission 187383) | Deep subsurface microbial communities from Mt. Terri, Switzerland - Autotrophic microbial communities BRH/37_all (SPAdes) (version 2) | ecosystem: Environmental > Aquatic > Deep...
CGATAGCAATAGAAGAAGGCTTGAGATTTGCTATTCGTGAAGGCGGAAGAACAGTTGGATCAGGTGCAGTTGCATCGATAGTAGAATAGGCTGCGCCTATTCTCAGATACGAGATGCGAGATGCGAGGACTTGGGCAGGGCTTCGAAGGCTTTGCTGAAGCCTCGAACCCCGTACCCCGGACCAGAACCTTAGAGCCCAGCCCTATAGCAAAAATCTAAATATGGAAGGACTAGTATCAAATTTGTTTGATACTAGTCCTTTAAAAAGTATTAATATTTCTCAAATAGGTAATAATCTAGATAATGTGATGTCTATGATATACGGATTAATGCTGTATACAACCTGTTTGGTGGGCTGAGGGCTGTACAAAATATTATTGACATTGAAGTCAAATTATGATAAATTTTATTGAGTAGTCTCAAAATGCAATTATTGTGTATTTTTGCGGCGTTTTAGTATTTTTAAGCAGTGCCAAGCCGTTGGGAGGTGTAGATATGAGAGTTAAAATAACACTTGCTTGCAGCGAATGCAAACAGAGGAACTATGATTCAAGGAAGAACAAAAAGAACAACCCCGATAGAATGGAAATGAACAAGTACTGCAGATTCTGCAGGAAGCATACTCCTCATAAAGAAACAAAATAGCCAGTAAAGGAAGTGAATGGTATGGCTGGTGCAGCAAAGAAGTTTGATGTAGCAAAATCTTTCAGAGAGACAAGGGCAGAAGTCAGAAAGGTCACTTGGCCGAACAGGAAAGAGCTTTTGCAGCATACTGAAGTAGTTGTTACTTCAATAATATTAGTAGGAGCAATACTTTGGCTGGTAGACTTGGCGTTTGGCCAAATACTCAACCTGGTCATAGGCAAATAGAAGTGCTTCTATTAAATTATTAAAACGATTAAGGAGGAAAACCTTAAGTACTTTTTAAGGTTATCACTATGGAAGAAAGAGGCAGATGGTATGTAGTCCATACTTATTCGGGCTACGAGAACAAGGTAATGGCTAATATTGTGAAGATAGTAGAGAATAGGAACATGCAGGATGTTATCTTCGAAGTAAAAGTGCCGATAGAAGAACAGGTAGAAATCAAAAACGGTAAGAAAAAGGTTATCCAGAAAAAAGTATTTCCGGGATACGTACTGGTCAAGATGCTTATGACGGATGAATCATGGTATGTTGTTCGGAATACAAGAGGAGTTACCGGATTTGTAGGACCTGGATCTAAACCTGTGCCTCTAACTGATGCAGAAGTAAAAGCCTTAGGCGTTGAAAAAACTCCAATCAAGCTTGATGCAAATGTTAAAGATCATGTAAGAGTTATTTCCGGACCATTTGAAAACTTTGTCGGCATAATACAGGAAATAAACAACGAGAAACATAAGGTCAAGGTCATGATTTCAATGTTTGGAAGAGAGACTCCTGTGGAACTGGAGTTCACACAGGTTGAAAGGCTATAGAGCATAATATAATCTGCTGAGGGGAGGTGTAATAATGGCAAAGAAGGTTACAGCAATGGTTAAATTGCAGGTTCCAGCGGGTAAAGCAACTCCGGCGCCACCAATAGGACCGGCTTTAGGTCAGCATGGTGTCAACATTATGGGATTTTGCAAGGAATTCAACGAAAGAACAGCTAAACAGGCAGGACTTATCATCCCTGTAGTAATAACTGTTTATCAGGACAGATCATTTTCATTCATACTAAAAACGCCGCCGGCTTCAGTGCTTATAAAGAAAGCAGTGGGTATTGAAAGCGGATCCGGTGTGCCAAACAAGACTAAGGTAGGTAAGATTTCCAAGGCTAAGGTTAAAGAAATCGCAGAGCTTAAAATGCCCGACTTGAATGCAGCAAGCATTGAGGCGGCAATGAGCATGGTTGCTGGTACAGCAAGAAGCATGGGGATAGTAGTAGAAGAATAATTATTAAGTGGGAGGATATTTTCCGCTAATACCACAAGGAGGAATTTCTAATGTTCAGAGGTAAGAAATATCAGGAAAGCGCAAAGCTTGTTGATAGAAACAAACTTTATGATCCAAAGGAAGCTTTGGAGCTTGTGCAGCAGACAGCAAAGGCTAAATTTGATGAATCTGTTGAAATTCATGTAAAGCTTGGTGTTGATCCAAGGCATGCTGACCAGCAGGTAAGAGGCGTTGTAGTGCTTCCGCACGGTACAGGCAAGACTCTCAGGGTTTTGGTGTTCGCTAAAGGCGACAAAGTTAAGGAAGCAGAAGCAGCAGGCGCTGATTTTGTAGGCGCAGAAGAATTGGTTACAAAGATCCAGAGTGAGAACTGGTTTGACTATGACGTGGTAGTTGCTACTCCGGACATGATGGGTGTAGTTGGCAGACTCGGTAAAGTACTTGGACCTAAAGGCTTGATGCCGAACCCGAAATCCGGAACGGTTACATTTGATATCGAAAGAGCTATCAATGAAATCAAAGCCGGTAAGGTTGAGTACAGAGTTGATAAAACGGCTATAATCCATGTTGGTTTCGGCAAGGTTTCCTTCGGTACCGAAAAGCTTGCTGACAACTTCAGAACTCTTATGGAAGCAGTTGTAAAGGCAAAACCGTCAGCTGCAAAGGGTACTTACCTTAAGAGTGTCGTAGTTGCAAGCACTATGGGACCGGCTGTAAAGGTTAATCCTGCCCGTGTAGCCGATTAGTGTTTTGCCCTGAAGGCATTACAATATTGACAATACGTTCTATTAATGATAGAATGTCCATTGTATGAAAATGAATACTTACCGTAGACAGTAGGTTGGCAGAGAGCCGGTAAAATTTCCTACCGAGGTTTATCATATATGATATTATGACCTCTCTATGTCTACGGAGAGGTCTTTTGATTTTTCAAAGACCTAGGCATTTCGCGAAACTCATATTAACTTATGATCAGATTTCGCGCAAATGCTTCTGTAGTGTGTTGAATTCGCACTATACTTCATTGGAATACTTTGTGCGTTCAACATTCCGGTAATTTAATTTACAAAGCTTCACTATGAGGAGGTGTAAAAATGAATAAAAACCTTGGACCAAAAGAAGCAGTGGTAAGCGAAGTGAAGGAAAAGCTTCAGAAGTCCAGTTCAGTGGTACTGGTGGACTATAAGGGCATAAATGTAGAAGATGTAACCGAGTTAAGAAGAAGGTTCAGAGCTGCAGGGGTTGAATATAAGGTGTACAAAAATACACTTTTCAAAAGAGCAGTATCAGAGCTGGGTATGGAGGCACTGCATGAATACCTTCAGGGTACGGTTGCGGTTGCTTTTGGAGTTGATGATGCGGTTGCACCTGCAAAAACGCTCAATCAGTTTATGAAAGATAAGCCCAAGACAACAATATCTGTAAAAGCCGGCTACGTTGAAGGCAAGATGATGAATCCCGGTGATGTAAAAGCATTGGGTGATCTGCCATCAAGAGACACACTTATTGCTATGGTGCTCGGAGGATTGCAGGGCTCAATCAGAAATCTTGCTTACATGCTTAACACTATTAAAGAAAATAAAGAAGCGGAAGCTTAATTAATAATTAGGAGGTAATTTAAAAATGGCAAGTGAAAAGACTTTGAAATTTATTGAAGAAATAAAGAATATGACAGTTCTCGAACTGGCTGAATTAGTAAAGGCAATTGAAGAGGAATTTGGTGTAACAGCTGCAGCTCCAGTAGCAGCAGCAGGTCCTGCAGCAGGTGCAGCAGCTGCTCCGGCAGAAGAGCAGACTGAGTTCAATGTAGTTCTTTTAGAAGCAGGAGCAGAAAAGATAAAGGTTATTAAGGTTGTTAGAGAAATCACAGGCCTTGGACTCAAAGAAGCAAAAGACCTTGTTGACGGTGCTCCAAAGCCGGTCAAAGAAGGCGTAAGCAAGCAGGAAGCAGACGAAGTAGCTGCGAAGTTTGCTGCAACAGGCGCAAAGGTAGAAGTAAAGTAGTTCAAAAATACAAGATAAAAAAAGTCGCATTTTTGCGGCTTTTTTTTTGTTTTCTTTCATTTATATAATAAAACATACCAAATATAAGATGAATATACATAATTTACAAATATGTGCTATAATCTAACAAATTGATGTAAAAATAGAATAATATGTAATTATATTTGCGTGAATTATGCAAGGAGTTGATTTCAATAGAATTTAAACTGATTATTATAGCAGCGCTTCTGCTGCTTGCCTTGATATCTGACTTAAAAACCTACAGGATAAAAAACTCTATTACGTACGGCTTTATGTTTGTCGGGCTAACAGCAAATCTTGCAATAGAAGGCTTCGAGGGTCTGGTGTTCTCTTTGCAGGGAATAATGCTCCCTGCCGCTTGCCTGATAGTCTTATATATGATGAGAGTTGTCGGGGCAGGGGATGTCAAACTGCTAAGTGCAGTAGGAGCGGTAATGGGTGCAGGCTTTGCCTTGTATGCCACAGCATATTCTTTCATATGTGGAGGCTTTATTGCCTCAGCTGTAATTCTGCTGAGTCGCAATGGGAAAGAACGGTTCAGATACCTTATTACATATATTAAGAGCTGCCTTTTGTCTATGGAGCTGCTCAAATATGCAGACTTCCAGGATAAACAGAAGACCGGAAAATTTCACTTTTCCATCGCTGTAGTATCAGGGACTGCCGCAGTAATCATAGTACATGGGATGGAGTTGGTTCTCTAAGCATTTTTTAATTTTGAGGGGGATTAAAATTGGCAAAGTTAAGTCTGATTATAGCAGATTTGGATGAGAGTTACGCTAGAAGACTCTCGGGATATATCAATTCATACCATGGGGCAGCCTTTCTGGTCAGCTGCTTTACGAGGGCTGATTCCTTTACCGGTTATATGGAGCAGCAGTCTGAAGTGGATGTTCTTCTTATCAGTCCGGAGTTCTATGATATATCAATAGGATATACCAATGTAAAACTAAAGGCGGTGCTTTCGGCCGGTGCCTTGAGCCATGAGTATTCCGGCTTCCAGGTGATCAGCAAGTACAACACCGGAGAGAAGCTGCTTAGTGAAGTGGTACATTTGTTCTCCAGGCTAAATCCTTCTGAGCTGAGGTTTTCGAGCTATCTGAAAAATGCTGAGCTTATAGGAGTATATTCTCCTGCAGGAGGTACAGGGAAAACTACGATAGCAGCTGCATTGGCAATGGAATGTACTGAACTGGGCATGGGATCCTTTTATCTGAATTTGGAATCCATTCAATCCACTGGAGTATTTTTCAGCATGAACAGCAAAAGGAATCTTTCCTATATTTTTTACTACCTCAAAGAAAAGACCCAAAATCTTTCTTTCAGGATGGATGGGATAAAAAGCTCCGAAGAAGATGACGGAGTGCAGTATTTCAACCCTCCGGAAAGCCCTGTGGAATACGAGGAAATAAATAATGAAGAGCTGGAGCAGCTTATACAAGGGATCAAAGGGATGGGGTGCTATGACTTTGTTTTCATTGACATGTCCAATACCTTTGATATGAAAAACTATAAAATAATGGGTTTATGCGACCGTATCGTACTGGTCACTTTACAAGAGCCTATTTCTTTATATAAGAGCAAAATAATGTTTAATGAGCTTGTCAAGCTAAGCGACACAGATAAAGAATGTGTATCGGACAAATTTGTTACTGTGATAAACAAATATAAGGATAAAGGCGGAGAGAGCATTGAAAGCTCAGCAGGAGGATTTCCTGCTGCAGTACGTATTCCTGAATATACCAGGTCATTGATAAAGGAGGATGGCAGGCTTGCTATAGATGACGAGGGCTTCAGGCAAGGAATAAATCAGCTTTTTAAAGTAATATCAGGCAAATGAGGTAGGACAAATGGATAATAGTGAAAAGGAATTGCTGGTCGGCAGCTTGAGAAAAAAGATAAGAGAGAGCCTTGATATTGGGAAGGATGTCAAGGATGAAGATATCAATGAGCTTATAACGGACAGAGTTTTTGAAGAGGCCAAGCTGCGGTCTATGAGCATCCGTGAAAAGCAGGAGTTTATATCGGTAATCTTCAATTCCATCCGGAAGCTGGATATAATCCAGCCCCTTATTGATGACAAATCTATAACCGAGATAATGGTAAACGGTGCCGAAAACATTTTTATAGAAAAGCGGGGGAGGGCATACAGCATAGCTAGTGCCTTTGAAAGCCGGCAGAAGCTTGAGGATGTTATACAGTCCATTGTTTCAAAGGTCAACAGGGTGGTCAATGAAGCGTCGCCCATAGTGGATGCCAGGCTGGAGGACGGGTCAAGAGTGAATGTGGTACTTCCTCCTATTGCACTGAACGGGCCTATTCTTACAATAAGAAAATTCCCTGAAAAACCTATATCCATGGAGAATCTGATGGAATGGGGATCTATAACCGGGGAAGCAGCTGAAGTTCTTGAAAGGATGGTAAAGGCAAAGTATAACATATTCATATGCGGGGGTACCGGTTCGGGTAAAACCTCCTTTCTGAATGCCCTGTCCAGCTTTATACCACCGGATGAACGTATTGTCACAATTGAAGATTCAGCGGAACTGCAGATATTGAATATAAAAAATATAGTTAAGCTTGAGACAAGAAATGCAAATACTGAGGGTAAAGGGGAAATCACCATCAGAGACCTTATAAAAACATCCTTGAGGATGCGCCCTGAAAGGATTATTGTTGGTGAGGTGCGGGGGGCTGAAGCACTGGATATGCTTCAGGCAATGAATACCGGCCATGATGGCTCAATATCCACAGGACATGGGAACTCAACCAGAGATATGCTTAGCCGGCTGGAGACTATGGTGTTAAGTGGCTCGGTCATGCCCCTGGAGGCCATAAGACAGCAAATTTCCTCAGCTGTTGATGTTATGGTGCACCTTTCAAGATTCAGGGACAGAACAAGAAAGGTGGTGGAAATAGTAGAGGTAACAGACTGCAGAGAAGGAACAATAGGACTTAATCCTCTATTTGTATTTGAAGAGAGGGAAGGCTCGGCAGAAAGAGTTGAAGGCAGTCTCCGGAGAACCGGTAATAAGATGCAAAACCTGTCCAAATTCAGGCTGGCCGGGTTGAGCGAAGTTCTATGAGGCGGTGATTTATGAAGAGTATTGATATGGTAATTATATTATTATCCTTTTGCTTTACAGTAATTTTACTGGCAGTTCTATATATGGTTTTTGCCGACAGGATCAATTCCCATATCGGAATGACGGCCTCAAAGATAAAATACAAGGGTAAAAAGGATATCGGGATTAATCCCGGTGCTCTGGTTGACTACAATATATATCAAATGACGATCAGAGAAAAGCTAGTGAGCATTTTATCGGCAGGAACAGGCATATTTGCGGCAGGCTACATTTTCTATAGAAGTATTATACTGGCGCTGCTTTTAGTACCATTAGCCTTATTTTATCCAAGGTTCAGGAGGAAGGAAATAATCAGGAAAAGGAAAAATGAGCTTAATTTGCAGTTCAGAGAAGCTCTTTATTCAATAGCATCTTCTCTGTCAGCAGGGAAATCAATAGAGACCGCACTGAAGGATGCACAAAAGGAGCTTGCCATCCAGTATCCTGATGCTGAAACATATATATTGCTGGAGCTTGAGCAGATAAGCAGAAGAATAGGGATGAATGAGACTATTGAGGAGGCCTTGTCTGACTTTGCCGCAAGATCGCATTTGGAGGATATTATGAATTTTACCGATGTTTTTGCAATATGCAAGCGCACAGGAGGCAATATGGTACATGTAGTCAAAAACACTGCAGAAATAATAAGCGAGAAAATAGACGTCAAGCAGGAGATAGATGTTTTACTTACAGAGAAAAGACTGGAGCATAAAGTACTTAATCTGATGCCGGTATTAATTATACTGCTGCTCTCCACCAGCGCTGAGGAATTTATGGCTCCGGTATTTTCAGAGCCTCTTGGCAGGGCTGCCATGACTTTTTCATTGATGCTTTTTGCCACTGCTTATTTTATATCAAAGAAAATAATGGATATTGAGGTATAGCTTATGCTGTTGATATTTATACTTGAAATTTCTGTTCTGGGAATTCTGTATTTTTATACAAGAGGCAAATATGCATTCTCAAACGAAACGGAGCATATAAAGAAGCTTATATCAAGGATCATTATGCCCATAGCTCTTTTCATTGTTGACAGGCTCATAGCGGGAAGGTTCAGTACTTATGAAAGAAAGCTCAATACAAAGCTATCAGAGCTTTATGGGGGTAAAGACACCAGACGCAGACTCAAGCTTCATCTTGCATACAAGACAATGCATCTGATTGTTGCCATTTTGGCAGTCACGCTATCAGGGGCTTTAATGGACAAGCCTGATGCCGGCTATTTCATATTTGCATCAGCTGTGCTGCTGTTTGCTTTTTTTGCGGCGGACAGAGAATTAGATGAGAGGATAAAAAAGAGGAACTTCTATATTCAATATGACTTCCCTGATTTCCTTAACAAGCTTGTGCTGTTGATAAATGCGGGAATGACAGTGCCTAAGGCCTGGGAGAAGATTGTCAGGGACAGAAAAGACATGACTCCTCTTTATGAGGAACTCAACAACACATACCTTGAGATTAAGAATGGGAAGTCTGAAATGGCAGCTTATGAGGATTTTGCAAGACGGTGCAGAGTAAAAGAAATAACCAAGTTCATATCAGCCCTCATACAGAACCTGAGAAAAGGAAACGGAGAACTGGTTCCATTGTTGAAGCTGCAATCCAATGAATGCTGGCAGCTCAGGAAGAACATGGCCAAAAGACTTGGGGAGGAAGCTTCAACCAAGCTGGTGCTTCCTCTTATGATAATGTTTGTTGGAATACTTGTGATCGTAATACTTCCTGCAATTCTTCAGTTAAGGTATCTGTAAAATGAGATGCGGGATGCGAGATGCGGGGTGTAGGGAACGCATTGCATGCGTTCCTCTGTTGGGGCGACTAGTGGTCGCCAGTATGGATTTCAAAGTCTTGATATATATATAAACAATTTAAGGAGGTAGTAAGATGTTGAAGGTATTAAAGGGATTATTAATAGAGGAGGATGGTATAAGTACGGTAGAGATTGTGGTGATCATTGCAATACTTGTGGGTATTGCACTGCTTTTCAGAAAGTCGATAACTGCATATGTTACCAAGATTATCAGCAATTTCATTGATACTGCACCAAGTGTGGAAGATATTGAAAATGCAGCGCCTACACCAACACCATAAAATAGCTGTGTCTTCTATCCTATGGAGGTGATGGCCATTGGACAAGCAGAAATATGAGCAGGGAAGCTACACAATAGAAGCCTCCATGATATTCACGCTGATTGTATTTGCTATACTGGCGCTTTTATTCACATTTTTATACATGCAGCAGAAAGCGTGCCTTGTCAGTGCCGCCTCCTTTGCTGCACAGCAGGGGGCGGAGCTTTGGACGGACAGCAGAAAGAGCATGGAGGATGGTAAAGTAAACACACTGAAGGATGCTGATTTCATAGGTTATAGAATGTTTGACAATTTGCTGTTTTCCCAAAAGACCTTTGAGGGATATGTTGAGGAAACCACTGGGGCCAACGGCAAAGCAAAGCTTGTATTAACAATGGATACAGGAGGCAATTTGCCTGGGCGAAAGGCTGCATTAATCGGAGAAGCATTATGCAAAAGAATTGAACGTGCAGTACTTAAACCTAAAAATACAAAAGTGAGTATTACATATAGAAACAATGTACTGAGAGAGAGACTCACAGTTGAAATAACTCAGGAGATCAAGGTCCCATTGGGGGGTATAAAGGAATTTTTTGACGGCAAGGATACCCTGACTCTCTCAGGACAGTCAACAGCGGCAGTAACAGAACCTGCAGAATATATAAGGAATATTGACCTTGCAATAGAATTATCCAAAAAGCTTGAAGGGGAGCTTGACTTGATGAGCCTGGTAGACAAGCTGAAGGCAAAAGGACAGAAATAGGAATAGGGCATTAAAGGGGGCGGGCGGATGTATTTGAGGAATGACTGCAATAAGCAGGAAAAGGGAGCAATAACTGTTTTTCTGGCGCTTATATTCATGTCACTGATAATTTTCGCAGGAACAGTAATTGATATTGTCAGGATTGCAGCCGCCGAACGTAAGATCCAGAGCGCCCTTAACTCTTCCGCCAGGTCTGTTTTGGCGGGTTATGACAGTGAGCTTATTGGTGGGTATGGTATATATGGAATAAATACTGATTCTGATACTATCAGAGATGATTTTTACAGGTATATAAGAGTAAATCTGGAGGAGCGTCATGAAGGCATAAGCTTTCTGAACATAAAGGTAAATCGTGAAGATGTTGAAATAAAAGGTATGGAAAGTCTATTGAAGGATGAGGTCTTCAAACAGCAAATTCAGGAATACATGAAATACAGGACTCCCATTAATGTATCTGAAAGCCTGATAGAACAATTGAAGAATATTAAGCTGGACAAGAAGGTCGAATTTGCAAAGGGTGAGAAAGCTACCAGAGATAAGGCCAGAGAACTGAGAACCAAGGCTAATGAAGTGAATGCGAAGCTTGCCGGCATCAAAAAAAAGATGATGGATTTAAATGCGGAAAGGCTTGAGGATCTAAGTAGGGATATCTCAGAAATCCTTACTATAAACGGCGCCATATTTAATGACAGTGGTGAAAGTCTTGTGGATGATTATAATGACAGTAAGGAAGATACCAATGTCAGAGCAAAAGCCGGTGAATGTGTCGAGAACCAGTCGGAGGAGTTTGCGAAGGTTGAGGAAAATAATGAAAATCTGACACCAGAGCTGCAAAAAGCTATTACAGAAATAAATAGAACCCTTGTCATAGTAAGGCCTTTGATGAGAGACCTGAAAGAATTGAAGGAAGAGCTTGAAGACCTGGAGGACAAATTATCTGACTTGAGAGAGGAGCTTTCAGAGCTGCGGGAGAGTGAAAACCCCTCCTCTGGAAGCATGAAAAGAGTAAGGGATAGTATAGCTGAGATAAGGGATGACGTAGACAAAGTCAAGTCCGGGATAGACCGGCTTGAATCCCGGATAGAAGAGGAAATGGCCGGTCTGAAAGCCAGGCTCGAAGGGTTATCCTTTGAGGGATACAGCTTGAAGGAAGAGGCTGTGAAGCTGGCTGATAAAAAGACGGAAGAATTGAAAAAGTTGATTAATCAAATGAAGGAAGAAATAGCAAAGGTGTTACTGAGAAGCTTGGATAAGAATTGGTTGATAAGCGCTGAAGAATTCAACAGTTCATATCTTATTTCAGGTGAGGATTTTGGGGTAATGGATGAAAAGGCCGCTTATACTTCAGCTATGCAGGAGGCAGAAGCCGAGAGGAGCAATGACACAATAGTGCAAAGCATGGAGAAGCTTGCAAAGGCTGTGGAACAAGTGGCCTCCAGTGCTGTAGAAAAGGTTAATACAATAGAATATGTAATGGACAAGTATACATTCCTCACCTCCAAAACTGAGAGGAATCATTACTTCAGAAAAGGAGAAGTGGAGTATATTATCAGCGGAGTGGATTCAGGAGAAGCATATAGTCCATTGATGAATACTGAATACTATGTGGTTACAAATGTGCTTCTACAGGTTTGGGCTCTAAGATTTGCAATAGATACAATAGATAATTTCATCAGGAGTGCAATAATATTTCCTCCACAAAGGCTGGCTTTTGCCCTGGCTGAAGGTGCTTTGGACTCTAGTATGGACATGTTCAACATGCTGAATGGCGAGGAAGTGCCTATATGTCCCAAAAGCTTCACTGCTGTTAAGCTCAAGTATTCCGACCATCTGAGGATTCTGCTTCTGATGAAGCCGGAGGAAGAAATATTGAGAAAGGCAAGACAGCTGATACAAGTAAACATAAAACAGGTAGTTGATGCAAAAACAGGACTCACAAGGCCGGATTTCAGATTGGGGGACTATAACACTGTAATATCGGCCGGTATTGAGGCAAAGGTAAATCTTTTATTCCTTCCGGTGCTGAAGGTTGACAGGTTGATGCCCGGCAGCTTTGAAGAAGGAAGGTATATAATACGTAAGCAAATACATGTAGGTTATTAGGGTGATTGCAATTGAGTAAGGGTTATAAAAACTTGCGTTCCAAGGGTTCAATAACGGTAGAGGCTTGTGTGGTTCTCCCGGTTTTCCTAAGTGTATTTTTTTTGCTGCTGTTTATGGTCAAATTCACATGTGCCGTAATGGTGCTTGATTATGCAGTAAATGAAACAGCCAAGGAAATAGCTGCGACTGCATATCCCATATCCTTTATAAACGATATGGAGGATGAGAAAATCGGAGAGTATGGGAATTCAAGAATACCTACTCCTGAGGAAGAGTATGAAAAGCTTGAAAAGCAAATCGGGGATATAAGCTCCGGCAGTATTCTGAATGTTATCATATCAGAGGATTTCAAAAGGGCGGATATTGCTGAAGCCTTGAAGGGTATACTGGAGGATTACAGTAAAGGTATTATAGGAGGTGTAGTTGACAGAATAACACCTGCATACTGGGATAAGAAGTCTGCAGGCAAATATATGATAGCCGGTGCGCTTATAAAGGAGCATCTGGATAGTCCGCTTATAAATCAGGAGGGTGTAAAGCTGCGGCTTGTGGAATTTCCCCAGGGTGAGGCAGAGTATGATGCAAGATCCGCAAGTGAATTCTATAAGAGCTTTGGATTGACCCCAGGCAAGGATTTCGGCAGTGACGATGTTGTGATACAGCTGGAGTATGGCTATCGGGTTAACCTTCCTTTCATGAAGGCGCTCAATGTAAAGATGATCCATACAGCGGTGGAAAGGGCATGGACCAATGGCGGCTTCGGGATATTGACAGCTAAAGAGGAGGGCCTGGAGCTGGAACCGGAAGGGGGCATTGTATTTATAACAAGAACGGGTATACGCTACCATAAGGGGGACTGCCGGTATCTCAGAAAAAGCAGGATTCCAATAGATTTGGAAGAGGCTAAAGGAAAAGGCTATACTCCTTGCAAGGTGTGCAAGCCTCAGATCCAGGATTAAAATGAGTTAGCCGGAGGAGGATGAAATGGAGCATAATTTATATAATATAATGCTGCTCTCACAATTTACATTGGCTGCAATGCTTATCACAGCAGCAATTGTTGATATCAGGGAGCGCAGGATACCCGATAAGCTTGTATTGATTGGGGCTGCAGCCGGGCTGGTTTTTTCAATGCTTGATCCCCAAAGAGGATTATTGGACAGTGCTATGGGGGGAATGACAGCCGGGCTGGTATTACTTTTGATTCACTACATTACAAAGGGCGGTCTTGGGCTTGGTGATGTGAAGCTCTTCGGATGCTCAGGAATTTACCTGGGCTTGGAGAGTACTGTTTCAGCAATGGTGGCGGCTTCGGTTCTAAGCGGTTTGTACAGCTTGATACTGATTTGCATAAACCGTGATAACAAGAAGCGTGAGATACCTTTTGCACCTTTTATACTGGCAGGTGTGCTGGTGGCGATATTATTCTAAACTCAAATTCATCTCTGGGAGGATAGCTTATGTTGTATGAAGATTCCGGTCTGGCTTTTGAATACGGCTATGATAGTGATGCAACCAGCAGTTATCTGGTACTGCAGCTTAACAGTGACATTAAGCTGCTTAATCACCAGGTGGAAATAATCTGTCAAAACCCGAATTCTGCGTTTGTGCCATTTCATATAAGGCGTGAGAACGAAAATGAATATATATATTATAATATTACTTCCAAAATATCACTGTCGCAGTATCTGGAAAGGAAAAGGCTGAATAAGAAGGAGCTTTTGGATTTGCTTAAGAACATCACAAAAAACATACTTCTTCATGATAACTACTTATTAGATCTTTCCAGCTTTATAATCCATCCGGATTTTATTTATATTAATCCTGCAACGGTGGAGGTTTCACTGCTTTATGTACCTGCCCCCTGTGATAGAGATACAATGGAGGTCTATAGAAGCTTCCTGAAGAATCTGGTGGTAAACTCGGCCAATGTTGATGACAATGCAATAGATAACTACCTGCAGAGGATATTGAATTATTTAAAATCAGATACATTCAGCCTTGTTGATTTTAAAAGATTGATCATTGATTTGAGAAACACTGGAAGCTCATATAAGCAGCCAACTAAAGCTGCCGGTGAATATGCAGAAACGCTATGGGATGAAGGCAGAAGCTTCAAGGATAATGCCGGTGGAAGGCTTGCAGAAAGAAAGAATATCTTGAAAATCATGCTCCTGCAGCTGCTTATCATACTGGCTGCTGCAATTGCCTGCCTTTTTGTGATGTCCCGGATGAAAGGGGATCCGGCATCAATAACTGGGGTGATGCTTATCGCAATAGCCCTGGATGTACTGATAATGAAAAGAATAGCAGGAAAGCCCAATAAAAAGACTTCTGAGGAGGATAGGGATGCAAGGGTGGAAGGGGATGGAAGCAGAAGCTTTCAAAATGTGGTTTATAAGCGGCCGCACAGCCCTCATAGAGGAAAGCGCCAAGAAGCGGCTTTAACCTCTGAAATACTTAAGGCCTGTGATACCGTTATGATATCAGAAGTCCCCCTGGACAAGCATCCATACCTTGAGAGCGTGGGAACTCACAATGGGGAAAGGATTATAATCAATAAAGAAAAATATATAATAGGAAGATTGGGCAGTATGGTGGATCATTTAATACAAGGCAGTACGGTAGGAAAGCTCCATGCAGAAATAACAGGCGATGAGGGAGGATATTACCTTAGGGACCTGAACTCTAAAAACGGAACTTATATAAACGATGTAAGAATTACAAGCAATAAGGAATGTGAGATTAAGAACAATGACAGGATAAGGTTCTCCAGTCATGAATATATTTTTAGACAGCAGTAGACTATATAGGTTGCATTAAAGATGTTTCAAGGAAGAAGCAGGCAACCTATGAAATCAAGGTATATGCTTTTGCAATATTTGAATTTCGATGTAAGATGTTTATTGCAAAACATATAGCAGTGAACTAATATTATGGGGGTGACGTATTGAAGCTTCACTTGATATACATATCTGTCGGAATTGCAACACTTCTGCTGAACCTTGCTCTTACATTGCACATAATGAGGAAGAATACAAGCACAAGGCACAAGGAGTCTTGGGACGGTGATGATGTAATAACCTTCAGGCTTGCCAGAGATTCAAATGCTGAAGGAGCGACTACAGTAGCGGAGCCTTATGATGATACCTTACACCTTGGATAGTATTAACGCATATGTAAAATGTATGACTTGGGGGATTGAATGATGGAAATCGGCGACTTGTTGAATGGAAAGTACAGGATAGAAAAGTTATTGGGTAAAGGTGGGACAGGATCTGTCTATCTATGCACCAATATTGAGCTGGGGAATAAATGGGCTGTGAAGCACATACCGTCGGACATGGCAAGCGACAAAACCATGTCTGAAATTGGTATACTGAAAAGGCTTTACCATATCAGCCTGCCAAGGGTTGTGGATATATTCCGCGATGAGCAGGGGTTATATATAGTAGAAAGCAATATAGAGGGTACTGACTTGGACAGCCTGTTAAAACGGCGGGGCAGCTTTGCAGTTGACATAGTTGTCGACTGGTCTCTGGAATTGTGTGATATACTCAAATATTTACATGGGGTCAGACCGAACCCCATAATTTACAGAGACATGAAGCCTTCCAATATAATGCTTACTCAGGGCAGCAGGCTGGTGTTGATTGATTTTGGTATATCAAAGGAGTTCAGGAGATTTCAATCAAAAGACACCTTCCTTGCAGGCACAAGGGGTTATGCAGCTCCGGAACAACTGATAAAGGGCGGGATGACTGACCAAAGGACAGACATATACAATTTAGGGGCAACAATGTACCAATTGTTGCATGGAAGACCACCAGGGCTGAAGGCTGGAGGTTTTGTGCCAAGTAAAGACAGGGTGATGTTAAGGATCAATGATATTGTATCAAGATGTCTGGAGAACAAGCCGGAGGGCAGGTATCAGAGAGCAGAGGATGTTAAGCAGGAGCTTCAGTCTGTAAAGAATATGCTTGTAGTAGACGGAGCAAGAAAGCGGCTCGTATACAAGCTTGAAGTAGTTCTGGTTGTGGTATTGTCTATGGTGTCATATGCAATAACAGTCATGGGTTTATTTTCAAAATAATCCATATAGTGTTTACAATACTAATTACTATGTTATAATATAATCATAATGACAATCAGTCTCTAAAGGTGCGGTTGTCTGAATATCAGATTTTACCGCAGCCATTCTGAGACAAGCAGTATGGTTGTTTCTTTCTGGGGAAATGACATCCATTCTACAATACAATCTTGATACCGGTCTTTAAAATATTTTTCCAAATTAGAATATTCTTGTACCTGCCTAAATAGAATTTAATGGTACATGGAAACATATACAATTTAATGACTCCGACCCCTGGAAACCTGCAAAGGCTTTCTCGGGCGTGAGGGTATGGGGAGTAATTCCTGTGCCTGCCTTTAGCAAAGGAGTCCGGTTGTACATGCGGTAGAGTTATGCCGCAGTATAGCCGGATTTTTTAATTATCAAAATTAAAGGAGGTGGAACTGGCACTGGCTGATAGTACAGTGACCAGAAGCAATTTGAGTAGGATTCTAATGATTTCACCCGAGAAATGCATAGGATGCAGAACCTGCGAACTAATTTGCTCCTTCGGAAAGTACGAGGAATTCAATCCGAGGAACTCCGCAGTTTCTGTGTTTTCCTATGATGAGGCGGCATTGTCGGTACCTTTGATGTGCTTGCAGTGCGAAGAGCCTTCATGTATGAAGGTCTGCCCCACGTCAGCAATTACCAAATCCGGAGATGGCAGCAGCGTGCTCATTGACGGAAACAAATGCATAGGCTGCAAAATGTGCATTAGTGCGTGTCCTTTAGGAAACATAAGCTACAATACCAAGCAGAAAAAAACTGTAAAGTGCGACCTGTGTGGTGGAGAGCCCAAATGTGCTGAATTCTGTCCATCCGGGGCTATCACTTATGTGGAAGCTACCTCGGTAAATCTTGGCAAGAAGAAGAAGCTGGCCGGAAAATTCAAGGAGCTTTTTGGGGAGGTGAATGAATGATGTTTGGCTGGAACGGAAAATTATTAAGAGTTAACTTAAACAAAGGGACAATTGACAAAGAGGATCTGAATGTTGAAGATGCCAGGAATTATCTGGGGGGAAGAGGTCTTGGAACCAAGATAATGATGGATGAGGTTGATCCGGCAGTTGACCCCTTTAGTCCTGAAAACAAGCTTATATTCATGACGGGGCCTTTGACCGGAACCTTTGCAAGCGCTGCCGGAAGATATGAAGTAATTGCAAAGGCACCTTTGACCGGTACAATTGGGGCTTCAAATTCCGGTGGACATTTTGGACCGGAACTGAAATATGCCGGGTACGATGGAATAATTTTCGAGGGTGAATCTGATAAGCCGGTATATTTATACATAAATGACGATGAGGTTCAGTTGAGATCTGCAGAGCACCTGTGGGGCAAAACAGTCTTTGATACTACCGATGAATTGCTTAAGGAGACTGAAGAGGATGCAAGAGTAGCATGTATAGGACCCGGAGGGGAACTCAAGGTGCTCTTTGCTACAGTCATGAATGATAAGCACAGGGCGGCCGGACGTTCGGGACTTGGAGCGGTAATGGGGTCCAAGAAGCTTAAGGCCGTTGTTGTAAGAGGAACAAAATCCATAGAGGTATCAAAGCCTAAGGAGTTTCTTGAAAGCTGTATTGATGCAAGAAACAAGCTTAAGGCACATCCCGTGACCGGGGTAGGCTTGCCTACTTATGGTACCGGAGTGCTGGTAAACATCCTTAACCAATCTGGCGCCCTTCCGACAAGGAACTGGAAAGATGGCGGATACTTCGAGCATGCGGATGATACTGGCGGAGAATCCCTTAGGGATAAATACCTTGTAAGGAACAAAGGCTGTTTTGGGTGCAACATAGGCTGCGGAAGAGTAACCAGGATAACCGAAGGAAAATTCAAGGGCTTTGGCGAAGGTCCGGAGTATGAAGCTGCCTGGGCTTACGGAGCGGACTGTGGGGTCAGGGACCTTGATGCTATCAGCAAAGCCAATTTCACATGCAATGAACTGGGTATCGATCCTATTACAATGGGGTCAACCATAGCATGTGCCATGGAGTTGTACGAAAAAGGCATAGTGACCAGGGAAGAGCTTGGAAGAAGCCTGAATTTCGGTGACGCTGAAGGAATAGTTGAGCTTACAAGATTGACCGGGCTGAGAGAAGGTTTTGGAAACAAGCTGGCAGAAGGTTCTTACAGGCTTGCAGAAAGCTACGGTTATCCGGAGCTTTCAATGTCGGTAAAGAAGCAGGAAATGCCTGCTTATGACGGCAGGGGAGTTCAGGGCATGGCTCTTGAGTATGCTACCTCCAACAGAGGGGGCTGCCATGTCAGGGGATACCTTACTTCTCCGGAAATATTGGGTGCTCCTGTAAAGCTTGATCCTCTCGTAACCACAGAGAAGGCAAGCTGGCTTAAGACCTTCCAGGATCTTACCGCTGTAGTGGATTCAATAGGAATATGCTTGTTTACCACCTTTGGAATAGGGCTGGAAGAGATGTCCGATATGCTGCGAAGAGCCACAGGTATGAACTGCAGCGATGCAGATGTGCTGAAAGCTGGAGAAAGGATATGGAACCTTGAAAAGCTATTCAATATGAAGGCAGGCTTTACAAAGGAAGATGACACTTTGCCCGAAAGGCTTCTTAAAGAGCCTCTGCCCAATGGCCCTGGGAAGGGAATGGTAGCAGAGCTTGATGTTATGCTGAAGGAGTACTATGAGGTAAGAGGCTGGGATGAAATGGGTGTGCCGACACAGGAGAAGCTTGGGGAGCTGACCCTTTAGTTTTAGCTTGTATAGGTTGAGGAGGGTGGTCGGTATGACTGCCCTCCATACTATTAATAGGAGAAAAAACATGATAATAAAGTTTTTTGCATATATCAGGGATTATACCGGCTCAAAGGAAACAACCATGGATAGTTGTCTGACGCTTAAAGAACTGCTGTTAAAATTATGCGGCAGGTATGGGAAAAAATTCTCCGAGAAGCTTTTTACCGGAGAAAGCCTGAGCGAAGACATAATTATTCTGGTAAACGGAAGGCATATTGAGCATTTGAAAGGCCTGGACACAACTCTTTCCGAAAATGATGAAATAAGTATTTTCCCAAAGGTCGCAGGAGGATGAAGAAGGCGGAGCAAATATGTGCTGATAGGGGGAATATGGGAATGTGCGATATATACGATATACTGGATAATTACGGTAATGATAAGAAAAATACTTTGGCTATGCTTCAGGATATTCAAAGAAGGTACAATCACATACCGAGAGAGGCAATGGATACGATGTCGGAGCAGCTTGGCGTGCCGCTGTCCAGGCTCTATGGGATAGCTACCTTCTATAAGGCTTTGAGTCTTAAACCAAGGGGAAGAAATGTCATAAAGGTATGTGACGGTACGGCATGCCATATAAGATCCTCACAACTGCTTATAGATCAAATTGAAGGACTTCTTGGAATAAAGCCGGGAGAAACCTCAGAGGATGGGGAGTTTACTCTTGAGACGGTCAACTGTCTTGGCTCATGTGCCATAGCTCCGGTAATGGTTGTGAATGAAACTTATTATGGGAAGGTCACTCCTGCAAAGCTGCGGGATATTATAGGCGAATGCGGAGGTAAAGACAATGAGTGATTTTATCCCTGATCAAAAAAAGTGCGTATTAGTCTGCTGCGGGACAGGTTGTATAGCTAATGGCAGTCTGAAGGTATATAACGAGTTCAGAAAGCAGCTTGAAATGCTGAAGGACCCCTGTGAATTGAAAACGGCAGTTAAGCCGACCGGCTGCAATGGGCTGTGCGAAAGGGGGCCTATAGTCAAAATCCTTCCGGATGATATTTCATATTATAAGGTAAGCTGTGACGATGTGGCAGAAATAGTTGAAAAGTCCATTCTCGGAAATGAAGCGGTTGAAAGGCTCCTGTATTATGATAAAGCTACAGGCAAAAGGTTCAGGTCCCATAAGGAGACAGACTTCTACAGGGGACAGTACAAAATCGCCTTAAGAAATATTGGAGAAATAGATCCTGCAAATATTAACGACTATATTGAAAGAGGAGGCTACTCGGCTCTGAGGAAAGCCTTGTTCCGGATGAGCCCGGAGGACATCATACATGAAGTAAAGAATGCAGAACTAAGAGGCAGGGGAGGTGCCGGATTCCCAACAGGTATAAAGTGGGAGGAATGTAAAAAGACCGGGGACAGTCCCAAATATGTAATATGCAACGGAGATGAAGGAGATCCGGGAGCGTTTATGGACAGGAGCATAATGGAAGGCGATCCCAACAGTATAATAGAAGGAATGGCCGTATGTGCTTATGCAGTGGGAGCATCTGAAGGATATATTTACATAAGGGATGAATATGAACTGGCCCTAAAAAACATGGCCAAAGCAATTAAGGAAGCCGAAACCCACAGATTTCTGGGAGATGACATATTAGGAAGCGGTATGGACTTCAATATAAGCATCGTCAGGGGTGGAGGGGCTTTTGTGTGCGGCGAGTCTACAGCCCTTATGTCTTCCATTGAGGGGAAGGTCGGGGAACCAAGGGCAAAATACATACACTCCACAGAAAAGGGCTTATGGGGAAAGCCGACAGTATTGAACAATGTGGAGACCTGGGCAAATATTCCTGAGATCATAAATAAAGGCCATGAATGGTTCAAGGCAATCGGTACGGAAAACGGAAAAGGTACAAAAGTATTTTCATTGGTCGGTAAGGTAAAGAACACGGGACTTGTGGAGGTTCCGATGGGAACGACCCTGAGGAAGCTGATAATGGATATAGGCGGAGGGATAATAGGAGACCGTAGGTTCAAGGCTGTTCAGACAGGAGGCCCCTCCGGGGGCTGCATACCTGAAGAATACCTGGACCTGGAAGTGGATTTTCGTTCTCTTGAAAGCATAGGATCCATGATGGGGTCCGGCGGAATGATTGTTATGGATGACAGGACTTGTATGGTAGAAGTGGCCAAGTATTATATCAAATTCTTGTCGGAAGAGTCCTGCGGTAAGTGCGTCCCATGCAGGGAAGGTCTAAGGCGCATGCTGGAGATTCTTGAAGGAATAACCCTGGGAAGGGGTACTGAGAATGATATGGAGCTTCTCGCGGAGCTTGGCGAAATGATGAGTGAGGCTTCCCTCTGCGCATTGGGGAAAACCGCTTCGAATCCGGTATTGACTACTATTAAATATTTCAGGGATGAATATATGGAGCATATAGTAAATAAGAACTGTCCTGCAGGGGTGTGCAAGGCATTAACTATGTTCCAAATTGATGAAAGCTTGTGCAGAGGCTGCGGAGTATGCAAAAAGAACTGTCCTGCCGGTGCGATACTAGGTCAGTTTAAAACACCTCATACAATAGATGTTTCAAAATGCATCAAATGCGGGAGCTGCATTGATGCGTGCAGCTTTAAGGCAATCCATACTGCAGGGGAGGTGGGGAAATGAGAATAATAATTGACGGTAAGGCCTGCGAGGCTGAACATGGGGAGTACATACTTGCTGTAGCCAGGCGTAACGGAATTGACATTCCGGCATTGTGCAACAGTGATGCTCTTCCCGGAATGGGCAGCTGCAGACTTTGCATAGTGGAGCTTATTGAAAGAAATAAAACAAAGGTTGTAGCTTCCTGCATATACCCCATAACCAGGGAAGTATCGGTCAGAACCAACAGCCATAGAATCATTGGAATAAGAAAATCAATAATGAAGCTTCTGCTCTCACGGTCCCCGGAAAACGAGTATCTGAACAGCATATCCCGGCATTATGGACTGAAGCCATCCAATCCTCAGGAGCTTCCTGAAAAAGTTGATGACTGCATACTATGCGGTCTCTGCGTAAAGGCTTGCGAAGAGCTGGGTGCCAATGCCATTTCAACTGTTGGCAGAGGTACGGGGAAAAAGGTTTCCACCCCATATGACGAGCCTTCTGCTGTTTGTGTAGGATGTGGTTCCTGCGCCACAGTATGCCCGACTGGAGCAATCGAAATGGAAGACTGTAACGGTACCAGAACAATTTGGGGGAAAACCTTTGAATTGTTAAGCTGCGAAAGGTGCGGAAAAAACTATGCGACTAAGGAGTATATTGAATTTATGGAGAAAAAGCTGGGAGAGAAGCTTGAAGGGCAGTACTGCGGCAATTGCAGAAAAGCCATCAATGCAGAAAGGTTCAGGGATATTTACGGAATCTGAAAATATAATGCCGGATATTATCTGAAAGGAGGGAACACTGTTTCCTCCTTCGGCTTTTTTTGGTATAATGGTAAGCGTATCAAAAATATGTGTTGACAAATCAAAAAATAGAAAAGTTAGCAAAATGCATACCAATTTTCATAGTAAGTGCTTGACAGTAATATATTGGTATGTTAACATTATATATTGCATTGTAGTAAGTAAATTTAGTTTTATATTCCTGTAATTGTATAAGGATAGTTAAAAACGGTAATATTAAAATAGGTATGCTTTAGCTATACGGCCAAACCAAAAGCGATACTTTTTTTAGGAATTTTTTTGCTTTTGGCTATTTTAATTTATTTAAATTAAGGGGTGAAGGACTTTATGCTGGTACATCCAATCTCTGCGGGAAGAAATCAGAGGATGAGCTACTCAAAAATTGACGAAGTAATGGATATGCCCAACCTGATTGAGGTACAGAAAAACTCCTATAACTGGTTTCTGGAGGAAGGTCTTAGAGAGGTTTTCAATGATGTTTCACCGATTCAGGACTACACAGGCAATCTGATACTGGAATTTGTCGATTACTCGTTGGACGGAAAGCCTAAGTATTCAGTTGAAGAATGCAAGGAAAGAGATGTTACATATTCTGCTCCTTTGAAGGTCAAAATCAGACTTATCAACAAGGAAACCAACGAAGTCAAAGAGCAGGAAGTCTTTATGGGCGATTTCCCTTTAATGACGGACTCAGGTACATTTATAATCAATGGTGCAGAAAGAGTTATAGTAAGCCAGTTGGTAAGATCGCCAGGGGTTTATTATTCAGAGGCTATTGATAAGACAGGAAAGCCTTTGTATTCAAGCACAGTAATTCCTAACAGAGGGGCTTGGCTTGAATATGAGACGGATTCTAACGACATACTCTGGGTTAGAATTGACAGAACACGAAAAATTCCGGTAACTGTACTTTTAAGGGCTCTGGGGTTTGGTACCGATGAACAGATTGAAAGTATGTTAGGGGAAGACGAAAGAGTGAAAGCCACTCTGCAGAAGGACGGTACCAAGACTGGAGAAGAGGGCCTTATTGAGGTCTACAAGCGTTTGAGACCGGGAGAGCCTCCAACTGTTGAGAGTGCCAAGTCGCTGCTTGATGTTCTGTTCTTTGACGCAAAGAGATATGACCTTGCCAAATTCGGCAGATACAAATTCAATAAGAAGCTATGTCTCAGTCAGAGACTTTCCGGACAAAAGCTGGAGAAGGAAGTAGTGGACCCGAGAACAGGGGAAATACTGGCAGAAGCCGGAGAAAAAATCACGAGGGATAAGGCTGCAAGGATTCAGAATGCAGGAATAAGTGAAGTTTATGTGACAGTTGAGGGAAGGCCGGTAAAAATACTGGGAAACAACACTGTAGATATAAACAAGTATTTAAGCTTTGATGTATCAGACTTAAATATAAAAGAATTAGTCAATCTTTCCGTGTTGAAGGGAATAATACAGAAAGCAGGCTCCGAGAACGAGATCAAGGAAGAGATTAAGAACAGGCATAAGGAACTTATACCTAAGCATGTCTTAATTGATGATATAATTGCTTCTATCAATTATAATATAAATCTTGCTCAAGGAATCGGAAATGTAGATGACATAGACCATCTGGGCAACAGAAGGCTTAGATCGGTAGGAGAACTTCTGCAGAATCAGTTCAGAATAGGTTTGTCAAGAATGGAAAGAGTGGTCAAGGAAAGAATGACCATTCAGGATATTGATGTAGTAACACCACAGCAATTGGTCAATATAAGGCCTGTGGCTGCAGCAATCAAGGAATTCTTTGGGAGTTCCCAGCTTTCGCAGTTCATGGACCAGACAAATCCCCTTGCTGAGCTTACACATAAGAGAAGATTGTCAGCGCTGGGACCCGGAGGGTTGTCCAGAGAAAGAGCAGGCTTTGAAGTAAGAGACGTACATCACTCCCACTATGGCAGAATGTGCCCTATAGAAACTCCTGAAGGACCGAACATAGGTCTTATAGGTTCCTTAAGCACCTATGCGAGAATAGATGAGTACGGATTTATCGAGGCACCTTACAGACTTGTCAAGACTGATGACAATGGGGAGAAATATGTAACTGAGGAAATTGTCTATCTTACTGCCGACATTGAGGACGAGTTTGTAATAGCTCAGGCTAACGAACCTCTTGACGAAGAAGGAAAATTCATTGACAGGAGGGTTACAGCAAGAGCAAGGCATGAGGTAGTTATAGTACCAAATACAGAGGTTGAATTTATGGATGTATCCCCGAAGCAGGTAGTGTCAGTTGCTACTGCCATGATACCCTTCCTTGAGAACGACGATGCCAACAGGGCCCTGATGGGTTCTAACATGCAGCGTCAGGCTGTACCGATAATAAAGCCCGATTCACCTATAATAGGTACCGGAATGGAGCATAAATCGGCAAGGGACTCGGGAGTTATAGGACTCACCAAGAATGACTGTGTAGTTGAAAGGGTAAGTGCCAATGAAATAGTGTATAGAACTGCTGCAGGGGAAAGGGAGAGATACAAGCTCCTGAAGTTCCTGCGTTCCAACCAGGGAACCTGTATAAATCAAAAACCTGTGGCTAAAAAAGGCGAGGTACTCAAAAAAGGTGACATAATAGCAGACGGACCCTCCACCGATATGGGAGAAACAGCATTGGGAAGGAATATACTTATCGGTTTCATGACTTGGGAGGGCTACAACTACGAGGATGCTATACTTATAAGTGAAAAGCTCGTAAAAGAGGACATCTTCACTTCCATACATATAGAGGAATATGAATCAGAAGCAAGGGATACCAAGCTTGGTCCTGAAGAAATAACAAGGGACATACCCAATGTTGGGGAAGAAGCTTTGAAGGACCTTGATGAAAGAGGCATAATCAGAATAGGCGCGGAGGTAAGATCCGGGGATATCATGGTAGGTAAGGTGACTCCGAAAGGGGAGACTGAGCTTACTGCAGAGGAAAGACTCTTGAGGGCAATATTCGGAGAGAAAGCACGTGAAGTAAGAGATACTTCTCTCAGAGTTCCTCACGGTGAATCCGGTATTATAGTAGATGTAAAAGTGTTTACAAGAGAAAACGGAGATGAGCTTCCTCCTGGAGTTAACCAGCTGGTAAGATGTTATATTGCTCAGAAGAGAAAAATATCCGTTGGTGACAAGATGGCAGGACGACATGGAAACAAGGGCGTTATTTCAAGGGTGCTTCCGGAAGAGGATATGCCTTTTATGCCTAATGGGACTCCCCTTGAGATAGTATTGAACCCATTGGGTGTACCTTCACGTATGAATATCGGCCAGGTGCTTGAGGTACATCTTGCACTTGCTGCAAAAGCGCTGGGTTGGAAGATTGCCACTCCGGTATTTGACGGTGCAAGAGAAGAAAGTATTGTTGAGACCATAGAATGTGCCAATAAGGTAATACAGGTTAAGAAAAACCTTAGAATTATAAAAGAGAAAATTCTCCAGAACAATAAGCTAAGAGATGCTGAAGCCGAAGAGGGAGAACCGATTGCAGAAGTTACGGATATCATGGATGAAGTAAAAGAATATGTTGAAATCGTACACGAACTGCTTACCCATGAAATATTTGATATTGACAGCAAGCTAGCCTCCATCAGGGAAATGATAAAGTCCGTTGAGCTTACAGAATTGAATTCAATAGAGAGGATACTCAAGGTATTTGGTGAAACTCCCATTGACGGAATCGAACTTAATCACACAGGGAAGGTGCAGCTGAGAGACGGACGTACCGGAGAGTACTTTGATAATTCCGTTACGGTAGGCTACATGTATATACTCAAGCTCCTGCATCTTGTTGATGACAAGATCCATGCAAGGTCCACGGGCCCTTACTCTCTCGTAACACAGCAGCCTCTCGGCGGTAAAGCGCAGTTTGGTGGTCAGAGGTTCGGAGAAATGGAAGTTTGGGCACTGGAAGCCTATGGTGCAGCCCATACCCTGCAGGAAATTCTTACTGTGAAGTCTGACGACGTAGTAGGCAGGGTAAAGACTTATGAATCTATTGTTAAGGGCGAAAACATACCGGAGCCTGGAGTGCCCGAATCCTTCAAGGTTCTTATAAAAGAGCTTCAGAGCCTGGCCCTTGATGTGAAGGTTCTGACGGAGGAGAATGAAGAGATAACAATCAGAGAGTCGGTTGACGAGGATGTTGAAGATCTTGGAGCCGACATGGAAGCAAGAGAGGATATGGATTTCACAAGCCTTTCATATAAAGGAGAAGCCAGAACGGAAGAGGATCTCTATGAGGATTATGAGGGAGAGGCTGAAGGGACGGAAGAATTCGAGGTCGAGATGGATCTGGATGAACTCCTTTTGAACGAAGAAGAGGTTGAAGAGGATGACGAAGAGTTTTAATATTAATTAGAAGGGAGAGATACCTCCTTGTTTGAATTAAATAACTTTGAAGCAATCAAAATAGGTTTGGCATCCCCGGAGAAAATAAGGGAATGGTCAAGGGGAGAGGTAAAAAAGCCTGAGACAATAAACTATAGGACCTTGAAGCCTGAAAAGGAAGGGCTTTTCTGTGAGAAGATTTTTGGTCCTACGAAGGACTGGGAATGTCATTGCGGAAAATACAAAAGAATCAGATATAAAGGCATAGTGTGCGACCGCTGCGGTGTCGAGATAACCAAAGCAAAGGTAAGAAGAGAGAGAATGGGTCATATCGAGCTTGCTGCTCCTGTATCCCATATATGGTATTTTAAAGGAATACCCAGCAGGATGGGTCTTATACTTGATATGTCTCCAAGAGCTTTGGAAAAGGTGCTTTACTTTGCTTCATACATAGTAGTAGATACCGGCGATACGCCTCTATCAAAGAAACAGCTCTTGAGTGAGAAGGAATACAGAGAGAACATTGAAAAATACGGCAGCAGGTTCAGGGCAGGAATGGGAGCTGAAGCAATAAAGGAACTCCTTGTTGAGCTTGATCTCGAAAAACTGTCAAAGGAACTGAGGATAGATCTTAGAGATAGCACAGGACAGAAAAGGCTTAGATCAGTAAGAAGGCTGGAGGTTGTTGAAGCCTTTAAGAATTCCGGCAATAAGCCTGAATGGATGATTCTTGAGACAATACCGGTAATACCGCCGGATTTGAGGCCAATGGTTCAGTTGGATGGCGGAAGATTTGCCACCTCAGACCTTAATGACCTCTATAGAAGAGTAATAAACAGAAACAACAGACTGAAAAGACTTTTGGACCTTGGAGCACCGGATATAATTGTCAGAAATGAAAAGAGAATGCTTCAGGAAGCTGTTGATGCACTTATTGACAACGGCAGAAGAGGAAGACCTGTAACCGGTCCCGGCAACAGACCGTTAAAGTCCTTGAGCGATATGCTCAAAGGAAAGCAGGGACGGTTCAGACAGAACCTGCTTGGAAAACGTGTTGATTATTCAGGACGTTCAGTTATAGTAGTAGGTCCCGAACTAAAGCTTTTCCAATGTGGTCTGCCTAATGAGATGGCATTGGAGCTTTTCAAGCCCTTTGTAATGAAGAAGCTTGTAAATGACGGGCTTGCCCATAATATAAAAAGTGCCAAGAGAATGGTTGAAAGAGTGAAACCGGAGGTCTGGGATATACTTGAAGAGGTAATCAGCGAGCATCCGGTACTGTTAAACCGTGCTCCAACACTGCATAGACTTGGTATTCAGGCTTTTGAGCCTGTACTTGTACAGGGAAAAGCATTGAAAATTCATCCCCTGGTTTGTACGGCATACAATGCTGACTTTGATGGAGACCAGATGGCCGTACACGTACCATTATCCGTGGAAGCACAGGCAGAGGCAAGATTCCTGATGCTTTCCGCCAACAACATTCTGGCTCCGAAGGATGGAAGACCGGTGGTCAGCCCTACCCAGGACATGGTTATGGGAGTATATTATCTTACCATATATGTACCTGATCAGAAGGGCGAAGGCAAGATATTCTCCAATCCGGATGAAATGCTGATGGCTTATCAGGTAGGGGAGGTATCCCTCCATGCAAAAGTAAGAGTAAGAATAACAAAGGAAATCAATGGTGAGCAAAAGAGCAGGATAGTCGAAAATACGGTGGGAAGATTTATCTTCAATCAGTCGATCCCTCAGACTCTTGGCTTTGTGGAAAGAAATACCGAGGATGATATGTTCCTTCTGGAGCTTGACCCCAAGGATAAAGATGGGAATATGAGACCGGTAGACAAGTCGCTATTGGGAAAAATAGTAGACAAATGCTACAGGAAGCATGGAAATACCAATACCGCAATTGTACTGGATGAAATAAAGAGGTTGGGCTTCCAATTCTCCACAAAGGGTGCAGTTACAATTAGCGTATCAGATATGGATATACCAGGCGCCAAGAAGGCTCTTCTCTCAAAAGCAGATGAGAGAGTGGACAAAATTGAGAAGATGTATAGAAGAGGCTTGATATCCAACGAAGAAAGATATGAGCAGGTAATAGAGACCTGGAAGACAACTACTGATGATGTGACAAAAGCATTGATGGATAACCTGGATAGGCTCAACTCGGTATATATGATGGCCAATTCAGGAGCAAGAGGTAGTGTAAATCAGATCAAGCAGTTGTGTGGAATGAGAGGTCTGATGGCCGATACATCAGGTAGAATCATTGAAATTCCTATTAAAGCGAACTTCCGTGAAGGCCTTAACGTATTGGAGTTTTTCACCTCCACCCATGGTGCAAGAAAAGGTCTTGCTGATACGGCACTCCGTACTGCTGACTCAGGATATCTCACAAGACGTCTTGTTGATGTAAGCCAGGATGTTATAGTCAGGGAAGATGACTGTGGAACTGAAGAAGGACTCCTGGTAAGTGAAATCAAAGACGGAAATGAAGTAATTGAAAAGCTGAGAGACAGACTCATGGGAAGGTATACAAACGGTGATGTAATTCACCCTGAGTCAGGTGAAATACTGGTCAAGAAGGGTGATATGATTTCCGAGCAAATGGCTAATACCATTGTCAAGCTGGGGATAAAGAAAGTACCGATAAGATCAGTACTGACCTGCCATTCAAAATATGGCGTATGTACCAAGTGTTACGGGGTAAACCTCGCAACAGGCGATCCTGTTCATATCGGCGAAGCCGTAGGTATTATAGCAGCTCAGTCAATAGGGGAGCCTGGAACGCAGCTTACAATGAGAACCTTCCATACCGGCGGTGTTGCCGGTGATGACATAACTCAGGGTCTTCCCAGAGTTGAAGAGCTTTTCGAAGCAAGAAAACCGAAGGGGCTTGCTATAATATCTGAAATATCCGGTACGGTTAAGATAATTGACCAGAGAAAGAAGAGGGATGCTGTAGTATTGGCCGATGACGGTGATACCAGAACCTATACAATACCTTACGGCTCAAGGCTCAGAGTTGCCGATGGAGATTTAATAGAAGCCGGGGATGAAATAACCGAAGGTTCGGTAAATCCTCATGACATATTGAAAATCAAGGGTGTGGCCGGGGTTCAGACATACCTGCTTATGGAGGTTCAGAGGGTTTACAGGCTTCAAGGTGTTGACATTGCGGATAAACACATAGAGGTTATAGTCAGACAGATGCTCAGGAAGGTAAAGATAGATGAGTCTGGAGAAACAGAGCTTCTTCCGGGCGGACTTTTCGACATATTCAAATATGAAGAAGAGAATGAAAAGGTCAGTTCTGCAGGCGGAGAAATGGCTGCCGGAAAGAGAGTACTGCTTGGTATAACCAAGGCTTCTCTTGCTACTGATTCCTTCTTATCAGCCGCATCCTTCCAAGAAACAACAAGGGTTCTTACAGAGGCGGCAATAAAGGGCAAGATAGACCCGCTTGTAGGCTTAAAGGAAAATGTCATAATAGGAAAGCTTATTCCTGCAGGAACGGGTATGAAAAAGTATAAGGATATATCAATAAAACAAGTAGATGCTATTGAATAAAAACTATTGACACAAAATATAACAAATGCTAAAATTATTTAGTGCGTTATAGAGAACCATGTATAATGGTTCTCTTATGCACGTTTTACAAAGAAGTGATTATTGAAGGTCCCGATTCTTTGCACACCGAATGTAAATATGGTTGCTATGCAAAAATCCTGGAGAGGTGTTTAAAATGCAGGAACTGAAATCTTCACACAAAAGAATAGTGGGATTAAAACAGACAGTAAAGGCAGTAAAAAATGGAACTGCCAAGAATGTGTATGTAGCAGAGGATGCCGATGAGTTTATAAAACAATCGGTGTTTGATGCATGTAGTGAGAGAAACTTACAAATCATATATGTCAACAGTATGAAGGAACTTGGGAATGCATGCGGTATAGATATCGGCGCTTCAACGGCAGCGATCATCAAAGATTAGAATGCATACTTAAAAACCCCTTCATATGAAGGGGTTTTTAAACTATTTTAAAGTGCGTATAGCAGTGCTTGATAATTATTAAGCCTGTATATGATAAATAAAACAAGGAGGTGCATTTAATGCCTACAATTAGCCAGTTAGTAAGGAAAGGCAGAGAGAAGGTTGAGTACAAATCAACTGCACCAGCGTTGAAGGAAAGCCCACAGAAAAGGGGAGTATGTACTGTTGTAAAAACTACAACACCAAAGAAGCCTAACTCCGCATTAAGAAAAATTGCCAGAGTCAGACTTTCAAATGGTATTGAAGTTTCAGGCTACATCCCTGGAATCGGTCATAACCTGCAGGAACACTCAGTTGTTCTTATCAGGGGAGGCAGAGTTAAGGACCTTCCTGGCGTAAGGTACCACATAGTAAGAGGTACTCTTGATGCCGCTGGCGTTGCCAACAGAAAGCAGAGCAGATCAAAGTACGGCGCAAAAAGACCAAAGAAATAATATTGTGCGAGTTATTTAACATTGGCAGATTTTTGCCCGTGTTTAAAATATATTTGCGCACAACGGCAGTTTTTACTTGATGCTGCCGAGTACCGATGATATTAAAATTAATATTAAGGAGGGAAGCATAGTGCCAAGAAGAGGACATATATCAAAAAGAGACGTATTGCCGGATCCATTATACAACGATAAGATAGTTACCAAGCTGATCAACAACATAATGTATGATGGGAAGAAGAGTGCCGGACAAAAAATTGTATACGGTGCCTTCGAAATAATGAGAGAAAAAACAGGTAAAGATCCTATTGAAGTTTTTGAAACAGCTATGAATAACATCATGCCTGTTCTGGAAGTTAAGGCAAGAAGAATTGGTGGAGCCACTTATCAGGTTCCAATAGAGGTAAGACCTGACAGAAGGCAAGCATTGGGAATGAGATGGTTGATCGATTTCTCCAGAAAAAGAGGAGAAAAGACAATGAAAGAAAGATTAGCCGGAGAACTCCTGGATGCCGCCAACAATACAGGCAGCAGTGTAAAGAAAAGAGAAGACACACATAAGATGGCAGAAGCTAATAAGGCATTTGCACATTACAGGTGGTAGATTATATTGAACGCTTTTAAGCATTCATCGTGGGAGAAGGCATTCAATAACATACAAGGAAAATGTTTTGCGAATTTGAACGATTTGAATAAGGTATATTCGCATAACATATTGGAACGAGGTTTGTTGTGAACAAAACAAAGAAGTATATATTACTGCTAAATAATAAGGTTTTAGGGAAATATAACAGTGAATCTTGCAACAGAAAGGAGGATAACTGTGCCTAGGCAATTTCCGTTAGAGAAAATAAGAAATATAGGAATAATGGCTCATATTGATGCAGGTAAGACAACAACTACAGAAAGAGTGCTGTATTATACTGGGAAAACGTATAAATTAGGCGAAGTTCATGAGGGAACTGCCACAATGGACTGGATGGAACAGGAGCAGGAGAGAGGAATAACAATAACTTCTGCAGCTACAACAGCCGAGTGGAAGGGCCATAAGATAAACATCATAGATACGCCGGGGCACGTGGACTTTACTGTTGAAGTAGAAAGGTCACTGCGTGTATTAGACGGTGCTGTAGCGGTTTTCTGTGCCAAGGGTGGAGTTGAGCCCCAGTCTGAAACCGTTTGGAGACAGGCTGATAAATATAAAGTCCCACGAATCGCATATGTTAACAAGATGGACATAATGGGAGCAGACTTCTACCGTGTGGTCGAAATGATGAAAGACAGACTCGGAGCCAATGCCGTTCCGATTCAGCTTCCCATTGGCGGTGAGGATCATTTTTTAGGTATAGTGGACTTACTTGATATGAAAGCTCATATCTATAAAGACGATCTTGGCAAAGAAATGGAAATAACAGAAATACCTGCAGAAATGCAGGATAAGGCAAGGGAATATAGAGAGAAACTCATTGAAGCAGTATCTGAAGTCAATGAGGAGTTGATGATGAAGTATCTGGAGGGCATAGAGCCTACGGAGGAAGAGATAAGGGATGCTCTTAGGGTTGGCACAATTAGTGTTAAGCTTAATCCGGTAATTTGCGGATCTTCATACAAGAACAAGGGCGTACAGCTTATGCTGGATGCTGTTATTGACTATATGCCATCTCCACTTGACATACCACCAATTCAAGGAACTACGGTGGATGGAGAAGAGGAGATTGTAAGACATTCTGACGATAAGGAGCCTTTCTCAGCTCTTGCATTCAAAATAATGGTTGACCCCTTTGTGGGTAAGCTGGCATTCTTCAGAGTTTACTCCGGAGTGGCCGAATCCGGCTCTTATATCTATAACTCCACAAAAGGCAAAAGAGAGAGAATAGGTAGAATAGTACAGATGCATGCCAACCATAGGGAAGAAATCAAACAGGTTTATACCGGTGATATTGCAGCTGCGGTGGGCCTTAAGGATACAACTACGGGAGACACCCTCTGTGATGAGGAAAATGCTGTAATCCTTGAGGCAATGGTATTCCCGGAGCCGGTTATCAATGTTGCTATTGAGCCAAAAACAAAGGCAGGCCAGGATAAGATGGGTATAGCCCTTCAGAAGCTGGCAGAAGAAGACCCAACCTTCAGGACTTATACTGATGTTGACACGGGTCAGACAATAATTGCAGGTATGGGTGAACTGCATCTGGAAATTATTGTTGACAGAATGATGCGCGAGTACAAGGTCGAAGCGAATGTCGGCAAGCCGCAGGTTGCTTATAAGGAGACCATCAAAAGGAAAGCACAGGTAGAAGGAAAGTTTGTCAGACAATCAGGTGGTAAGGGACAGTACGGTCATGTATGGCTTGAACTGGAACCTCAGGAGATTGGAGCAGGCTTTGAATTTGTTAACAAAATAGTAGGTGGAGCAATTCCGAGAGAGTATATACCAGCTGTACAGCGCGGTGTGGAAGAAGCTACTCAGAATGGTGTGCTGGGCGGATACCCGGTTCTCGACTTAAAGGTTACCCTTTATGATGGTTCGTACCATGAGGTTGACTCCTCTGAAATGGCGTTCAAGATAGCCGGATCAATGGCTTTCAAGGATGGTATGAAGAAAGCGGATCCCGCACTTCTCGAGCCAATAATGAAGGTTGAGGTAACAGTACCTGAAGAGTATATGGGAGATGTTCTTGGTGACATCAACTCCAGAAGAGGAAGAATTGAGGGTATGGACGCAAGAAACGGCGCCCAAGTTATAAGAAGCTTTGTACCCCTTTCTGAAATGTTCGGCTATGCTACCGATTTGCGTTCAAAGACACAAGGCCGTGCGGTATATTCTATGGAAATGGATCACTTTGAAGAAGTTCCCAAGGGTATAGCTGAGAAGATATTGGGCGATAAGTAAATAAAATCAGGAAGTTGTATGGATCCATTAAGGGGAATACAATTTCCTAAAATATTAGATTATATTATCTGATTTTTAAAGGAGGAAAAGTAAAAATGGCAAAGGCAAAATACGAGAGGACCAAACCCCATGTAAACATAGGGACAATAGGTCACGTTGACCACGGTAAGACAACACTTACAGCGGCAATAACAACAGTACTTTCA
>Ga0209643_1000943_pt1 | contig 34162 bp, 31 predicted proteins | sample AutmiccBRH37_all_FD_187383 | JGI IMG/M metagenome (GOLD analysis project Ga0209643, IMG submission 187383) | Deep subsurface microbial communities from Mt. Terri, Switzerland - Autotrophic microbial communities BRH/37_all (SPAdes) (version 2) | ecosystem: Environmental > Aquatic > Deep...
GCCTTGCTGGATAATCTTCCGCTGCCGTTATGGCGCCGCGACGCGCGCTTCAATCTGGTGTGGGTCAATGCCGCCTATGCCCGCGCGGTCGACGCGCTCAGCGTCGAGGTTGCGCTCGAAACTCAGGCCGAACTCGACGGCGCAGGCCGCCAGCAAGCCCAGCGCGCGCGGCGCGAGCGGGCGCCACTGATCGAAAGCCGCGCGCTCGTGATCGCGGGCGAGCGCAAGCGCATGGATGTGGTCGAGACGCCGGACGGCAACGGGACATTCGGATTTGCGCTCGACACGACCGCGGTCGAGGAGGCGCGCCACGAGGTCGACCGCTACGCCGCGGCCAACCGCGATACGCTCGATCACCTCCACACCGCGGTTGCGATTTTCGGCGCGGACCGCACGCTCAAATTTTTCAACAGTGCCTATGCGGAGCTGTGGCGGCTCGACGAGGCGTGGCTGCAATCGATGCCGTCCGACGGTGAAATCCTGGAAGCCCTGCGCGAAGCGCGGCGGCTGCCCGAGCAGGCCAACTTCCCGGCGTGGAAGCGCCGCCGTCTCGGTTTTTACAACAAGATCATCGAGCAGGGCGACGAGCAGTGGCATCTGCCAGACGGGCGCACATTGCGCGTGGTCGTACGTCACCATCCCCTCGGCGGGCTGATCTATCTCTATGAGGATGTCACCGACCGTCTTGCGCTCGAAAGCTCGCACAAGCTGCTCACCGGCGTGCAGCGCGCGACTATCGACCACCTTTATGAGGGGGTTGCCCTGTTCGGCAGCGACGGGCGCCTCAAGCTGTTCAACCCGGCGTTCGCGCGCATCTGGTCGTTCGAAGCGCAGACGCTCGAAGGGTCGCCGCACTTTTCCAAGGTCTCCCAGTGGTGCCGTACCCAGCTCGACGACGTGCGCGAGTGGGAGAAAATCGACGAGCGCGTCACCTCGCTCAATCCCGAGCGCCACGCGCTGACCGGGCGCATCGAGCGGCGCGACGGCGCCGTGATCGATTATGCCGGCATTGCGATGCCCGACGGCGCAACCTTGCTGACGATGCTCGACGTGACCGCGTCCAGCCAGATCGAACGCGCCCTGCGCGATCGCAACGATGCGCTGGAAGCCGCTGACCGCATCAAGTCGGATTTTGTCAGTCACGTCTCCTATCAGTTGCGTACGCCGCTCAACACGATCATCGGCTACGCGACGATGCTCGGGCGCGGGTTCGGCAGCGAACCGCTCACGGCCAAGCAGAGCGAGTTCGTCGGCAATGTCTCGCAGGCCTCCAACCAGCTGCTGCGCCTGATCGACGACATCATCGATCTTGCGACGATCGAGGCGGGGCGCATGTCGCTCGATCTGACGGAAATGGATCTTCAGCGCGCGCTCGACTCCGCGGTCGGACTCGCGATCAAGCGGGCGCAGGAGACGCGCCTCTCGATCGAGCTCAAGGTCGACCCTGCGATCGGGGGCATGCTGGCGGACGAGCGCCGCCTCAAGCAGGTGGTGTTCAATCTGCTCCAGAACGCGATTGCCTTCACCCCGCCGGGCGGGCGCATCACGGTGAGCGCCGAGCGCACGGGAAGCGAAGTACGCATCGCCGTGGCCGACACCGGGCAGGGCATCGCGCCGCGCCTGCAGCCAACCGTGTTCGACCGTTTCGAAAGCCGCGGGTCGGATGGGCGGCGCGGCGCCGGTCTGGGGCTGTCGCTCGTGAAGAGCTTTATCCAGCTTCATGGCGGATGGGTGGAATTGCAGTCGAAGCCAGGCGAGGGGACGATCGTCACCTGCCATTTGCCGACCCGTGTCCAGACATCGGCGGCCGATAACCTCGACGCAGCCGAATAAAAAAAAACGTCACTTCGGGAAAGGACATGACATGAAGGCGATCAAACTCAACGCGCCGCGCGGGCTCGAGACGACCCGCATGGTGGATATTGCAGACCCCGGGGCGCCGGGGCCGGGCGAAATCCGCGTGCGCGTCAAGGCCAGCTCGCTCAACTATCACGACTATATCGTCGTCTCGCAGCAGGGCTGGGCGGCTGATGGGCGCATTCCGATGTCGGATGGCGCGGGCACGGTCGAGGCGGTGGGCACCGGCGTGACCGAATTCAAGGTCGGCGATCCCGTGGTCTCGTGCTTCTTCCCCGATTGGCAGGACGGTCCGAGCAACGTCGTATCGTTCGCCAATGTTCCAGGTGACGGGATGGATGGGTTCGCGCGCGAAGCCATCGTGGCACCGGCGACCGCGTTCACAACCGTGCCCAAGGGCTACTCGCCGCCGCAGGCGGCGACGCTGACCACCGCCGGCCTGACGGCGTGGCGCTCACTGGTTGTCGATGGCCACATCAAGGCCGGCGATATCGTGCTGGTGATGGGGACCGGCGGCGTTTCGATCTTCGCGCTCCAGCTCGCCAAGCTGATGGGCGCAACCGTCATCGCGACCTCGTCATCCGATCAAAAGCTCGAGCGGCTCAAGACGCTCGGCGCCGATCACGTGATCAACTACAAGACCCATCCCGATTGGGGAAAGCGCGCATTCGATATCACCGGCGGGCGCGGGGTCGATCATGTGGTGGAGATCGGCGGACCGAGCACGCTTGCTGAATCGATCGCCGCCGTGCGCTTCGGCGGGCACATCTCGCTGATCGGCGTTCTGACCGGATTTGACGGTCCGATCCCGACCGCCGCACTGATGTTCAAGCGCGCGCGCCTGCAGGGCGTTGTCGTCGGCAGCCGTGCAGATCAGAACGATTTCGTGCGTGCCATCGACGCAACGGGGCTCAAGCCGGTGATCGATCGCAGCTTCCCGCTCGACGGCATCTCGGATGCGTTCCGTCATCAGGAGTCGGGCAAGCATTTCGGCAAGATCTGTCTTGAGTTCTAGCCGTGCAAGCGGCGCGCGCCGCATGAGGACACGATGAAAGCGATCAAGGTTATGGCGCCGGGTGGTCTCGACCGCCTGGCGCTCGTCGACCTCGCCGATCCCGGCGCGCCGCGCGCTGGCGAAATCCGTGTTCGGCTCCAGGCCAGCTCGCTCAACTATCATGATTATCAGGTGGCCGCGCGGCCGGGCCGGGTTGCCGACGGGCGCATTCCGATGGCGGACGGCGCCGGCGTTGTCGAAGCGGTCGGCGATGGCGTCACGCAGTACGCCGTGGGCGACATGGTGGTCTCGTGCTTTTCACCGCTGTGGCAGGACGGCCCGCCGCGCATTGGCGACTTTGCCAGCGTGCCGGGCGACGGCGTGGACGGGTATGCACGGGCAGCGGTCGTGTCCCCGCAGAACTGGTTCACACATGCGCCGAAGGGCTATAGCGCGGCACAGGCCGCGACCCTCACCACGGCCGGGTTGACGGCGTGGCGCGCGCTCGTCGTCGAAGGGGCGATGAAAGCCGGCGATACGGTGCTGGTCCTGGGCAGCGGCGGCGTGTCGCTGTTTGCCCTTCAATTCGCAAAGGCGATGGGCGCGCACGTGATCGCGACATCGTCTTCGGACGAAAAGCTGGAGCGCTTCCGCAACCTTGGCGCCGATCACGTGATCAATTACCGGCGCGAGCCGGAATGGGGCCAGCGCGCGTTCGAGCTGACCGGCGGTATCGGCGTCGATCATGTGGTGGATATCGGCGGGCCGGCGACCTTGCCGCAATCCATGGCCGCGGCGCGTGTCGGGGGGCATGTATCGATGATCGGCACACTGACGGGCGGCGAAGGTCCGATCCCGACCCGCGTCCTGTTGCTCAAGCAGATCCGCATTCACGGGATCATCGTCGGCAGCCGGCGCCACCAGATCGATATGGTGCAGGGGATCGATGCCATCGCGCTCAAGCCGGTGATCGATCGCAGTTTCGCGCTTGAGGAGATCGCGGATTCGTTCCGCTACGAAGAAAGCGGCCGTCACTTCGGCAAGATCTGCCTTGAATACTAGATCGCCGCTCAGGCGCGGTGCGCGAGCACGATCACGGCCGCGCCCGCGAGGCACAATCCCGCGCCGATGAGATCGGACGGCGTGGGCCGCACGCCTTCGACCAGCCATAGCCACATCAGCGACGCGGCGATGTAGATCCCGCCATAGGCCGCGAACGAACGGCCCGCGAATTGCGGCTCGGTGCGCGTCAAAAGGACGGCGAAAGCGGCGAGAGCGAGCAGGCCGGCGAGTGCCCAGTAGGGCTTGGCGCCCAGCCGCAACCATGCCCAGAACGCGTAGCACCCCGAAATCTCGGCGGCGGCGGCGAGCAGGTAGGTGGCGAAGGTCATGGGCTCAGTGCTGCGATTTGGGCATTCGCACGATCATGCCGTCGAGCGCGGCAGTAACTTTGATCTGACACGAGAGGCGCGAGGTCGGCTGCAGATCGACGGCGAAATCGAGCATCGAATCTTCCATCTCGCTCTTGGCCGGAATTTTGGGGCTCCAGGCCGGATCGACATAGACGTGACAGGTCGCGCACGCGCACGCGCCGCCGCAATCGGCGTCGATTCCGTCGATGCTGTTGCGGATCGCGCCCTCCATCACGGTGAGGCCGTCGGGCACATCGACGGTCGTCTCCTTCCCCCCGTGGGAGATATAGGTGATTTTCGCCATGGTTAGCCTTCCGCGAGCGTTTTGATGGGAACGCCGGGGTCGGCGAGTTTTTCCGGGTCCACATGCGTCTTCGCGGCGATCAGCTTGCGCCCGATCATGTATTCGGGAATGGCGTTCACGGTCTCCACCGCGATCACGCGGCCGTTTTCGAGATAAAATACCGAGAAGCTGCGCGCGTCGGTCGAGCCGCGCTGCACGGTCATGTCGTAGCCGATCGCGAGCCCCGCCATCTGGAGCTTGAGATCATACTGGTCGGACCAGAACCACGGCACCTCGTGATACGCGATCTTGTTGCCCATCATCGCCTTGGCGGCGTATTTGGCCTGATCGATCGCGTTCTGCACCGATTCTAGACGGAAGCGGCCTTTCGCGAACGGGTTGGGATGATCGGCGCAATCGCCTGCGGCGAAAACGTCGGGATCGCTGGTGCAGCCGAATTCGTCGACCATGATGCCGTTGCCGCAGGCGATGCCGGCCGCCTTGGCCAGCTCGTCATTGGGCAGCGCGCCGATACCCACCAGTACGATATCGGCCGGGACGGTGTCGCCGGTCGACAGCTTGACGCCGGTGGCGGCGCCGTTCGCACCCTCGATCGCAACCGACGCGGTGTCGAGATAGACCGTCACGCCGGCCTTGCGATGCTCATCGAGGTAGAATTTCGACACCACATCGCTCACGGCGCGGCCCATCAGGCGGGGCGCCATCTCGACCACGGTGACCGCGCAGCCCAGCTTTGCGGCGACCGCGGCGACCTCAAGCCCGATGAAGCCGCCGCCCAGCAGCACCACGCGCTTTCCGGGCGCGACCTGGGGACGCAGCTGGTCGACGTCGGCGAGCGTGCGCAGATAGAAAATGCCCGTCAGGTCCGCGCCGGGGATGGCGAGCGGACGTGCGCGCGTTCCGGTGGCGAGCAGGACCTTGGTGTAGGGCTGGCTTGTCCCGTCGGACAGCGTGATCCGGTGCGCCCTGGTGTCAATGCTGAGCGCGCGGGTTGCCAGCTTCAACGTCACGTTCTGGTCGTCGTAGAATTTGCGCGGCCGCAGCTCAAGGCGCGGTGCGGCCAATTCGCCCATCAGATATTTTTTCGACAGCGGGGGACGCTGATAGGGGGGTTGCGCCTCGTCGCCGATCATCACGATGTCGCCGGTGAAGTGCTCGCTGCGCAAGGTTGCCGCGGCCTGGCACCCGGCCTGGCCTGCGCCGATGATTACGAATGTCTCGCTCATGCTGCCCTTTGTTGACTGGCGCGGCGTAATCCCGACTGGTCCCGCGCGTGCCGGCGTAACATGACCAAGCAAACGGGATCGATCAAGCTTTTCAGGACCCTATAACCGTGGGGCGACCCTCGATTGCGCGATTCGCCATGCGCGGTTAAGAATGAAGCCTATGGTCAGTGAGGGTGACGGACAGGGCCGGCGGTTTGTGCGCGAAATCGGGTTGCCGAGCCTTGCCGCCACGCAGGATCTGGCCCGGCGCCTTGCGCCGCTGCTCAAATCCGGCGACCTTGTCGGCCTCAAAGGCGCGCTCGGCGCCGGCAAGACCGCATTCGCCCGGGCACTGATCCAGACGTTTCTGCCGGGCGAGGAGGTACCCAGCCCGACATTCACCCTGGTCCAGACCTATGAGGGATCCGGCTTCACGATTGTGCATATGGACCTTTACCGCCTTGAAAGTCCGCGTGATGTATGGGAACTCGGGTGGGACGAGGTGCGAGACGGGGCGCTCGCCCTGGTCGAGTGGCCGGAGCGGCTGGGACATGAATTGACGCCGCCGGACCGGCTGGACATTCAATTTGAAATGGGGGGCAGTGGGGAAGTGAACGAGGGCGACCAGCGCGTAGTGCAGCTTAGGGGCTTTGGAACCTGGGCCGATCGCTTGGCGCAGGCGAGGGAGCTTGCATGACCACGCGCGAGCGGGCGATCGATTCCTTCCTCGAACGCGCGGGCTGGACCAGCGCGCGGCGTGCGCCGCTCGCCGGTGATGCCTCGGCGCGCCGCTATGAGCGCATCACGAAAGCGGGCGCGACCGCCGTTCTGATGGACGCCCCGCTCGAACCGGGCGAAGCCAAAGCGACCGGCGCGGCACCGGCAAAAGCATCGGGCTACAGTGCGGTCGCGCGTCTCGCGGTCGATTGCCGCCCGTTCGTTGCGGTCTCCAGCCATCTCATGACGCGCGGGCTCAGCGCCCCGGCGGTTTACTCGCATGCGATCGGCGAAGGGCTGCTGCTGCTCGAAGACCTCGGCGACGATCTTTTCGTGCGCATGCTGGGCGAGAGCGCCAATGTCGAGACCGAGCGAAAATTCTATCAGACGGCGGTCGATCTCCTCGCCGTTCTGCACCGCGAGCCGGTGCCTGCCGTCCTGCAGCTTCCGGGAAGCGAAACCTACACGGTGCCGCGTTATGATCCGGCCGTTTATCAGATCGAGGCCGATCTCCTGATCGATTGGTATTTTCCGGCTCTCGCGGGGCGGCCGGTCACCGACGCCGAGCGTGCGGCCTATCACGCCGCCTGGGGTCAGGTCCTTCCGCTCCTTGAGGGTGCGCGCGAAGTGCTGACGTTGCGCGATTTCCATGCCGGCAACCTCCTGTGGCTATCCGACCGGCGCGGCGTGCGGCGGATCGGCCTGCTCGACTTCCAGGATGCGCTGATCGGCCACCCGTCTTACGATCTGGTCTCGCTGCTGCAGGACGCGCGGCGCGACGTGTCGCCCGCTCTGGAGGCCGATATGCTGGAGCGCTACATCCGCCGTTCGCGCCGCCGCCGGCTGCTGCGTTTCAACGAGGCGGAGTTCCGCCGCGCCTACGCGATCCTCGGTGTGCAGCGCAACGCCAAGATCGTCGGCATCTTCACCCGCCTGTCCAAACGCGACGGAAAGCCGGTCTATCTGCGGCATATGCCGCGGGTGTGGCGCTATCTCAATGCCGGGCTGGCCCATCCCGCCCTTGCGCCGCTCGCGGCATGGTTCGACGATACCATCCCGCGCAACCAGCGGTTAACGTCGATCGAGCATGATCAGCGCTTCGCGCCCCCGGTGCGGGCGGCGTCTTGACGGGATAGCCATGAGCGTCAAAGTCGACACCGTGATGGTTCTCGCGGCCGGGCTTGGGACCCGGATGCGGCCGGTCAATCAGCAAAAGCCCAAGCCGCTTGTCGAAGTGGGCGGGCGCACGTTGCTCGACCGGGTTCTCGACCGGTGCATCGCCGCCGGAATCTCGCGCGCGGTGGTCAATGTCCACTACAAGGCCGATCAGATCATCGCCCATCTGGCGACGCGCACGGACATCGAAATCGTCATTTCCGACGAGCGCGATGCATTGCTCGACACCGGCGGGGGTATCGCGAAGGCACTGCCGCTGCTGGGCACAAAGCCGTTTCTGTCCCACAATTCCGACTCGCTGTGGATCGAAGGCATGGGCAGCGCGATCGAGCGTCTGGCGCACCAGTTCGATCCGGCCCGCATGGATGCCCTGCTGCTGATGGCCTCCGCCGTCACCGCGCTCGGCTATAGCGGGCGCGGGGATTTCACCATGGACGAAGACGGGCGCCTCGCGCGGCGCGACGAGTCGCGCGTCGCCCCGTTTGTGTGGACGGGTGTGCAAATCGTGCATCCACGCCTCTTTGAGGGTTGCCCTCAAGGTGCGTTTTCGCTGAATGTTCTCCTCAATCGTGCGATCGAGGCGGAACGGCTTTATGGCATCAGGCATGACGGCATCTGGATGCATGTCGGCTCTCCCGACGGCCTCGCCGAGGCCGAAGCGCAGCTTATGGCACTCTAGGCGCCTCCCGATCGGTTCTTTTGACGCCGCACGCGAGCTTTCCCGGCAGGGGGAACGCGGGTGAGCGCGCTTCATCCCCGGGTCTATTCGATCCCCTCGCAGGTGCCGTTTCTCCCCGCTCTCGCGCATGGGCTCTTCGAGCGCTATTTCGATCCGGCCGATCCGCTCGCGCTCGCGCGAGCGACCGTGTATCTGCCGACCCGCCGCGCCGTGCGCGCATTGAGCGAAGAAATCCTCGGCGCGGCGCAGGCGCGCGGACACGGCTCCGCGGTGGCGCTTCCGCTGATCCGCCCGCTCGCCGACGTGGACGAAGACGGCCTTCTCTTCGAAGACGACGCCGCGGCGCTCGACATTCCCCCGGCCTTCGCGCCGCTGCGGCGGCGCCTGCTGCTGATGGAGCTGGTGCGCGCGTTTCTCGCCGCGCGCGACGGGCGCGACACGCTGAGCGCGGCGCAAGGGCTCAAGCTTGCGAGCGCGCTCGAGCGGCTGCTCGATCAGGCCGAAACGCAAGGCGTCTCGCTCGAAGGTGTCGGCGGTCTCGTCACCGGCGACCTTGCCGGCCACTGGCAGGAGGTGGTGGCGTTTCTGGGCATCGTGACCACGGCGTGGCCGGCGGTTCAGGAGGCGCATGGTGCGATAGGCGGTGCCGAGCGCCGCAACCGCCTGATGGCCGCGTTGCGCGCCCGCCTCGACGCGCATCCGCCCGATGCGCCCGTAATCGCCGCCGGATCGACCGGCACGATCCCCGCGACCGCGCAGCTTCTCAAATCGATCGCGCGGCTGCCACGGGGCGCCGTCATTCTTCCCGGGCTGGATCGTGCGCTCGACGACGCGGCGTGGCAGGCGGTCGACGCCTCACACGCACAGGGCGCGATGAAAGCGCTCCTCGCCACGCTCGGCGTCACGCGCGAGGATGTTCGCGCCTGGAGCGACGATATCGGCGCGACGGATCTGCGCGTGCGTGTTCTCAACGAGGCGCTGCGGCCCTGGGCGACGACCGGCGCGTGGCGCGAGGATGCCGGGCTGGGAGAGGCCCTCTCGCGCGGCGCTGAGGAGTTGGGTCTCTCGCTCATTGAAGCGCCTCACCGTGCGGCCGAGGCTGACGCGATCGCACTCATCATGCGCGAGACGCTGGAGCGGCCGAACGCCAGCGCGGCACTCATCACGCCCGATCGCTCGCTGGCGCGCGAAGTGTCGACCGCGCTCGCCCGCTGGAATATCGCGGTCGATGACTCCGCCGGCGAGTCGCTCGCCGTGACAGCCCCGGCCGTGTTCATGCGGCTGGTTGCGGCGGCCGCCGCCGAGCAGCTGGCGCCAGTCCCGCTGCTCGCGCTTCTCAAGCATCCGCTCGCGCGGATCGGTTTGACGGGCCCGGACCTGCGCGCGGCGGTGAGCGCGCTCGAACGCGGCGCCTTGCGCGGCGCGCGGCCCGCACCGGGATTTGCCGGTCTGCGCGCGGCATGCGGCATGCGGCGCGATGCGGGCCAGCAGGCGGGCATCGACGATCTTCTTGCCCGGCTTGAGCGCGCGCTCGCGCCGTTCGTTCACGTGATGGACGCGGGCGCGCCGGTCGCCTTTGCGGATGTCGCGATGGCGCATCTGCAGGCCGCCGAAGCGCTTGCCGCGAACGATGCGGGCGAGCCCGCACAGCTTTGGCACGGCGATGCAGGCGAGGCACTCGCCCAGCTCTTCGACGAACTCCTGAGCGAACGGGCGCATCTCCCCGCTCGTCCGCCCCAGGACTATCCATCCTTTCTGGAAACTCTGATGGCCGGGAAGGTCGTGCGCCCGCGCTACGGCCGCCATCCCAGATTGTCGATCTGGGGTCCGCTCGAAGCGCGGCTTCAGCACTGCGACGTCGCGATACTCGGCGGGCTCAATGACGGCGTGTGGCCGGCAGAAGCACCGCCCGATCCCTGGCTCAGCCGCGCGATGGCAACGCGCCTCGGTCTGCCGCTCCCCGAACAGCGGCTCGGCCTTGCCGCCCACGACTTCGTCCAGTCGGCGGCAGCCGCGCGCAAGGTTTATCTCACCCATGCGCGCAAGATCGACGGCGTCCCCGCCATTCCCTCGCGCTGGCTCGCGCGCCTCGCGACGCTCCTTAGGGGGCACGGTGCTCAGGGTGCGCTCATGAGCGCTCAGCCTTGGCTGCACTATGCCGAGGCACTCAATCGCCCTGATGAGGAGATCGGGTCCGTGCCGCCGCCCGCACCCGCCCCGCCGGTCGCGGTACGGCCGCGTGCGCTGTCGGTAACCCGCGTCGTGACCTGGCTGCGTGACCCTTACGCGATCTATGCACGCTATATTCTCAGGCTGAAGCCGCTCGATGCGCTCGACCTCGAGGCCGATGCGCGCGTACGCGGTACGCTCGTCCACAATGTAATCGAGGCCATAGCGCACCAGGAGATCGATCCGCAGGCAGACGATGCGGGCACGCGTGCCATGGCATTGGTCGAGGATATCTTCGCGCGCGAGCGGATTGCGCCGGCGGTTCGCGCCTTCTGGCGCCCCCGCATTGCCGCGAGCATGGAGCAGCTCATCGCCCTGGAGCGCGCCTGGAGCGGAGAAGGCGAGCGGCCGATCGGCGTTGAAGTGAATGGAAAAATCGAAATTTCCGCTCCGAATGGAGCGTTCACGCTCAACGCGCGCGCCGATCGCATTGACGTGGCGCGGGACGGCTCGCTCGTGATCGTGGATTTCAAGACCGGGCAGGCACCCACCGCCAAGCAGATCGAAAGCTGCATCGAACCGCAGCTTCCGCTCGAAGCCGCGATCGCCGCGCAGGGCGGGTTCGACGGCATACCGGCGGCACCGGTGCGCATGCTGCGCGCCGTGCGCCTGATGGCGCGCACGCGCGAAACGCCTACCGACGTCGGAGGCGCCGATGCTCTGGGTGCGAAGGCGCTCGGATATCTGGGCGATCTCATCGCGCGATATGATGCGCCCCATATGCCATACCGCTCGCGCGTCATGATGCTGACGCAGGCGCAGCCAGGCGATTTCGATCATCTTGCGCGCGTCAAGGAGTGGTCGGCCGGCGGCACGGAGGGCGAGGAATGAGCCCGGTGCGGCCGGACCCCGACGCGCCCAAACGCGTCGACCCGACTTATTCGCTGTGGGTCAGCGCCAATGCAGGCGCCGGCAAGACGCATGTTCTGATCGACCGGATCATCCGCCTCCTGATCAATGGAACGTCTCCAGAGCGGATTTTGTGCCTGACCTTCACCAAGGCGGCGGCGGCGGAGATGGCGACGCGGCTTTCCGATCGCCTTGGCAATTATGCGCTGCTGGGGGATGCCGCACTGCGTACCGAGCTGGCGAAACTCCATCTTGCCGAACCGTCCGACAAGGTCCTCGCGTCTGTGCGCACGTTGTTTGCGCGTGCGCTCGAAACGCCGGGCGGTCTGAAAATTCAGACCATCCACGCCTTTTGCGAGCGCTTGCTTGGCCGGTTTCCGATCGAAGCCGGGATTGCACCGCATTTCGAGGTGCTCGACGACGCGACCCAGGGCGAGCTGCTGCGCGAGGCGCAAGCCTATGTTCTCGAACATCTCGATGACGAGGCCGCGCAGGACTGGCTGACGCGGCTCGCACAGAATAGCGATGCGGACGGATTTTCCGGTCTGGTGCGCGATCTGATGCGGTTTCCCGCGCAAGATGACAAGGATCCCAGGGCCAGCTTGTGGGCGATCTTCGGTCTGGAGGTGGGAACGGACGAGCACACAATTCGCGCGGCGGCGGTCGCCGGGTTCGACGAGGCTGGCCTGCGACGCTGTGCGCAAGCTCTCGGCGAAGGCTCGAAGACCGATTGCGAGCGCGCCGGCGCGATCGCGCAATACATCGCGGCGCCCGATCGCAGTGCGGCGTTCACGATCTACATGAATGCATTCCTGACGAAGTCGGGGGCCGCGCGCGCCGCTCTGGCGACAAAGCCGCTTTGCGCCCGCCATCCGTGGCTTGCGGACGCTCTTGCCGCGGAGCAGGCTCGCGTCGAGCAGGTTCTGCATGACTTGCGCGCCATCGACGCCGCCGAGCTGGCCTACGCCGCGCTGATGATGGGACGGCGTGTCATCGCACGCTATCAAGGAATGAAAGACGCGCGCGCGGCGCTCGATTTCAACGACCTGGTGACGCGCACGGTCGATCTGCTTGAGCGGCGCGGCGCCGCACAATGGGTGCTCTTCAAGCTCGACGGCGGCCTCGATCATATCCTCGTGGACGAAGCGCAGGACACCAATCCCGGACAATGGCGCGTGATCTTTGCGCTGGCGCAGGAATTTTTTGCAGGGCGCGGCGCACGCGAAAGCACGCGCACATTGTTTGTCGTGGGCGACGAAAAGCAGTCGATCTACTCGTTCCAGGGCGCCGACCCGCACGCCTTCGACCGGATGAAGGCGGAGTTCGAGACACGCATCGGCGGCGGAGGATTCAAGTGGTCGAGCCATGTGATGGGGACGTCGTGGCGCAGCACGGCGCCGGTGCTCTCGCTGGTCGATGCGGTTTTCCCGGGCGTCTTTCACTCCGTATCGCGGCATGCAGATGCGGGGCTCGTCGAGATCTGGCCGGTCGAGAAACCCAGCCCGGACGAGCCGCCCGAAGTGTGGAACCTGCCGGTCGATTATCAAAGTCCGGAGTCGCCGCGCGCCCGGCTTGCACGCAAGATCGCGCGCGAGGTGCGCGCCTGGATCGATAATCGGGAGCTTCTACCTTCGATGGGCCGGGCGGTCCGGCCCGGCGATGTGATGATTCTGGTGCGGCGCCGCAACGGGTTTGTCGACGAGGTCATTCGTGCATTGAAAATGGTGCGAATCCCCGTTGCGGGCAGCGATCGGTTGTCGCTGAGCGAGCATATCGCGGTGATGGATCTGCTTGCGCTGATGCGCTTTGTCCTGCTCCCCGAGGATGATCTCAATCTTGCGGTGGTGCTCAAATCGCCGCTGTTCGGTTTCGACGACGAGCGCCTGTTCACCCTGGTCCATGACCGCGCCGGATCGGTCATCGATGCGCTGCGAGGCGCGCGCGGAGATTTTGAGGCCCGCACGGCCCGGCGTCTCGGCGAGCTTCAGGTGCTCGGCGCGCGAATGGCGCCCTATCAGTTTCTCTCCCATGTGCTCGGGCCGCTCGGCGGCCGTGCGGCGATGGTGTCACGGCTGGGCGGCGACGCGAACGATCCGATCGACGAATTGCTGCGTCTCGCGCTCGATTACGAGCATCACAGTCCGCCCTCGCTGCAGGGCTTCGTCAACTGGCTCGAAAAGGGGCAGGCGGAGGTCAAGCGCGACATGGAGCACGGCCGCGACGAGGTGCGCGTGATGACGGTGCACGGCGCGAAGGGGCTGGAGGCGAATATCGTCATTTTGCCCGACACCTGCACCTTGCCGCATGAGCACAGCCGCCCGGCATTCTTTGCAATCCCAGCGCCGGACGGACGCATCCTTCCGGTGTGGTCGCAGCGCAAGGGCGATGCGCCGCCCTGTCTCGACCGGGCGCGCGCAGCCGTCAACGCCGATGCCGCAGAGGAGCATAAGCGGCTGCTTTATGTTGCGCTGACGCGCGCGCGCGACCGGCTCTATGTGTGCGGCTATCAGGGCAAGAATGCGCCGCCCGCCGAAAGCTGGCACGCGCTGGTGACGCGCGCGATGGAAACGCTTGCAGGTGCCGAGGCCGTCCTGCGCGAGGACGGCATGCAGGTTGCGCGCCTGACCCGTGCGCAGACGGCGCCGCTGCGCCCGCGTGGCGGGGACGAGGCGCATGCGCCGCAGGTTGTGCTTCCCGGGTTCGCCCGCAAGATGGCGCCCGCCGAGCCCGCGCCGTTGCGCTGGCTTGCGCCCTCCGTGCTGGCGGGAGAAGACGATGCGGTGGAGCCGCCCGCGCGATCGCCGCTCGCCGGGGCGGCGCTTGAGCGCACCCGCTTCCTGCGCGGCCGATTGATTCATCGTCTGCTGGAAACGTTGCCCACCCTCGATCCGGCGGTGCGTGAGAAGGCGGCACGGCGCTTTCTGGCGCAGCCCGCCCATGGCATCGATCGCGACGCGCAGGACGACATCGCACTGGCCGCGCTGCGCATCATCACCGATCCGGCACTGGCGCCCCTGTTCGGTCCCGCGAGCCGCGCGGAGGTCCCGGTCGCCGGATTGATTCGCACCAGGGACGGGCCCGTGCCGTTATCGGGCGTCGTCGATCGGCTGGCGGTGGAGGATCACCGGGTGCTCGTGATCGATTACAAGACCAACCGTCCCCCGCCCCGCGACGCGGCCTCGGTCCCGGTGCTATATGTCCGTCAGATGGCCGCATATCGCCAGGTATTGCGCCAGATTTACCCATCGCGCCGGATTGAGTGCGCGCTTCTGTGGACCGAGGGCCCCGATTTGATGTTTCTGGGTGACGAGGCGATGGACGCCGCGCTGGCGCAGGTGTCCGCGTCTTGACGCTGTGCGGGTCCGTTCCTATTTTGAGGCCACGAGCATTTAAGGAGTACGAGAATGAGCACGACGACGAAGGTGACCGACAGTTCGTTTGAAAGTGACGTCCTGGGCGCGGGCGTGCCAGTTCTCGTCGATTTCTGGGCCGAGTGGTGCGGACCGTGCCGCCAGATCGCGCCGGCGCTCGAGGAGCTGGCGGGCGAGCTCAAGGGCAAGGTGACGATCGCCAAGATCAATATCGACGAAAATCCGACCACCCCGACCAAATACGGCGTGCGCGGGATTCCGACCATGATGCTCTTCAAGAACGGTCAGGTGACGGCGACCAAGGTGGGCGCGCTCCCCAAGAGCAAGATTCTGGAATGGATCAACGCGTCGGTCTAACCGGTCGCGCTAGAGAAACGACAACGCGGCCGGGTCATTCCCGGCCGCAATCATATAGACCTCCGCACACAGGAATGCGCTGCCCGTGACCACCAGCGGGACGGCACGCGCGCGCGCCAACGCCCGCGCTTCGGCGTAGGCTGCGGCGGCGTCTTCCGCGAGATGGACGGGAATGTCGCCGGCGAGCTGCGCGAGCGCCGACGGCTCGTAGCCGCGGTGACGCGCCCGCGTAAACACAAAGCTGGCCGCCTTGGGGCGCAAGGCCGCCAGCAGGTACGGCGCCGGTTTGTCGCTCGACACGCCGATCAGAAAGACGCAAGGCTCCGTTCCGAGAACCGCATCCAGTGTTTTGGTGAGCGCGCGCAGCGCGGCGCCGGTATGGGCGATATCGATAATCGTGACCGGGTCCTCGTCGACGCGCGTAAAACGCAGCGGCAGCGCGTTTTGCGACAGCATCGCGCGCAGCGCCGCCTCAAATTCGGTGTTTCCCGGCCAGCGCGCCTCGCGCGCGAGCCAGCGCTTGACCAGCAGAATCGCCAGCGCCGCGTTTTCCAGTTGCACCCGGCCGAACAGCCGGGTCTGCGCGCCCGCGACGTGAAGATCATCGATGCGCAGATCGACAAGCGCGCCGTGTTCCGTGTAGCCGGTGGCGGTGACGCCGGTGCTTGCGCTGCAATCCTCCACAGCGAAGCCACGCGCGGCTGCGTGTGCACCCAGGCGTTCGCGCAATGCCGGCTTGAGAGTGCCCGCGATGAGCAAGCCGCCGGGCGGGCAGATGTCGGCCTTGTCTTCCAGAATGTCGGCTTCGTGGGCGCCAAGCAGGGCGGTGTGCTCAAGATCGATGCCGGTCAGCGCCGCGAGCGTGCCTGCCGCGCCGCGCGTTGCGTCGTGGCGCCCGCCGATCCCCGCTTCCAGCACGGCGGTCTCGACCTGCGCCGCGGCGAATGCGTTGAAGGCCAGCGCGGTGAGCGCCTCGAACGCGCCGAAGGCCTCGCCGGGATGAACGTTCAGGTACGCCTGTTCCTGCGCTTCGAAAGCCTGCGCGGCCGCGCGCAACGCTGTGTCCTGCGGCGCCGACCCGTTGATCCAGATCCGTTCCGATGCGGCAAGCAGATGGGGCGAGATGTAGCGCCCGCACCGCACGCCGAGTGCGTCGAAAAGCGCTGCTGCCAGCGTCGTGACGCTGCCCTTTCCTTGCGATCCCGTCACGTGGATGGCGCGGTGCCGGGAGAGCCATTGCGCGCGCGGCAGTTGCTGGCGGATATCTTCGAGCCGTGGCACCGCAGGGCCGATGCCGAATTTTGGCCGCGACAGAAGCCGTTCGAGCGGATCGCCAGTCATGCGCTTGCCCGTGTGCATTCGGCGAAATAGCGTTGCCCCGCATGGCGCCACACATGGTGCGCGATATCGCTGCGCCCCAGCGCGATTATGCCGCTCAGGCTGGGATTGCTGTTGACTTCGATGAGCTTGAGTTCTTCGGCGGGAGCCTCGCGATCCGGTGCGAAGAAGTCGACCGCCGCGACACGCAGGCCCAGCGCATTGACGACGCGGTTCGCCCAGTCCGCCCATCGATGCGGGACATGCTCGTCGAAATCGCTGATCGATCCGCCCGCGCTTACATTTCCGCGCGCCGCGAAGAAAAATTCCTCGCCGCGTTTCAGCACGCTCGCAAGGTTCACGCCGCGCGCGGCCAGCGCCTCGCGCAGGAACGGCGAGGCGTCCGCAATCGGCGTGATCCCGACCGCGGCGGCGCCCGCGTTGTAGCGGTCCAGAAGCGTGCCCAGCGGTGCGGCGCCGTCGCCGGTGAGACGGGCGCGCTCGCGCCGGTAACCGAAGATTGCGGCGCCGTCGAGCACGAAAATCCGCCGGTCCTCCCCCGTCAGAACAGGCTGTATCAGTGCAGCATGGTGCACAGCCCCGATCTCGCGCAGTACCGCCTCAAGGTCGTCCGAACTGTAGGCAATATCGGCCCGCGCGCCGCGCGCGCCGTCGATCGGCTTGACGAACACCGGATAGCCCAGCGAAAGCGCGTAGGCGAAGGCATCGCTGCGCTCACGCCCCGGACCGCGCAGCGCGCCGTGCGTGCCGTGCAGAAAGAAATATCCATAGGGCGGCACGTTCAGGCCGGCGTGTGCCACAGCCTGATAGGTGAACGCCTTGTCGCGCGCAATTGATGCGGATACGGATGAATTGAGCGGATAGCTGTGGACCCGGCCGATCCCGGCGAAGAACTGGCGCTCGCCTGCGCGGACACGCACGAACTGGCCCGAAAACGGATCGACGATCTCAAATCCCCAGCCTTCCTCGCGCGCAACGTGTTCTAGCGCGCCGAGCGAGGGGTGAAGGCGTGTGGGGGACGTGCCGGCGATCTCAGGGCGCATGCGCGGACTCCACCAGCGCGGCAAGCGCGAGCGAACCGGTGATGAGAACACGCATGGGTCCGCCCGCACCCTCGCTGAGCGCAGCGCAGGCGTGCGCGATATCGCGAGCGCCTTGCGCTTCGAGCCCGGCGTCGCGAGCGGCGCGTACCAGCACGCCGGGGTCCGCGCCGCGCACATCGCCCTCCAGCGGGACCGCAAACACCCGGCCCGCGAGCCCGCTGAACGCGGCGAAGAATGCGCCGTGATCCTTGTCGGCCAGTATGCCGCAGATCATCGCAAGCGGCATCGGGCACACCTCTGCGCGGTCGGCTGCAAATTCAGCGAGCGCGATCGCGCCTTGCGGGTTGTGCGCGCCGTCGAGCCACACCTCGCTTCCCTCCGGCAGCGCCGCCAGCACGGGGCCGCGTGTCACCGGCTCTAGCCGCGCAGGCCACTGCGCGTGGAGAAGCCCGTGCTCGATCGCATGTTCGTCGAGCCCCAATCCCGCCAGTGCGCGGATTGCGGCGATGGCGGTGCCGGCATTGGCGATCTGGTGGCGCCCGGCCAGCGTGGGCAGGGGCAGATCGAGCAGCCCGCTCTCATCCTGGAATACCATGCGCCCGCCTTGCGCGAAGGCCAGCCATTCCACGCCCGAGCGCCACAGCGCGACGTCCATCCCCTCGGCGTGTGCTTCGATGATTTCGAGCGCGGCGGCGGGCTGCGGGGCGATGACGGCGGGCACATGTGTCTTCAGGATGCCGGCCTTGATTTTTGCGATCGCGGCAATGTCGCCGCCGAGAAATGTCGTGTGGTCGAGCGAGATCGGGGTCAGCACGGTGAGCGCAGGCCGCGTGATCGCGTTGGTCGCGTCGTCGCGCCCGCCCATGCCGGTTTCGATCAGGGCGACATCAGCGCTCTCGCGTGCGAAGGCGAGAAACGCGCACGCGGTGAGCGTTTCGAACGGGGTGAGGGGTTCAGGCGCGGCGGCCGCGACTTCGTCCGCCAGCGCGTCGAGCTCGGCGGAACTCAGCGGGCCGCTGGCGCGCGCAATCTGCTCGCCGGCGTCAAACAGCGCCGGCGACGTAAATGCGTGGACACGGTAGCCGCCTGCGCGCAGCATCGCGCGCAGGAAGGCGATGGTGGAGCCTTTGCCGTTGGTACCCGCGACATGGATGACCGCGGGCATGCGGCGCTGCGGATGGCCGAGCGCCTGAAGCGCGCGGATGATGCGCGCCGTACCGAGCGCGATGTCGCCCGGTGCCTGCCGAGCAAGCTTGCCGCGGCGTTCAAGATTGGCATCCATAAATGCGCCGTTTAATGAGACACGTACCGGGAACGAGAGTGCCGCTACTCCGCGACGCGGCGCAAGGTCTCGACGTCCGCTTCACTCAGCAGGTCGTTGGCCGATTCAAGGCGCGCCGAGTTGGGCAGCATGACGCCGATCAGCTTGGCCAGCGTCTCGCGCAACTTGTGGCGGTGGGTGACCATGTCGACCATCCCCTTTTCGAGGAGATATTCCGCGCGCTGAAAGCCCTCCGGGAGCTTTTCGCGAATGGTCTGCTGAATGACGCGCGGCCCGGCAAACCCGATCAGCGCCCCGGGTTCGGCAATGTGGACGTCGCCGAGCATTGCGAACGAGGCGGTCACGCCGCCGGTGGTGGGGTCCGTCAAAACGACGATGTAGGGGAGACCGGCCTCTTTCACCATTTGTACCGCGATGGTGGAACGCGGCATCTGCATCAGCGACAGGATCCCTTCCTGCATGCGCGCGCCGCCCGAGCCGGCGACCACAACGAGACCGGCGCGGCGCTGCACGGCCTGCTTGGCCGCCTCGATCATCGCTTCGCCGGCCGCCATGCCGAGCGAGCCGCCCATGAAGGCAAAATTCTGAACCGCGATCACGGCCGGAAACCCGCCGATCGATCCGGCCGCAACCTGGAATGCATCGGTCTGGCCGGTCTTGGTGCGCGCATCGCGGATGCGGTCCGCATAGCGCTTCTCGTCACGGAATTTGAGCGGGTCTGCCGTAACGGTCGGCAGCGGAATATCTTCGCCCTTTTCGTCGAACAGTGCCTCGAAGCGCTCCTTGGGGCCGATCCGCATATGATGATCGCAAGAGGGGCACACCATCTGCGCGATCATCAGATCGCGATGGAAGATCATCTCGCCACAGTTCGGGCATTTCTTCCACAAATTGTCGGGTGTCTCCCGCTTGGAGAACAGCGCCTTGATCTTGGGCCGCGCCACATTGGTAAGCCAGCTCATGGACAAAACTCCAACTTAGGTCCGCGCTGCTCGCACAGCTTTAGCCAAAGTGCCAGCCTGCGCAAGCACGTTCGAGATCGCGGCGGCGGGGCTGGTTTTCAGCCCTTCCGCCAGCGCGTCGACCAGCGCGGAACCCACCACCGCCGCATCCGCAACCTTGGCGATTCCGGCGGCCTGCTCGCCGGTCCGGATGCCAAATCCGATCGCCAGCGGCAGCTGGGTTCCCGCGCGAAGCCGCGCGACAGCCTGTGCCACGTCGCCCAGCGCCCCGGATTTCGCTCCGGTGATCCCTGTCACCGAAACATAATAAACGAAACCCGAGCTGTTCGCGAGCACGGCGGGCAGGCGTCGATTATCGGTCGTAGGTGTTGCCAGACGGATAAAGTTAACGCCCGCCTCACGGGCGGGTACGCATAATTCGCTGTCTTCCTCGGGGGGAAGGTCGACAATAATCAATCCATCGACCCCCGCGGCCTTCGAATCGTTAAGAAATTGCGGCACACCGTATTGGTAGACCGGGTTGTAGTATCCCATCAGGACGATCGGCGTCTCGTCGTCGCCTTTGCGGAACGCGCGCACAAGCTCAAGCGTCGTCTTCATGCTGGCACCCGCCTTGAGCGCGCGCAGCGACGAGGCCTGGATCGCCGGTCCATCGGCCATCGGATCGGAAAACGGCATGCCGAGTTCGATCACGTCGGCGCCTGCCGCGGGCAGGCCATTGAGGATTTCGAGGCTGGTGTCGTAGTCGGGATCGCCTGCGGTCAAAAAGGTGATGAAGCCGGCACGCCCCTCCGCCTTGAGCTTCGCGAAACGGCGATCGATGCGGGTCTCAAGCATGGCGCGCCTCTAAAGCTTCACGCCGAGCGCGTCGGCGACGTTGAAAATATCCTTGTCGCCGCGCCCGCACAGATTCATCACCATGAGGTGATCCTTCGGCAAGGTCGGCGCGATCTTGGCCACATGGGCGAGCGCGTGGGAGGGCTCAAGCGCGGGGATGATGCCTTCGAGCTTGGCGCACATCTGGAAGGCGTCGAGTGCCTCCTGATCGGTTGCCGAAAAATACTCGACCCGGCCGGAGTCGTGGAGCCATGCATGTTCGGGTCCGATGCCGGGATAGTCGAGGCCTGCGGAAATGGAATGGGCCTCGGTGATCTGGCCGTCATTGTCCTGCAGCAGGTAGGTGCGATTGCCGTGCAGGACACCGGGGCGCCCGCCCGCGAGCGAGGCGGCATGGTGGCCGGTCTCGATGCCGAGCCCGCCGGCCTCGACGCCGTGGATTGCAATCTCCTTGTCGTCGAGGAAGGGATAGAACAGCCCCATCGCATTGGAGCCGCCGCCGATGCACGCGACCAGCGTATCGGGCAACCGCCCTTCCGCCTTCATGATCTGTGTGCGGACTTCCTCGCCGATCACGCTCTGAAAGTCGCGCACCAGCGCGGGGTAGGGGTGGGGCCCCGCCACCGTGCCGATGATGTAGAACGTATTTTCGACGTGAGTGACCCAGTCGCGCAATGCTTCGTTCATGGCGTCCTTGAGGGTCTTCGAGCCGGACGAAACGGGTCGCACCTCCGCACCCAGAAGCTTCATGCGGAACACGTTCGGCATCTGCCGCTCGATGTCCTTTTCGCCCATGAAAATGGTGCAGGGCAGGCCGAACCGCGCGGCGACGGTTGCGGTCGCAACGCCGTGCTGGCCGGCGCCGGTTTCCGCGATGATGCGTGTCTTTCCCATGCGCCGGGCGAGCAGGATCTGCCCGAGGCAGTTGTTGATCTTGTGCGCGCCGGTGTGATTGAGCTCGTCGCGCTTGAAATAGATTTTCGCGCCGCCAAATTTTTCGGTCAGCCGTTCGGCGAAATAAAGTGGCGAGGGGCGCCCTACATAATGCTCAAGAAAATACGCCATCTCGTCGTGAAACGCCTTGTCGGCGCGCGCGGCCTTGTATGCCGCTTCGAGATCCAGGATCAGGGGCATCAGCGTTTCGGGGACGAACCGCCCGCCGTAGATCCCGAAATGCCCGCGCTCGTCGGGCATGGTGCGGTAGGAATTCAACGGTGCCTCACTCAACGCGGCATCTCCCATCATCCGTACTCAAATTAACTTCGCGGCCGCGAGAAACGCCGCAATCAGGTTCACGTCCTTTTCGCCGGGCGCGCATTCGACGCCCGACGACACATCGACCAGCGCCGCGCCGGACAGCGCGATCGCCTCGCCAAGGTTGCCCGCCGTCAGACCGCCCGCCAGCATGAAGGGCTGCGCGGTTTGCGTGCCCCTGACCAGGCTCCAGTCGAAGCGGCGCGCATTCCCGCCCGGCAGAGCATCGCCGGGGGCCGGTTTGGCGTCAAAAAGCAGAAGATCGGCGCACTTGTCAAAGTCCGGCACCGCGCGCAGGTCGTGCGCGCTCGAAACCGCGATCGCCTTGATGACCTTAAGGCCCGTGCGGGCCTTCACCTGCGCCACGCGGGCGGGCGTTTCGCGGCCGTGGAGCTGGAGGTAGTCGGGGCGCGCGCCCGCGACAACGGCATCAATCGCGTCGTCGTCGGCATCCGCCGTCACGGCGACGGCGGGAAGGCCGGGCGGCAACGCCCGGCGCAGCGTGCCTGCCGCAGCCGGCTCAATGAAGCGCGGGCTCTTTTCAAAGAACACAAAACCGGCGAACGCCGCGCCGCCGGCGATCACGGCGGCCACTGCGCCGGGCGTCTTGAGGCCGCAGATCTTGACGCCCACGCTCATCGCAGCGTCGCTGCAATCTCGCGCGCAGCCTGCGCGGGGTCACCGGCGGCGGTAATCGGGCGCCCGATGACGAGCATATCGGCGCCGCTCGCCAGCGCTTGCGCCGGGGTGGCCATGCGCTTCTGGTCGCCGGCATCGCTCCCTGCCGGGCGGATACCGGGCACGACAATCAGAAAATCCGGCCCGCATGCCGCTCTGACGGCCGCGATTTCGCCCGCCGAGCACACCACGCCGTCGAGCCCGCTCTCGCGCGCGAGGCTGGCGAGGCGAACGACCTGATCTGCCGGGCTCGCCGAAATGCCCATCGCACCGAGGTCGGCGGCATCGAGACTTGTCAGGACCGTCACCGCCAGCACTTTGGGGCGGTGCTCGCCGGCCTCGCGCGCGGCATCGGCGGCGGCACGCATCATCGCCGCGCCCCCGCCCGCATGCACGTTGACGAGCGATACGCCAAGCGGGTTCAGCGCGCGGATCGCGCTCGCGACCGTGTTGGGAATGTCGTGCAGCTTCAGATCGAGAAAAATCGGACGGCCGAGCGCGGCAACCGCCTTCACGCCCTGGGGGCCCGCGCCGCAAAAGAACTCGAGCCCGAGCTTCAGCCCGCCGACCGAGGGTCCGATCCGGCGCGCAAGCTCCAGCGCGCCCGCAACCGTCGGGACGTCGAGGGCGCAATAAATGGGGTTATCCGGCGCTGTCATAGCGCGCTTATAGCAGATCGGTCCGCCGGGCAAAGCGCCGAAAGCGGCCGGTAACGTTGCCTCGGGGCACCGCCGGGTGATGCAGCGGTGCCATACCGCCGCAAGATTGCAACCCTGCGGATGCCATTCATCGTTTTGCGATTGAAGCGCGCGCGAACATTAACTTCAATGTGCGCGGGGAAGGGGGAGCACCCATGAAAAAGCAGCTTGTCGTCCTCTTGTGTGCGGTCATATGTGCAAGTTGCGTGGCGACCACCGGGCGCGAATTCGTGCGCCCCACCCGAGAGGCCGTCGAGCTTGGAAAGTCGACGACTTCTCAGATCCAGGCGATCTACGGCCAGCCCTACGAGCAGAACACGGCCACAATCTCCAAGGGCGAGGTCAGTGGCACCGCTTCGCCGTTCGATCCCGCGCCGATGGAAGGGACGCTGACCGGATATACCTATTACCTGCAGCAAAGCGAGGCACCCATTGATGGCGGAGATTCGTGGGCCAAATGGGTCGACTTCGTGTTCCTGAACGATCGCCTGTACGTCTACAACTACGTGAGCAATTTCAAGACCGGCTCGACGCAGTTCGACGAGTCGCAGCTGTCCAAGCTGAAAAAAGGCACGTCGACGAAGGAAGACGTCGTCGCGCTGTTTGGCGAACCGGGTGGCCGCGCGGTCTATCCCTTCGTCTATCTCCCGGGGACAGAGAAATATCTCTACAAGTCCTTCGAGATCGACAAATCCAGCAACCAGTTCAAGACCAAGGGTCTCGAACTGGTGTTCGATCCGAAAGGGACGCTCCTCGATTTCCGGTTCGGAAGCCAGGCAAAAGCGTTGCCCAAGCCTCCACCTTCGGCGGCGCCGGTTTTCGTTCCGATTACCGTCCCCGCACGCTAGACGCCCGGGGCCTGCCTATGCGTGATTTTCGTCTTCGTCCTCGCCGGGGTCGGCGCCGTCGTTGAGCTTTTCGCGCAGCTCCTTGCCGGTCTTGAAGAACGGCACGAACTTCTCCGCGACTTCGACCGGCTCGCCGGTGCGCGGGTTGCGCCCGGTGCGCGCGGGACGTGATTTGACCGAAAACGCACCAAATCCGCGCAATTCCACGCGGTCGCCGGCGGCAAGCGCCCTGGCGATCTCGTCAAACACGGTCGAGACGATCCGTTCGACGTCGCGCTGATAAAGATGAGGATTGGCCTGGGCGAGGCGTGCGACAAGCTCGGACTTGATCATGGATGGGGGCCGGTGCCTTAAGCGATTGAGTCGCGGTCAGGGGGATGTGTGCACGACACTTACGCACGGTGCACGCTCGACGCGACGCCGCTTCCAGCGCTTCGCTCGTGCCCGCTCACAGGCTAGGGTGCCAAATCGCCACCAGACCGTCAAGGGTAAGTCTTTTTGAATCAAGGGATTTTCCGGTCAAGGCTGTGAACAGCGCCCGACCGATCCGCCCTTCGGTCGGACCCAGATCGCTCAGGCTTCGCACCGGGCGGATCTGACGTTCGGGAAGGTTCTGCGAAACGCCGAACTGCGTCTCCAGCCAGCGTCTCGCGTCCTTTTCGTCCCCCAGCTCGTCGATCAGCTTGTTCTCGACCGCCTGGCGGCCGGAATAGACGCGCCCGTCGCCCAGCTGGCGGGCCTTGTCGGGCGACAGCTTGCGCCGCTCGGCGACCAGCCCGACGAACCAGTCATAGGCGTCGTCGATCATGTCCTGCGTTGCCTTGCGCGCTTCGGGCGTCAGGGGATGATAGGGCGAGGGCTCGGCCTTGAGCGGTGCGCTTTTGATCTCGTTGATCTTCACGCCCACCTTGTCGAGCAGGCCGGACAGGTCCGTCGCCTGCATGATGACGCCGATCGAGCCGGTAATGGTGTTGCGCCGGGCGAATATGTGGTCGGCGCCGAGCGAGACGGCGTAGCCGCCGGATGCGGCGAGCGACCCCATCACCGCCACCACCGGCTTTTGCGCGGCCACCCGGCGCAGCGCGTCGTAGATGGCTTCCGAGCCGGTCACGGTGCCCCCGGGGCTGTCGACCGCGACCAGCAGCGCCTCGGCCGAGCTGTCGTCGGCCACCCGGTCGATGGCCTCGACAAGCCCGCGGTCGTCGAAGATCTCGCCCGCGATTTCAAGGCGCGCCACATGACCGAAGCCGAACCCCGACACGCCGAAGCTGATCAGGCTGGTCACCACCACCGCGCCCAGGGCCAGTACGGCGAGGAACCGCCACAACGCGCGGCTGCGTTTCAGGCGGCGGCGGTCGACGATGGCATCGGCTTCCAGACTCATGGGACCCTCAGGGCTTGGTCGGTTGGTGCGCTGTTTTTGTCCCCAAAAGATTAACCGCTGCCAAAGGGATCGCCTAGCCCCTCCAGGAGCGTTGCCGTTGCAATCGGCCGCGCTTTGGCCAAAGAGACACGGCCGGGTCGGGGCCGGGCGGCGCGCGGGCACTACCGCGCCTCAATCTGGCCTGCGCGTGAGCGGTATGACCTGGCCTGCCACATAAGAAAACGCCCGGATCGTGGGAGATCCGGGCGCCGGTAGTGCTGAATTGAGACTGAGCCGCGGGTAGGGCTAGTTCTTCTTTTCCTGCGCCTTGTTGAGGGCTGCGCCGAGAATGTCGCCGAGCGAGGCGCCGGAGTCCGACGAGCCATACTGGGCCACGGCCTCTTTCTCGTCGGCGATTTCGCGTGCCTTGATCGACAGGGTGACGCGGTGCGCGGCCTTGTCGAACATCGTTACGCGGGCGTCGATCTTGTCACCGACCGCGAAGCGCTCGGGGCGCTGCTCGGAGCGGTCGCGCGACAGCTCGTTGCGCTTGATGAACGCCTTGAGACCGTCGCCGAGGGTCACCTCGATGCCGCCGTCCTGGACCGCCGCAACCGTGACGGTCACGATATCGCCCTTCTTGACGCCGCCGAGGGATTCGATCGGGTCGCCCGAGAGCTGCTTCACGCCGAGCGAGATGCGCTCCTTGGCAATATCGACATCAAGCACCTGGGCGCGCACGTGATCGCCCTTCTTGTAGTCGTTCATGGCTTCCTCGCCCGACTTCTGCCACGACAGGTCGGAGAGGTGGACCATGCCGTCGACATCGTCGTCGAGGCCGATGAACAGACCGAATTCGGTGATGTTCTTGACGTCGCCCTCGATGACCGAGCCGGCTGGGTACTTCTCGGCGAACGCTTCCCACGGGTTCTGGATGCACTGCTTGAGCCCGAGCGAAACGCGGCGCTTCACCGGATCGACTTCGAGCACGACCACTTCGACTTCCTGGCTGGTCGAGACGATCTTGCCGGGGTGGACGTTCTTCTTGGTCCAGCTCATTTCCGAGACGTGGACCAGGCCTTCGACACCCGGCTCCAGTTCGACGAACGCGCCGTAGTCGGTGATGTTGGTGACGCGGCCCGTGTAACGCGCGCCGACCGGATACTTCGCGGCGACGCCATCCCACGGATCGGCGTCGAGCTGCTTCATGCCGAGCGAGATGCGCTGGGTGTCCGGATTGACCTTGATCACCTGCACCTTGACGGTCTGGCCGATCGACAGCACTTCGGTCGGGTGGTTGACGCGGCGCCACGCGATGTCGGTCACATGGAGCAGGCCGTCGACACCGCCAAGATCCACGAACGCGCCGTAGTCCGTGATGTTCTTGACCACGCCGTCGATGACCTGGCCTTCCTTGAGGTTGCCGACGATCTCGGCGCGCTGACCGGCCCGGTCTTCTTCCAGAACCGCGCGGCGCGAGACGACGATATTGCCGCGCCGGCGATCCATCTTGAGGATCTGAAACGGCTGGGACATATGCATAAGTGGGCCGATATCGCGCATCGGGCGCACATCGACCTGGCTGCCCGGGAGAAACGCGACGGCGCCGTCGAGATCGACCGTGAAGCCGCCCTTGACGCGGCCGAAGATGTGGCCCTGAACGCGCTCGTTCTTCTCGAACGCCTTTTCGAGGCGGGTCCAGCCTTCTTCGCGGCGGGCCTTGTCGCGCGACAGTACCGCTTCGCCCAGCGCATTTTCGATGCGCTCAAGGAAAACTTCGACGTCGTCGCCGATGGAAATATTTGCAGGTGCGCCGGGAGAGGCAAATTCTTTGAGGGAAACGCGGCCTTCGGTTTTGAGGCCGACATCGATGATCGCAAAATCGTTTTCGATTCCGACCACCTTTCCGGTGACCACCGCGCCTTCCTGCGCGGAGTGTTCGTTGATGCTTTCATCGAGCATCGCCGCGAAATCTTCGCGGGTCGGGTTCATTTTGGTTGAGGCGGATTGCGTGCTTGCCATTGAGTTCCTAGATCTCTTTCGGTGGCGTCGTTGCGCTCGGGATTGACGGGCCGGCCGGTTGATCCGGCGGACTTTGCGTGCGGTGCGGTCCCGTTTCGCGCTCGGACCGCTTCAGCGTCTTCCAATGTTGTTCGCCCGCCCCAAGGGGCGGGTGGACGGCTCAAGGTTGCGGATATTCTTAATATAGGCAGGAGTGCGGCCTTGTGGAGGCACCCCTATTTCAAGGCCTGATCGATGATCGCGCAGGCCGCCGCAAACGCTGCTTCTATATCCAGTTGGCTCGTATCGAGCAAGTGGGCGCCCGGCGCCTGCTTCAGGGGCGCGGCCGCGCGCTCCATATCCCGCCTGTCGCGCGCTTCGAGATCGGCCCGGATCTGGCCCTCGTCAACTGCCATTCCGCGTGCCTGGAACTCCAGAAACCGGCGGCGGGCTCGGGTTTTGGCGTCCGCCGTCACAAACAGCTTCACGCGTGCGTCCGGGCACACCACGGTGCCGATGTCGCGCCCGTCGAGAACGGCGCCGCGGGCCGGAGGCGGCGGGGCGCCGGCAAAGCGGCGCTGGAAACCGAGCAGCGCCTCGCGGACGGCAGGAATCGCCGCAACCCGGCTCGCGGCCGCACCGACGGTGTCGTTGCGCAAGGCGTCGTCGGGGATGCGGGAAAGATCGAGCGCCCGGGCGGCGGCGAGCGCGTTGCCTTCGCGTCCCGGGTCGGCGTTATCCTTCAGCAGTGTGTAGCCGACTGCCCGGTAAAGGGCGCCGGTATCGAGATACGCAAACCCGTAATGGTCCGCGATGCGGCGGGCGAGCGTGCCCTTGCCCGATGCGGTCGGGCCGTCGATGGCGATGACGGGAAGTGCGCCGGGTGCACTCACGGTGCGCCACCTGCGCCAGCACCCGCGCCAAGCCCTGCGCCAAGCTGCGCCATCAGGGCTTCAAAGCCCGGAAACGACGTCTCGATCATGCGGGTGTCGTCGACGGTCACGGGCGCCTTGGCGGCAAGTCCGAGGATCAGGAACGACATTGCGATGCGATGATCCATGCGCGTCTCGACCGTCCCGGCACCGGGAACCCGCGCGCCTTCGCCGCAACCCTCGACGCTGAGCGTATCGCCCTCGATCGCGCAGGTGATGCCGTTGGCGCCGAGCCCGGCAGCGATCGCGCCCAGCCGGTCGCTCTCCTTGACGCGCAATTCGCCGAGCCCGCGCATCACCGTGCGGCCGCGCGCGCACGCCGCCGCGATGCTCAGGATTGGATATTCGTCGATCATCGAGGGCGCGCGTTCGGGCGGCACGTCGACGCCGGTCAGCGCGGAGGATTTCACCACGAGGTCTGCGACCGGCTCGCCGCCTTCGACACGCCGATTCTCGTAGGCGATATCGGCGCCCATCTCGGCCAGTGTCGTGTAAAGCCCGGTGCGCAGCGGATTGAGACCGACCCCTTCGATGCGGACCACCGAGCCCGGCACGATCAGCGCCGCGACGGCAAGAAACGCCGCCGACGAGGGATCGCCGGGGACTGTAATCGCGGCGCCCTTCAGTTCAGGGCACCCGCGCAGCGTGACCGCCCACACGCCGCTCCCCGCATCCTCGCCGGTCACCTGCGCGCCGAAATGGGTGAGCATGCGCTCGGTGTGGTCGCGCGTGCGCTCGGGTTCAAGAACGGTGGTCGTGCCCTGGGTGCCCAGTCCCGCCAGCAGGATCGCGGACTTGACCTGCGCGGAAGGCACAGGGAGGCGGTATTCGATCGGCACCAGCGTGCCCCCTGTCAGTGCGAGCGGCAAGCGCCCGCCGCTGCGCGACGCTGAGGTCGCGCCCATTTGTGCCAATGGTGCAAGAATACGCCCCATTGGCCGGCGCCGCAGCGAGGCATCGCCGGTGAAGAACGCGGTCATCGGGTGGCACGCGACCGCGCCCATCAGCAGCCGCGCGCCGGTGCCTGAATTGCCGAAATCGAGCACGTCGCCGGGTTCGGCAAGACCGCCCACACCCGCGCCGTACACTCGCCACCGCCCGGCGCCGTCGCGCTGGACCTCGCAGCCAAGTGCGCGCATCGCCCCGGCCGTGCGCAGAACGTCGTCGCCCTCCAGAAGTCCCTCGATGCGTGTCTCGCCCACGCTCAGCCCGCCCAGAATAAGCGCGCGGTGCGACACCGACTTGTCGCCGGGAACGCGAACCCTACCTTTAAGCGCCGCGCGGCGCTGCGCGGTCACGGGAATCCTTGAACCTGTCTCACTGCTCATACGGCGCCTTCTAAACCTCTCGCGCGCTTGCTGCAACGCGTCAGCCGTCACAATCGGGGACTTGCCGGCGCGTCATTGTTGACACGGTTGGCAAGGCGTGGCATTGGGCCGTCTCGATTTTTTCGAACCTCTTCAAAGCAAAGGTTCCTTATTTATGGTGTCTAAGCCGGTTCTGGGCACGAAGCGGATTTGTCCGAGCTGCACCGCCCACTTCTACGATCTGGAAAAGCGGCCGATCGTATGCCCCAAGTGCAAATTTTCCTTTGAGCCCGAAGCGTTGCTCAAACCGCGCCGCACGCGCGCTGAACCGCGCGAGGCCCCGGCGGCGCCGCGCCCCGCCGTGGTGGAGCCCGAGGAGGAGTTGGTCGAGGACGAGGAGGAAGTCGAAGACGACGACCTCCTTGAGGATGACGACGACGCCGACGATGAGGAGCCCGCGGAAGGCGAGGAGGCCCCTCCCAAGACCCACACCCCGCGCCGCAAGAAGAAGCGTCCCGAAGTCGCCGAGGATGATGATGCCCTGATCCCGGACGTCGAAGACCCGGAGATCGCGGATGACGAGGAAGACGACGATGTCCTCGTCGAGGACGACCTTGACGACGACGATGAAGAAATCGACGCCCTCATCGAAAGCGACGACGAGGACGAACAGCCCTAGCTTGCGCGGGCGCGCGGGAGGGGCTAGTGTCCCGCCCCGCTCGCAAGAGCACGCAAATCTGACCCGGAACGCCGGTTCCGGGTTTCCCGTCGATGGGGCCATAGCTCAGCTGGGAGAGCGCCTGCATGGCATGCAGGAGGTCAGCGGTTCGATCCCGCTTGGCTCCACCAACACTTCTCTCTGCACCATATCCGCCGCCGACGCGCGCCCGGCGCGATCCCGCTCGTTTCGATTTGGCAGTTCCCGTTTGCTGGCTTCTACTTGAACGTCGCCGGCCATTTGGGCATGCCGGGCCAAGCGCCGCTGAACGGGATGTTCTGCCCGTTCACGAAGTTGCATTTTCCCGACGCGAGGAAGGCCACCATTTCCGCAAGCTCGGTCTGCTCGCCCAGACGCTGCATCGGCACGTGGGCGTGCAGATAGGCTTTGACCTCGGCGTTGTTTTCGAACAGATCACGCGGATAGTAGATCTCACTGTGAAGGAACTGCGAGAGCACCGCATTGATCTGGACGTTATGCGGGGCGAATTCTCGCGCGAGAGATACCGCAAGGTTCGATGCGCCGGCCCGCGCGCAGCAGTAGACTGAGGACAGCGGATAAGGCGAGAGCGGCGTTGCCGACGAAAACAGAATGATGTTGCCGGTGCGGCGCTTCTTCATGTGCGGGGCGAGTGCTTTGCACATCGCGAACGGCATCACAAGCAGTCCCTCGAGCGTCGCGCGCAGATCGTCGAGCGACGCTTCCTCCACGGGGAGGAATTTTGCCGGGTGGACGTCGTTCGAATACAGCACGTCAACCTGACCGTGCACCTCGATCGCTGCCGCGACGAGCGCCTCGGGAGCCTGCTCGGGACTTGCCAGCAATCCGGACTCGGACGATTCGAACGACTTGCGCGCATCGGCGTCGGTGAAGCGCGCGTCGTGACACACGACGGTCATGCCGTCGCGGTGCAGGGCGCGCGCGCAGGCAACGCCGGCGAGCTCTTGGACATTGGTAACGATCGCTACTCTTTTTGCCATTTTAAGGTCCTCCCTTTTTTGATTTATGGCGTTTCAAATGACGATGTTCGTGATTGGATTGTTGCGGCTAAGGCAGGAGTTTCAGGACCGCTGCCGCGGCCGCTTGCGACGATGCGGGATTTTGTCCCGTCACCAGATGGCCGTCGGTGATCACATACGATCCCCAATCGGCGCCGCTCTTGTAGTTGCCGCCCAGCCGCTTGACTTCGTCCTCGATCAGGAACGGAACGACCTGCGTCAATCCCACCGCTGCTTCCTCGGCGTTCGTGAAACCCGTGACGTTGCGGCCCTTCACCAGCGCCGCGCCGTCGACCTTCGCGTTGAGCAGCGCCGCCGGACCGTGGCAGACCGCCGCGACGATCTTGTTCGCTTTCGACATCTCCTCGATCAGTCCCAGCGAGTGCTTGTCGTGCGCCAGATCCCACAGCGGGCCGTGGCCGCCGGGATAAAAGATCGCGTCGTAGTCCTGCGCGCGCACGCTTGAGAGCGGCGTAGTTTCCGCGAGTGCCTTCTTCGCCGCGGGATCGCTTTCGAAGCGGCGCGTCGCGTCGGTCTGGAAGTCGGGCGCTGAACTCTTGGGATCGAGCGGCGGCTGACCGCCCTTCGGCGAGGCGATCGTCACCGTCGCGCCGCCGTCCGCAAACGCATAATAGGGTGCGGCGAATTCTTCGAGCCAGAAGCCGGTGGGCTGACCCGTGTCGCCCAGTCGATCGTGGGACGTGAGAACCATCAAGATGCGTCTTGCCATTTTCCGGTGTCCTTTTCTTCGAGTTGAAAATCACGCTGTCATAAGGAAATGGAGTATCAATCCAGGATGCGCAGGCTGAGCCGGGCGATATCTTCGAGCGCCGCGCGCCGGGGGTTGAGTTTTGCCAGAACGCTCATGCCGTTGAGGGCATTGGTCAACGCGCGCGCGAGCGAAAGCGCGGGCTCGCTGCGGCTGATCGTCCCTTGCGCCTGACCGCGCTCAACGGCCGCGAGGAGGATCCGCTCGAACGATCCGCGCAGCGCCGCGGTGAGTTTTTGCGCGACGGCATCGTGCGGCGCGACGTCGATCGCGCAGTTGGTCATCAGGCAGCCTTGCTTTGCGAGCGGGCCCGAAAATCGCGCGGCCAGCGTCGCGAAGGATTCCTCGATTTCGGCGCGCCCGGCTTCGGGGCGCGACAGCGGTTCGAGCAACCCGGCCATCCAGGTCTCGCCATAACGGGCAAGCACTTTCTCAAGCAGCGCGCCCTTGCTGGAAAAGGTGTTGTAGAGGCTGCTTTTGGAAATGTTCGTCTGCTCCATCAACTCGTCGAGCGTCGCGCGTTCGAAGCCCTTTTTCCAAAAGAGCTGCATCGCGGCTTCTACAATGTCGTCTTCGTCAAACGCTCTACGACGTCCCATTCGCTCACTCCAAGTCAGCCGCTCGTATTCGGCGCCGGGCACTCCCGGTCCGTTCCTCTTTAGGCGGGGGCAACGCCCTGACTAGGCGACGATCTCGTTGATCTGCAGATGCGGGGTGATGTTGGTGTAGTTGGAAATGTCGCTCACGAACACGTGGCCGACCTCCGCCATTCCCTTGCGAAATCCCGTCGCGTTGTCCATCACGATATGACCGATCGCGACATATGTCGGGGGTGCCTCAGGCAGACTTCCCGCAAGCGCCGCAGCGGCATCGACCTCGGTCACGCCCTTTTCAATCTCGACGCGATGGCATCCGTAGGGCTTCAGGCTCTTCACAACGAGCGGGCAGTGGACGTCCGCGTAGTACGCGTGGTTGAAGGTCGATCCGGGAGAGTTTGGGTAGTAGACGGAAATTTTTATCACGTGTTCCTCCTGCAGCATTCGCTGTGACAGTCTTGTGATCGAATTCAGATTTCGGAGCGGCGAGAGGGAAAAGCGCGCGCGGACTGCCAGGGTTGGCTTGGGGATTATCGCGCGCGGTCACGCCCTCGCTTTATTCTGAACTCGTCAGTCCAATTGAACATCGAAGCGCGCGATGTGTCAACACACGTCGTGAAATCGATGCGATGGAGGAGAAACTGAAGCGTGCGCGCTGCGGTACCGCGCGGGCGCGATCAGGATTTTGGATCGGCCGGTGCCGTGCGCAATCCGTCGAGAACGATGCGCAGGAAGATCGCAGCCAGCTGATCGCTGGTGAGGCTGCCGCCCGGCGAATACCAGCGCGGCAACCAGTTGAGCGCGCCCATCAGGAAGAACTCCGCGATCTTGGGCTCGGTCGCGCGGATGCTGCCGTCGCGCATGCCGTCGGCGATGAATTTCTGCACGATCCGGTCGACCTGACGCGATTTTTCGCGCACCTCGGCTTCGAGCGGCGCCGGGAGCGCAGACATGTCCGCGACGGGCCACGCGGCGCCCTGGCTTCCCGCGAGCGTTTCGAACTGGCGCCGCAGGAACCGCTCGAGCCGCTCGACACCGAGTCCGCCGCCGCGCTCGACGTCCTCGGCGAGCGCACGCGCCTCTTCGAGTACATAGAGCATGCACTCGTAGAGAATTTCGATCTTGCTCTTGTAGTAGTGGTAAAGCGTGCCCTTGGTGAGGCCGAGCGCGGCGGCGATCGTATCCATCGACGTGGCATGGTACCCGTTGCGATTGAACGCGCGGATCGCAGCCTGCAGCATTGCAGCGCGGCGCTGCTCGAACTGCTCGCCGCGATCGAAGGCCGGGTGCAGCGATGCCTTGCGCGCCTTGGTGCGTGGCGCGGCCAGCACGTCGACGCCTCGGGGTGGGCCGGGTGCCTTCTTCATGCGCTCACCGGCTCACGGCTT
>Ga0209643_1000945_pt1 | contig 34064 bp, 30 predicted proteins | sample AutmiccBRH37_all_FD_187383 | JGI IMG/M metagenome (GOLD analysis project Ga0209643, IMG submission 187383) | Deep subsurface microbial communities from Mt. Terri, Switzerland - Autotrophic microbial communities BRH/37_all (SPAdes) (version 2) | ecosystem: Environmental > Aquatic > Deep...
GTCGCCTTCCTGACCAGCAAGGGCGGTGCCTTTCCGCTGGTCGCCGGGGTCGCCGGCGGGGTGACGCGGCAGCTGCCCAATATCCCGCGGCTGGTGGTGCTGAAACTGAACGGCAAGGCGAAATTGCCGCCGCTGCCCGACAAGGGTGAGGTCGTCTGGGATCCGCCGGTACAGACCGGCACACCGGAGCAGATTGCGGCCGGCAAGGGACTGTACGGGCGCAACTGCATCGTCTGTCACGGCGACAGCGCGGTCGGCAACGGCTTCACCCCGGATCTGCGGATCAGCGGCGTCCTCGGCGACAAGGAGGCCTGGGCATCGGTGGTCACCGGCGGCGCGCTGAAACAGCATGGCATGGTCGGCTTTGGCTCGCAGCTGAGCCCGGCCCAGGTGGAAAATATCCGCCATTATGTCGTCAACCGGTCGATCTGGACGAAGAAGAACCTGCCGGAGATGACGGCCCCCGTGGCGCGCTAGCTCCGGCGAAGCCCTCCGGGGATCAGACTGCCCAAATTATGGCAATTATATACTTTACTTAGCAGGAAGTGATTCGTATATGGGGCAGCGACAGGCCGGCGCTTTATCTGACAATCTGATCGACGAAGTGGCAAAAATTCTTGAGCCCTATTTAAGGGCTTGGGGTAATGGGACTGACTCTGGGGATTGTGAGTTTGAAGAGATGGCGGGCTCGGAGGAGGCCTCTATTTATTTAGCTGCAAAAGTCTCAACTGTTATCAAAAGTTGATCGGCCACATCTTTAATTTGTGCAGCAGCGTCAACGAGGTCGTTTTCACTGTAAAATATGTCCCTATGTTTTTCTATCAACCCTCCAAATACAGCATGAGCTTTTTCCATGAAGGCTGTTGATGTGAGGGGATTTCTTTCTTTGAGCCATTTCCCGAATCTTCTGCTCGCCGCTTTCTGGGCAGCCAATTCTTCATAACCCTCTCGCATGTCAATTATCTCAACTTTGTCACCTTTATCCAAGACAGAACCATGGGCCAGGTGGCCTCGAATCCTCTCGAGTCGAATGATTTCTGTTCGGATCTTATCGAAGTCGGAGAGTGTCCTATTGTCCGCCCCTAGTTCAACTAAAAGCTTCCGAATTTTGGTGCATCGTTGTTTGAAGCCATAATCGGGCGTTTGGTGGTAATTATATGGTAGTTTCTGATACCGTAAGAGCTTTCGTTTTTTCATTTCTAAAGTGCCGATTGCACGCCACACAAATTGGTCAAGCGTACCAAATTCCAAGATTACAGAGCCAACAAGATGTGCTAATCTGAGTGCTGCCATGAAAAAAGCCGAACCTATAAATGAAACCTACTCCAAAGCGGAGACAGAAGCACGGCGCGAAGCCACGTTGAAAAAACTGCTTTCGACACCGCCCAAGCCCCGTAAGGCTGGACGGGCCGAAGCCCGCCCAAAAGATGCCCGTTCACGCAAGAATGATAATTAGCCAAACTAGTGCCCAAAGGCATTTTGAAAGGTTCACGCTCACATCTATTGTTACCGTTGCTCGGGTTTTCATTACCGATCCCCCGGGCAGCGACGCGCCGCTAGCCCATTAGGGTTTGCGGAATACGTCCCACGTTACGGATTTACCGCCGTTCGTGAGTCTATCGGCCCCGAAAAGTCATAGCGCTTTGCGACCTTAAGGGCATCAGTTGGTCTCGGCTCCGGCGCTCCGCCAGTTGGCCGTCTGATGATTTCCGGATATCCATCCACTGGGCCTTTACCAAGGGCTGCTTTTGGGCCGGATGCTGATAGTTGATTATGGGGAAGAAAGAGTCGAGTCCTATTTGGCCCACCTCTTTCTTTTCTCGCCAATCTGACGAACCTCAACCGTCCACTTAGGCGGCGAGTTTGTCAGTCCGCCGATAGGTCAGGCGCTTGCCTTCGATGCCCTTAAGAGCAACGGCAGTGCGCTCGCCATCGGTAATATCGCGGTGGTTATAACGGAAATCAAATTCGGCGGTGTAGCGTCCAAGGTGCGCTTCGCTCCAATGGTGATAGGTTCCGATGACACCGCGCTTCATGATGGAAAAGAAATTCTCGACTGTGTTTGAATGAACGACACCATGCTTCACATATTCGCCTAGGGAGTGCTTAACGGCGGCGTGACCGGCATATTCCTTGCCGACCGTAACATAGCCACGGAAATCATCGGTCATCAACCAGCTACGGCGATCAGCGTTCTGGACTAGCACAGAGCGAAGCAGAGGGCCGGTGACGTTTGCAACATGGAAGCTGCGAACATGGCCCTCACGCTCTACAAGGGCGACTACAGACTGTTTGGTGATAGGGCCGGTGCCTTTGCGCGAACGCTTCGACTTGTGGCGATTTTTGTCTTTGCCGCCGATGTAAGTTTCGTCGGCTTCGATTACCTTGCCGGGACCACCAAGAGGCTCAGGATTGATAGGCGTCATTGCTTCGCGGATGCGGTGGCAAAGGAACCAAGAGGTTTTATAGGTCACGCCGATGTTGCGGGCGATCTGGCTGGCTGAAAGGCCTTTCTTGCTGGACGCCAGCAGGTGCATGGCCAGAAGCCATTTATGAAGCGGAACATGGGAGCGTTCCATAACTGTGCCGGTGCGAACCGTGAACTTGTCGCGGCAATCGTTGCAAAGGAACATGCCGCGCTGCGTTTTACCCTTCATGCGGGTGACGTGAGTAGAGCCACAGTGAGGGCAAACGGGTTCGCCATTCCAGCGCGAAACCTCGATGTGCTTTTCAGCGGCTTTTTCGTCATGAAAAATGGGGTCTGTAAGGTTCGTCATTGGCTGGTTTCCTTGTGATACAGCCTTATATCAACTAAGGGTTGCTAAGTAAAGTATATAATTGCCCAAATTATGGTCATTTGCCCGCGCAAATGCCTGTTTTTTGAGCGCCATTGTCAGCCGGTCGAATAGCCATTAGCAATGCAGTCAAGCATTCCGGTGATTCTGTTCGCGAATCGATTCTGGCATGGTAATTGAATGGCATCGGGCAATTGTGCCCGGCTGAGGCGTTTCCGCTCTGCGCAAAAGGAATGGCCGAGGAAGAGGTACACAGGGACGTAATAAAATGAAAAAGATCGAAGCGATAATCAAGCCTTTCAAGCTGGATGAAGTCAAGGAAGCGCTGCACGAAGTCGGCGTGTCCGGGATCACCGTGACCGAGGCGAAGGGCTTTGGCCGGCAGAAGGGGCATACCGAACTGTACCGCGGCGCCGAATATGTCGTCGACTTTCTCCCCAAGGTGAAGCTGGAAGTGGTCGTCGAGGACAGCATGGCCGACCGCACCGTCGAGGCGATCTCCGCTGCCGCCCAGACCGGGCGCATCGGCGACGGCAAGATTTTCGTCATTCCGGTCGAGTCGGCCCTGCGCATCCGCACCGGCGAGCGCGACAACGACGCCATCTGACCTTTTTTTCACAACCAACCCGAAACTAACCAGAACCAAGGACCAACAAATGGGCAATACAGCATCCGATATTATCAAGATGATCAAGGACGAGGAGATCGAGTGGGTCGATGTCCGCTTCACCGATCCGCGCGGCAAATGGCAGCATCTGTCGATGTGCGCCGGGGTCATTGACGAAGATGTGCTGGAAGAGGGATTCATGTTCGACGGCAGCTCGATCGAGGGCTGGAAAGTGATCAACGAATCCGACATGATCCTGCGTCCCGATCTCGACGCGGTCTATATGGACCCGTTCTCGGCGACGCCGATGATGATCCTGGTCTGCAATATCGTCGAGCCGGGTGACGGCTCGCTGTACAGCCGCGACCCACGCTCGACCGCGGTGCGCGCCGAGGCCTATCTGAAGTCGACCGGCATCGGCGACACCATCTTTGTCGGACCGGAACCGGAATTCTTCATGTTCGACGACGTGAAATTCGAAACCGGCTATGACCGTTCGGGCTTCCGCATCGACGATATCGAACTGCCGACCAACACCGGCCGCGACTATGACGTCGGCAACATGGGCCACCGGCCGCGCGCCAAGGGCGGCTATTTCCCGGTCGCTCCGGTCGACAGCTGCATGGACATTCGCGGCGAGATGGTCGCGACCATGCTGGAAATGGGCCTGCCGATGGACAAGCATCATCACGAGGTGGCTGCCGCACAGCACGAGCTGGGCATCACCTTCGGCACGCTGACCCAGACTGCGGACCGGGTGCAGGTCTACAAATATGTCGTGCAGCAGGTCGCCCATGCCTATGGCAAGACCGCGACCTTCATGCCGAAGCCGATCAAGGACGACAATGGCAGCGGCATGCACACGCATATGTCGATCTGGAAGGACGGCAAGCCGCTGTTCGCGGGCAATGAATATGCCGGCCTGTCGGAAATGTGCCTCCATTATATCGGCGGCGTGATCAAGCATGCCAAGGCGATCAATGCCTTTTCCAACCCGACCACCAACAGCTACAAGCGGCTGGTGCCGGGCTTTGAGGCGCCGGTATTGCTCGCTTACTCGAGCCGCAACCGTTCGGCCTCTTGCCGAATTCCGTATGGCGCGGGCGACAAGGCGAAGCGCGTCGAATTCCGCTTCCCCGATCCGCTTGCCAACCCCTATCTGTCATCGGCAGCGCTGCTGATGGCGGGGCTCGACGGCATCGAGAACAAGATCCATCCCGGCGAGGCGATGGACAAGAATCTCTATGACCTGCCGCCGGCGGAGCTGGCTGAAGTGCCGACCGTCTGCGGTTCGCTGCGCGAGGCCCTGGAAGCGCTGGAAGCGGATCACGAGTTCCTGCTCAAGGGCGATGTCTTCTCCAAGGACCAGATCGACGCCTATGCCGATCTGAAATGGGAAGAAGTCAGCCGCTGGGAAACCACACCGAGCCCGGTCGAATATGACATGTATTATTCGAGCTGATCAATGCGGTCAGACTGGTAATGACAAGCCCGGGGCAAGCGACTGCTCCGGGCTTTTTTGTGGTGGTGGCGGCTTCGGGCCAGGTTCGGGACCTAGTTGCCTTCTTCCCCGCCGCCAAGAGCAATGCGGTCCAGCCAGGCCTGCGCCTGCTTCGGTTCGCCGACCGCCTGCGGGCCGACCGGGCCGCGCGCGGCGAGAAATTGCTGATGGAGCTCGAACGGCGGCATGGCGAGCGTTTCCCTCGCCCGGTCGATCGCCTCCCCTGTTTCCTTCAGTTTTTCGATTGTCGGAGCCACGGCTGCGCGGGCCGAGCGATCGCCATTATGATCGAAAAGGCCCCATTTGCCGGAGGCGGTCAGGCGCAAGGCGTCGAGCAAGGCGGACCGATATTCCGTTTCGAGGTCTGAACGAAGCGCGTCCAGGCGGTCAAGTCGATCAGCTTTGGCCATGCCCCGCGTTACACGGCCCTATCCCTGTTGGCAATCGGGACCCTATCCGCGATGTCAGCTATCAGGCCGACCGCAGTATCGCCGAACCATGATATGGACCCCTTGCCGTTCCAGGGTGGAGAGGGCGGCAAGGACCGACCGTCAGCCAAGGATACCTGCGGCCATGGCCGCGCCGATGAGGAGCATCAGCGCGGCCACGCTGTAGCGCACGACGCCGATCGTGACCTTGTCGAGATGATGGGTGGCGACATAGGCGCCGGCGAAAGCCGAGAGCGTGCCGACGAGCACCAGCAGGCCCTCGCGGCCTGCCGGATTGAGGCCGGTAGCCGCGAAGGACGCGGCATAGGTCGTCAGCCGCGACAGGTCGACCAGGATGGCAATCATCACGCCCGTCGCGATGAACCGCTCGGCGGACAGGCCGGACTTCAGCAGGAAGATCGACCGGAACGCCCCCTGCTGCCCGGTGAGGCCGCCGAAGAAGCCGGAGACCAGTCCTCCGACCGGGATCAGTCGCGGCGGAGCCTTCAGTTCGTTAGACCATTTCTGCAGTTCGAGCGTGGCGAAGAGGATCATCAGCAGGCCGATCGTGAGGCCTGCGCCGGTTGGGCCAAAGCTGCGGCCGAGGGCGGTCCACTGGAAAAGGCGCGGCGTGTCGCCCAGCACCGCAAGCAGCCATGCGCCGGCAATCGCCGCCGGAACGGCCGGCAAACCGAATTTGAGGACCGTCGGCCAGTCGGCGCGCTGGCGCAGCAACGTGCCCTTGAAGAGATTGTTGAGAAGGTGGACGACGCCGGTCGCGGCAACCGCCACTGGTACCGGGAAGAAGAGCGCGAAGGCCGGCAGCAGGATCGTCCCGAGGCCGAAGCCGGAATAGAGCGTGAGTGCCGAGGCCAGCGCCGCCACGATGGCGATTGTGACTATGTCCATGGCAAAGCATATGACAGGCTTTTCGTCAGGTCCGCAAGCGGGACGGAAGTCGACCAGCTGCGTTCATTTTCTATCCAATCAATTCGAAAGTCCGACGATGGGTGGCTAGCGGACTGGCGGCTTTTGGAGAGAATGGCAAAAAGCGGCCTTGTTTTCAAACTTTGGCTGCTCAGCATCTACCGTGAAATTTCTGACGTTAGACGGACATAAATTTGGGCTAACGTAATTCCAAATATTTGAAGCAGCGCACAATTAAATTGCGCGCACTAAGGACTCAATCTATTATCTACAGCACAACCAGATACATAATTATCGGTCGGCACTCTCATTTTTTTGAAAGTTCAAGATGACCGAAACGCTGGTTATTTTCATGTTTGTCGGCTTTGCCGCGCAACTGGTAGATGGAGCGCTTGGCATGGCGTTCGGTGTAATATCCACCACCGTTCTGATTAGCCTTGGTGTTCCTCCAGCAGTTGCTTCTGCAAGTGTTCATGCTGGTGAGAGCTTTACAACCGGTGTTTCAGGTATAAGCCATTTTTATCATCGCAATATTGACTGGGCCCTGTTTAAGCGGCTTGCGATTCCGGGCGTCCTTGGAGGCGTTACCGGCGCTTATGTTTTGGTAAATGTTGATGCCAGTGTCGCCAAGCCCTTTGTCCTCGCATATCTTGCAGTCATTGGTTTAATTCTGATTTACCGCGGGTGGCGATGGCCGCCACAAATCAAAGAACCGCGCCTGATTGCACCGCTGGGATTTGCGGGCGGGTTTTTGGATGCTGCGGGTGGCGGCGGATGGGGGCCGGTTGTCACGTCAAATCTTCTCATTCAGGGCGCGTCTCCGCGAAAAACCATAGGTACTGTAAATAGTGCAGAGTTTTTCCTCACTGTTGCAGTTTCAATTACATTCCTGTTTCACATGGGCGCCGAAGCATTCACAGAATCCATGCTCGGTTTATTGATCGGAGGGGTCGCTGCCGCACCATTCGGCGCGATTTTTGCCAAGCGCATCCCTACTAAACCGCTGTTGCTAATGGTCGGCATAATCCTGACCCTCACGAGCGTTTATGGTATTTATACTGCTTCAAATCGCTAATATGAACTGGTTGGCGCCAGTATGAATTTTCCTATTCCAGATCAACATATCAAACCCGAAGGATTGTGATAATTGGACCAGCAGCTAATCATTATCTGTGCGCTCGCGTTTACAATCCATCTCATCGGTGCGCTGTCGTATTCAGCTAGAATTGCAGGCGTCAGGACGGGCCGGATTACCGCCGAGTATTTGATAATGCCGTATCATGAAGAGTTTAGTAGAAAATAATCTAATGCGTGTTGCCATATCGCTACATTATCACGTTTTTATAACGAGGAGTTAGGTCATGGGTTCTTTTTCTGCCGCACACTGGTTGGTCGTAATGGTGGTAGTTTTCGTCCTTTTTGGAAAAAACCGTCTTTCAGAAACAATGGCTGATTTTGGCGAAGGTATCCGTAGTTTCCGCAAAGGCTTGAATGAAGATGTTGCCCAACCGGAGACGAAAGTGATTGAGACATTACCGGCTGATGCGAGATCTAGTGATGAGCAAACTTGATTACGATTGAGCGTTAGAGCCACCTTGCTTCAAGCCTATAATTCTTAAACAGCTTTGAATTTCGAGGCTCCATGGATGGCTTTGTTTAACATTGAACAGCAATATTGGTTTTAAATGAATGACCGCTATTGGGAACCCAAATTGGTTGTTGGTATGACCGATAATGGGGCGGAAGCTGACGGAGAGCTGTTGCATCCGCAATAGTCTCTTTGCGCGCACAGCCGCAATGCCGTCAATAATCCTTGCTGACCCGGACATTGACGCTCTGCCGGCCGAGGGTCGAGATGGTCGAGAGGATCGACAGCCAGCGGGTGATCTGGAATTCCAGCTGGGTCGCGCTATAGCCCTTGCCGTCGGTGATCAGCTCGACATAGATGCGGCGGGTGATATATTTGCCGGCGGCGATCGAGGTGCCGGCACCGGCGTCGAAGTCCGATGGCAGGATGCGCAAGCGGTCGAGCCCGACCGCGCGGCGCAGCTGGTTGATCGGATCGAGCCCGCCACCGCTGTTGAGCGACGCGACCGCGGCGGCCAGCTGCACGGCCTCGGGCGCGGAAAGATTGGCAATCGAGGAGCCGAACAATATCCGCGACAGCAGCTCGTCCTGCGGCAGGGCCGGGATGCTGGAGAAGACGATTTCGGGCCGGTTGCCGGTGCCGGTGACGTTGATCGTGGCGTTGAGACCGCTCAGATTGGCTTCGGCCTCGATATCCAGGATCGGATTGACCGGCCGGTTGCCGACAAAGCGGATCCGGCCGCGCTCGAGCCGGAAGCGCCGCCCGGCGAAGGTATAGTTGCCGCGCAGCAGATTGGCGGTTCCGACCATCGCGAAATCGTCGACCGGCCCGGTAATCTCGAGATTGGCGCGCCATTCGCTGTCCAGCCCCAGGCCTTCCACCTGCAGCCGGTTGGGGGCGTCCGCAGTCAGGGCGAAGCGCCAGGGCCGGTCGCGGATCCGGACCGGTCGTTCATCCGCTCGCCGGTTGATTTCGCGGGTCCTGATATCGGGCAAGTTGGCGGTCTCGCTCGCCCGGCCAAAGCGGAAGAAGCTGCGGTTCAGGGTGACGTCGCCCGAAATCAGGCCGCCTTCCGGCGAGCTGCGGATCTTGATCGGGCCGGTCACGGTGGCAGCGAAATCATCGCGGGCGATCAGCGCGGCCCGCCGGGCATCGATATCCATGATGATGCCGATGCCTTCGCCGGGCGGGACAGCGAAATTGAAGCTGCCGCTGCCGCTTAGCGTTCCGCCGCCGGCGGTGGTGCCGGTCAGGTTCGGCAATATCAGGCGCGAACCGTCAAACTGGCCGACCGTCTTGATATTGGAGACAACGGTGCCGGTCAGGGGACTTTCCAGCCGCGCGTTACTGGTGCGGACCTGTCCCTTGATCCGGGGATCGGCGAGGCTGCCGGTAACATCGGCGCTGGCCGCCACCGGGCCGGTCAGGTCGAAGGTTTCGACGCCGGTGAGACGCCACAGGCTCTCGGCGCCGCCGTTGAAGCGGGCCTGGGCAAACAGCGGCCGGCGCATCAGTTCATCCTGCCAGCGACCGCCGCCAAGGCCGGTAACCCGTCCCTGGAAGCGGCCGATGGTTTTTCCGTCCGGAGACTTGATGATCCCGCGGGCCGCCGCGTTGCGCTGGGAAATGGCAATGTTCAGACCGAGATCGACCGGAGCGGAGGTCAATATCAATCCGGACCGGGTCAGCCCCTTGATCGTCAGGCTGGCATTGCCCACCGGCACCTGCGAACCCGACTGGGTGAGCTTGACGGTGCCGTTTGCGGTGCCGCCGAGCCCGAGATCCGGATAGGCGATATCAAACAGCGACAGCGGCATTTTCGCCATCGCCAGTTCGAGCCGGGAATTGCCGCTTCCCCAGCGGCCGGAGAAGCGGACGCGGCCGCTGCCATAGCTGATCACGGTGGGAGAGGCGGTCCAGCCATCACCGACCCGCCGCAGTTCGAGCGCCCGGGTCAGGCGAAGGTTGCGGCCCTCAAACTGGCCGCTTCCGGTAATCCGGTAAAGGTCGGGCGTAATATCGGCCCTTGCCTGAAATTCGAAGGTGCTGCCCCGGGTTCCGGCCACGGCAAAGGTGGCGGTGCCGGTCCCGTTGGTCAATTTGGCATTGCCGGCCACCCGACCGACCATCAGCTCGCCGCGACTGATCCCCTGCGCCCGCAGGGTCGCATCGATATTGGACTGGCCATCGATCAGGACGATATCGGCGTTCAGTTCGGCGGTGCGGATGAAAATCGGCGGATTGCCGTCAAAGCGGGCGTTTTCTGCCTTGAGATTGGCGCGGATCAGTTGTCGCCCGTTGTCGGGCCGGAACATCACGTCACCATTCACCCCGCCGCCGCTGACGGCGAGCGTCCCGGCGAGGCCGTTGGCGGTGGCCCGGATCGTGCCGGTCGCGAGCGTTTCGGAGACCAGCAGCCGGTCGACGCGGATCGCCGTATCCTGGCCCGGCGCGGTCCGGATCGTGCCGGTACTGCTGAACGGCCCCAGGGTGGAGCCGCCGGATGCGGTATAGTCAAATCCGTTGTTCACCGGATCGAGCTGCAGGCGAACCGCCGACAGGCCGGCGGCGGGTAGCGGGCTGTCGAGCAGCAAGGCTATTCTGGGCTGATTGAGCGGGCCGTCCAGCCTGAGATCGAAGCGGCCATAAGTATCTTGCGTGCCGGAGCCGCGAAACGAGAAGGTCGCCGCGCCGGTCTGACTGCCGGAACCGCGGAAATTGATGTCCGGCGCCCTGACGACGAGGTTTGAAAAGCGCAGGAACCTGTCCGGGCCCAATGACAGACCGGTCTGCAATACCGGCAGGCCGCCTGCCAGTTCACGCAGGAAGCCGATGTCGAAGCGCCGCAATCTTGCCGTGACCTGGCCATCAAGCGCCACACCGCTGGCCCCCGGCGTCAGACCAATATCGGCGATAATATCAGCGGTTCCGACGCCCTCCACGGGAAAGGCCGGTGCGGTGGCCGCGATATCGATGGCATAATCCCCGGTGGACGGACGCAGTTCAAAATCCATTGTCCCGCTTGCCGCGCCGGTCGCGACGCGCGCGCGCTCGGTAAACAGCAGATCATTCTCCAGGCGGAGCAAGGCGGTTGCGGTAAATCCGCTGAGCAGCTGCTTGGCCAGATCACCATTGCCGATCAGCGTGCCAACCGACAGCTCGAGCGGGATATCCCAGCCGCCCGCGTCGCGCTGTCCCTCGCCTTCCCCGCGCACATTGGTCAGCAGGGTCTTGCCAAAGGCCAGTTGCGGCGCGGTCAGCAGATATTGATAGCGCAGTTCCGAAATCTTGCCATTCAGCAAGGCTTTCAGTTCGAAATCCTGCGCCTTCATATTGCTGGCCAGCGCCGATGGATCGATCAGCCTGGTCTCGATCCGCATCGCGTCGAGGCTGGTTCGGCCGAGATCGATCCCGCCCTCGGCGGTCAGTATCAGGGCAGCGGAACGTGCCTGCAGATCCAGCGAGACCAGCCGATTTTCGAGACCGGCGGTGCCATTGATCAGCAGATTGGGCGATGCCAGCCGTTGCCCAAGACCTTCGGGCATGACCGAGCCGGTCAATCTGCCATCATAGGCAAACAGCCCTTCCCTTGCCTCCAGCGCGACCGTGGCCAGGGATTCGCCCTTGCTGCGCGCATTCAGTGTGCCATTCCATTTCTGCCAGCTGCCGTCGCCCTTGAGAGTGACGGCCAGGTCACGCTCGAGCCCCAGCATATCGGCCAGCACACCGCCGGCCGGAGCGATTATTTCGGCATCGATATCGAGCTTTTGGCGCTCCGGTTCCGCGTTCAGGGCAAGAAACAGCTTGTCGCCGCTGCCAGTGGTGGCGGCATCGAGATTGACCATCGCGCGCCCTGCCCTGATGTCAGCCGAACCCGACAGGTCGGCAAATTGTTCGGAGCCGGTGATCGCTTCTCCCAGCGCCAGCTTGTCGGCGCGAAAGGCGCCGATATAAATGTCAAAAGCCGGCAGCAGCGGCTGGTCCTTGCCGGTATCGACCAGCTCGGGCAAGCGGTCGAGCCGGCCGTTTTTGATTACCGCTTCGGAAATATTGAGTTCGTTGAATATCCACGCCAGCGGGTTCCAGTCGACGACCACCGTCTCCGTGCTGAAGAACCTGCCCTTGGGGTCGCTGAGAGTGAGTCCCTTTACCTCGGCCTGGCTGTAGATGGATCCATCGATTTCGGCGACGCGGATGCGCAGGCCGGGGTCCGGTTCCAGCGCCTCGACCTGACCGATGATGAAGCGATGGCCGTCATCGCTGTCCAGCCAGATGGCAGCGCCGGCCAGAGCAACGATGGCCAGCACCGCCAAAGCCAGCAGGCTGCGCAGCGTCCAGCGCCAGGTCCGCGATTTCGAGCGGGATGTTTCGGTGCTCCCTGCCATCTAGAAGGCCTGTCCGAGCGAAACATAGACGGCGATGCGCGAGTCCCCCGGCTGCGGGTTGATCGGCGTGCCGACATCGATCCGGATCGGTCCGAAATCGCTGTAATAGCGGACCCCCAGACCGGCACCGTAGCGCATGCCGGAGAAATCGGGGGTGCTGCTGGTGTAGACATTGCCGGCGTCGACGAACGGCACGATGCCCAGATTGCCGCCGAAGAAGCCTGTCCTGACGCGTGCCTCCAGCGAAAATTCGACCAGCGAGCGACCACCCAGCGGGTCATTATTGGCATCGCGCGGGCCGATGCTCTGATAGCCGTAGCCGCGGACCGAGCCGCCGCCGCCGGAATAGAGGCGGCGTGACGGCGCTATGCGGTTGCTGCCCGCGCCGACAATCGTTCCGAACCGGGCGCGCCCGGCCAGCACGATCTTGTCCGAAACCGGAAAATAGGCGCTACCATCGAGCTGGCTGCGGACATAGAAGAAGCTGCCGTCCTGCAAGGATGCCTCGGGTGCAACGCGGGCGGTGACCCGGAAACCCCGCGTCGGATCGAGCAGGTCATCGCTGGCGTCAAAGGTGACCGATCCGGGCAGGGAACCGATGAAAAAGGTTTCCCGGTCGGTGGTCGCGGCGGGTCCGGTAATGTCTGTTTCGCGCGATGCGAGCAGTTCGATGCCAGCCGACCAGCTCCAGCGCTTCTGGTAGATCAGATTGCTTTGCCGCTCGATATTGGCGGCGACCGAGAAGGTCTGCGCCTTGAACGCCGGACGATCGACCACGCTCAGCGCGGTCCGGCCGTTCAGGACATTGTCGCGCCGCCGGTAATTGTTGCGGCGATAGGCGATGCTGCCCGACTGCTCCTGGGTGGCAAGGACAGCGGTCGCGCGGATCAGTCCTTCCGGCGGGAAGAAATTCCGGTGCTCCCAGCTGGCCGCCGAGCGGAAGCCTTCGCCGGTGCCATAGCCCAGTTCGCCGGCAACGGTGCGCAGCGGTGCCGGTGTCACATTGACCGCAATGTCCACCGCCTCCGGATCTTGCGCCACCACCGGTTCGATGGTCAGGGTCGAGACCAGACCGGTCGCGATCAGGGCGCGGCGCAAATCCTCCACTTCCGAAGCCTGATAAAGATCGCCGGGGGCGAAGCGGGCAATCATCTGGACATGATCGGCATCGAACAGATCGCTCTGCGCCATGACGATCGAACCGAAATTGAAACGGCCGCCGGGGGTGACCGGGACTTCGAGATCACCGAGCCGTTCGGCGTGATCGATTTCCAGCTCCGGTTCGCCGGTCTCGGCAAAAGCATAGCCATTTTCGACCATCGCGACATCAAGCCGGCCGATCGCATCCATGATCCGGTCGCTGTTGACGACCGCGCCGGTCTGCAAGCCGAATGTATCGCGGAATTTCTGCGGATCGGGGGGCAGCGCCTTTTCCAGGCCGGGCAAGGCGATCGCGTCCAGCCTATATTGCGGCCCCGCCTGCACCTCGATGACCACCGCGACGCGCTCCGCACCGTCAGCCTCGAAACGGGTCTGCACGACGGCGTCATAATAGCCCTCGATCCTTAGCAGGCGTTCGACGAGTTCGGCATCGCTTTGCGCACGCCTGCGAATCTGGGCGAAATTGGCATCGTCGCCGCGATATTGCTCCAGCACGGACAATATCTCGAATCGCGTGCCAAAAGCCTCTCCGATCGCGTCGGGCAATCCTTCAAAGCTGATCCGATAGGCGGTTTGCGCCAGCGCGTCGGTGGGTTGAAAGGCGTTGAGCGCGGGGTCCCGAGCAAGAAGCCGTTCTTCGGCCTGGACTTGCTGATCCTGCAGTCCCTCTTCGGAAACCGGGGCGGATGCGGTGTCCATCTCGGCCTCGGTCTCGGCCTCGCTCTCTTCAAACACCGGCTCGGTCGCGTCATCCAGATCGGGCCATTCGACGCCGAAATCCGGAAATTCGGTGAGCGGCTGATCGGGGTCGAGTGGGGCATCGAAGTCCGTTTCATCCGGCGCTGCTGCGGCGGGATATTCCGTCTGGGCACTGGCCTGCGGAATGAGCGAACCCATCAGCAGAATGACCAGCGTGCCGAGGCAGCAACGATATGTGGTTCGACCCATCGCCTCCTCTTTAGCGGTTGATGAATCGTGACGCCAACGAATAAGAAGGCATTTTTCGGCCAGTGCTGTTTTCCGCAGGACATTCAGACCGCTGCCGACCGGACAAGCAATTGCATCATCGATTTTAACCGCAGATTAACCAAGTTCATCCATATTTCCAGGGAAGACGGGCCGGGCGCTTCTGCCCGATCCGATATCGTTCAACAGGATCGCGGGAAATGTCGAATATGCGTATGATTTTGCTCGAAGCCGCCCTGGTGGCCGGGGTCCTGATGACCGGACTATCCGCTTCCCAGATCGCCTATGCAGCTCCGCTGGCGGCGGCTGCAACCGATCCGCAGGCCGATGTGAAAATTGACAGCATGATCAGGGTCGAGCGAACCGCGGAATCGGAAAATGGCGAAACCATTACCGAACTGGTCGATCCGGCGACCGTCAAGGTTGTTCCCGGGGACAGGCTGCTGTTCATCAATCGCTATCACAATATCGGCAACAAGGATGTGACCGGCTTTGTCGTCAACAATCCCGTCCACGACGCTGTCGCCTTTGTCGAGGTGCTGGAAGACTGGGCGCTGCTATCGGTGGATGGTGGCCAGAATTTCGGCAAGTTGCCGGAACTGCGCGTGACGGATGGCGAACAGGCAAGCCGGCCGGCGGTGACATCGGATGTCACCCATATCCGCTGGGTGCTGCCGTCGCCGATCGCACCCGGTGCGTCTGGCGAACTGCGCTTTCGCGGGACCGTGAAGTAGCTCCCGATTCCGGCTTCACGCGCGGCCACATTCCCAAGAGATATCGCTGACCCCGATCAGGCGCGCCATTCGCGCCAGTTCGGCGGCCAGCTTTTCCTGTCGTGCGTCGGGCCAGCGCACCCCTGGTTCCGGCCAGAATTGCTTCACCCGCAAGTGGCCCGCCGAGCGGTCGGCCCTGATCTCGATACGGCCGACAAAGCGGTCGCCTTCCAGGATCGGATAGACATAATAGCCCCATTGGCGCTGCGCTGCCGGCACGAACATCTCGTTGCGATAGGCGAAGCCGAACAGGGCCAGCAGACGGTTGCGGTCGCGCACGGCCGGGTCGAACGGATTGATGATCCGGAGCCGCGAGGTCGGCGGCGCCGCGCCGGCCAGACGCGCCTCGATATCCGGCGGTGCCAGCGCCTCGCGCCAGGTCCGGTCGGACGATTCCAGTTTGACGCGAACCAGATCGCCTGCCCCCTGCGACCAGGATTTGACTTCCTTCGCATCCACCGCGCCCCAGAATCGCTGGATTTCGCCGGACGAGGCAAAGACCAGCCGGTCAAGGGCATTGCGGCAGAGCCAGTCGATCTGCACCCCGTCCTCGTGCGCCGCCTGCCGATGCTGCGCCGGAATCACCCGCTCGGCCAGGTCATAATATTTGGCAAAATTTTCCCGGTGCGAGGTTGCCAGGTCGCCGGCATACCAGAGCTGGTCGAGCACCCGCTTGTGCGGCGGGCGATCCCACATCTGCTTTATGCCCTCGACCCTGGTGTCGAAGGCGTGGGTGGAGAGCGGGCCTTCCCGCGTGATCCGGGCGATGATCTGGTCCCGGCCAATCTCCTTAAGCGCCTTTCGGAACGACGCGTGGCGCGCGACCTTGTCGCCCAGCCGCCGGAACTGGCGCTGCCACATCGGGTAATATTCGATCGGCAGCACCGAGGCGTCGTGGGTGAAATGCTCGAACACCGCCCGGTCGCTGCCGAGCAGCCGGTCGAGCATCGGTTCGCGGTAATTCTGGTTGCGGCTCCACAGGATATGGTGATGGGCGCGGGTGACATTCTGGATCGTGTCGAGCTGGACGAAGCCGAGGCGGCGGATGGTGTCCGGCAGATCGAGCGGCCCGGTCGGGGCTGATGACAGCCCCTGCGCCTCGAGCCAGAGCCAGCGCGCCTGCCGGTTGGGGATGCGCAGCGCCGCTGCCATCAGACGGCGGTGGTTTCGATATGGGCGACCTTGCGCTCCCGCCGCGTCGCCAGATAGCAACCGGCCACGATCAGGACCGTACCCGCCACGGTCGCCAGCGTGATCGGTTCGCGGAAGAACAGCCAGCCAAAAATCGCTGCCCAGATGAAGGCGCTATATTCCAGGTTGATCAGATTTTTCGCCTCCGCCCGCCGGTAGCCCCAGGCGATGAACACCGCCGCGATGATCGACAAAATGGCACCGGCGCCGATCAGCGGCAGGTCGGCCCTATCCGGCAGCACCGCGAAAAACGGCGCGAGCAGCAGAAAGGCCGCGCCGACGATCAGATTTTGCGAAAAGCTGATCTCGATCGGGCCGGCGAGTAGCGCCTGTCGCCGCTGGATCACCAGATTGCCGGCATAGAGTACCGCCGAAAGCAGGATTGCGCCGATGCCCAATAGCGCCGCTTCATCATAGTCCCCCGTCGCCCGTCCCCCGGCAATCACCAGCACCCCGCCGAACCCGAGCATGGAGGCGTAGATGGCGTTGCGGTGGATGGTCTCGCCGAGAAATACGGCTGCCAGATAGAGCGCGATAATCGGCGCGATGAACGACAGGGCAATGGCTTCGGCCAGCGGCACCCGTGCCAGACCCCAGAAGAACAGATAGGACATGAAGACGACGATGATGCCGCGCTGGAGATGCACCTTGCGCGCGGCGGGGCCAGGCATTTTCGGCCGGCGGGCAAAGAAGACCAGCGAGACGAGGACCAGCGAGGCCAGCACCCGCCAGAGGATCGCATTATAGGCGCCCATGCTGATCGCCAGACTTTTCATCACGACATCCATCGAGGCGAAGGCCAGGAGGCCGATCAGCACCGACCCGACCGGCAGCAGCGGCAGGTTTTCGTCTGCATTGACAGAAGCCGGTTCGAGGTCAGGCATATTTCATTCCATCAGCCAGATAATGTCGAAGCAGGATGTCCGTCTGCCGCCCAGCGTGCTTCGACAGGCTCAGCACGAACGGTGTTTCGGACGCCGTGCTTTCCCACCGGGACGGCGAAATGGCAAGCGTGATCAGAGGCCCATTTGCCGGACCGCGAGATCGCGCATGATTTCCTCGGAGCCGCCGCCGATCGCCATCACCTTGACCTCGCGGTAGAAACGCTCGACCGGATTGCCGCGCAGATAGCCGGCGCCGCCGAGAATCTGCATCGCCTCGCTGGCGCAAAATTCCAGATCCCTGGTCGCGCTGAACTTGGCCTTGCAGATCTGCGCGACCGGCATTTCGTCCTGTTCGGCGAGCCAGCAGATCTGGTTGAGCCAGGCGTCGAGCCGGTCGGTGCGGGCCGACATGTCGGCGATCTTGTGGCGGATCACCTGATGCCGGATCAGCGGCTTTCCGAAGGTCTCCCGCTGCTGGGCATAATCAATCGCATATTCGAGCAGCACCCGCATCATGCCGAGGCACTGCGCAACCATGCCGAGCCGTTCGTGGTTGAAATTGTGCATGATCTGGAGGAAGCCGCGGTCCTGCTCGCCGAGCATGTGTTCCGCCGGGACGCGGACATCGTCGAAATAGAGCGAGGCCTGGTCCGAGGCCCACCAGCCCATTTTCTTGTCGAGCGCGGTGCGGGAGAAGCCCTCGGCATCCTTGTCGACCAGAAACAGCGAGATGCCGTGCAGCCCCTCGCCGCCGGTGCGTGCGCCGATGACATAATAGTCCGAGGTCATGCCGCCGGTGATGAAGGTCTTGGCACCATTGATCACCCAGTGGTTGCCGTCCTGGCGGGCGGTGGTCTGCATGTTGGCGACGTCGGAGCCGCCGCCGGGTTCGGTGATACCTAGGCTGGAGCCCTTCCGTCCGGTGACAATATCCTTGAGGATGCGGTCCTTGATCTCCTCGGACGCGAGCTTGTGGATCGGGCCGATCGAGATCGAGCGGCCGCCGAGCGCCGCCAGCGTCCCGCCATTGTGCGCCCGGGCAGCCTCCTCCCCCCAGGCGGCGCGCATGAATATATCGTCCATGCCGAGGCCGCCATATTTCTCGTCGACACCAAAGCCCCAGACACCAAGCGCACCGACTTTCTCGTGCAACGACCAGGGGATTTCCCCGGCCTCGTCCCATTCATTGGCGTGCGGCTGCAATTCGGTTTCGACAAAGCGGCGGCAGGTTTCGCGAAACTGGCGGCGTTCGTCGGTTTCAAAGGGGCGCAGCATGTCTCTCTCCCGTGGTCTTAATCGATTGATTAAACCTTTATCGCTTCCAGCGCCGAGCGCAAGGGGGATGGCAGGGAAACCGGCCGGCGGGTGGCACGGTCGACATAGACATGGGTGAAGCTGCCGGCCGCCGAGGCACGGTCCTCGTCACCGCGGAATAGGCCGACGCCGTAGGTGACGCTGCTGTTGCCAAGCCGGTCGACGCGGATGCGCGCCATCACCTCGTCAGGGAAGGCGATCGGGGAAAAATAGTCGCAGCTGGTGTTGACGACGAGGCCGATGGTGGCGCCGCCGGTGATATCGAGCGCGCCCTGCTCGACCAGATAGCGGTTCACCGCGGTGTCGAACCAGAAATAATAGATGGCGTTGTTGACATGGCCGTAAGGATCATTGTCGTTCCAGCGGGTGGTGATGAGCGAGCCAGCGCGGTAATCGGCGCGGACCGGCGGCGCGGCCCTCTGGCTTTTACCAGGCGGCATCGTAGATCCTCTGTGCGTCGGCCTGGGTCAGTTCTTTGGGATTGTTCGTCAGCAGGCGGGTCTGCAGCATCGCGGCTTCCGCCAGCTCGCTTGTCGCATCCTGCCTGATGCCGATCTCTCTCAGCTTGCGGGGCGCCTTTACCCTGACCGCCAGTCCTTCCAGATGGTCGATCAGTTGCTGGGCGCGCGCCTCGCTGCTGTTTTCGCTGCCGCGCGGGATGTCGAGGGCGTCGGCCAGCTGCGCGTAGAGCGGCGCGGCGGCTTCGAGATTGAACTGCATCACGTAGGGCATGACAAGCGCGTTGGAGAGGCCGTGCGGGACATGATAGATGCCGCCGAGCGGATAGGCGAGCGCGTGGATCGCGCCGACCGGGCTGTTGGCGAAGGCCTGTCCGGCGAGCATCGAGCCGCGCAGCATCGCTTCGCGTGCCGGCATGTTGCGCCCGTCCAGACAGGCGGTTTCGATGTTGGCGGCAAGCAGCTTCAACGCCTCGATCGCCAGCATGTCGGAGACCGGGTTTTTCGCGTGCCGGCCGGTGAACGCCTCGATCGCGTGGACCATCGCGTCGATGCCGGTCGCGGCGGTGACGTCGGCGGGAAGCCCGAGGGTCAATGCCGGATCGAGCAGGGCGACATCGGCGAACAGATAGGGCGAGACAATCCCGGCCTTGGTGGTTTCGCCGGTGGTCAGGATCGAAATGGCGGTCACCTCCGATCCGGTGCCGGAGGTGGTCGGGATCAATATAGTCGGCAGGCCCTTGCGCTGCAGTGCGCCGACTCCGTATATTTCAGACAGCGGCTGTGCGCCGTCGACCGCGAGGGCGGCCACCACCTTGGCGGTGTCGAGCGAACTGCCGCCGCCGAGGCCGATGACGATGTCGACGCTGGCGGAGCGCGCCATCTCGATGGCCTGCAGCACGATGGCTTCCGGCGGATCGGCGACCACGCCATCGAATATGACAGCCTCCAGACCGGCCTCGGACAATGTTGCTTGCACCGGGGCGATCAGACCCGCATCGACAATGCCCCTGTCGGTGACGATCATCGGCCGGGACGCGCGCAATGCAGCGATCCGGGCAGGAAGTTCGGCCAGGCAGCCTTCGCCGAAATGGAGCACGGGGACGGTCTGGAAGAGGAATTTTTTCATGGGCCAGTCTTTTGCACCAATGGCGGTGCCGCGCAATAAAAAGGGGCCGGAAAAACCGGCCCCTGATTGTGCGGTGGCAAGATGCCACCCGATTGTGTGCGATCCTAGAACTTGCCGCGCAGGGTCAGGCCGTAGCTGCGGGGTTCCTGGACGAAGGCCGAACGCGAACCGGAACGCAGCACCGTGTTGAAGGTGACGCCGCGCGTCACTTCGTTGGTCAGGTTGGTCACGAAGGCTTCGATGCCCCAGGTGTCGTCCTGGCTGCCGAGACCGGCGCGCAGGTTGAGCTTGATATTGCCATCCTGCTTGTCGAACGGAACCGGGATCATCGCTGCCAGATTGGCAGGATCGACGGCCTGGGTTGACGTCCGGCGATCACTTTCAAAACGCATTTGCGCGTTGAGAAAATATTTCAGGTTGTTGCCAATGTCATTGGCATAGGTAGCGCCAGCAATACCCACGATATCCGGAGCATTGGTCAGCGAATTGCCGCATAATGCCGTAACGTTCGGATTGGTTTGCGTGCCCGCACAATCTTCCGGATAATTGGCATCGGTGATCGTCAGAGCCGCGTTGACCGTGAAATGGTCGTCCGGACGGATGGTCGTTTCGATTTCCACACCCTGTGTTTCCGCCTTGGGAACGTTGAAGGTCTGGAACTGCGCACCGGTGAATTCAAGAACCTGGAAGTTCGAGAATTCCTCACGGAAGGCAGCCAGGTTCAATGTCACCCGGTTGTCGAGGAATTTGGCTTTGAGACCAATTTCATAGGCATCCACTTCTTCGGAAAGGAAGCGCGGATCCGCGCCGCCGGCAGCGGCCGTGGAGTCGAGGTTGAAGCCACCCGATTTGTAACCATGGGTAAAGCTGGCATAGATGTTGATCGGATCGGCAAAGGCATAAGCCACCTTGCCGGTGTAGATTAGTTCATTGTCGCTAAACTTGCCATTGAACGTCCGGGGTGATGGCAATACCGCTGCAAATGGCGCATCGGCTGGTGCGGTAAAGGCAAAACAGCCCAGACCGAAAAAGGCGTTCTGCAGAGCGCCCGGAAGGCCGCTCAGTCCGCCACCGGGAGAAATCTGGCCGACAATTGCCGGGCAGACCGGATTGTTGTTCGGACCGGCCGCATAGCCGCCGGTCTTGCTTTCATCGGAATAGCGCAGACCAACGGTGAACTCGAGGCCATCGGTAACTTCCAGCGTGTTGTGCGTGAAGACCGACCAGCTCTTGCTGTTCTGCGTATAAAGATTGTTGTTTGTGACGGTTGCCGGATTGAAGCCGGTGATATTCTGCAGCGGCGTCGCGCCAAAGAAAATCGGGCTTGCCGGATTCAGGGTGGCTCCGCCGGTGGCACCGGCCAGGATTGCGCCAACGAGCCGGTCATATTCGGTGCCGAGCGCAAAGGACACGTCCTGCGCAATATCTTCCTTGGAATAATATCCGCCAACGAGCCAGTTCAATGCGCCATCAAACGCGTCACCCTGCACCCGCAGTTCGTGGGTCATGGTTTCGATCGAGGTGCGGTTGCCGGTCACGTTGAAGACATCGAGACCCGAGAAATCGGAGTCATAGGCTTCGCTCGCGTCATATTCGCGGTAGGAACCGATATAGATCAGGTCCGCGCTGTCGCCCAGAGGCACTTCGACTTCGCCGGTGACACCCCATTGGTCAAAGCTCGTCTGCGGAGCGAAATTGGCGGTCGCGATGCGATTGTCGGCTGCGATTTCAGCGGTGGTCGTATCGAACGGGTTCACCGCGGCAACCGGCGCTGCCATGCCGCCACGGACACCCAGTCCGACGGCTGCAAACAGGCCAGAGGTTTCGAGTGGCGATTTGAGAAGTTCGACCGGGGTACAGCAACCGGCGGTGCTCTTGGCATAGTCGCCGATCAGACGGCCACGAATGCCGCTGTCGGTTTCAAAGCCGAGCTGGCCACGCACCAGATACTGGTCGGTGCCGTTCGAATCGCCAATCTTGGCGCCGGTCTTGTCGACGACGGTCACATAACCATCGCGCTGGCGATAGGCACCGGTAACGCGCAGGGCCAGCTGGTCCGCGACGAGCGGAACATTGACCGCACCCTGGATGCCGTAGAGATCGCGATTGCCATAGGTGGCGTTGGCGAAACCGCCGAATTCGTTGAGGTCAGGCCGGACATTGGTGATGTTCAGCGCACCGGCAGAGGTATTGCGACCGAACAGGGTGCCCTGTGGACCGCGCAGCACTTCGACGCGTTCGACATCGACAAATTCGGAAAGCGCGACACCGGGACGGGGCTGACCGCGGTCACGGCGAGCGGAATGGCCTGCACGTCCTGCGCACGGCGGGTCGCGGTCACGATGATGACATTTTCGTCATAGGTATCTGCTTGCTGCGCTTCGTCCTGATCCTGGGCAAAGGCGGGGGCGGTCATGGCGGAGGTGCAAAGGGCAGCCATGAGGAATCGGTTGAAGGTTTTCATTTAATACTCCTGTTGAACTGACCGTCGTTATCGCCGGTTTCCTTGGGGGATGGCTTGTTATTACGACAGCTAGGGCGGCGTCCGTCGTTTAATTGAACCACTAAATCAAGCGAAGAGGGGCAGATACGCGCCGATTGCCCGCCAAATGTTGCAAATATGTAACATTTCTTCCGGGACAAAAGCCCGGTTATCGGGGCACTTGCCCTGGCAGGGATGCAAAAATGACACGCAAATTTCTGGCAGTTGCCGTAACGGCGGCGCGGATCAACGGCTGCTTCGCCATTAACGGGGAAACGGAAAATCCGGACATCGCGCTGGCCACAATGGAAATCGCTCTTGGCGACCCCAAGCATCGCCGCTAGGGAAGAGCAAATGCAAGCATAAGGACAATCAATGCCGCAACTCATCCTTCTTCGCCATGGCCAGTCGCAATGGAATCTCGAAAACCGCTTTACCGGATGGTGGGATGTCGATGTCACCGAACAGGGCATCGAGGAGGCCAGGGCCGCCGGGCAGCTGATGAAAGAACGCGGCATTGACCCGGATGCCTGCTTTACCAGCGTCCAGACACGGGCGATCAAGACGCTCAATCTCGCGCTGGAGGAAATGGGACGGCTTTGGCTGCCGGTGGAAAAAAACTATCGGCTCAACGAGCGCCACTATGGCGGGCTGACCGGTCTCAACAAGCAGGAAACGCGCGAAAAGCATGGTGACGAACAGGTCCATATCTGGCGGCGTAGCTTTGACACGCCGCCGCCGCCAATGGCTTCCGACAGCCCCTACCAGATGTCCAACGACCCGCGCTACAAGGGCATTGAAGTGCCGTCGACGGAAAGCCTGAAGGACACGATCGCGCGGGTACTGCCCTATTGGAAAAGCCGGATTGCACCCGAATTGCAGAATGGCAAACGGATCCTGATCTCGGCGCATGGCAACAGCCTGCGCGCCCTGGTCAAGCATCTGTCCAAGATTCCCGATGACGAGATTACCGGCCTGGAAATCCCGACCGGCCAGCCGATCATCTATGAACTGGATGAGGATCTGAACGAGATCGAACGCTATTATCTGTCAGAACGCTAGTCCGTCGGCGCGATAATCGGCAACCCTATCTGGCCCTGCCCTTCACGCGGTACATCGCCGCGTCGGCGCGGGACATGAGGCCCTCCGTCGTATCCTGCGGCCCGACGAAACAATAGCCGATCGAGGCACCCAGGGATATTTTGCGGCCTTCATGGACCAAATTTCCCGTGCCGAGCTGTTCGGCGAGAAAATCGATTTTTTCCGCCACCTGATCGCCGTTGAGATTGTCCAGCAAAAGCCCGAATTCATCGCCGCCGATCCGCGCCACCAGGTCCGTTGTCCGGGTATTGCCTTTCAATATTTCGGCCAGACGGACAAGCAGGGCATCCCCGGCAGCATGGCCATGCTCGTCATTGACCGCCTTGAGATTGTCGACGTCGAGGAACAGCACCGCACAATTGTCACCATATCGCCGACAGCGTGCCACCCGATTCTCGAGATTTTCAACAAATTGGCGGCGATTTGAAATCCCGGTAAGCACGTCATGATAAGCATGCTGCTTCATTTCAGCCAGTTCCTCTTTCAGGGAAACTATTTCCTGCTTCAATATCAAGCAGTGACCGCAATGTTGAGGATCGTCCGGTTGCATTTTATTTGCGATTCCTAGTCCTGCCAGTGCATATATTTATATCTATTTGAAAACACAACAGGATTATTGAGTGTGCAGACTATAGCGCCTTGAATTAATACCAAAATTCCGAGCCATCTGTGGAGCAGCGCCCTGTCACCAGGAATTTTCCGCCGCTCGACATGTGTCATTGCGTCTGCACCCATTCCCTACTAAACGGCATTGCTTCCGCAGCATTTGTCAGGGGCAGAAATGGTCGAAGCACCTCCTCCGGTTGGAATAATCATGGGCAGCCAGTCCGACTGGGCAACGATGAAGCTCGCCAGCGAGATCCTGGACCAGCTGCAAATCCCGCATGAACAGAAAATCGTGTCGGCGCACCGCACGCCCGGCCGCCTCTATGACTATGCAACATCGGCGGCGGAACGCGGCCTGAAAGTGATCATCGCCGGTGCCGGCGGTGCTGCGCATCTGCCGGGAATGGCAGCCTCGATGACCCGCATCCCGGTTCTCGGCGTGCCGATCCAGTCGAAAGCCCTGAGCGGCATCGACAGCCTGCTCTCGATCGCGCAGATGCCGGCCGGAATCCCGGTCGGGACCCTGGCGATCGGGGAAGCAGGGGCGAAAAATGCCGCCCTGCTGGCCGCGGCGATACTGGCCAATTCCGACCCCGCGCTGGCCGAGCGGCTGGATGCATGGCGTGCGGCGCAGACGGAAGCCGTCGCCGACCAGCCGGAATAGCCCGCCCATATGAAAACCCTTTCTCCCGGATCAACCATTGGCATATTGGGCGGCGGCCAGCTCGGTCGGATGCTCAGCGTGGCAGCCTCGCAACTGGGCTATCGCTGTCATATCTATGCACCCAATGCCAATAGCGTCGCGGCGGAAGTTTCCGCCGAATTCACCTGCGCGCAGGATGACGATATCGCGTCGCTGACCCGCTTTGCGGAAAGCTGCGACGTCATCACCTTTGAATTTGAAAATGTTCCGGTCGATCCGCTGCACCAGATCGAATCGTGCGTGCCGCTGCATCCACCGATCACGGCGCTGGATATTGCCCAGAACCGGGTCGCGGAGAAAAATTTTGCCCGCGATCATGGCGGCACCACCGCGCCCTTTGCCGAGGTCAGCGATCGCCCTTCGCTTGACCGGGCGATTGCGGAAATCGGGGCACCGGCGATCCTGAAGACGATCCGCATGGGCTATGACGGCAAGGGCCAGTCCCGGATCGGTCCCGGCGATGATCTCGACAGCCACTGGCAGGCAGTAGCCGGAATGCCCTGCGTTGCCGAAGGCTTCGTGACGTTCAGCCATGAATTTTCGGTGATCCTGGTACGCGGGCAGGACGGAGAAATCCGGTTCTGGGATACGCCGCACAATGTCCACGAGGACGGCATATTGGCAATCTCGAACGCGCCGGCACCCGCTGCCATATTGGCGCAGCAGGATGATGCCCGGGCGCTGGCCGCGCGGATGGCGGACGCGATGGACTATGTCGGCGTGCTGACCTGCGAATTTTTTGCCACCGAAAACGGCCCGATATTCAACGAGATGGCACCGCGCGTCCACAATAGCGGTCACTGGACCATCGAGGGCGCAGTCACCAGCCAGTTTGAAAATCATGTCCGGGCGATCTGCGGCCTGCCGCTGGGCGACACCGGGCTGGCGGCCAGAAGAGTCGAGATGCACAATCTGATCGGGGCGCAGGCGGACGACTGGCAGGCGCTGCTGGCGGACGGTGCCAATCACCTGCACCTCTATGGCAAGGGCGAGACCCGTCCGGGCCGAAAAATGGGGCATGTCACCAAATTATATTTCTAATTTGCAGTCTGCCCGAACTGCGCTAGGCGTCGCCCATGAACCATCCTGAAATCATCTTCTTTCTCGCCCGCGCCGACAATGGCGTGATCGGTGACGGCGACAGCATACCCTGGCGGCTGCCCGAGGATCAGCGGCGATTCAAGCGCCTGACCATGGGCAAGCCCATGATCATGGGCCGCAAGACGTTCGACAGCCTGCCCGGCCTGCTGCCCGGACGGCGCCATATCGTGCTGACGCGGGACAAGAACTGGGAAGGCGATGGCGCGGATGTCGCGAGCAGCGTCGAGACCGCGCTGAAAATGGCCAATGCACCCCATATCGCGGTGATCGGCGGCGCGGAAATCTACAAGGCGTTTCTCGACAGGGCCGACCGGATCGAGCTGACCGAAGTGCATGACAAGCCGAAAGGGGATGTCAAGATGCCCGCCTTTGACGCAAAAGTCTGGGAAGAAATTGCGCGCGAGGAGCATGAACCGAAAGATGGCAGGCCCGGCTACAGCTTCGTCACCCTGAAACGAAAAGCGCCATGAAGAAAATCGCGCTGGCACTGATCTGTCTCGTCGCGGTTGCTGTCGTCGCCTTCCTGATCTTCGGACCGGCATGGTTCGAGAAGCAGACCAACATGGTCGACGGCAAGCCGCTGCCGGAAGTCAGCGCCGAGGCGCAGAGGCTGCACGACAGTTTGATGATCGTCGATCTGCATGGCGACACGCTGCTGTGGAAGCGCAAGATCACCGACAGCGTCAACTATGGCCATATCGATCTGGGGCGGATGCAGGAAGGCAATGTCGGGCTGCAGGTCTTTTCCAGCGTGACCAAGACGCCGAGGGGCCAGAATTACGACAGCAACAGCGCCGACACCGACAATATCACCTTGCTGGCGATCACGCAGCTGCAGCCGATGCGGACCTGGTTCTCGCTGCCCGAGCGGCAGTTCTATCATGCGCAGAAACTCGATCGGGCGGTGAAGGATTCGGCGGGCAGGCTGGCGATGGTCAGCAATCCGGCCGATGTCGATGGCCTGGTGGAATATCGGGCCCAGAACAGGAGCCCGATCGGCGTCCTGTTCTCGGCGGAAGGCCTGCAGACGCTGGAAGGCAAGCGCGAGAATCTGCAGAAGCTTTATGATTCGGGCATGCGGATGGCGGGGCTGGTACATTTTTTCGACAATGAGCTGGCCGGATCGATGCACGGCGAGAAAAAGGGCGGGCTGACGAAATTCGGCCGGACCATCGTCCGCGACATGGAGCAGAAGGGGATGATCGTCGATATCGCCCATTCGAGCCATGACAGCGTCGCCGACATATTGAAGATGGCGCGGCGTCCGGTGGTCTCCAGCCATGGCGGCGTGCAGGCGGTGTGCGGGGTCAACCGCAACCTGACCGATGCCGAGATCCAAGGCGTGGCCGCGACCGGCGGCGTGATTGGTCTGGGCTATTGGGACGGCGCGATGTGCGACACCGATCCGGCGACCGTGGCCAGGGCGGCGAAACATGTCCGCGACCTGGTCGGCATCGAACATGTCGCGCTGGGCAGTGATTTTGACGGCGCGGTGACCACGCGCTTTGACACCAGCGGCATTGTCCAGATTACCCAGGCGCTGATGGATGCCGGCTTTACCGAGACGGAAATCCGGGCGGTGATGGGGCTGAACGCGCTGCGGGTGATAAGGGCGGGCATCGAGCCCCTGCCGAAAACCGCCGCGCCGCCGCAGGGCAAGGTGACCCCGGCGACGCCGCTGGTAGTCAAGCCCGGTGCCGATGCCCGCGCGCTGGTCACGGAATAAGTGCCGGCCTTTGTCCGGGCATGAACTTGTTGAATGAAATGCAAAAGCCCGCGATAGCGATTCGATGATCAGACTGAACGGAAAAGACCGGATCGAAGGCGACCTGCGCGGGGCGATACTGGCGCTGGGCAATTTTGACGGCTTTCATTTCGGCCACCAGGCGGTAGCCGGCAAGGCGTTGAACTGGGCACGGGACGAGGGCCGTCCGGCGATCATCGCGACCTTTGACCCGCATCCGGTACGCTTTTTCAAGCCCGATGTGCCACCCTTTCGGCTGACCAATCTGGACCAGCGCCAGCGGCTGTTCGGCGATGCCGGGGCCAGCGCGATGCTGGTCTTTCAGTTTGATGCGGCGCTGGCTGGGACGACGGCGGAGGATTTTATCACCAAGTTGCTGGTCGAACGCTTTGGCGCGGCCGGGGTGGTGACCGGCGCGGATTTTACCTTTGGCAAGGGTGCCAAGGGCAATATCGACCTGCTGCACGAAGTCGGCGCGACGCATGGGCTGAACAGCGAGGCGGTCGGCGCGATCAGCGACAGCGACGACGTGATCTCCTCCAGCCGGATTCGCGCGGCGCTGAAGGAGGGGCAGTGCGAGGAAGCGACCCGGCTGCTGACCCGCCCGTTCGCGATCCAGGGCGAAGTGATCCACGGCGACAAGAATGGCCGGCTGCTCGGCTATCCCACCGCCAATATCGACATGGGCCAGTATCTGCGTCCGAAATATGGCATCTACGCGGTCAAGGGCCGCCTGCCCGACGGCCGGCTGCTGAACGGCGCGGCGAGCCTCGGCGTGCGGCCGATGTTCGATCCGCCGAAGGAACTGCTCGAGCCCTATTTCTTTGATTTCAGCGAACATCTCTATGGCCAGACGATCGAGGTCGAACTGCATCATTTTCTGCGCGGGGAGCAGAAGTTCGATGATCTCGAAGCGCTGAAGGTGCAGATGGAGAAGGATTGCGAGCGGGCGACAGCGTTGCTGGCATAGGTAGCCCGTTCGTCATTGCGAGCGCAGCGAAGCAATCCAGCGCGTCGCTTGCCGCTCTGGATTGCCACGGGCTTTCAGACCTCGCAATGACGAGCCGAAGCGAAGGCTCTCGCAGTGCACAAATCCCGCTTGCACCGGCGGCTCGCCTCCCCTAATCCCCGCGATCATGACCGATCCCAAAGCAGATTATAAAGACACGGTTTTCTTGCCGAAAACCGATTTCCCGATGAAGGCCGGCCTGGCGCAGAAGGAGCCGGCGATCCTGGCGCGCTGGCAGAAGATCGGTCTTTACGAAAAGCTGCGCGAAGCGCGCGCCGGGCGCGAGAAGTTCATTCTGCATGACGGCCCGCCTTATGCCAATGGCAATATCCATATCGGCCACAGCCTGAACAAGACGCTCAAGGATCTGGTGGTCCGCTCGCAGTCTTTGCTCGGCAAGGACGCGCCGTTTGTGCCGGGCTGGGACTGCCATGGCCTGCCGATCGAGTGGAAGATCGAAGAAGAATATCGCAAGAAGAAGCGCAACAAGGACGAGGTTCCGGCCAACGAATTCCGCGCCGAATGCCGGACCTATGCCGACCATTGGGTCGACGTCCAGCGCGAGGAGTTCAAGCGGCTGGGCATATTGGCGCAGTGGGACAAGCCCTATCTGACGATGGACTATGACGCCGAGGCAGCGATTGTTGCCGAGCTGCTGAAATTTGCCGAGGCGGGCCAGCTCTATCGCGGCGCCAAGCCGGTGATGTGGTCGCCGGTCGAGAAGACCGCGCTGGCCGAGGCCGAGGTGGAATATGAGGATATCGTCTCGACGCAGATTGATGTGGCGTTCGAGATTGTCGAGGCGCCGAACTGTCCGGTTATACAAGACCGCATCAATGCTGGTGAAAAAGTAAGCGCGGTTATCTGGACGACGACTCCCTGGACGATTCCGGTTAATCAGGCGCTCGCTTATGGGGCTGACATCGAATATGTCATCCTTTCTGTTTCAGACAAAGGACAATCCCATTCTAATGTAGATGATTGCTATGTTGTTGCGAAAGAATTGGTGGAGGAGTTCCTTCAGCGGTTCCCGGCTATCGTAGGCGAAGAAGAAATATTGAACGGATGCTGGAGTTTCAAAGGCTCCCAACTCGCCGGAGCCATCGCCAGGCATCCGATGGCGGATTTGCTGTGCTCCCGCGCAGGCGGGAGCCCATCTCCTGACGGTGCTTCGACGAACGGCTCCGAGATGGATCCCCGCCTTCGCGGGGACACGGCGCTGGAATTCTTCACCAAGCCCCGTCCCTTCCTCGACGGTTCGCATTTTGTCACCACCGATGCGGGGACCGGGCTGGTCCATATGTCGCCCGATCATGGCGAGGATGATTTCGACCTGTGCAAGAAAAACGGCATCAATCCGGTGTTCGCGGTCGAGGCGGATGGCGTCTATCGCGAGGACTGGGAATGGCTGCCGCGCGGCGACGAGCGTTCCGGCGGGGTGATCAACAAGAATTTCAACGGCCCGGACGGTCCGATCTGTTCGGACCTGCGGGAGGCGGGCGCGCTGCTCTCGGCCAGCGCCGATTTTACCCATAGCTATCCCCACAGCTGGCGGTCGAAGGCGAAGATCATCTATCGCTGCACGCCGCAATGGTTTGTGCCGATGGACAGCCCCTTGGTGCATCTGCCGGCCAAGACGCCGCAGGAAAAAAGCTGGGAAAGCGAAGGCGGCGCCATGGACCCGTCGGACGAGGCGTTTTGCGCATCGCCCAGCCTGCGCGAAATCGCGCTCGATGAAATCCGCAATGAAGTCCGCTTTGTCCCCGAACGCGGCCGTCGTCGTCTCGAATCCATGGTCGAGGGAAGGCCCGACTGGGTATTGTCGCGCCAGCGGGCCTGGGGCGTGCCGATTGCGCTCTATGTCGATCGCAAGAGCGGCGAATATCTCAATGATCCGGCGGTCAATGCGCGGATCATCGCAGCGTTCAGGACCGGCGGCGCGGATGCCTGGTTCAATGCCGATCATCAGGAATTTCTCGGCAACGACCATGCGCTCGACGATTATGAAGTGATCACCGATATTCTCGACGTCTGGTTCGACAGCGGCTGCACCCATGCGTTCGTGCTGGAAAGCGGCAAATGGCCGGAGCAGCAGTCACCGGCCGACCTCTATCTGGAAGGCAGCGACCAGCATCGCGGCTGGTTCCAGTCGAGCCTGCTCGAGTCCTGCGGCACCCGGGGCCGGGCGCCCTACAAGGCGGTGCTCACCCACGGCATGACGCTCGACAAGACCGGCAAGAAAATGTCCAAGTCGCTCGGGAACACGCTTGATCCGAAGAAGATCATCGATGTCCAGGGCGCGGACATATTGCGGCTGTGGGCGGCGAGCGTCGATTTTACCGAGGATCACCGGATCGGCGACGAGATCCTGAAAGGGGTTTCGGACAGCTACCGCAAATTGCGCAACACGTTCCGCTACATGCTCGGCGGGCTTGGTGATTTCACGGAGGCCGAGCGGGTGGCGGTGGCCGATATGCCGGAGCTGGAACGCTATATCCTGCACCGGCTGGCGGAAGTCGACGCCGAGCTGAAGCGGCATGTGAATGACTTCGCCTTCGGTCCCTATATGCGGGTGCTCAATGCCTTTGCGCAGGAGGACCTGAGCGCCTTCTTCTTCGATATCCGCAAGGACTGCCTCTATTGCGATGCGCCGGATGATCCGAAGCGCATGGCCTATCGAACGGTGATGGACATATTGTTCCACGCCCTCGCCCGCTATATCGCGCCGGTGCTGGTGTTTACCGCGGAAGAGATCTGGCAGAGCCGGTTTCCGGATGAAGATGACAGCATTCACTTGAAGGAGTGGCCGGAGGTTGATGCGGGTTGGTCCGACGCTGGGCTCGCGGACAAATGGCAGAAAATTCGCGATGCCCGCGAGAAGGTCACCGAGGCGATTGAACCACTCCGCCGGGAGAAGACCATCCGCTCCAGCCTAGAAGCAGAAGTCATATTTGTCGCCGACTATGAAGAAGTGTTGATACTCAAATCGGTCGATTTTTCTGAAATATGTATTTGTGCGAGCATAGAACTGTTCGATGGCAATCAGGTTGAGCAAGTGCCGGAAAGCACACAACTCAATAGAGTTGAAGGTACAGGCGAATATCTGGCTGTCACCAAGACCGACAATCATAAGTGCGGCCGCTGCTGGCGCTTGCTGCCCGAGGTGGAAGAGGATGGGGCGCTGTGCGGGCGTTGTGCGGAGGTCCTGGCGTGAGCGCTTCTCCGTTCGTCCCGAGCGAAGTCGAGAGACGCCTTGCATCAAGGCCGTCATTGCGATCGCAGCGAAGCAATCCAGGGCGGCACGCAGCGACGACGGTGGATAGACGCTCTGGATTGCCGCGTCGCCTTCGGCTCCTCGCAATGACGATGGTCGCCCTGCCCCTGTGTCTCGACTACGCTCGACGCGAACGGAAACTGAAATGACCGAAACCGACCCAATCACCAAATACCGCCGCATCGGCATGGTCATCGCCCTGCTGATCTTCATCCTCGACCAGGCGAGCAAATATATCGTGATGCAGCTGCTGCAGCTGCCGGCCCGGGGGCAGATCGAGCTGATACCCTTTTTCAACCTGACCTGGGCGGAAAATTACGGGGTTTCCATGGGCTTCCTGACCGCCTCGACCGATTTCCAGCGCTGGGCGCTGGTGGCGCTGACCGGGCTGATCGGGATCGCGGTGTTCGTCTGGATGAACAGGGAAAAGGCCAAGTGGGACATTATCGCGCTCGGCATGATCCTGGGCGGGGCGATGGGCAATATCGTCGACCGGGCGCGGCTCGGCTATGTTGCGGATTTTGCCGACCTGCATGTCGGCGATTTCCGGCCGTTCCTGATTTTCAACCTGGCCGATGCCTGCATCAGCATCGGCGTGGTAATCCTGCTTGCGCGGGCGCTGCTAATCCGCGAAAAGAAGGACGAGACAAAAGACGATGTTCAGCTTGACGAAAGTTGACCTGTGTCAGGAGCCCGCTATCAGGCTCTGCAAGAGATTTTTGAGGGACAATATCATGCGTAAATCCACCGTCGCCATCAGCCTTGTGTCGCTGGCCAGCCTGACCGCCTGTGGTTCCACCGGCCTGTTCGACCGCGACCGGCCCGATGAGTTCGCCGTATCCCGCCAGCCACCGCTGGTAATCCCGCCCGATTTCACGCTGGTGCCGCCGCAGCCCGGCCAGGCGCGTCCGCAGACCGGCGGATTGCAGCAGCAGACGCTGGAAGCCCTGTTCGGCGGCCCTCAGGAACGCAGCGTCACCGAATCGGCGATTGTCGACCAGGCCGGTGCGGCCGACGGCGGCATTCGTTCCTCGGTCGGTGATCCGCAAACCGACACGGTCGACAAGGGCAGCGTGACCCGCGACATCATCGCCGCGCCGGAAGGCGACGGCCAGAACGCCCAGGCGGCGGTACCGGAGTGATATTGGTGCTCCGCACTTGATGCGGAGCGCTGCTATGAAAAACGTGCTATGACTCCGGAGCTCCGCATCAAGTGCGGAGCACAGTGGGTGGAGGCTCTTTGCGCCCGAAATGGAGCAGTGCCCCTGCGCAGGCAGGGGGCCATCTCCTGAATTATAGTCTGTGCCTCTGCGTTATTGCATAGCGCGCTGCCGGATCCAGCGCCTGAACATTTCAACCATATCGCATGAACTTGATTGCAGGAGATGGGCCCCTGCCTGCGCAGGGGCACTACTCTCAATCTGGTATGGCAATTATCTTGGTTCGCGCATTGCCGCCGCGGACAATGGCCAGCGATGTTTTGGGCAGCCCTAGCGCCTTGGCGAGCAGCTTCAAAACCGCCGCATTGGCTTTTCCATTCTCCAGCGTGGCGGTGACGCGGACCAGCAATATGCCGGCAGGTCCGCCCTCGTCCGGCATGCCGATGCTGTTTTCTCCCGCGTTGGGGGTGACTTTGACGGTCAGCGACCCGTCGTTGGCGAGTGCCAGTATTTCTTCGCGAAGGGGGAACTGGTTTTTCCTGGCCATTGTCCTGTCTGACTGATGTGCGCCCTTCTCCCGTGAGGGAGAAGGATACGGAGGCTTATCGCTTTAGCGATTAGCCGGAGTTGGATGAGGGCGTTCGTTGATCGGAAGCGCAGTGCACCCTCATCCAACTGCGCCTAATTCGCTCTGCTCATAAGGCTTCGTACCCTTCTCCCTAAAGGGAGAAGGGAAATGTATCTAATGCCGGAAATGGCGCATGCCGGTGAACAGCA
>Ga0209643_1000949_pt1 | contig 33982 bp, 31 predicted proteins | sample AutmiccBRH37_all_FD_187383 | JGI IMG/M metagenome (GOLD analysis project Ga0209643, IMG submission 187383) | Deep subsurface microbial communities from Mt. Terri, Switzerland - Autotrophic microbial communities BRH/37_all (SPAdes) (version 2) | ecosystem: Environmental > Aquatic > Deep...
ATGCACTATGACCTCGGATACATTGACCTCGAGCAGAGGACCCTGCAAACAATCGACAACCCGTTCGGAGCAAAAGTGTAACCCATCTCTCCGGTACAAAGTGGTACCTATGTCTCCGGGTCGGACACGGGGTAAAATGGTCGGAGCGATAGGATTCGAACCTACGACCCCTCGCCCCCCAGGCGAGTGCGCTACCATACTGCGCCACGCTCCGACACTGGCGGCTTTTAGCCAAGCCGCCCCGGTTCCGCAATTGATTATGTGGGTTCAGGCTGCGCGGCGGCCCCGGACAGCATCGATGCGGGATTTGATATCCGTCAACTCGCTCAGGGCACCTTCGAGACGTGCGCGGCGCGCGTCGGTGAGGGCATCTTCTGTTTCAGCGGTGAAAGCCTTCGCGACAGTCTCCTGAAGCGACCGGGCCGGGCTGGTGCCCGCTGGTGCGCCTGCGCCCAGCGTCGCTTCGCCGGAAAGGACTGCCGCCATGCCCTGCTCACCGATCAGCGCCTTGGCGCCTTTCAACGTCAGGCCGCGCTCATGCACGAGGATCTGGATCGCACGCAGGGCATCGACGTCCTGCGGACGGAACAGGCGGCGGCCATCGGCACGTTTCACCGGGCGGACTTCGCGCGGAAACTTGCTTTCCCAGTAGCGGATGACATGGGTTTCGACCCCCAGCTCCGAAGCGGCTTCCCCGATAGACCGGAAAGCGGTCGCGGATTTCTCGATTCGGGCCCGGTTCGCACTCATGTCATTTCCTTCCTGGAATTATTCTGCCTCGTCGACGCGTGTCTTAAGCATCGGCGACGGACGGAAGGTGACAACGCGCCGTGCAGCAATCGTGGCCTCCTCCCCGGTTTTGGGGTTCCGGCCCTCGCGCGCAGCCTTGGACCGCACGACGAAATTGCCGAACCGGGAAAGCTTCACCTCGTCTTCGCGCTCCAGCGCGGCGCCGATCATGTCCAGGGTCCGGTCGAGCAGATCCGACGATTCCTGACGCGTCAGGCCAACTTCGCGCACGATGGCGTCAGTGACTTCTGCGCGGGTAACAGTCTGGTTGGACATGGGATTCTCCCGATCTGGTTAAGATGTAGCCAAGGATTGTTAACGGATTACTAGCGCATCCGTCAGCTAAATTCGTTGAAATTCTGGCGCTTGTCGCCTGAAATCAAAGGCGGAACAGGCTGGCGCCCCAGGAAAAGCCGCCCCCCATGGCCTCTGACAGGATCAGATCGCCCTTTTTGGCCCGTCCGGAACGCACCGCATGGTTCAGCGCTAGCGGGATAGACGCGGCCGACGTGTTGGCGTGCTCATCGACGGTGATGATCACCTTCTCCTCGGCGATGTTCATCTTCTTCGCCACCCCGTCCAGGATGCGCTTGTTGGCCTGATGCGGCACGAACCAGTCGATGTCGTCTCCGGTCAGCCCGGTTTCGTCATAGATCGACTGAATGGCCGAGGAGATGTTGGTCACCGCATGCCGGAACACGCGATTTCCTTCCATGCGGACATGCCCGATCGTGCCGGTAGAACTGACGCCTCCATCGACATAGAGCAGGTCAGACTTGGTGCCGTCGGTACGGATGTGATGCGTGATGATTCCGGCCAGGTTATCTCCGGTCCACTCTTCGGCCTGCAGCACGACCGCGCCGCCACCATCGCCGAACAGGACGCACGTGCCCCGGTCGGACCAGTCGAGAATACGGGTGAAAGTCTCAGCTCCGATCACAAGGGCCGTGTTGAACAGGCCCTGCTTCAGCATCGAGTCCGCCGTTGCCAGCGCAAACAGGAAGCCGGAACAGACGGCCTGTACGTCAAATGCGGCTCCCCACGTCATGCCGAGCTTTGCCTGCACAGCCGTGGCCGTAGCCGGGAAAGTCTGATCCGGCGTCGTGGTTGCCAGAACGATCAGGTCTACATCGGATACGGGGATGCCCGCAGCTTCGAGCGCGGCGCGGGCAGCGGCTGTCGCAATGTCGGAGGTCAGCTCACCTTCGGCCGCGATGTGCCGGCGTTTGATGCCCGTCCGCTCACGAATCCACTCATCCGAGGTGTCGACCATTTTCGACAACTCTTCATTGGTCAGGACTCTCTCGGGGAGGTAACCCCCGGTTCCACGAATGAAACTACGCCGTGCCATATTGTGTCCTCTGTGGGGCTGGCGGCCTAGTCGGCCGCGACCCCTTTCTGTTGGATACGTGCGAGGTTTGCGACAACCTCTTCGGGATAGTGACTGGTCGCGAGGTCTGCAGCAAGGCGGCAGGCCGTGGCAAAGCCGCGAGCGTCCGTGCCGCCATGGCTCTTGACGGACACACCGCCGAGACCAAGCAGCACGCCGCCATTGGCATTGCTGGGGTTCATCTGCTCACGGAGCTGAGTCAGTCCGGACGCGGCCAGGACAGCCCCTGCTTTCGTGACCAGGTTCTTCGTCAGCGCTTCGCGAACGCGCGTGCCAAGCATACGGGCAACGCCTTCCGCCGTCTTCAGGGCGATATTGCCGGTAAAGCCATCCGTCACCACGACATCGACCGTGCCGAGGGAAATATCATCGCCTTCGACAAAGCCGCGATAGTCGAGATCCAGATTCGAGTTGCGGAGCATTTCATGTGCTTCGCGCACCTCGTCGTGGCCCTTCATTTCTTCCGAGCCGATATTCAACAGGCCAATCGTCGGGCGCGCTTTTCCGAGGGCGGCGCGGGCATAGGCCTCTCCCATGATCGCAAAGGAGACCAGCTGGGCAGCATCCGCTTCGATATTCGCGCCAACGTCCAGAACGACCGTCCGCCCGGCCAGCGTCGGCCAGATTGCCGTCATGGCGGGCCGGTGCACACCGTCCATCTTGCGCAGAACCAGCATGGAAATCGCCATCAGGGCGCCGGTATTGCCAGCCGACACCGCAGCGTTCGCCCGGCCGTCCTTGACCGCCTCAAGCGCCTTCCACATCGACGAGCCCTTGCCACGGCGCAGAGCCTGGCTGGGCTTCATGTCGCTGGTGATCTTGTCGTCGCAATGGATGATCTCGCACTGCTGCGCGAGGCCGGGATGCGCAGCCACGAGCGGCAGAAGGGCCGGTTCATCGCCAAACAGAAGGATTTTCGTCTCCGGACGTTCCTTCACGAACACAGCAATGCCGTCGACGATCACGCCAGGCGCATGATCCCCACCCATTGCATCAACTGACAGGATTGTGCCGCGAGTCATTACGCCTTCCGGATTCGGCCCCTGCTGAGAGGCGTTCGCGCTGTTTAAGGTGCGGCTGAACCCTTGGCAACGCTGCGCCTGCTTGTCGCAGGGAAGGTCGGCCATGCCGCCGCACCCGCCAGAAATACTTCTGAAGGGACCTCTTCGAGCGCCTCGGCCAACGCAGCCAAATGGTGCGCCAACTCACCCTCGCGCCCCGAATTGGTGACGCCATTGCGTTTCAACAGATCACTCAGAGCGGTTACGAGATTGTCGCCCGGCCCGGACAAGACCTCCACCAGCGCCTTGCCGAGCCCGTAATGATGCTCCCCCAGCTTGCGAACCTTGCGGGCGATCGACGCGTCGCCCACCCCGGTTTCCCGCAATGAGGCGTCGAACCCGTCAAAAACGCGTGCATGAATGAGCTGCGGAAGACGCTGAAGATTCTCCTCGGGGCGCAAAGCCAGTTGCCAGGTCAACAGACCCGCATGCAGGCTCACCATCTGGACCCGGTGGTCCATATCATCACGCACCACACCGGCAGCATAGGCCTCGGGCGCCAAGGCTGCCGCCATCAGTCCACGATACAGCGCAAGCGCCCGCTGTTTCTGTGCCTTACCGGCGCCAAATGGGTTCCAGATGCCAACCAATCCTGTCCTCCTGCACTCGCGTGCTTGCCAAAGCTATCCCGCAGCCGCTAGGTCTGTGGCGGACCACTATCAGGAGTTTTCCGATGGCGCGACGCGCAATTCTGGCCGCCGTCCTACTGGCCTTTCCGTTGACGGCTTGCCTGACGCCCAGCCGCGACTATCACGGCTATGTGGCAGATGATGCTCAGCCAGAAGACATCAAGCCGGGCGAAGATACGCGCTCGACTGTTCTGGCACAGCTCGGAACGCCCTCAACGAAAAGCCTGTTCGACGATAATACCTGGATATACATGTCCGAACTCCAGGAGCGGATTGCCTTCTATCACCCCAAGGTGAAGACGCGGAAAATCACGGCCATCAGCTTCGGTACCGATGACAAGGTCGAGGAAGTGCTGGAATACAGCGCCGCAGATGGCCAGGTGATCAACTACGCCGCCCGCGAAACGCCAACCCGTGGCCGCGAACTCGGTCTCTGGGAGCAGATTTTTGGCACGGTCGGCAATGTGCGTCTGCCAAATTCCGATGAGGCAACTCCTGACAATCCCACGGGCCGGCGCCAATAAGCGCGATTTGTGCGGCGCGACATTCCACCCAAAATTCGCTCATCCGGCGATTCTGAGCAAAAAATAATTCGTCAATTACCCCTTTCCGGGATAGAGTTTCGTTGTCAGCTCGAAACGAGCTACTGGGCGGCGCGACAGCCCCGGGCATTCCCGAGACAGCGGCCCGCTCGACCCACAAGGCACCCGATTCGGTGCGTTCTGTGGGGCTCTGCAAGGAGATTGGGTCATGGCTATCAGGTTCTCCCTCTTCGGTCGGCGCACCAGCGCCCCGAGTTCGCGGCAAGAACGGGCATATGCATCGCTGAGAGATGCGAGTGGCCTTTTGCCGCCACAGGATGCGATCCACAAACATATTCAGGACCGTGCGCGCGAGCGATTGGCCCGCGCCGATCAGGCGTTTGAACAGTTGAAAGAGCGGCAAGAAAGCGCCGGCTGAAAGCCGTCAGGCTGCGCTGAACAGGCCCTTGGCGAGTGACTCGATGTCATTGATGAGGTCGATGTGGCCATCGACCGTACGGCTGTCATCGCGCGATGAACCGCCAATCTGGCCAATATCGGCCCGCTTCATCCTAAATACGACCGCTTCGCGGGCCCGGCTCACCCGGCTTTTGACGGTGCCTGGCGAGCAATTGCAAATCTCGCCGGCTTCCTCATAGGTGTAGCCAGCGGCGACGACGAGAATCAGCGCTTCGCGCTGAACATCCGGCAGGGAAGACATTGCCGCCTGGAGAATGCGGAAATCGATCTTCGCATCCATATCCGCAGGCGCAACCAACGTATTCTCGGCGACGTCCTGGTCCAGTGGCGTCGAGCGCCACGACCGGCGCGAATACTGGTAGAATTCATTGCGGAGGATGCGGAACAGCCAGGGCCGCATGGGGGCGCCAGCGTCAAATGAGTCGACCGCCTGCCAGGCCTTGAGGCAGGTGTCCTGCACGAGATCATCGGCAAGTTCAGGCTGGCGGCAGAGGCCGCGAGCAAAAGCGCGCAATTCCGGAATCAGTCGCTCGAGCTCGTCGACAAACGACCATTTTGTTCCAGATTCCGGCAGTTCATCCTGACAAACCGGGTGCTTTTGGGTCACTACTTTCAACCTCTTTGTCGTTGTTCCTCGGTACGCAATTTTTCGATCAAATCTTTCAGGCGGTCCGGGATCGGTTCATTCAACACCGGACCGTAGCTCGCCCGCAAAGCCTCCCCAACTGCACCTTCCAGAACTCCACGAGATGTCTTTTCCGCGACAGGCGCCGCGAATCCAACTGTCGCCACCCGCGACTTCGCCAGTTTCCCCACAGTGATCGTCCCCAAAAAAATCCAAATTCCGTAACATGAGCGCACCCTACGCCCAGTTATTGTATACTGACCAAGAGAGTGTCTACTCGAGGTTAAGAACACGTTCCCTTTATGAGTATTTTCTCAGAAAGCGTGAAACTTTTTACTTCATTTCCCGTTTTGTTATCTTGCAGAATCTACAAATTATCATTGCTATCAAAAAAAGGGTGCTAGCTTTTGCTATATGAATTGATCACCCAAGAACTGCCCTATCTGCGCCGATATGCACGCGCCATGACAGGGGACCAGGAAGCAGGTGACCTGTATGTCGAGGCGATGCTCCAGGAGCATATTCTGAAGCCCCAACCAGCAGAAGCTCCGCTTCCAACAGATAGGGTTGCACTTTTCACCCTACTCGATTCGATGATCTCGGAACCAGGAAAGCTGCCGTGCACAGAGACGCAATTAGCCGCGCTTAAGAACATGTCATCGATATCACGAAGAGCCATGTTCCTGACAGCAGTCGAGCAATTCGATGCCAAATCCGCAGGACGAATCCTGGGCATAAGCCCCCGCATGCTGGAAGACGTTTTGGCAGAAGCGGAAAACGGACTTATGGCCGCCCTGGCCACAAATGTCCTGATCATAGAAGACGAACCGATGATTGCCTTCCAGCTGAAGGAGATCATCGAAAGTCTCGGTCACAATATGGCCGCTCGCGCCCCTACGCGGGACGCTGCGATTGAGAAGGCCCGGGACCACAAGCCAGGTCTCATTCTTGTTGATATCCAGCTTGCGGACGGCTCATCCGGGCTCGATGCAATGGATGTGATATCCGAATTCCACCAAGCACCGTGCATTGTGATTACGGCTTACCCGGAAAGACTTCTGGCAGGCCGCGCCAATGAGCCCGCATTCCTGATCTCGAAACCGTTCCGTGCCGAACACGTCAAGACGGTTATCAGCCAGGCACTGCTCGCCGCCAAAAGCATCTGACACCCGTGTCGGGGACATTTCAGGATACGTCCGGCTCGCCATCCACAGTCAGATCAATCGGCACGATATATTCAATTCGCAGACCCGTTTCACGATAGTCCCGTTTGACTCGCGCGTTCGGCAGCATCGTAATCAGCTTGGTTCCAAATCCTTCCTTGTCTGGAGGTCTGATTCCGGCCACCCCCGATTCGACCCACAGGATTCTGAGACACCCATCCTCGAAGGACCACTCCACGTCCAATCGCCCACCAGCCTGCGAAAAGCAGCCATACTTTAACGCATTCGATGCCATCTCGTGGATGACCATGCCGCCGTCCTTTGTCGCAGACACTGTCAGGAGAATATCCTCCCCCTTCAGACTGTATTCGATGGCACGCCCCCCAGCCACTTGGACGAGTTCGTCTTCAAACAGACTTTTTAGGCTAAGTCCGGCCCAACCCGCATCCGACATTCGGTTGTAAATGCGAGCAACCGATTCAAGGCGGGCGCAGAACTCCTCTGTATACTGCTCGACAGATTGAGCAGTTGAGCTTGTGATCCGGGCCATTGCGAGGACCACCGAAATCAGATTCTTGACGCGATGGTCCAGCTCCGCTGTCACGACATCATGGCTCTTCTGCAACTCGATCAGGTGCGTCACATCTTCAACTCGCTGAACGATGTATATCACCTCACCGCCCCCTCCGTAGAACGGTTCCTGAGTTGTTTGCCAGTTTATCGTACGTGCACGCCCGGAAGCGTCAGGAACAATTGACGTTTGCACCTCTGATCGTGTGACTTCACCCGCAAACGTCGCTTTGCATTTCCGGACAAAGGAGTCTCGAGCTTCAGGAAGCATCTGATACACATCGGTCACATACTGACCGATAATATCCGCCTGTTCGCGACCAATCGCCTCGCAATAAGCCTTATTGGCAAAAACATACCGAAGGTCTTTGTCCACGGCCATCATCGGAATGATTGACCCTTCAGAAAACGCAGCAATACCGGTCCGGACATACGCTTCAGGACCGAGGTCTGCAGGATTCGAATGATCTGACATGGTTTCTGTTCCTCGCAGAAAGGCGTCGCGTCTGAGCCGTCTTTACATGAACACCATGCCCCCGGAAATCTGCACAGGTCATTAAAGCCGCGCTCCGGACTTTGGACGTGATGGCAATCAGCACGTCTCCCGCACGAGATGCCGCTCTATACTTTCAGCTAAGCCGGCAACATTCTCAGGGGTGAAATATGTACCGTGGGCACCAGGTATGATTTCCACCTGATGCCCACCTGAATAGGCCGTGCGGAATATCTGCTCAGGTGAATCAATCTGGCCATAGGGATTGAGGTAGCTGCGCGCGCCAAAGAGCAACAGCGTCCGGCCGGGATAATGGGGGAAACGGCCCTGCTCCATTAAAATGGTGAGCGCAACATCACGGCCCCTCCGCATCAGTTCCACTCCCGCTTCGCGCATGACGAGACCGCCCTGGCAATTACCCCCGAGGAACAAAGCCCCCGTTGGGGCTAAGCCTTCGATTTCATCCGCATAGAGCGTTCCCAACCCCTTGAGATTATCGGCATTGTACTCGACTGCGAGGTGGCCCGAGCGCAAACCAAACACGGAGGCTGATTTACTCAGGGCAGCGCTCAGTTGCTCCAGTTCCTTGCCGCCCTGAAAACACCAGAATAACCGTGGCTGTGAGTCGTCCTTGGAAAGGCTGCGGACAAGACCCGCTCTCCCAAGCCTTTGGCCCGGCAAGTGCGTCGGAGTCAGGTCGGGGGCCGTCTTCTTTGTCAATCAGAACATCGGCAAAATCGAAGAGGTGAGCGATCTGATCCGCCTGTTTCGAAGCGGAAGCGCCCAACCGCTGCTGGCCATTGATCATGAGGGCGGCATCATACAGCGGCTAACCAAGGCGCATCGCTTCACCCGAATACCCGCAGCCCGCAACGTGGCCGCCACCATGTCGCCGAACGAAGCACGCGCTCTGTTTGGATAAATGATCACGCCATTTATGCCTTAGCAGGAGGCGAACTCGCTGCATTGGGATTTAACATCAATCTCGGGCCGGTGCTGGATGTCGACGAACCCAGCAATCCGGCGATCGGAGTCTTTGGGCGCGCCTACGGTACTGATCCGCAACACATCGCGGCCTATGCGCAGGCTTTCATAGAGGGCTTCTCAGGTGCAGGCATTCTTTGCGCGGCGAAACACTTTCCCGGCCATGGCCGCTCATTGAACGACAGCCACACCGGGGCGGCCGATATCTCCGCGACATGGACCGAGGCGGAGCTGGAGCCGTTCACGCACCTAATCAACTCTCCTCATGCGCCGCCTATGGTGATGACCGGTCACCTCAGGCTCGACCCGATAGAACCAGATGGCCAACCAGCAACCGTCTCCGCGTCCATCGTCACGGGCTTGCTGCGTCGGCGCCTTGGATATCAAGGCGTCGTCGTGACGGACGATCTCGACATGGGCGCCATCAGTCACCTCATGCGCAGAGAAGAAGCCGTCGTGCAGGCGCTCGCCGCAGGCAGCGACCTGCTCGTGATCAAGAACCTCTTCGGGTATGATCCCTTGATGCCACAGCGCGCGGTGGGTTGGGTCCGCAAGGCCATTGCGAAGGGACGCCTGAGCAAGGCGCAGGTCATGGCCGCCGCAGATCGCGTGCGGGCAATCAGACGTCAGGCAGGTCTGCAAACTGTGATGTCATATGAGTGCGAACCGGCCTCCGCCATTCGCGAATGAGCGGTCTTTCACGACAAGCAGGTCGCACCGCCTACCAAATTCCGCATCACGCCTGTGCTTGAAGCGGTTTCTCGAGCCGTCATCTCAAACTCGCGTCCTTTGACGCCGCCGATGTGCACACAGTTGGACAAGAACCGAGGGAACCGGAATTCGGAGTGGCGAGAAACCCCATTAAGGGTTTGATTTTATTGATGCTGTCCAGGAAATCCATTGGAGCGGGCGAAGCGCTCCATCTGAAATTTATTGTCCATATATTTCAGAGCACTGCAGTCGTCTTCAACTTGATTTGTAGGGATATTTGTAGGGAATTCGGTAGGATGACTGAAGGGCTACAGAGCCCTGAGCACCACGTGAAGATTTGAGTCGCATCCGTTAAGGCCACCAACCCAGAAGTTTTAATCCGTAGAACGACGACCTGCGCATACAAGACACCGCCCCAAGATTCCGGGGCAACGCTGCTTGCCGCCAAACCGCAATCCACCTGGTATGGACACCGAAAATGGATCCGATATCGGGTCATCTATTGCTCGTCTGATGATTTCACTTCGCAGTCGATGGCAGCCCAGACTTGGTCTCCGGCCTTCGCGGCATTCTGCATGAGCACGTCCAGGGCATTGTATCGCTGCATCACGGTTTTCCACGCCATGGAGCTGTTTTCAGACAAGCAAAGCTGAACAACGGCCTGGGCGGCAACGATCGTGCCATCAAGATGCACCAGAGCATCCTGGACGAGCGCCGAGACTTCGTCGCTTGTTCTAACCGGAAAGGCTCTGTCGTGAACTGAAGAGGGTTTCGTTTCGGTCATCGGTGTCTTCCTTTGATCGATTGTTCCATTTACGCCCGCGCAGACCGAGGCTCAGGCGACCCGGGCGCACCTCCCTCCCCGGCGATCTGCATCTGCGTTTACGCGATTCATTACTGACACCAGTGAATCAGAAGACGCCGATCTTAACAACCCTTGATTTACGTCTCCGCAATCAAAGGGTCCTACCACTCGTTTCGTCCACATCGATGATTTTTTTCGCAAGGCCGTCTCCGTCGATCAGCTTGCGCGCCACTTGTGCGATGAAATGGTCGAACCGCTTCTGCCCTAGCGCATGAGCGATCTCGCGTTCGCCTGCCGGAATAGGATCTGTTCTAGTCAGCCAGTAGAGTATGAACTGGCCAAGGGCTTCCAACGACGTTGCAACATCGCGTTCGATTTCGCCCTGCCGAACCTCGAAATCGTCCAGCCTTCGGAGCAACCTCTCTTCGAGGCCATACCGGATGGCAGGCTCGAAATATTCTTCGAGCGCCTGCTCGATCACTGCGTTCTTGGTCAAACCGGGACGGCGTGTCGCGTCCTCCAGCTTGCGGAGGAGGTCTGCCCGGAGGCGCAGGTTCAAACGCGGCTTTCCCATGCTAAAAATCCGGCAGGAAGTTTTTGTCGCCTCGGTCGATGGCAACGGCCCGGCGCAGGTTCCGCAAATGCGCATCCTGCTCTGACACGTTCGCGTCCTCGATATCCGGCGCCTCGTCCGTCGCAAGGTCTATTGGCAGCCTGGCTTCCGGCAGGTCGAGTTCCGGCTGCAACTCAACTCCGCCGTCGCTTTCGTTGTCGGCGCCTTGCACAGCTCTGCAAGTCACAGCTCTACAGGCAACGGTCTCTCTCCAGTCGTGACTTGCAGGAGAAGCCTCGCGAGAAACTGAGGCAGGCGGCAACACACGACAGGTGAAGTTGCCGTCCACAAAATAGCGAAGCTTCTTTGCACGCACCGGCGGCGCACCGGACACCATCACGATTTCATCCGTCGCAGGCAGTTGCATGATCTCGCCCGGCGTCAGCAGCGCGCGCTGGGTTTCCTGCCGTGAAACCATCATGTGCGAGAGCCAGGGCGAGAGCCGATGGCCGGTATAGTTCTTCTGGGAACGCAGCTCCGTCTTCGTGCCGAGCGCTTCAGAAATCCGCTTCGCCGTGCGCTCGTCGTTGGTCGCAAACGCGACGCGGACATGGCAGTTGTCGAGGATGGCATTGTTCGGGCCGTAGGCTTTTTCGATCTGGTTGAGAGACTGGGCCACGAGGAAAGCCCGCACGCCGTATCCGGCCATAAACGCGAGCGCTGTTTCGAAGAAGTCGAGCCTTCCCAGCGCCGGAAACTCATCGAGCATCAGGAGGAGCTTTCGCCGGGACGGATCAGGCTCCTGTTCTGTTAGCCGCCGTGCGATCTGGTTCAGCACAAGACGCATCAGCGGTTTGGTGCGAGAGACATCCGACGGCGGACAAGCCAGATAGAGGGACATCGGCCGCTCGCCGATAACGAGCCCTTCCACCGTCCAGTCACTGACGGAGGTGACCTCAGCCACGACCGGATCGCGGTAAAGGCTGAGGAAGCTCAGCGCCGTTGAGAGCACGCCGGAGCGCTCATTCTCGGACTTGTTCTGCAGCTCCCGTGCTGCCTGAGCGACGACAGGGTGCGGACGATCCCCGAGATGTGATGTTGACATCATCAGCCGAAGCGTCGCGGCGAACGTCCGATCCGGATCGGACAGGAACTTCGCGCAGCCTGCAAGCGTCTTGTCTTCCTCTGCATAGAGAACATGCAGGATCACGCCGACGAGCAGGGCATGCCCGGTCTTTTCCCAATGGCTGCGCCGTTCCAGCGAGCCTTCCGGGTCCACCAAGATATCGGCAATGTTCTGGGCGTCCCGCACCTCGCAGGCACCGCGGCGCACTTCGAGGAGAGGATTGTAGCGCGGGCTTCCGGCATCTGTCGGATCGAAGCGGATGCAATTTGAAAAAGTCGCTCGCCAGCCCGATGTCAGTGTCCAGTTTTCGCCCTTGATGTCATGGATCACGGCGCTGCCTGTCCAGGAGAGGAGTGTTGGAACCACGAGGCCGACGCCCTTGCCTGATCGCGTGGGAGCGAAGGCCATCACATGTTCAGGCCCGGCGTGCCGCAAATAATCGCCGCGATATCGGCCGAGAAACACGCCGTCCGGTCTGAGCAACTTATGCTGGCGCATATCCTTTAGCGTTGCCCATCGCGCGGAACCGTAGGTCGTCACGAACCGTGCGTCCCGGCTGCGGATCACGGAGCCGATAACCGCCACAAGGATCCCGAACAGTCCGCCGCTCGCTGCGATGAGACCGGCTGTTCCGAAAACTTCAGGCGCATAGGCTTCATAGGCATACCACCACTGGAAGAGGCGCCACGGAAGATAAACTGGCCGGTCACCGACAGCAAACCAGGGCGCGCCCAGTGCGGGTTGGTAGCCCAGCGCTTCTGCGGTCCACTGCGTCGCAAACCACTGCGTCTGGACGATCACGATCAGCACGATGCCGACCTGGCCAATCAGAATTCTTCCGGGATTCATGCACCCTCCTCCGCTCTCCGTTACGAGGGCGCATGATCAACCCGCCGTACCCGGATTGCCTAGTTGGACGCGGCGCAAGCGCCTGCAGACCAGTGCAGACAACAACAAAGGCGACCTTCAAAGACGAAACACTGGCTCAATCACCGGACATCGCGCGAACAAGTTTGGCCATAGCTTCGAGTGTCGCCTCCGAGCCGGTCCGATCAATGAAAGCATGGCATTTGCGGCGGCCGCGGATCAGGTCCGCACCCTCCTCCGCTGCGAGGTCACTCCCCAAAGCAGTCGTTAGAAAGCAGGATGCTCGAAGATTGAAACTTCGCCGAAAACGGCTATTGAGTCTGCAGTCAGCAATGGCTGCCGTCAGCAGCAATGCAGACGGAATTTGGTGACTCTCTGGCCGACATGGACTCGCCGATCCCGTTGGAAAGTTCCAAAATATCAAAAGATCGATACAGCCATCCGTATGCAGACGTATAATGGCCTTGTGATCACTTGGTTTAATTATTTGGCCACCGCAGTGAAATGGCGAAATTCGATTTGTTCAGCGCATCCGCCAAGAATGGCCAAAAAAAAGTCCCTCCTACAGTGACCGGCACCAGTAATTAGCCACTAAATGGCGTCTTCAGAAGCCCGCCTGGCAACGGCTGCAGCTCTTACAACATCCTCGCCGCGTCTCAATCGAGTGAACGGCCAAAGGACCAGCCGAACAATCTTTCTGACGAAGCCGGCAACATCACTTGGTATCATGAAGACTGCAGGAATGACGACAAGCGTCAGGATAGTTGAAGAGGTCAACCCACCAATGAGAAGCGCGCCGAGCGCGTTGCGCCACTCGGCTCCATCGGAGGTCGCCAACGCGACTGGCACCATGCCAAAAATTGCCGAGAAGGCAGTCATGAGAACGGGGCGAAGTCGTTCAGGGCAAGCTTGAAGGATCGCGTCTCTTTCTGTCATTCCTTCCGCGATCAACTGGTTTGCGCGGTCAACCAACAAAATACCATTCTTCATCACGATCCCCATCAGACCGATGAGACCAATCTGCGCGAATAGCGAAGATTCCATCCCAAAGTAGTAGAGCCCTGCAAAAGCTCCCGAGAAGCTGAGCGGAGCGGTCACCATGATCAGGAGCGGCTGCACGAAGGAATTGAATTGGCTTGCAAGCACCATGTAGAGCGCCAGCAAGGCGAGCAATAACGCGAAGCCGATCGCGCCGGCGGTCTCCTGCATGCGTTCCGACATGCCGCCGACCGAGTAAGTGATGCCTGCCGGCGGAGGGTTGGCTTCAAGCACCTCGATTAAGGTGCTTGTCGCCTCACCAAGGGAAACACCGGTTGCAGAACTGGCAAGCACCGAGATCTTCCTGGCGCGGTCTGATCGATCGATTTTCGATGGGCCGGAAGCGAACTCAACACGTGAAACCGCTCCAATATCTACCAGTCGCCCGTCTGCACCGCGCACTTGTATGCGATCAAAATCCCGCACGCTTTCCCTCTGGTCTTCCTCCAGACGCAGGCGCACATCATATCGTTTTCCGCCCTCTTCAAAGGTGCCTGCATCGAGTCCGCCCAAGGCAATCCGGGCTGTGTCCGCCAAGGCACGAGCGGAAACGCCCTGATCCCCAGCCCGCGTTCGGTCAAACAGGATCTGTGCTTCCGGTCGACCGCTTTCGAAGCTGGTTCTGACATCAGAAAAATCAGGTCGGGCACGCATCTCACGCACGAGATGATCGCCATATTGCGCAAGGGAGTTGAGGTCAGACCCCTTTAACAACAAGTCGATGTCCGAGCTACCGGAGGTCGTCCCGCTGACCCACGGAACTTCAAGGACGGATATCTTGACCGCCTCAGGGGATGCGATGCGGATGGCCTTCCGCGCTTGGTCCATGATTTCAAACTGGCCCGTTTGGCGCTCCTGTTTCGGTGTCAAGGAAGCGTATAGATCGATGACACGGGCCTCGGCTTGCGCGCCGGCCCCAATGGAGACGAACACTTCTTCAACGTGCTCGATCTTGCGGAGTTCAGCATCTATTTTTTGCGCGGCGTCGAGCGCAGAAACAACGCCAGTGCCAAGCGGTAGCTCGATCGAACCCTGAAACTCGCTCCTGTCGGCGCGCGACGTAAACCCGGAAGGAACGCGAGCAGCATACCACGCACCGGCAACAACCGACGCAAACGCAATGATAATCACAACAATGCGAAATCGAACGGCCAGCTTTACGAGACCTGCATAGGCGCGGTCAGTTGAGTCCCAGAACGCTTCGAGCGGCCGAAAGACGGGTGAAACGCCACTGGATGTGAGGATGCGCGATGCAAGCATCGGCGTGAGTGTCAAAGCAACGAGCAAAGAAACAGACACCGAAAATACGATCGTCAGACCGTACTGGTAGAAGAAGCGTCCTACGATGCCATCCATGAAGGCAATCGGAACAAAAACAGCAAGCGTGGCTGCTGTGCCTGCAACCACGGCAAGTCCCACTTTACGCGTACCGTCCAGCGCGGCCTCAAGCGGTGGCTTCCCCTCTTCCAGCTCTTTCATGATCGCTTCAATAACGACGATAGCGTCGTCTACGAGCAGTCCGATGGCAACGGTGAGCGCAAGCAGGGTCAGGACGTTGATTGAGAACCCCAGGAGGTAAAAGCCAAAAAAAGTGGCCACAAGGGATGTCGGGATCGCCAGGGCCACGATGATCGTCGCTCTGAAATTCAGGAGGAAAACAAAGGTCACTGCAACGACAAGCCCTATTGCAATCACGACGTCATGGGTGACGTCCTCGATCGAGCTCTCGATGAATTTCGACACATCTCTGGTCGCAACAATAGTCACCCCGGCGGGCGCAAGCGCGCGCAAGCCTTCTGTGGCGGCTTTGACCTGGTGCGCGACCTCCACAGTATTCTGACCTGATTGTTTCCTGATATCGAGCGAGATGCCTCGTCTGCCATTCAAGAATGCCGCTGAGCGCTCATCCTCCAGGCCGTCCTCCACGCGGGCAACATCAGAAATTCGGATTGTGACGCCATTTTCCCGATAGGCGACTGGCAAGTCAGAAAAGCCATTCGCACGGGTAACTTCAGCGACAGTTTTGACACCAAACTCCAGCGTGCGGGCAGCCGTTTCCAGCCGCCCGCCAGGAAGCTCTGCATGCTCGCTCTGGATCGCCCGTCGTACATCATCCGCCGTGACGCCAAACGCCCGCAGCCGTTCATTGTCGAGCCAGATGCGCACCGCGCGCTCACGACCCCCGACCAATTTCACGGCGCCGACACCGTCGAGGCGTTGAAGACGTTCCTTGGCCACATCATCGGCGAACGCCGTCAACTCGGCGATAGGCAGATCGCCAGCGATCATGACGGAGATGATCGGCGCCGCGTCCGGATCGACCTTGTCCACGATGGGCGGATCCATATCCGGAGGCAATTCTGCCAAGGCGACTTGCACCTTGTCCCGAACATCCTGGACCTTCTCGCGGGCATTGGAACTCAGATTGAACTCGATCAGAATTTGCGCGCGCCCTTCACTGGAAAAGGATTGCAGCGTTTCAATTCCGTCGATCGTGTTGATGTACTCTTCGAGGATGTCGGTGACTTCCGACTCCATGGTTTCCGCAGAGGCCCCGTCCAGCGTCGCCGTCACATTGACATAGGGAAATTCAACATCGGGAAATAAGTCGACACCCAAGCGCCCCATCGACATAAAACCGAGGCCTACCAACGATGCGATGAGCATCACGGCGAATACGGCGCGGCGAATCGAAATATCGACGAGCGACATCATGAAGGTGTGGGCTCAATCCTGGCGCCGTCATACAGCGGCTCCGAGGCTGTCAGGACGACTGTTTCTCCACTCATCAACCCGTCAAGGATCTCTACACGATCAGCATCAATGTCTGAAACTTTCACGGGACGTCGCTTAGCTTGCGCGTTCGTTACCAGATAGACGTAGCGATCTTCGCCCGTACCTTGAATTGCTCTGCGCGGCAGGACGGTGGCAGACCGGGGATCAACTTCGACCTCTGCGCGGACCGACTGCCCGGCTTTGACAGCGCAATCGGGGTTCGTAAATGCCATTCGAAATTCCACCATCCTTGAAGTCGGGTCAACGCGGTCGTTCAAGATGAGGATCTGTGATTCTATCGGATCACTCCGGCCATCGACGTAGAGATGACCTTTCAAGTCGAGCCGCAAACGCGCGAGCTCGGACTCAGGCGCAAACAAGATCGCCGCAGCAATTCCGCACTCCTGAACCTGAACAACGGCGGAGTTGCCCATTCCGGAGAAGCGGTTGGCCATGAACACGCCCTCATCGATATAGCGAGCTGTGATAGCGCCATCGAATGGCGCGCGGACTGTTGTATCCCACAGCGCCTGCTTGGCTGTTTCCACTTCTGTCTCCCTGAGTCGCAAGTTGGCGCCAGCAACCTCAAGGGCGGTTTTGGCATTGTCAAAGACCACACCCGAGACGACGCCTTTGGTTTCCAGTGGCGTGTAGCGATCCACGAGTGTCTGTGAGCGTGTAACTTCGGCCAGGGCAACGTCCCGCATTGCTTCGGCTTCGACGAGGCTGCGCTGATAATCGACCTGCCGGGTTCTAAAGAGCGGATCGCCCTTACGAACCCTGTCACCCACCCGGACGAAAATCTGTTCAACGACCCCCTCCGCCAACGCGCCAATATTGCTGGTTTGCTTGGCGGCAATGGTCCCGGATGCAATCAAATAGTCGTCCCGCATGACCGTTTCTGCGGAAACCGTTTCAACCTGGACAACCCGGGTCTCGGCTTCAGCCGTAACGCCGGCCGCCGCAGGGGCGGCTTGCCCTTCAGGCTCTGCGTCCCGGCATCCAGAGATCAGAACGAATACCGCACAGAGTGAAAGCGTCGCACAAATCCTCATGAACGCCCCGGCATCAGGTAGGCGCCGCGCCCGCTCGAAAGCAGGGCTCCGTCGGCGTTCATTACAGTGGCTTCGGCGACAGAGAGAGTTGCCCCAAGACGGACAATTCTTCCCGTTACACTCAGCGTTCCTGGCGTGGCCGGTTTGTGATAATCGACCCGCAAGTCCGCCGTCGCGGCAGGCATGTTACCCGAGGCGAGCAGGGCATAAAATCCTGTAAGATCAATCAGCGCCGCAATTACACCGCCATGGGCAGACTGTATTCGCGGATTGGAAACCACTTCCTCTCGCCATGGCATTTCCAGCAGCAGCTTGTCACTGTCTGTGCTGATCGCCCTCAACCCCAGCCACCGATGGAAGGGGGCCGCATCGAGTGCGGCCTGTAACTGATCAAGATTGAGCATGGGGCCACTCATGCAAGGGTCTGCTCTCGGATCGGCCGAAGAAAGGATACAACCGCTTCGATAAACACATCGTTGCGATCTCCCGCCACCATATGTCTTGCGCCAGCAACGTCGGTGAAATGCGCCTGCGGCGCGAGGGATCGAAACGCCGTGACGGAGTCTTCTGAAACCAGCTCGCTCATACGTCCACGGATGAGATGAAGCGGTACGCGGATGTCCCGAACAGCTTGCTCCAGATCACCTGTATGAGCAACTCCGGAGCGGCGCATGACGCCGGTGATAAAGGCAGGGTCCCAGTGCCATCGCCAACGCCCATCTTCGCCCTGCCGAAGGTTCTTGCGCAGCCCCTCAAGGTCTTTCGGCCGCGGGCGATGTGGCAGATAGCTGGCAATCACATCTGCGGCCTGTTCCAGCGAGGCAAAGCCTTCCTGAACATGCGCGCCCATGAAGCCGACAACTTTGGTGACACCGGCAGCGTCCATGTTCGGCGTGATGTCGACAAGTGTCACCGATTCAAATGCATCGCGTGACAGCATGCCTGCGGCAACTATGGCTGCGAGTCCTCCAAGCGAAGCACCGACTATATGTGGGCGCGGCCCTCCACCCGCTACACGTTCACCAACCTCAACAAGGTCTCGCGCGATAGCTTCGAGAGAGTAATCACCGTCTGGAGCCCAGTCGCTTTCACCATGTCCGCGAAGATCCAAGGCAATTGAGCGATACCCTTCAAATGCCACCGCTTTCGCGGCGCCGCTCCAGGCGTGGCGGGTTTGCCCCCCGCCATGGGCAAAGATTACCGGCGGGGCGGCAGGATCGCCGAAAGAACTGAGCGCCAGTTTCAACCCTTGTGCATGAAGATACCCGTCACGACTGCTCAAAATACCCATCCGCTTTGGCGACTTGTAAGGATACTTTTATTAAGTTAGCTTACAAACTTTGTAAATGGAGAAAGCTATGGAGTTGCCTGCGCGGTCGCGCGCGTTCCACCTTAAGGGAGACCCAAGAATTGATTTCAGCTTCCTTCTTGGTGAGGTCACCCGCCTATTGCGCCGGGCGTTCGATCGGGAAATGGAAGCCATTGGCCTGACACGGTCACAGTGGCATGTGCTTGTATATGTGATCAAACTGGAAGGCCCGACCCAGACCAAGCTTGCGGAAGCGCTTGATATTGCGCGTCCATCTGTCGGCGCGCTGATCGATCATCTCGCAAGCTCAGGCTATGTCTCACGTGAGCGAGATTCCCGTGACCGTCGGGTCTGGCGGATTGTCCCGACTCGATTGGCTATCCAACAGGCAGATGAATTTGCGCGGTCGGCCGAGCGTGTTGCATCTCAAGCCTTCGACTCTGTTTTGAGCCAAGACCTCGCTGCTGCAGCGACTTTGCTTTCGACTATTAAAGACAATCTGAAGTCCTCATCAGCGGGGCTCTGATGCCGTCCGGATGAACGATTTGTTGCACGCACCCGAGATCCGTCTGAAGCCTGCGGAGCGCGCCAAAGCTGGCCACCCCCACATCTTTGACAATAGCTTGCGGAGCGCTGCGACGTCCAGCACCCACTTCTAAAACAACAGCTTAAGCTTCGCGTTCCCGCCGCCCCCAAAGAGATTGGCCCTTACATCCAGCCTCCTCAGGTCAAGTCAAGCTAACATTGCCAAGGATCCTACGCATAGCTTCTGATCTCTGCTTACGGATATTACTCGCAAAGTACGCCACGAAGCGATCGCCCCAAAGACGATCACTTTCGCGGCACTCATCAGTACCGCTTCCATACAGAACATCTTGTTCATTGCGGAGGTAAAGCGGAAATCGGACATGCATCAGCACGCCAAGCTAAATGATCCATGGTGAGGTCTTGGAGTGGTCAAACGGGTTTTTGGCCAGTGTCCGACATTAATGACCCTGTCCGGCTGTCTCAAGTCCTGCTTCCGCTAGGATCACCTAAACTTGAGACCTGTCAGGCGGCTTCGGGAAGACGCCTGAGCATCAGCGTTTTTCCCGGCTGCCGATCTCAGAATCACGGGGCTTCAGGCGCTTGGGATGTATCACTCCAGTTTCCAAGCGCCCGGAAAAGGGCGACCGTATTCCGTCCTCGGTCAAGCTGCGCAGCAATCAGTTGCTGACGCCCGGAATAATATTCGCGCTGCGCATCCAGCACTGCGAGATAGTCGTCGATACCTGCCTTAAAACGCTCTTCTGAAAGAGACAGCGTGATATCCGTATCTTCAGCAAGTTGTTGAAGCGCGGAGAGGCGCGCGTCGATTGTTGCCGCGACGGCGAGGGCGTCCGCCGTTTCGCGGAAGGCAGACTGGATGGAACGCTCATAGCTCGCGAGCGCCGCATCGCGGGCAGCGAGGGTGGAAGCGAGGTTGCTCCGCCGCGCGCCGCCATCGAAAATCGGCAGGCTGAGGCTTGGACCAAATCGCCACCCCCCAGTCCCGTCGCCGCCGACAAGACCCGAGAGGTCTGCGCTGACATAGCCAGCGCTGCCAATCAGCGAAATCGACGGGAAGTAAGCCGCGCGTGCGGCGCCGATACTCGCGTTCGCCGCGCGCAACTGGCGCTCGGCGGCCATCAGGTCCGGGCGCGCGAGCAGGATTTCGGACGACGCGCCGACGGGAATTTTCGAGACCAGCGGTGTAGGCGAGAGCACGGCGGAGCCGGCGATGCCTTCAGGCAAGTCAGCGCCGGCGAGGAAGCGCAGAAGGTTCAGGTCCTGCCGCACCCGCGCCTCAAACTGCGCCGCCTGCGCGCGGGCGGTCTGCACGGATGCGGACGCTCGCCGGACGTCGAGTTCGTTTGCTGCGCCGGCATCGAGAAGTTCGCGGGTAAGATCGAAACTTTCGCTCTGGCTACGGACCGTTTCTTCGGCGAGGGCAAGCAATTCCTTGTCGGCCGCGAGCTGCAGCCAGGCTTCGCAGATGGAGGCCACCAGAGCGATGCGCGCCGCGCGTTGGCCTTCTTCGCTGGCGAAATAGGATTCACGTGCTGCAGCCTGGTTGTTGGCAATGCGGCCGAAGAAATCGAGTTCCCATGCTGTGACGCTCAGACCCGCGGACGCGTTGTCCGAGAAGGATTGGGGCGGGGACGCTGAGCTTTCGAATGTGCCGCCTTCCTCCACGGATGCGTCTGCCCCGAAGCGCGGAAACAGGCCGGACCGCGCCAATCCGAGTTTTGCGCGGGCGACGCGGACATTGGCGGCGACGACTTGCAGGTCGCGGTTCTCGATCAGGGCGACCGCAATCAGTTCGCGCAGCGGAGCCGCCACGACAATATCTTCCCAGTGAAGCGCCGCGCTTCCACTGCTGGCTGCCGGATCAACCGGCAACTGGGCAGGCATTGACGGCGCGCCGCGCTTATAGTCCGGCGCAAGGTTGACGCAACCCGCAAGCGCAAGGACGCTGACTGAGAGGACTGCCGTTCTCATCGTCTTCATTCTACGGGATCTCCGGCAGGAACAAGGGTCTTGGGTTTGCGGGTCGTCAGCTTACGGACGACCATGTAGAACAGGGGTGAAAACAAGAGGCTGAACAGCATGGCAGAGCCGACGCCGCCGAGGACGATCGTGCCGATCGCGATGCGGCCGCTGGCGCCGGCGCCGGAACTCAGTGCCAGCGGAAGCACGCCGAACCCGAAAGCGAGAGAGGTCATCAGGATGGGCCGGATGCGCTGCCGGACGGCCTCCATCGTCGCCGTGATCAGGTCCTTTCCCTGCTTCTCCAGCAGCTTTGCGAACTCGACGATCAGGATGGCGTTCTTGGAAGCCAGCCCCACCGTCGTCAGCAGGCCGACCTGGAAGAAGATGTCGTTGGACAGTCCGCGGAAATGTGCGGCGACGACCGCGCCGGCGATGCCAAGCGGTGCAATCAGGAGCACGGCCACCGGAATGGTCCAGCTTTCATAAAGGGCGGCGAGACACAGGAATACGAACAGGATCGAGATGGTGTAGAGCACCGGCGCGAGGTTGCCCGAGCTGCGCTCCTGCCGACTAAGCCCGCTCCATTCGTAAGACAAGCCCTGCGGCAGAGCCTCGATGATGTTCTCCATTTCCGCCATCGCGACACCGGAACTCTGGCCAGGCGCCGCGTTGCCCTGAATGTTGAGCGCCGGAATCCCGTTGAAGCGCTGCAGCTGCGGCGATCCGAATTCCCAGGACGTGTTGGTGATCTCTTCCAGAGGGGTCATGCCGCCCTGATCGTTGCGCACCTGCCAGTCGGAGATATCATCCGGCTGCATCCGGCTGCCAGCTTCCCCTTGCACGTAAACGCGCTTGATCCGCCCACGGTCGATGAAGTCGTTCACATAGGTGCCGCCGAATGCGACCGAGAGCAGGCTGGTCGCATCCGAGGTGGACACGCCAAGGGCCTGGGCTTTCTGATAGTCGAGTTTGATCCGGAATTGCGGGCCATCTTCCAGACCGTTCGGGCGCACGCCGGTGAGCGCAGGGTTCTGTGATGCCATGCCAAGCGCCGCGTTGCGCGCCGCGATGAACTCTTCCTGCGAGAGGCCGGACGTGTTCTGGATGTACATGTCGAAGCCGTTGGCGTTGCCAAGTTCGCGGATGGGCGGCGGCGCGATTGCGAAGATCCGGGCGTCCGGGTTCTGGCTGAAGGCGCCGAAGGCACGGTTGGTTATGGCGGAAACAGAGTTTTCCTGCCCGGGACGCTCGGACCAATCCTTGAGCGAGGCGAACACGATGCCGTTATTCTGCCCCTGCCCGGCGAAGCTGAAGCCGGCGAGCGAGAAGATGCCCTGTACATTGTCCGCTTCACTCGTCTGATAATAGGTGACGACGTCGTTCATCACAGCCGAGGTTCTCTCGAGGCTGGCATTCTCCGGCAGCTGGACGAGCGTGAAATAGTTGCCCTGATCCTCATCCGGCAGGAACGAGCCCGGAAGCCGCGTGAAGCCGAATGCAGTCACCAGAACGATCAGCCCTGCCACAACCATCATGATCCACTTGCGGCGCAGGATCCGCGCGACGGTGTTCTCATAGCCGACGACCATCCGGTCGAAGCCGTGATTGAAGATGCGGGCCGGGGCGCCGAGCATACCATGACTGGTGCTCGCGCCGTGAGAGGGTTTCAGAAGCGCGGCGCACAGGGTCGGCGACAGGACGATCGCAACCAGCACGGAGAGGGCCATCGCGGAGACGATGGTGACCGAGAACTGGCGGTAGATGACACCGGCCGAGCCCGGGAAGAAGGCCATCGGGATGAACACCGCCGACAGGACGACGGCGATGCCAACCAGCGCGCCGGTGATCTGCTGCATGGACTTGATGGTGGCATCGCGTGGCGAGAGGCCTTCCTCTTTGATCAAACGCTCCACATTCTCGACCACGACGATCGCATCGTCGACCAGAAGGCCGATCGCGAGCACCATCGCGAACATGGTCAGCGTGTTGATGGACATGCCGAACAGAAGCAAGACGCCGAATGTGCCCAGCAACACGATCGGCACAGCAATCATCGGAATGACTGCGGCGCGCAGGTTCTGCAGGAAAATGAAGATCACGATGAAAACGAGGACGATGGCCTCAATCAGCGTGTGCTCGACTGATTCAATCGATGTCTTGATGAACGGGGTTGCATCAATCGGAAAGGCGTATTCTAGGTCATCGGGAAACTGCTGCGACAGCCGCTCCACTTCAGCCTTTACGCGCTCTGCCGTATCCAGCGCATTGGCGCCCGTCGCGAGCGAGACGGCAAAGCCGGAGGCATTCATGCCGTTGAACTTGGAATTGAACGCGTAGTTTTCAGCGCCCATCTCGACGCGGCCCACGTCCGACAGGCGGACCGAGCCGCCTTCGGCCGTGGTGCTGATCAGCAGCTGCTCGAAATCCTCCGGCGTCGAAAGTAGGGACTGGAGCGTGATGGTCAGGTTGATTTCCTGACCTTCCACTGATGGCGTCCCGCCAAGCGCGCCGGCTGTGACCTGCGAATTCTGTGCACGGATTGCCTGGACCACATCATTCGGCGTGAGCCGGAACTGGACCAGCTTTTTCGGATCAAGCCAGACCCGCATCGCATATTGCGACCCGAACGCTCTAACACTGCCGACGCCTTCGGTACGGCTGACAACATCATAGATGTTGGATCTGATATAGTCGCCGATGTCGGTCTGATCCAACGTCCCGTTCGGAGAATAGAGCGCCGTGATGAGCAGATATCCGGTGCCAGCCTTGCTGACCGTAACGCCCTGGCGCTGGACGTCAGTTGGAAGGAACGGCGTCGCGAGCGAGAGTTTGTTCTGAACCTGAACCTGGGCAACGTCCGGGTTCGTCCCCGGCCGGAAGGTCAGGGTGATGCTGCTGGACCCGTCCGAGCTGGACGTCGAGGAGACATAATCCAGCCCGTCGAGGCCGGTGAGCTGCTGCTCGATGACCTGCGTGACGGAATCTTCCACTGCCTTGGCAGAGGCACCGGGATAGCTGGCGTTGATGCTGATCGTTGGCGGCGCAACGTCCGGGTACTGAGAAACGGGCAAACTGCGAAGCGCGAGGGCGCCGACGAGCATGATGATGATCGCAATCACCCAGGCAAAGACGGGGCGATCAATGAAGAATCTGGCCATCAGGGGTTACCGGTTCCTATTGGATTCCGCCGCGGGCGCCCGCATTGGCAGGTGTCCCTTCGGCGCTTTCACTGGCCGGAACCGTAGTGACGGTCATGCCGGTTTCGATGGATTGGAGATTGGATGTGATGAGCTTGTCGCCGGCGGCGAGCCCGCTCGACACGATCCAGGCATTGCCGGACTGGCCGTCCACGGTCACAACGCGGCGTTCCACTGTGTTGTCATCTGCGACAACCAGCACGCTCGGCTCGCCCTTTGCCGTGCGCGATACCAGCGATTGCGGCACCGTCACGACGTTCTCAAAGGCGCCCGCCGAGAAACTTGCGCGCAGGAACATGCCCGGCAACAGCAAGCCGTCCGGGTTCGGAACAACAACGCGCACGGCCACTGTGCCGGCGGCTTCGTCGACACTCACTTCGCTGAATTCCAACCGGCCGGGATGCGCGTAGGCGGTGCCGTCTTCGAACAGGACGGTCACCGGAATGGTGCCGTCCACGGTGGCGATCTTGCCCGAGGCGATCTGCTGGCGGATGCTCAGCAGGCGGACAGCCGATGCGGTCAGGTCAATGTTGATCGGGTCGAGTTGCACGACGGTCGCCATAGCATTTGCCTGGTTCTGGGTCACCAGCGCGCCGGCGGTTACATCCGACCGTCCGATCTGGCCCGAGATCGGCGCGGTGATGCGTGTGCGGCCAAGATCGATCTGGGCGCGGTTGAGCTGGGCGCGCTGCAGCGCGATGTCGGCTTCGGCCTGCTTGGCTTCGGCGTTGGCCTGTTCGTACTCCTGCTGGCTGACCGCATTGATCGCCGCGAGGCGCTCATAGCGCGCTGCCGTGGTGCGGGCTGAACCGGCCGCGGCCTCGGCCCGCATCAGCGAGGCTTTGGCGCTTTCCACGGCCGAGGCGTATTCCAAGGCATCCAGCCGGTAGAGCGCCCGCCCTTTCTTCACGGCCTCGCCCTCCGTGAAGAGGCGCTCGGCGACGATGCCGGTCACCTGCGGCCGGATTTCGGCCTCGGCGAAGGCCCGCGCCCGGCCCGACAGATCGATCGCATTCGGGACCGTCGTGAGCTGGACTGTCAGGGTCTGGACGGACGGCGGCCCTTGCGGGGCCCCAGATTGCGCCGCAGTGGCGGGCGAGCAGGCCGCCAGAACAAGGGCGGATGCACTTGCCAGAGCCCATTGAAGACTGTTCAGCCGGTTCATATTACGGTCCTGTAAGGTTTGCCGGAGGAACCGGCTTGCAAATATAGAATGAACGCTCTATCTATTGCTGCAACGCACAATGTCAATAGGGAAGGTCAAGAATGAATAGTACGGACGAAGAAGCCACGATGAAGCCGGGCAAGAAGCGCGCAGAGCGTTGGGAACAGATCCTGATTGCCGCAGAACAATGCTTCGCGGCCAGCGGCTTCCACGGCGCGGGCATTTCAAAAATCGCGCAGTCCTGCGAGATGAGCGTAGGACATCTCTACCATTACGTGGAGAACAAGGAGGCCCTGATCGAGGCAGTCATCCGCCGGGAGCTGGATCGCCAGATGGCCAGGCTGATCGAACTGGAGACGGCGACGCCAGGCGAGCTTGCGGATGCGCTGCTCCAGAAAGTTTCGGAGCACATCCTGTATGAGACCGAGATATTCAGGACGGTTCTCAGCTTTGAAACCCTCGCAGAGGCGCAGCGCAATCCAAAGGTCGCGCAGATTCTACATGAACATGATCTCAACATGCGGGTGCGATTTTGCTCCATGCTGACCCGGTTCGGTGTAGACAGTCCTGAAGTGAAGACCGAATTGCTGTTTACGATCTTCGGGGGCCTGCATACCAGAGCCGTGCGTCATCCCGAACAGGAACGCGGCGCAATGATGGACACAATCGTTCCCATCCTGCGCAAGATTATCAAGCCGCCACAGATCCCGGCCTGACCGCCGGCTGAGCCGGTCGATACCCTCCTGCAGACGGCCAAGCTCAACGATGTCGATCCGCAGGCCTGGCTCGCCGACGTTCTCGCCCGAGCATCGCATCCCACCCCGCAGCGCGCCTCAGCGATCTCCTGCCGTGGAACTGGACACGAGTCGAGGAGGTTGGTGCATGCATCTGAACAAGATCTCGTCCATCTGGACACTTGCCCATGTCGCCGCCGAACTGGGCGAAGATGAAGACTGGTTGTTCGACAGCATCGACGAAATGGAACCCGAAGACGGTGCCATCCGGGTCTACGGCCAGCCACTCGGCGAAGACGGAACGGTTGCGTTCTCCGCGTTCGGTGCCGAGAACCTCAGAAAACTCATCGACATCCACAAAGCCAATCGTAGCTGACCGCGTCGTTGGCCGGACGCTTACATCCGTGCTCTGGCGCCGCCCGAACCTTCAAGGATCTCAACGACGCAATCGGCAATATGTACAAGCTATCCACACCAACTGAGTGCTGGAACTTCTTCAAAGCGGCGGGCTATGCATCCAAATGAAAGCGCGATGCTTCAAATCCAATAATCAAAACCTGGAAGATCTAAGCAAGTTAGAGGCAGTTGATGACGTTAGCACTTCAGACGTAACGTCGCTAACCCACCGACCGGCAAGCGTCAAACAGCCGAGCCGCCGATCTCCTCAGGACGCAAATTCAATGATCAGGTCAGCGCAGGTCCATCTCGTGCCGAGGGCGCACGACGCTGGCCCAATAACATCTGGGGCAATAGCTTGCGGAGCGCTGCAACATACAGCAACTACTCCGCAAGCAACGGCTCTAGGTTCGCGTTCCCACACTCCAAAAATATTGGCCCTTATACTTGGCCTCCTCAAGTCAACTTAAGCTCACAATGCCAGAAAATGCGCTAAAACCGAACACGCGCGGTTGCGCCAAAGGTCAGGGGTTGCGATAGGAAAGCACCAACAGCTGTTCCAGGCGCTGTTTGAGTGGCAGCATTGCCCTGGAGGGGCGTATCGAAAGCCAACTCGTAATAGTCCTCGTCAAACAGGTTCTGCGCCCAAACCTCCAACTCAAACGGTGAATTGTCACTATAGAATGCCATCCTCGCATTGACCACAACCAAATCGTCAACTTCCTTGAGCGGATCGAGGTTCGACCCTGTATTATACCGTGAAGTGAAACGGCTCGACACGTTGAATCGAGCGTCCCAGTTGCTGATAAACGGGGTCTCATAAGTTGCGGCCAACGTTCCGGACCAGCGGGGCGCGAACGAAATCGTGCTTCCCGGCAGACGCGGCGGGGCAAAAAAGTCTACCGCTTCGAAATCGTCATACTGAGTTTCCGCATAGACGAGGCCACCCTGAAGCGTCAGTCCTTCAAGCTGTTCAGGCAGATATCGGATATCGAACTCAGCGCCCTTGGAAATCACACCGGGCACGGATGTCACGATGAAGCTCGTACCGGTGAACGTGTTGAGCTGAAAGTCGCTATATTCCTGATAGAATATCGCACCATTGAAGAACAAGCTATTTGCCGCATTGTTGGTCTTGAAGCCGACCTCATACGCATCCACCGTTTCGGGATCGAAACCGGTATCCAGGTTCGGTTGAAACGGTGTGGGATCTGAGGGGCCAAACTGGCTGCGGTCAAGGTTGAAACCACCGGCCTTGTAACCGCGCGAATAGGACGCGTAAGACATCAGATTTTCATTGACCCGATATGCCCCCTTCACTGTACCTGACAAATCGTCATCAGAGCGATCCTGCGTGGATCTCACACCGACGAAGTTGTCGTTCGTCCAAGGCAAACAAAGCGTTGGGGTCAACCCCCCTGCAGCCCCAAATACAGTCAAGGCTGTGGTACAGCTACCTGCATTGCCATCAAAATTGGATTCCAGCGTCTTCTCATCGATCGTATAACGAAGGCCGACGGTCAGGTCGAACTGATCGGTCAAGCTGAACGTGTTGTTCGTAAAAATGGCGTATGAGTCCGCAGATTGTTCATAAACGTCCGCAGTTGCATTGGCCTCAGCCGTGTAAATGTTACCGGGCAGCGCAGCGAGATTGAACGCACCACCGCTCGCACCGAGCAGCAATTGCTGAAAGTAGAAAAAGTAATCATTGCCGTAAGTGAGGAAATCTGTGCGGTCTAGAGTCTCATTGGCATAGAAGACACCCACCTGCCAGTCAATGTTGTCGGTGGCACCTGCGAGCCGCAACTCCTGGCTGAAAGTCGCAAAAGCATCCACGGAAGTTTCATCATCACGATACCAAATATCGGCCGCGCTGAAATCAGAATCTTGACCCGAGCCATTTTCCCAGTCGCGATACGATGTGATGGATGTCAGTTCACCGAATCCGGTCTGCCACTTGATATTGGCTGAGACGCCCCAGTCTTCGGTCGTCTGCGTGGCGTCGCGGCTCGCAAAGGCGACGCGATCGAACGGATCGATCGGGAAAGCAGAAGCACCATCGCCGCCGGCCAACAGCGTAACCAGCGGGCCTCTGGCCGGGTCCACCGCTATATAGTCACCCATGCAACAATCTTCTTCCCGGTCAGTATAGTCAGCCGAGAGAAGGATTTCGAGGTCGCCCGAAGGCTCAAAAAGAAGCTGGCCTCGGAAGGAGTAGAAGTCATACTGACTTGTTTCGTCTTCGGTACGCGGACCATTGCCCGTCTTTACGTCGAGAAGACCGCCGCGCTCCTCATAGACCCCAAAAAGGCGACCGCTCACTGTTTCAGAAAGCGGTCCGGTAACTTCTGCAGAGGTGCGAAGGAAGCCTTCGTTGCCGATCCCGACCTCGAAGATAGACTCAAGCTCGTCAGACGGTTTCTTGGTAATGATATTTATAACGCCCGCAGAAGTCGACTTGCCAAACAAGGTGCCTTGCGGCCCTTTTAGCACTTCGATTCGCTCGATTTCGCCGAGATCGCCAAAGGAAACGCCATTCCTGGCGCGCGGAACCCCATCGATAACGACGCCGACGGAACTTTCGAGACCTGGATTGTCTCCCACCGTGCCAATGCCGCGAATACGGGCCGTCGTATTTGCTTGCTTTGACGAGGAAGTCACAAGCAGGCCGGGCGTAACGACCGTCAGATCTTTAATATCCTTAACGCCTGCATCACTGAGAAGTTCACCGGACAAAGCCGTCACAACGATCGGCACATCTTGCAGACTTTGCTCGCGCTTTTGCGCCGTAACTGTAATTGCGCCCAGACGACGTGTGGTCTCGGCGTTTTCGGTTGTCGATGTAGTACCCTGCTCGTCCACTTCAACTTGTGCATGAGCACCTGCGGCGAGCAGCAATGCCGCCAAAGATACCGAAGCAGTTGTCTTAGACAGCGTGTTAAAATAACGCACCTGGTTTCCTCCTTATGTTTATAGCGTACTGTATGCTACATTACTTTTCTGCGATGTGAATATTCATTTTGTCCACCGCCAGAAATCGTCGCAATGTGATGCAAATTTGCAATAGATGTAAGCGCTAGCAGGCTGCTGAAATAGGTCTCGTTTTGCTTTGCGAAGCATGATCCTCTTATTTGTGCGTAGAGGGAGGCAGAGATGCGTGGTGAAGATCGGACCACGGATCAGTTGTTTTCGTATGTGAACGTAGAAGACCGGACCGGATCGCATCGGATCGTCCTCTGCGGCAGATACGGCAGCTGGTAAATGACGCGCTGAAGGCTCTTGACGCAGATTTTACGGCACTTTGCGCGCAGGATACCAGTCGCCCGTCGATCGCGCCGGAGCGTCTGTTGCGGGCGATGCTGTTGCAGGCGATCTATTCGATCCGATCTGAGCGCCAGCTGATGAGCACTTCAGTGTGGATGGCACCCTGATTGAGGCCTGGGCCAGTACCAAGAGCTTCCGCCCGAAGGATACCGATAGCGGCGGTGGTCCGGATGATGGAGGTGGCGGTCGCAATGCACCGCACGACTTCCACGGCGAGAAGCGGTCGAACCAGACGCATGCCTCATCGACCGATCCCGATGCCCGGCTCTATCGCAAGGGCCGGGGCAAGCCGGCTCGGCTATGCTACATGGGGCATGTCCTCATGGAGAACCGGCAAACGAGAATTTTCCAAAATCGAACGGTGCAGTATTACGGAAGCAGGTGACCTGAGGATCGCTCCCAGCAGTCTGCATATGGCGTTCTCATTAGGGTCGAGACTCAATCACAGCCAAAAATCTATGGTTGCCGCGAGGCTTGTGGCTGACAGGAAATTCCTTGTGAGCTTGTCATATCGGGTTGCGATGCGACGGAAGGGTAGATCAGGGGCCGGAGTTCGCCTGATGGGCTTCATGGCCGACCAATTCGGCGATGGCTGGTCCTTCTGGACGCTAAACGTCCTCGAGGACTTTTGCCGTTCACCACGCTCATTCCGCGCCTAGGATTAGCTTCTCAAGACATCGACGAAAATCCCTGAGATCTTTTTCGTCGAATTCCGCAAACAACTCAGCGGCCGCACGTTTTCCGGCCCGAGCAATTTTAGACTGCCGGGAGACTGCCAATCTAGAAGGCACAACCCTCCAAACACGGCGATCATCGCTGTCCGCAACCCGGGAAACATATCCACTTCGCTCCAACTGGTCTATCAAAGATCCGACAGAAGCTCGCCCCAGCTCCAATATCTCGGCTAACTCAGTTTGCGTAGGGTTAGAAAGCCGAAAAACATACAGCATCGCTCTCCATTGTGCCCGCGTGAGTTCTAAGGGTGCCATATCCATATCAAATCGACGCCGAAGCACGCGCGTAACGCGGCTTATCAGAAAAGCCAGCTCAACTCGCTCATCACTCCAGAATTCATTGTCAGCGAATCTCAGATTTTTCTCTTGGGGCATTCCAACCAAACTTAGCCATGGTGTCAAATTACACTCTGGCTTTGTGAACCTCGAAATTCAACCGTTATTGACCTGCCACTGAGATTTTCCTCCAGATTGAGTTAGAGTCCGGCCCTCAGGAAGGATTACCGATTACCGGGTCATCCGCGAACTCGACCACATCATCTCCAGGCGCGGCGCACCCGAGATGATTGTTTCTGACAATGGAACGGAGTTCACCTCGAACGCTGTGCTCGAGTGGGTTCAGGACAGGACTTTCGACTGGCACTACATCGCTCCCGGCAAGCCAACGCAGAACGCATTCTGCGAGGCCTTCAATGGGCGGTTCAGGGATGAATGCCTGAACGAAAACCTGTTCCGGGATCTCGCCCATGCCCGGCATCTGATCGGCGCATGGGTCACCGACTACAACACCCGGCGGCCTCACTCGGCCCTCGGCTATCAGAGGCCCGCCGCGTTCGCCGCGACGTGCCAACCGCACCGGGTCCCAAAGCCCGTTGCCTCAACCGCTCGCTTGAGCAACATCAACGCGCCGGTTCTGGATCAGACTGGATGAACGTCGGGGGTCACGGCAGCCGCCTTCCGGCAGACCTCCTCAACCTTCGTGCCTTCTTCCGCATGGCGCAGAATGAATGCGATCTGCGCGTCCGTGAACTTCGACTTCCTCATCTGTCATCCTCGTCCCGCAGCCCCCATGATATGCGAGAATTTTCCAAAATCGAACGGTGCAGTATTACGGAAGCAGGTCACGTGCTGCAAAAAAAGTGCTGACTAGAATAATCTAGCCAGCAAGTGTACCCAAACTGCGGAATTCAGGAGGTCACCTTCCTGACGATGCGAACTTTCTCCGCCTCATTAAGAAGACTAAATTGTCATTCCACCGCTCAGATAATCCGCGGGGCCTTGCGCCACCTATTTTCACCATTTCCGATACACGAACTATCCGCACGAGTCCATACTGTATGTAAGCAAACGGACTTTTGCGCACCCCTCATCAGCCTCTCGACAACCAATTTGCTTGCATATGGTATGCCTTTACACAATATGTCCTGATATCCATTTGGTCCCACATTTGAATGGAGATTCTGTCGCAGCGGAGACGGACAAACCGCGGAAGCAAATTCAACAAAGAACAGATCATCGCGATCTAGGCTGAACAGGAACGAGGCATGGCAACCGCAGAAGTGTGCGGGCGTCCTAGTGTCAGCTCGCTTAACTTCTATATCTATGGACGGCTCTCCCGGTGCAAGCGATTTGAGTTCTGATCGAACCGGTATTGTATGCAACCTAAACTGGCAGCGCCCCGCAACGAGACGGCATCACCTGGTGCCCAGTTACACATGCCGTTGCGCTTCTCCACCATCCGGACATGCTTGCGCCGAGCGGCATGGTAAGGGCGGGACGAGCTTGAAGACGACCGAATTGCGCAACGTGGCATCCGTTGTGTCAAGCCGGCGCTCAATCAGCACTTGCTCGGCGAGATCCCGGGTTGTGGGCCCACCGTCGACCTCAAGATGGCGCACACAGATGTCGGCAATTTCGCTCTTCTTGAAGGACCCATGGCTCACTATGGTACGCATCCGGCTACGGACGCGGTCAGCTCCGATCGGCTTTGTGGATGTCGATGGGGTTTTGGAGGTTCTCGATACCGTAGTCGGTGAACGCGACGGTTCCATCTTCGCCGAGCGGCGGACCGTAGACCCAGATGACACCGTCTTCGGGTTCCATTTCGCGGATGATGTCGAAGAGCCAGTCTTCATCCTCCCCCAGTTCGGCGGCGACATGTGCAATCGTCCAGATTGCGGAGACTTTGTTCAGCTGCATGCATCAACCTTTTGAGCATCCTGCCTCCGTTTCCAGTTCCACGGCAGGAGGCCAGCGAGGCGTGAGCTGGGTGTATCGGCGATGCGAGAGAGTACATCCGCAAGCCAGGCCTGCGGATCGACATCGTTGAGTTTGGCTGTCTGCAGGAGGGTATAGATCGCCGCGGCGCGCTCACGCCCGCGGTCCGAGCCGGCGAACGTCCAGTTGCGCCGCCCGAGGGTGAGTGGCCGAATCATGCGTTCGGCGGCATTGTTGGTCAGGCAGATGCGGCCATCATCAAGGAAGGCCGTGAACGAAGGCCAGCGCTTCAGCATATAGTCGAAGGCCTTGGCGAGATCGTCCTTGCCGGAGATGCAGGTGCGCTGCGTGGTCATCCAGTCGTGCAGTTCGCCGATGAGCGGTCTGATGCTTTCCTGCCGGACGCGCAACCTGACGTCTGTGCCCTGACCATTGATGGCGCGCTCGATGTCAAAGATCGCATCGCTGCGTTTGACCGCTTCGAGCACGATCGGCGAGATCACGGTGCAGGCATCGCGGGCCTTGCGCGCGACATCGGCAAGCTTGAAGAACTCGCGCCTTGCATGCGCCCAGCAGGAGGCTTCTCGGATCAGTCCCGGAAGCCGCGCTTCGGCATAGAGCGCGTTCAACCCACCATAGGCATCGGCCTGCAGGATGCCGCTCCAGTCCTTCAGATGCGTCTGGGGATGTTCGCCGCGCCGGTCGGAGGAGTAAAAATAAGCAACGGCCGGAGGATCACGTCCGCCGAATGGCAGGTCGT
>Ga0209643_1000952_pt1 | contig 33853 bp, 33 predicted proteins | sample AutmiccBRH37_all_FD_187383 | JGI IMG/M metagenome (GOLD analysis project Ga0209643, IMG submission 187383) | Deep subsurface microbial communities from Mt. Terri, Switzerland - Autotrophic microbial communities BRH/37_all (SPAdes) (version 2) | ecosystem: Environmental > Aquatic > Deep...
CGGAAGAATGGAAACGTCCGCCGCGTGAGTGGTTCGAGGCTAAAACCCAGTTCGCTGTAATCTTCGGCGAAAGGTTCGTCATCTGATGACGAAAACCGGCCCCGCGCACAAAATTACTGACAGTCCCCACAGCTTCCAGGCGATGATGTAGCGCGAGTAATCATCCAGCACCGTCGATAGATACATCCACCCCCAGCCAATGATCTTGAAGTAGGTAAAATCCGTCTGCCACATCTCGTTGATCCGGGTGGTCTCGGTATGGAAGCGGTCAGCTGCTTTGATCACCACATAAGCCGGGCTGGTGATCAGATCATGAGCCTTCAGTAGGCGGTAAACCGTGCGATTGCCATCATAAAACTACTCTTGCAAAGGGGCGGGCCATACGTTTTTTAAGCAGACGGTTCTCGAGCGTAAGGTCGGCTACGCATTCCTTCAGATCACGCGCTTGGTGCCGCAGGTCCTTCACCTCGTCACTGGTAGCAGCACGCGCAGTGTCACCGGCAAGCCTGCGCTTGCCTGCTTCCATGAACTCTTTGGACCAAGTGTAATACAAGCTCTGGGCGATACCTTCCTTGCGGCACAGCTCAGCGATACTGTCATCGCCGCGCAGGCCTTCCAGAACGATCCTGATCTTGTCTTCAGCTGAGAAGTGCCGACGCGTTGACCGGCGGATGTCTTTTACTACTCGTTCAACACTTGCTTTGGGTTTTGAGGATTTAGGTCTCATCTTATGGGATGGACGCCTCCTGCAATCACAGCGATAATTGTCCACCTCGATAACGGAATGGAGAAGGAGTTCATAAGATGGATTTATTGGCAATAGATTTGGGCAAGCAGTCTTTTCATATTCACGGGATAACCTCGGAAGGAGAGATAATTTCCCGGAAAGTCAGTCGGGTAAAATTTAAGGATGTGGTAGCAAGCTTGGCACCGGTAACGGTGGCCATGGAAGCCTGTGCCAACGCGCATCACTGGGGGTGCCAGTTTGAGGCTCTGGGATGTATGGTTCGGCTTATTCATCCACGATTCGTGAAGCCGTTTGTTAAAGGCTCCAAGAATGATGCAGTCGATGCCGATGCCATTTACGAGGCGGCCCTGCGTCCCACGATGCGGTTTGTGCCGGTAAAAACAACAGAGCAACAGGATCTGCAGATGATACACCGAACCCGTGATCGGCTAATAACGCAGCGCACGGCTTTGATCAATCATATCCGCGGCCTTTTAGCGGAATATGGAGTTGTGATCCCTGTTGGTGCCTTTCGATTCCGCAACAATATTGCAGATGCGGTCGCTAGCGCGGCACTGTCCAGGCTGGCAGCAGATATGTTCACAGCGCTGATCACCAAATTTCAAATACTGGATACTCGGATTGCCGAGTTGGACCGCAAACTGGTCGATATCTGCAGGACGAACGAACAATGCCGGCGCCTGGCAAACACTACCCGGCGTAGGTCCGGTCGTTGCCACGGCCCTTGTGGCAGCTATTGACGACGGGCGGCATTTTGCATCGGGCCGTGCGCTGGCAGCATGGATCGGTCTTGTGCCAAGACAATATACAACTGGCGGTAAGCCCCGTCTTGGCGGGATAGGTAGACGAGCCAACCATTATTTGCGCCGTCAACTCGTGCATGGCGCACGATCAGTTCTCTACAGGATAGATAACAAAGATGATCCCCGCTCTAAATGGGCTCAAGAGCTGCTTTCACGCGCTGGCCATAATAAAACGCTGGTAGCGATGGCCAACAAAACGGCACGAATGGCATGGGCAATGTTGCGTCATGGAGAGAATTACAAAATGGCATAAGCGAGATCGCTGCTCAGGCAGTGAGAATGCGAGGTTGAATATGATGGTGTAACGGCAAGGGCCGCGATTTCAAAGCCTGTAAGGAACGATAGCCATAAAAGGCCGCTCATCTTAAAAGGCACTGAAGCAGCGGATCCCATCAAGGCCAGGAGTGTAAAAGCTTCATTCACAGGCCGGATAGATTCACGCATCCAATGCTGTCGACACAATCAAAAAACAAACCTTGCGCAGGAGGCGTCCATAGATTCCCATCAGGAGGCCATTACCGCCAGTCTAAATACACCAGTCGAGCGTCAGCGAGTTCGTTCAATCCCCTTTATGAGTACACAACCTAAGCGCGGCGTTCTTTCCAAAACCCTCCCGAAAGCCTCGCGCGCACGCGAGTTTTGAATCGAGCATAGTCATCGGGCAAAGCATATGCAGCAGGCACAACCAAAAGTGTCAAAAAGGTCGATGTCGCCAAGCCGCCCATAATAATAAAGCCCATAGCATTGCGCCATTCGGCTCCATCCGACTGAGCAAAGGCGACAGGCATCATTCCAAAAATTGCTGCCAGAGCCGTCATTAACACTGGCCGGAGCCGTTCGGGCGCGGCTTTTTGCATGGCCTCCGCTGCGCCCATACCTCTCCGTCGATATTCATTGCCAAGGTCCACCAGAAGAATCCCGTTTTTCATCACGATTCCCATCAGGGCAATCATTCCGATTTGGGCGAACATGCTCAATTCCTGATTGGAAAGCCAAAGTGCAATAAACGCTCCGGAAAAAGAAAGGGGAGCCGTAAGCATGATCAGGACAGGTTGTCCGAAGCTGTTAAATTGGCTGGCGAGGACAATGTATAGGGCCACAAAAGCAAGCGCGAAGGCCAGCAATATGGCAGAAGTTGTGTCTGCCAGTCTCCGCGCCATACCCTCCATTTTGGTCGACATTCCTTCCGGTGGGGGATTGTTGATCAGAATTTTTTCAACCTGAGCGACAGCGACGCTCAATGCTACGCCGGGCGGCGTGTTTGCCATGACTGTAATTTGCCTCGCTCGGTCCACGCGATCAATCTGAGCTGGGCTGTCGGCAACTTCAATATCAGCAACTGCCGCCAGATCGACTAAACTTCCACTTCCTGATCGAACTGGAAGCCGGGCAATGTCGTTCAAAGTTTGCCGTTTATCTTCATCGACTCGCACTCTAACGTCATAGCGTCTGCCGTCGGCTTCAAATGTTCCCGCATCACTCCCGCCAATTAAAGTTCGCGATGCTGCTGCGACGTCCCGTGCCGTCACCCCTAAATCTGCTGCCCGATTGCGGTCCAATCTGATTTGCAGTTCCGGTCTGCCGCCTTCGTAGGTAGAGGCGACATCCACCAGTTCTGGAGTAGCACGCATTTCCTCCGCGATGATGTTTGCATATTCATTGATCGTCGTAAGGTCGGAACCAGAAATTATAAGCTCTATCTGAGCAGAACCTATTCCACCACCCGAGACCCAAGGGACTTCCTCGGCGGAAATATCCTTGGCCTCCGGTAGCGTCTTTGCAAGAATCTCACGCGCTTGGTCCATGATTGCGCCCTGTTTGACCGATCGACCTTGCTTGGGTGTGAGATCGACATAGAAATCGAGCAAGTTGGTTTTCTGATTTGTTCCTGCCCCTACGGTTACAAAAACATATTCTACATCTTCAATTTTACGCAACGCTTCGTCGGCTCGCAGCGACGCCTCTTTAGCTGTCGCAATCCCAGTTCCCAACGGAAGTTCAACACTTGCAAGGAACTCTGATCTGTCCGTGAGGGCCATGAACGTGGCCGGCACCATTGCTGCAAAAAGACCGCCGATTACAAGACTTATGATCGCTCCCAAAAAAACGAGATATCGTCTCCTGATCGACCAACCTACAAGCTGCTCGTATCGCATCCGCATGATCTCGTGGAAGATTTCAATTTTTCCCAGCCAGCCTGTTTTCTCTTTTTCCGATTTCAGGAATCGAGACGCAAGCATGGGCGACAGGGTAAGCGCCACCAGCAATGAGACGCTAACCGAAAATACAATCGCCAAGCCATATTGAAAAAAGAAACGTCCGACTATCCCTTCCATAAAGGCAATAGGCACAAACACTGCCAACGTGGCAAATGTCCCGGCAAGCACCGCCAATGCGACCCGCTTGGTTGCTTTTGGTGCGGCCTCCATTGGATCAGCGCCTTCATCGACATCGCTTTGCACGGCTTCAACAACGACGATAGCGTCATCAACAAGCAATCCAATCGCGACCGTCAAGGCCAATAATGTCATGAAATTAAGCGTAAAATCGAAGGCGGCAAAGGCAGCGAACGTGGCAATAACGGAAGTCGGGATGGCCAGCATAACGATAAAAGTTGCCCGCCAGCTGAGCAGAAAAAAGAATGTGACAAAAACAACCAATACCACCGCGATCATCAGATCAAACAGAACATCACCAATGGCCGATTCGATGAATCTCGCTGTTTCTCTCGTGACAACAATTTCAACCCCGCTCGGCAGCTGGTCCTTGATCTGCTCGATTTCCGCTTTGATTGCTCTGGTCATTGCAACGGTATTGCTTCCAGATTGCTTGCGAACCTCAAGCACAACCCCGGGGCGACCATTTAATTGGGCATAGCTGGTTTCATCCTCGACCGAGTCTTCCACGCGACCGATATCGCGGACCCGTGTGACCTGTCCGTTGGGCCGATATGCTACCGCGAGATTGCCAAATTCCGAGGCTGTATTGGCTTCCGCTAATGTTCTGGTCCCATATTGCTTGCTGCGACCATCAATCTCAAGGCGGCCGCCCGGCAACTCGGCATTTTCGTTTCTCAAGGCGGCTACGACATTATCCGTGCTAATAGCGCTTGCCCGCATTTTTGCCGGATCAAGCCAGACCCGCATTTCTCTCTCGCGCCCACCTACAATGGAGATAGAACCTACGCCGCGAATACGCTGAAGCCTCTCTTTAACGACCTCATCGGCAAAGACCGTGAGTTCTCGGACCGGCGCATCTCCTGCGATAAGCAGCGACAGTATCGGCGCTGCGTCCGGATCAAGCTTTTCGACAATAGGCGCGTCCGATTCTTCCGGCAAATTGCTTAATATGCTGGCCACCCGGTCCCTGACATCCTGGGCCTTCACGTCGGCATCTTCCGACAACTCAAACTCCAACACGACCTGACTGACGCCTTCGGCGCTGACTGAACGCATTTGCCGAATGCCAGAAACGCTGTTGACCTCTTCCTCGATAACGTCGGTGATTTCAGTCTCGATCGTATCTGGAGACGCGCCGGGCAAAGTCGTTGTTACCGAAACATAAGGGAATTCGATTTTGGGGAACAGATCAACACCCAGTCTCCCGAAACTCAACAGGCCCAGAACGACTAGTGAAGCAATCACCATTGTCGCAAAAACGGGACGCCGGATCGAGACATCAGAAATCCACATCAGCTTACCTTGCTGGCTTTCTTTGCTTGCGCTCTACTTCTTGTCCGTCCCGCAAAGTGGATGGTGGGTTTTGGATGATTTTTTCGCCGGTCCGGACGCCCTGGGTGACCTTGACCCGTTCGAAATCTATGCTTTCGACCTTTACATCCCTTCGGCGTGCGATGCCTTTCTCAAACAGGAATATATATGCGGCCGCGCTATCACCTTTAACAGCCGATCTAGGAAGAATAATTGCGGATTCCGGCGGCGTCTCGATAAGCGCGCGCACGCCAAGCCCGCTACTGATCCGATAGTTCGGGTTTCTTATCGGCAATCGCAATTCGACCGTCCGGGATTCCGGGTCAACCCGGTCATTGATGATGAACACAAAGCTGTCGAAAGGCTCATCAAAGCCATCAATATAAACTTTTGCCTTCTGGTTGAGCTTGAAATCATCAACCCGGGCTTGTGGAGCACTGACGATTGCTGCCACTATTTCTAATTCCTGTAGTTGCAAGGCTGCAGATTGTTCACCCATCGAAAAGCGATTGTTGAGATAGGACCCCTCATCCACCAATCGGGCTGTAACGACGCCATTATAGGGAGCGCGGGCAATCGTGTCGCGCAGCGCTTGTTTGGCCGTGGCCAGTAGCGATTGAGATTGCGATACCTGCGCTTTCGCGACGACCAGGTCTGTTTCAACCCTTTCGACCTGTGCTTTTGATACAAAGCCTCGCGGGGAAAGCGCAATTACCCGGTCATATTGGCGCTGGGCCTGTGTCGCCTGCGCTTCCGTCAGGCGTAGCGCTGCGGATGCTTCCGCAACCCGTCTTTTATAATCTGCTTGTCTGATCTGGAAAAGCGCTTGGCCCTTCTTCACCCGGTCACCGACCGTCACAAACATGGTCTCAAGCGGTCCTTCCACGAGCGCGCCAATTGCGCTGCTTTGCTTGGCCGCAATCGTGCCAAAAACCTCTACGGGTTCGGCTAAAGGTTCTGATTCTGCTGTTAAAATTTCTACTTCGAGTGTCGCGCTTATATGAATGTCATCATCATTGGCATTCTCGGTATCATCGTTCGCGCAGCCCGAAAACAAGCCCAGCATGACTAAAGCCAAGATGATTATGACTTTTTTGACGACCATTTACGTGCTCAAATAGGTCCCGCGACCGCTAGCCACCAAGCGCTCATCATCGTCGATAATGCGCGTGTCTGCGGTACTTATGGTTTTCCCAAGCTTCACGACCTGCCCAATTGCACGAAGCGGGCCGTTGGTGGCTGCCCGATGATAATCTACCCTCAGATCCACGGTCGCCCTGGCAACGCCCCCTGCAGCAATAATCGCATAAAGCCCGGTTAAATCGATCAGAGATGCCAATATCCCGCCGTGCACGGCTCCAATCACGGGATTAGATACGAGTTCGTCCCGCCACGGCATTTCCAGTTCCAGTTGATCGTTGTTTTGCTGAACAATTTTCAGACCCAACCAGCGATGGAAAGGCGCAATCTGCATTACGTCAGCAAGATTTTCCGTATCATATTTCATGCTGCGGCACCGCGATTGTGGGTCGCATTCAAAAAGGAGATTATCGCCGAACAAAACGCATCATTGCGGTCACCGACGACCATATGGCTAGCATCCGCAATGTCGGTTAAAAGCGCGCTAGGAACCAGCGTTTGGAAATGGGCCACAGCTTCTTCAGAGACCATGTCGCTGGAACCTCCGCGTATGAGATGAACCGGCAGTGTCAACCTGGCAGCCGCAGCGCTTAACCTGTCGAAACCATTCTCTTTTGCTTCGGCAGCGTTGTCCCGAGCGTGCGTCACATGGTGAATAAAATTGGGGTCCCAATGCCAATAATATCGCCCGTTTTCCCGTTTGCGTAAATATCGATCAAGCTTGCCCGTGCCGGTGCGTTTCTCTCGCTGTGGCATATACTCGGCGATAATTTCGGCAGCTTCTTCTGGGGAGGAAAATCCATCTGTCATATGGGCCTGCATGAACCCGACAACTCTTGATACCCCGACGGCTTCCATCTTCGGCGCGATATCAACCAACGTAAGCGACCTAAAACTTGTGGGGGCCAGTTCACCGGCCGCAATCATTCCCGCGATTCCGCCCAGTGACGCTCCCACTAACGCTGGAGGATTACTAAGCTGGTTGGAAATAGCGATTAGATCACGCGCAAAATCGCGCATATCATAAGCGCCATCCGATGCCCATTCACTGTCCCCATGACCACGCATGTCGATGGCCGTCGCGCGGTAGCCAGCGTTGGCGAGTTCGTCCAGCACCTTCGTCCAGGCATGACGGGTTTGTCCGCCACCATGCGCAAGCATCACCGGAAAGCCCGTTTTTGGCCCCGTCGAACTTGCCGTAATCTTCAAGCCGTTGTGACCGGTCAAGATATTCTCTTCATGATCCATACCGATTTTATAGGCTGTAAAATGAATAATAGTAAAGGGCTTTATATTATATTAAATTGATGATATGGTCACTATCATGACAACGGAAACAGCTATAATGAGTGCCAACGCGCAGGACGGCTTCCTCAACGAGACCGATGAGTTTGCGTTTTTGCTGGAGGAAGTACCGCGAGTTCTGCGCAAGACATTTGATGAATCCATTGCCCAGTTCGGCTTGTCCCGCACACAGTGGAGAACATTGGCCTATCTGATCAAGACCGAGGGAATGACGCAAACCGAGTTGGCAAATTGCCTTGAGCTGGAACGCGCTACGATCGGATTAACGATTGATCATCTTGAAAAACTGAGATTTGTCGAACGCCGGTCCGCAGAAGGCGACCGGCGCGTCTGGCGGATATTCCTGCGTCCAAAGGCAATCGATATCATTCCACAACTTCGGAAAGAGGCTAACGCCGTTTATAAAAAGATGTTCAAAGGCGTTTCCAACGCAGACGTGGCCATCATCCGAACCGCGATGGAAAAAATGGTTGGGAATCTAAGGGAATGTTGAGTGTTTAATCTCCCAAAATTTTAGCGAGTTCTGATCCTTCTCTCCCGTTGGATCAGCTGGAGCGAGTGGCTGGGGCCACTCGCTCCCTTTTTTTTGCAGTCCAGGCCAATTAATTTAATAATTATCGGACGGTGAATTATACCGTTGATACCTGCCGGGACACCAATCAAATATGCGCTAGCGCACAAAAGTTGCTATCGCTGTGGCTAGCGGTTTCTCTGGTTCATGGAAACAGCTGGCGCGGACAAAGCTCGCGGCTTTGCCTTCACGTTCAAAACAACTGTTCGTGAATAGATCGCGCGAACCTACGGCTGGACGCAAATAACGAATGTCAATTGACTCTAGCTGCTGGCCGATCGAACTTTCACCGCCTGCCACACGGCCCTGGCATGCAGACATCAGCGCCGCAGCAACGGCGCCGCCATGGACAATATTTCCGCTCTCCCAGCCCAAAACGGCCCGGTTTCCTGCAGCAATTTGTGGCGAGCCTGGTGCGCCCGATAAGCCCAAACTGGTGCTCATCGGTCCGGGCATTGCTTGAGGACTGAAATCACCGATCAAATTATAGTCGGCCGGAGCGCCCCCCGGGAAGCTCCCCAAACGAAACAGGCCTGTTGCTGTTCCGACGATATCTTTGGACGAGTTGGTTACACTGCCTGTTACAGTGGCAGATGTTTTCCCAACCATCACCGCTTCGGCGGTCAACGTCAATTCATCCCCCATCGAAGATCCTGATAAAAGTCCGATCCGCAAATCAAAAGTTGAAATTCCGATTTCAGCCGCAATCAGTCCTTTCAGCGATTGGGACAATCCTTGATCGATAAAGCCCATGAGGGCTAGCGGATCAAGGTTTGGATTTCCCGGTGCTTTGGCAATCCGCCTATTGGCTTTCATTCGACTGATCGAACGCCCGCTGCTGCATTCCAACAACTCCATGCCGAGCGTCAATTGATAGGGGGTTACAAGTCGAACCCGCATTTTCTCACCCGTCTGTTCATCTGGCTTAGATTGCGCAGTCATCCATTTATCTTCCAATAAGGCATACTCAACAAGGCATACTCAAAATTCCTTAGCCAGGCGTAAACTGCAAACAAAGGGCTCCGTTCGCCGGCGACGCGAAAACTGATGTCCGCAAAAACCCGAACGGTGCAAGGTAATTATGATCTCAGGGGATGAAGGCCAATGATTGCTTTTACAATCCTGACCAACATCCCCTTTGTCATTTGGTCATATTAAGTTACCAAGACCACAATCGGAGGTCGACGCAGCGCCGGTTCGCCTTGCCGAAAGTTTCGCAGCGCTGAGCACGCCGCACGTTAGAACTTCACCGTTGCCTCGATGCCATATGTGCGCGGTGTTCCCCGGTTAAGATAATCGAGTCCGAAGATGTCTATGTTCAACCCGTAGCTATAATAGACCTTGTTGGTCAGGTTCTTGGCCCACAGGCTCGCTGAAAAATTATCCTTCTGATATGTCAACCGGCTATTGACGAGCCAGTAGCCCGGGTTGCCGCAAGTGATCGCCGGGCCTGCAGGACGGACACTACCAGGCGCACCTGGGCGATCACACGGTGTTTGGCCGTAATCGCCAAACGGATCGAAGAAATATTTCCCCGTATACGCAGCATCACCGCGCAGACTTAGCTTGCCTGAATCAGTGTCAAAAACGTCCCAGTCGAACCCTGCAGAGAACGTCTCGCGTGGAGCGTTGGGGAACGGATTTCCGTTTACATTGCGTGTGGGGCTTCGAGGATCAGTAGGATCGACAACATTTCCTTGATATTTACTGCGCAACAAGCTGACCGATGCGTCAAAGCGCAGATTATCGGTAGCTATGATTGCGAGTTCCGCCTCACCGCCATAGAGTTTGCCATCGGCGCTGCGAACAAACGTCGTCGCTCCAATCACCTGAGTGACCTGATGGTTGCTGTAGTCGTAGTAGAAGCCAGCTAAATTAAGCTGGACGCGCCGATCAAACAGGAGCGTTTTCAGACCGCCTTCATATGCGTTTATCTGCTCCGGTTCAACATAATAGACCTGATCGGTTCCCTGATACGCTAACCCATTAAAACTGCCGCTGCGATATCCTCGGCTGAAATTGATATATCCCAACACATCGTCGGTGAAATCATAACTGACATTGATCCGCCCTGTCACTCGGCTTTCTTTTTCGCGTTGCTCAAGCGGAGGTTGGTTTGGGTTGAAGGGGAAGGTATAAGGAATCGTACTTGCTCGCTCTGTTCCCCCCAAATCAACCAGCACTGTTCGCCCGTTGAGGTAGTTCACTTTGTCTTTGGTGTAACGCAAGCCGACACTGACCGTCAGTTCGTTGGTCACATCATAACTGGCATCAGCATAAATGGCAGCGGAAGGACGTTCGACGGTGAAATTCTGTTCACCGGTTATTGGTCCAAATGGGGGAGCGCCAGCTGCCCGACACGCAGCAGAAAGGGCTCCACCGAATCCGCCGCCAGCCGAATTATCAATCTGGATATCGGTGAGGAGGGCAACAAGGGATCTCGCATCAAGGAACCCGTTGGGATTCCCGGTTGCAACCGGTGCACAGCTCGATGCAAGAGTGGGGTCAAGGGCTGGATTGACCAAAAATGCCGGGACAATCGCAGCAGCCTGAGGTGCTGAAACAGGTGCGTTAAAAAACGAGTCGCCAATGCCGAAACTGCGCAACACTGGATCCAGAACACCAAAGAAATCGATCCCGTTCCGCGTTTTGATTTTATCTACACCATAATAAAGTCCGGCGATCAGATTGAAACGGTCGTCCTTGTAAGCAAAGCGCAGATCCTGATTAAAATTTTTGCTCGTTGAATTGAAGCGGATCGCGCAAACGTCATTCGGTGAACCGTCACAGTCAAACGGAGAAATGCTGTAATTCCCAGTATCATAACCGGTAATCGATGTAACCGAGAGGCTATCACTGATCTCGTAGGAGACGTTTAGCGCCAGACCCTTCGACAGAGTGTAGTAGTTTCCGCCCGTATCGGCAGATACCTCGTCGGGGTTTAGCGCGCGCCCCCCGTTCTGGGCGGGATCGAAACGTGAATAACCCAAAACATCACGGCCCTCTGCATATTGACCGAACGCATACGGGTTGGGTGCAACCGGATTGTCCCGGGAAATATATCCCTTCAAGTTGATATCAAGTGTATCAGTTGGTTTGAAACGGACCGACAGGCGGCCAGCAATCGAATTTGTCGTGCCGGTATCGCGGTTCTGAACGGGATTGAATTGCCAGCCATCGCCCTTGGCAAAGGTTCCCGCAAAGCGGATACCAAGCACATCAGGAACCAGAGTTGTTTCTATCGCACCCTGGATTGTCTTTGTGTCGTAATTACCGTAGCCAACCGAAAGCGTTCCAGTTGTATCAACAAGTTCGGGTTTGTTTGAAAAAAAGCTGATGGCACCGCCGGTTGTGTTCCGCCCATAAAGCGTTCCTTGCGGCCCACGCAACACCTCAACGCGTTCCAGATCGTAAAGCTGCTGACCGTGGCTGGCACGGAAGCTCTGGTAAACTTCGTCAACATACACACCGACAGGCGAAGCGGTTGAAGCATTAAATTCATTAGCCACTGAAACGCCGCGCAGTGCGAAGTTCGGTTGGGTGCGACCATAAGGCGTGGTGATCTGAAGACTTGGTACAAATCCTTGTAAATCTGATGTTTCATCTACGCCGCGAGATTCCAGTTCCTTTGCCGTCAATGCGGACACAGCGACGGGAACATCTTGAAGCGCTTGTGACCGCTTTTGCGCAGTCACAACAATTACCTCAAAACCACTGGTATCCTGTTCTTTGGTTTGGGCCAAGGCAGTTCCTGATAGAGCTATTTGCAATACAAATAACGCGCAACCTCCAGCCAAATATGTTTTGTTCATGTTCTTCCTCCCTATTTTTCGGACTTTTTTTTATTTTTGGTTTTCCAGAATAAACTCTGCAGCGCGCTCGGCGATCATCGCGACCGGGGCATTGGTGTTGCCGGATATTAGATTGGGCATAACGGAGGCATCGGCGATCCAGATATTTTGAATGCCGCGAACCTTTAATTTTTCGTCACACACAGCGGTTTCATCATTCCCCATCCGGCATGTCCCAACCGGGTGATAGACTGTATCTGCGCGCGCCCTTATCGCATCAATGAGTTCTGAATCTCCGCTCTTGCCCTTTGTAAAAAGCTCAGTGCCGCGAATGGACTTAAGCGCGTCTGATTCCATAATATCGCGCACCAGCTTGAAGCCGGACAACAGGGTTTTAATATCACCATCTGTCGCGAGAAAATTTGGATCGATGACAGGAGCGGCAAGAGGGTCGGCCGAACCGAGTGTCACGGAACCCCTGCTCTCGGGTCGCAGCACGCAAACATGGCAGCTCATCCCTCCGCCCAAATGGATCTTGCGAGAATGATCATCAATAATGCCGTGGACGAAGTGCATCTGGACATCTGGTCGATTGCCACGACCTTTGGTGGATAGAAAAGCACCGCCTTCCGCCGCGTTGCTGGTAAGCGGACCACGACCATTACGGGTATAGTCGGGAATCGACGCACCAATACGCGCGACACCGCCAGGGCTGACAGCAAATAAATCAGGACTTTTGGCGCGATATACCGTGACATGATCAGGATGGTCCTGAAGATTCTGGCCAATTTCCGGTATGTTAAACCGGACGGGTATAGAATGGCGTCGCAGTTCGGACTCCGGCCCAACGCCCGATACCATCAGAAGGTGCGGCGTGCCGAACGCACCGCTCGTCAGCACGACCCCGGCATCAGCGCCAAGTGTCATAGACCGTTTGTTGCAAAGCACCTCCAGGCCCGTCGCTCGTTCACCATCCAATATAATGCGAAGCGCCTTTGTTCGTGTCATCACCGTAAGGTTCGGTCGATCAAGGATTGGTCGCAGATACCCGCGCGCTACACTCCAACGCCGGCCATCCTTTTGGTTTACCTGATAACGCCCAACGCCTTCTTGTTCGGCTCCGTTAAAATCGTTTGTTGTTTTGTGTTGTTGTTCCGCTGCAGCCTCGATGAAGAGATCGGTAACGGGGTTGGGTGAACGGTGATCTGCTACGTTGAGCGGTCCCGACACGCCGTGATATTGATCTTCACCGCGTTCATTGCATTCCGACATCTTGAAATAAGGCAGCACATCATCATAGGACCAGCCCGGCGCACTGTCCGCCGCCCAAGCGTCATAATCCTCGGCCTGGCCGCGGATATAGCACATCGCATTGATCGAGCTTGATCCACCAAGCACACGGCCACGCGGCTGATAACCTTTTCGGCCATTGAGTCCCGGCTGCGGAACAGTTTGATAGCCGTAATTATTGATTTTGGTCGGCAACATGGCAGCCATGCCGAGCGGCACGTTGACCAGCATCTGATCGTCATCTCCGCCAGCTTCAATCAAGCAGACCTGTATCGCCGGGTTCGCTGAAAGACGGTTAGCCACTACGCATCCGCCTGAACCTGCCCCAACGATTATATAGTCGAAATTATTTATCCGGCTGGCCCCGGTCATTGAACGGAAATCAATGCTGCGCGAGAGGCAAGCGAACGATCAGTCCGTCAAGCTCTTCCGTAATCGATATTTGGCAGGCCAGACGGCTATATTCATCGGCTCCTTCCACAAATTCGAGCATATCGCTCTCACTGCCGTCCGAAGCGTGACCGGTTTTTTCAATCCACGCCGCGTCGATATGAACATGGCAGGTGCCGCAAGCTGCACATCCGCCGCAATCGCCATCGATGCCCGGGACTCCGTTGTCTCGGGCTGCCTCCATGACTGATGAATTGGCATTTACATTGACAAGATGGTCGTCACCTTGAGCGGTAATAAACTTTACTAATGGCATTGGTATTCCTTCACTCTTATCGCGCGTGAACGCGGACCATCATTTTGGTGTAACCTCGAACAAAATTCGACTGAACACGTTCGGGCTCACCGATCACTTCAATGCGGTCGAAGCGATTGAGTATTTCCTCCCACAAAATTCGCAGTTGCATTTCGGCAAGCCGATTACCAACGCATCGGTGGATGCCGAACCCGAAGGATAAATGCTGGCGAGGGTTCGGGCGGTCGATGATAAATGCGTCAGGCCGATCAATGACTTCATCATCACGATTTCCCGAAAAATACCACATGACGACTTTGTCACCTTTGCGGATGGTTTTACCGCCAACAACCGAATCTTCCTTTGCTGTACGCCGCATGTGCGCCAAGGGTGTCTGCCAGCGGATAATTTCCGGCACCATGCTTTCAATTAGCGCTGGAGAGGCCCTCAATTTGGCCATCTGGTCCGGGTTCTGATGCAGCGCAAGAACCCCACCCGTCATCGAATTTCGCGTTGTGTCATTGCCACCCACAATCAGCAGCAGCACGTTGCCGAGATATTCTTCCGGTGTCATGTTTCGGGTCGCCGGGGAATGGGCCAACATTGAAATAAGGTCATTGCCTGGATCCTCGTTTACCCGTTCATTCCAAAGCGTCTGGAAATATTGCGCACATTCCATTAATTCATCTTTGCGCTGCGCCCATGAATCAACGACGCCCCCGCCAGGTGCAGCTGTCGTCACATCCGACCAGCGGGTAAGCTTGCGGCGATCTTCAAAAGGAAAATCAAAGAGAGTGGCCAGCATCTGGGTGGTAATTTCGATCGAGACCCGATCAACCCAGTCAAATTCTTCATCTATTGGCAGGCTATCCAATACGGCCCCGACACGCTCGCGAATGGTGCTTTCCAGAAGAGCAAGGTTACCGGGAGCTACGATGGGGCTGACGGCTTTTCGCTGTTCGTCATGGCGCGGTCGGTCCATCGCAATGAAATTAGGAAGGTCAAGCCCCTCTTCACCACCACCTTTTTGAATATTGTCATCGATGATGATGCCGCCAAAGCCTGCCGCCGACGAAAAGATGTCATGGTGGGTATCAACATGCATGATGTCTTTATATTTGGTGATCGACCAATAGGGCCCGTAAGCACTCTCAGCGCAATAGTGGACAGGGTCTTCTTTGCGCAGACGTTTGAAATAGGTGCCAGCCGAATCGTCCTTGAAAAGCGCTGGTGAGCTTACGTCGATTTTATCAAGTGGTATCGCATACGCAGCTTCAGTGCCGGTTCGTGTCATGCTGGCCATCCTCTCTAATGATATATGATTTTTATTGAGTATAGTATCAGTTATAAGTGAGTATAATGTCAACAAGGAAAATCTGTTGCGATTTTTTTTGATGACCGGCACACAAGCGGTCTCGGATTTAAGCGGTGATCTCGGCCATCAATCAGGAGCCTAATATATTGAAATACAAACACGACTTGGGGAAAAGGCGGCTGAAGCCGGACGAGAGGCGCAAACAATTGACACTCTGCGCGCTTCAAGCCTTTGCGGAGAATGGCGTCGCTCGTGCCACTCATTCTCACGTCGCGAATCTGGCTGGAGTTGCGATACCAACCGTGCATTCCTATTTTCGATCGCGGGAGGATCTGGAGTCAGCGGTGCTCGACGAAGTAGAAAACTACCTGATCAAACTCGTCACTGATTCACTAGGTGAGAAACAATCCGTGGAAGAAGCGCTTACGACACTAGCAACACGATTTGCCAACGACGCGACCACGAAATCCGATATCATTAAAGTTTGGCTAGACTGGAGCACCGGTGTTCGCGCCGGTGTATGGCCCCGATATCTTACGTTGTTGGACAAGCTGCATGCGATTGCTCGACCGGTTTTTTCGCGTGGCAAACGTGAAGGTATACTGAGCAAAAATCTCAATGTGAAAGCAGCGGCCAGATTGTTTATAGGCGGCGGGCATACTCTCGCACTAATGCAGTTTGCCAAAGTCCCCAACCGGGATCTAGCGATTTACATGGATCAATTTATACAGAGCTTGATGAACATCGGAAAGCCTTGATCATAGTTTTGGGATGAAGATGGGCGAATTGAACCGGAAATCGCTTCGCGCTCAGCAAGCGTAAGACCTAATCTGGATCGCTTCTACTTTGGTGGATGAATGCCGTCAGTGCGCGACAAAAAGGGACAAATCGATGAGGAAACCGGTCAACCCCGCGACCACTCGAGCTTATCGACTCCCCGCGCTGCCAACGATCCCATATCTCGTACTTCTGAAAGTCGGTAAATATATCCGCTGACTCTGTTTCATCTTCAACGCCCCATCTTCTTTCAAAAGATTAGATTGTTATGACGATCAGTTGAAATCACCACGCATTTGTGGGCGTTTGCCTACCAAACTATCCTGGTTGAACGCGGACGGCCGAATAACTTCTCGGACTGGGTAACAGTCACTAGGAAGCAGAATATGGAGCCGAATAAGTATTGAAGCGCATAGCCGTCGCAGTAATCGCGCCCCAAAATTAGGATCAAAGCCGCAGAGCTAGATTGCCAAACTAAAAAAATAGGGTCATAACCCTAAACATGGAGAGTCGCAGCAGCGATAGAGGAGGAGAAAGTAAATGGGAACAACACTGGCACCTGAAAAAACTGTATTTGATCCAATCGACGTTTCGCTGGCTGAACTTTACACAGAGGACCGCTGGCAGGAGCCGTTCCGCAAACTGCGCGCAAATGCACCTATCCAATATGTCCCAGATTCAAAATTCGGTCCCTATTGGTCGGTCTCCACCTACAAGCCTATTGTCCACATCGAGGCGCTGCCGAAAATTTTCTCTTCTTCGTTTGAATATGGCGGTATTTCGATAGCATTTTATCCGGATCGCCTTCTGCCGGACGAGTTTCGCCAGCCGCAATTTATAGCTATGGACCCGCCACAGCATACAGCCCAACGCCGGACAATTGCTCCAGCCTTTGGCCCCAGCGAGGTCAAGACAATGCAGGACGAAGTGCGCCAACGCACAGCAGAAGTTCTGGATTCTCTTCCCATTGGAGAACCGTTTGACTGGGTTGAGAAGCTATCTATCGAACTGACCACCGGCATGCTTGCGAAGCTGTTTGATTTTCCTTGGGAAGAACGCGACAAACTGACCTATTGGTCAAACATGCTGGGCGATGTCGAGCTGGTCCATCAGGAGGGCGGGATTGCGCGGCGCAATAAGATTGCGATGGAAATGGCAGGTGCCTTCGCCGAACTCTGGCAGCGCAAGGCAGCCGGTGAACCGGGCAAGGATCTGATCTCGGTGATGATGCAATCCGACGCGATGAGCGAGATGAGCCAGGAAGAATTTATTGGCAATCTCATATTGCTGATCGTTGGCGGCAATGACACGACGCGCAATTCGATGAGCGCCTATGCTTATGGTCTAAGCCAGTTCCCGGAAGAACGTGCCAAGCTGGAAGTTGATCCGTCTCTTATCCCCAATGCGGTGAGTGAGCTGATCCGCTGGCAGACACCGCTCTCCCATATGCGCCGGACGGTGATGGAAGACACCGAGTTCGAAGGCGTGCAGATGAAAAAGGGCGACAAAGTTGTGCTCTGGTATATCTCTGCCAATCGCGATGAGAGCGTGTTTGACGATCCCGACAGCATCCGCGTTGATCGCGAAAACGCGCGGCGACACTTGTCCTTTGGCTATGGTATCCACCGCTGCGTTGGCGCGCGGGTTGCTGAGTTGCAACTGCACGTGTTGCTGGAGGAAATGGCTAAGCGACGACTACGGGTGGATGTGCTTGAAGAGCCAGAGCGCGTCCCGGCCTGTTTTGTGCACGGATACAAGAAGATGATGGTCAAGCTGGAGAATTACTGAATTGAAAACCCGCGACCGGATCGTGATGGAGGCGAGGCGGCTATACAACCGAAACGGTTATGGCAATGTTTCCAGTGCGACGCTCGCGTATCATCTCGGCATTTCGGAGGGCAATCTCTGGTATCATTTCAAAGCCAAGCGTGCGATCCTCCGCGCTATCAGCGAGAAGTTCGCGCAGGATATCGAAATGCGCCTGTCGCGCGCGCCGACCGGCGAAGCGGATATCGTTGATGAATATACCGCCCTGTTACAGGCTATTATTGACGAGCTTCACGAATATCGTTTTCTTTACCGCGACCAAGCGGATTACGGCGAGCATGATGAGATCGTGCAGCAGGGCGTGCGCGGCTGGACCGAGCGGACCCATCGGCAGTTTCAAACCTATCTAGCAGGATTTGTCGCGGCCGGCCTGCTCGACTGGCCCAAGGACCAATTGGCCGACCTCGCTATCAACGTGACCATCATCCTGCGCTACGGTCTTGAATATTTCCGTGAGATGGGCGATCCAATTCAGGAGGGCGGCGGTGCTATACGCAATACATTGCTCCGGCATCTGACTTTGTTCGAATATCGCCTGCTGCCAGAAACGGTGCTCCGGCTACGACGGTTAATTGACCGGATGGAAGTTGAGAGAGAAGCGATGGGCAAGACCATTGGAAAAGTTTTGGAATAGCTGCGCTAGCAAAACGGGACCATCACAGCGGTCACAAACTTGAGGCCACCTCGAAAATTACCCTTTCGTGTGCGCCGATTTTCTGATTCAGTAGATTTGAACTGAGGAAGGATTTCACACCATGGGTCAGCCAGGATTATTTGATTTGAGCCGCCGTTATGAAGGTCTGGACGCGGCGGGTGATCCGTTGGTGGCGATAGCAGCGGCAGTACCCTTTGAGTTGTTCCGGGGGAAGCTTCAGCGTGCGCTTGTCAAAGGCGGTTTGCGCAAGGCGGATGGGGACCGCAAAAGTGCCGCAGGGCGCAAACCCTGGGATGAGGTTCTGATTTTCAAGATATTGGTGCTTCAGGCGCTCTATAATCTGTCGGATGACGCGATGGAATATCAGCTTCGCGACCGGCTTTCATTCATGCGTTTTGCCGGGCTCGGCCTGGAGGATGCGGTGCCCGATGCCAAGACATTATGGCTTTACCGCGAGGCGCTGACCCAAGCGATGGCGGTGGACAAGCTGTTTCACTTGTTTGACAACTATCTCAAGGACCAAGGCTATCTGGCTATGGGCGGTCAGATTATTGATGCCGCCATCGTGCCCGCCCCGCATCAGCGGGGCTCACGTCACGATAATGCGAAGATCAAAGCGGGCGGGACCCCGGCGGGATGGGAGGCGCACCCCGCCAAGAACCGCCAGAAGGACAAGGATGCGCGCAGGACCAGGAAGCATGGCAAGTCGCATTTTGGATACAAGAACCACATCAACGTTGATCGCCGCCACAAGCTGGTGCGGCGCTACGCCGTCAGCAGCGCCTCGGTGCATGACAGTCAGAAGCTGGATGATGTGCTTGATCGTGCAAACACTGCCAGCGGGGTCTGGGCCGATAGCGCTTACCGCAGCGAGGCTAGTGAAGCGGTGCTCGCCGAGCGCGGCCTGACCAGCCACATCCATCGGCGCGGATCACGGGGCAAACCGCTCACCAGCGCCCAAGAAGCCGCCAACAAGACCCGCTCAAAAGTGCGTGTGCGGGTCGAACATGTGTTCGGATGCCAGCACAGCATGGGCGGCAAGTTCGTGCGCACCATCGGCATCCTGCGGGCGACTACGAAGATCGGGATGCAAAATCTGGCTTACAACATGCGCCGTCTGGTCGTGCTCGAACGGACGGCAATCGTCGCTACCTGAGGCCAAAGGCCAGAAAGACAGGCTGCATCAACCCAAAACAGGCTGGGGGAAACCCAAAATGATCCGACTTCTGGCCCAGTGAGGATATCAAATCGCTATATCAGCCGGAAATCGGTATTGTTCGAGGTGGCCCACAATCAGGTTGGCGTTGGCGCCTCTGTTACCTTATTCCATTGTTGTTCCAATCGATTTTTCTTGTCTGACAAGATATTGACTTTACTGAGGTCGCCGTCGGCCCATTCCATTACTTTGGGGTCCATCACTCTGAAGAATAGAGGCGGGATCGCTGCCAGTAAAAACATTCCGGGATAGCCACTCGGCAAACGAGGCAAATCGGCAAAATCTCGCAACGTTTGATAAGGGCGCATCGGATTAGCATGATGGTCAGAATGCCGTTGCAAATGAAAGGTCATTAAATTGGAAAAGATATGATTGGTATTCCAAGAATGATGTGGCTGACATGTTTCATAACGACCATTTTCGTGTTTCTGGCGCAGTAAACCATAATGCTCTACATAGTTGGCTTGAGTTAGCCCGTACCATCCAAATATATGGTGGACAAGAATGAATGGAGCAATCATCCAACCCAGATGTGCGGTTAGGATCACCGCTGCCGCTAGGGTGATCATCCAGCCCTGCAAGATCTCATTGTCCAGTGAAAAAGACGACTTTCCTTTTTTATTGAGGCGCGTTGCTTCCGTTGACCAACCATTTTTCAAGGCACCAGGAATTTCGCGCAGGACGAAGCGATAAATCGATTCACCCATACGTGAACTGGCAGGATCTTCAGGAGTTGACACTAGCATATGATGCCCATGATTATGTTCCACGCGAAAATGAGCATAACCGACAACTGCGTTGGCCCACATGGCGAGCTTTTGATCGAGTTTGTTGCTTTTATGTCCAAGCTCATGACCAATAGTGATCGAATTACCGCTTACCGAACCGACGCCGACAACCAAAGCTATTATTGACCACCAAGGGAGCTCCTGTGTGCCAACCAGCATAGCGGTTGCGATAAAGCTGAGCCACAAAAATGGAACGGTAGCTCTAACCATCCAACTATAAAAACGATCAGCTGCCATCGCCGAGATGACTTCGTCCGGCGGATTGTGACCATCTTCACCAATGATCGCATCCACTATCGGAACAAAAACATATAGGTATATCAGCGGGATAAAAGTGGACCACACTCCGATCTGGGTAAAATAGAGAGCCGCAGCTATCGCCGGAACAAGGGGGAAAAACATGGACCAAAGATAAAGGAAACGTTTTCCATCCCTGTATCGAATTTCAGACCCATCTTTCGCAGTGGCTATAAACATATTCATGGCTCGTCCCTTTTTCCCCAATTGAGTTTTGCAAATAGAAGAGCGTCGCAGACGAATATAGTTCCCATTGCGCCAAATTCGTGGCATTTTGCGCCAACCATGTCAGCAGGTGCCCATCTTCGTATCCCAGCAACTTACGTCAATGCGTTGATTCGGCGATATAGGGACGTGCTAGACGATGATGCTATTTCGCTGGATCTGGCAAAACTAGAAACAAATTCCGGCATTGCCCAAACCGACATTCAGTCGTTATTTGCGTTGATTGAAGCTCTCAATAAGCAGGTGGGTCCAGAATGGCCGATTGAAGCATCATTTGCATGGCGAAGTCAAATGCATGGAACCATCGATGTTGCGGCGCGTAGTGCTAGGACATTGGGGGATGCGCTTAATGTCTTTGCGCGTTTTGGCCGAGTAAGGGCACCGTTCGCGGTTATAAATAAAAACGTATGGTCCAAAACCACCGCGTTAAAAATTCAGCCCTCCGTTTCAATGGAAGATTCAGTCTGGCAGGCACTAGCCGAGTTCATTATGCTGAGCACCACCGCAATCCTTAATCAAATCACCGACGATAGGCTGAGTGGTGTTACTTTCGAAATGCCAAATCGAACGTTTCAGCACAAACAGTCATTGGAAGATGCGTTCGGTGTCCCAACTCAATTTGGCGGCACCCAATTCACCATGACCTTCACAAACGAAACTTGCTCCTTGGTACTGCCCTTTCATGACCCTTTGCTTTTCAAGAACACTGTCGAACAACTGCAATCCGAAACCGAGCAATTGTCACATCACAACTGGATTGTTGAGGATGTAAGACGTCTGCTCTCTAGTCAAAACCACATAAGACCCAGCGCACAATTTGTCGCAGATGAACTCGGTCTCTCGCGGCGCTCTCTCGTCAGGAAGCTCACGGCAAATCAAACTTCATTTCGAACGATGTTGGATGATCATCTGAAAGAACGAGCAACAAAGATGTTGGGGCAAGATAAAATGTCGAAAGAGGCCATATCGGAAGCATTGGGCTATACCGACCGGACCAGTTTTAGCCGTGCGTGCAGACGGTGGTTCGACATTTGATGGCCACGTCGAGAAATGGGCCCTTCCCTTGGGGATTGAAATCCGGTTCAAGGATGCTGATGCAGCGAGGGAACTTGGATCATAGGCCAGCTGGGGTTTTTTGATTTGCAGCAGCGGCATTAAGGTCTGGACGCAAAGTCTGATCCTTTGGTGGCGATATTGGTAGCGGTGCCGTTTGAGCTGTTCCGCGTGAATCTGAAGGCGGCCCTGGTGAAAAGCGGTCTGCGCAAAATGGCGGATGATCGCAAGAATGCGGCGGGCCGCAAGCCTTGGGATGAAGTGCTGATCTTCAAGGCCTTGGTGTTGCAGGCGCTCTACAATTTGTCGGACGATGTGATGGAATATCAGCTGCGGGACCGGCTCTCCTTCATACGGTTTGTTGGCCTTGGCCTTGAGGACGCGGTGCCCAATGCCAAGACGCTATGGCGGTACCGCAAGGCGCTGGTCAAAGCGGGAGCGATTGAAGGCCTGTTCCATCAGTTTGACAGCACGCGTCACTGCTATGAATGGCAGCGTGCTCAAAACATGTTATAGCAACTGTATCGTTCACGCTGTTTGCTCCATCCCGTTTATTTGTGAGCGACACAACGCGTTTAGTATCCGACGGAAAAAAATTTGTGGAATTCCGAAAGCTCTAGCTTGTAGCGTCGAGCGACGTCTTTGAGGTGATCCATCCGTTAATATCGCTTTCTAGCCACCTGACGCTGTAACCGCCTATTGAATGAGGCTTGGGAAATTTCCCATCTTCCATCCAGCGATAGATGGTTGATCGGCCTAATCCGACACGGTGCTGCACTTCGCTGAGACGGAGCAACCGCGCGCGCGGCGGATCTGGCAGTTTATTTGGCTCAATATCAAGCATATCCGCCTCCATGTGCACGATCAAAGCCATCGCCCAGAAGCGTATCCTTCCGGGCGAGGTCGTCCATGTGCTCAGCGAGCAGTCGCGCGACGCGTTGAGCAGTCCCCTTCGCCCAATGCGGTTTGACACCGTGGAGGTGATCACCAAGCTGGGTTTCTAGGACATCTGGCAAATGGCGAACCAGTTCTTCAAAAAACAAGGCTAGGTCCGTTTGCATCCAGCGTGATGCCTTGTCCTGATCTGAAGCTAGATAAAGAAGCAAGTGGGCATGCGGCGATGCGCCCGCACCATATAATATACGCAAGGTTTCGCTCACAGTAGCTTCGCGCTTCCCTGCCAGAATACGCCGCATCGTGCCCCGGTCTATTTGAGCCTCGCTTGCAATGCGCACTTGAGAACGGCCTGATGTCGATGCTGCCTGATTGAGCAGCTTAGATACGCCGACCTTTATATGCGCCTCAGAAATTCCATTAATTTCAGTCATGTCATTCACCCTGTCTTTAAGAGAACGAATCACCTGATATGTCCAAACTGCACCTGTAGGAAAATGAAAAGAACATAAATAGAACAATTAGGAAATTGCGAATCACCTGATTCGCGCTTCCTGTTCCGCTGAGAACAGCTTCTGCTCAATCCAGCGCAGCAGCTGTGCTGAGTTGAACAGTTCCGAGGCATGTTAGCGCAGTCGCTGTTCGCCTATGCCCATTTCCCCTCCAAATTGTTGCTTTTAGCTTGGGATACATCCAATCTGGCATTTCCTGTTTTCCTACAGGCGGGTCACTGACGCACATAGAACATACAGCGAACACATGCTGTTTCATGTTTCTCAAGCGAAAGTGATTTTCCATGACCAATATTTCTCAAACACGCCGGCGCGTATCCGACTACTTCATTCCGGCAGCTGTTGCGCTATTATGTGCAACGGCTGCCTATGCAGGCGCGGACAACACCTTTGATCCTGCGCTGGCTAAGTTCACTGATTTTCTTGAAGGCTCGGGCGGCAAGATCATTACCGTTCTCAGTCTGGCTGCGGGGCTTATTGGTCTTGCATCCGGACGCTTTTCATTGGGGCAAATCGCGGTACCCGTAGGCGTCGGTATCGGCGTCGGGACCGGCGTTCCCATCGTCACCTCTGTTGTCACGGCAGTCATTTAACGACTGCGACCGGCAAGGAGGGCGGCACAAATGGCTGACAGATATCTTTTGCCCCGGCGGCTTGATGATCCCGAACTCATCGGATTTTGGACGATCGACGAGTTTCTTGGCCTCATCATCCCGTTCGGCTGGGGCATATTAGCGCAGCATATTTTTGTAGGAATTGCTTTAGCATTTGTCGCCTGGTTTGCCCTTCGAAAAGCAAAATCTGGCGGTGCGAACGCGCAGCTCCTTCATGCTGTCTACTGGTATCTGCCCGGATCATTTCTGGGATTGAAAGCGACGCCGCCCTCCTACTGCCGACTTTTGGCCGGTTGAAGGAGGAGAAGATGGAAGCACAAATAGCACATCAATCGGCGCAGCGCCTGCTACGACAACGCAACTGGCTGGCCCTCCTAGCTGCGGGGCTAGCAGTGACTAGCCTCGCGGCCATTGCAGCTGGATCAATGCAGTCGCGTGAAATCGTGCTTGTACCGGTGACCGGTCAATCTCTCACTCTATCGAGCGCGGGCGTGTCCCGTGAATATTTGGAGCTCGTCACCCGCGATACCGCCCTCATGCTGCTCAACCGCAGCCCTGAAGGGCTTGATTACTGGATGGAGCAGATTCTTAAACTAGCAGACCCCGGTGCCCATGGCCGCCTCAAATCAGAATTGGTCCAAATCGTTTCCGAACAACGCGGCTCCGATATTGCCCAGGCGTTTGTCATCCGTTCGCTCGTCATCGATCCGAAAGAACTCAAGTCTGAAGTGACCGGAACGCTCAAGACGTTTGTCGGCGCGCAGGTAATCGCCAGCGAGGAGCGCAAATTTATCTTTAGCTGGAGCTACTCAGGCCTTCGGCTTGCGCTGACCGGTTTTGCGCAGGTCCCAACCGAGCGCGATCAACAAATTCAGCAAAAATCAATCGAAAAGGATGCCTCGTCATGAGCAGCATATTAACATCCCTGCCCGCCTGCCTTTTCGGCGGCGGCATAGCGAGCATCAGCTGGGGCGCAACACGGCTTCCCGATACCGGTTTTAAAACTATCGGTGCGACATTACTTATAACCGCCCTTTCACTCAGCGCATCACCTGCTTTGGCGGACCAGTTTGTCGAGGCGGCCGACAATGCAAAGATCGACTGCACATTATCGCGCGATGAACTGACGCGCATCGCGCTGGTTGGTGACGAATTTTCCAGCGTTTCAAAAATCGCTTCGGGCTATCCTTATAATGATTTCGGGGTCACGCATGAACCGGTGCGCGGCGATATTTATATTTCCGTGCCGCCGAGCTTTGCCGCAAACTCTCTCAGCTTCTTCGCCACCAGCAAACAGGGTTTTGTCTATAAATTCGCCTGTCACACGGCCCCTGTGGAAGCGCATCAGCTTTTCATAACCAATCCCGCCCTTGCCAAACCGGAGGCGGAGACATGGGAAAACGAAAGAAGCGAAGAACAGACCATCATTGCTTTGGTGAAAGCGGTGGCGGAGGGCACAGCGCCTCCCGGTTACAGCGTGCGCCAGCGGATGACGCGGCCTGTTCGAACCGGATCCATCGAAGTCCAGCTCATCGCAGAATATCGCGGCGCCAATTACAACGCGCAGCAATTCATTCTCACCAATCGCGGTAAAACCGCAGTCATACTTAATGAAGCCGAGCTAGCCCCCAAATCAGCCCGCGCAATTTCCTTTGGCCAAAGCACACTCAAAGGCGGAACAAGCACATCCGCCTTTGTCGTCACCGCGACACGGGGGGCAGACCAATGAACGAGGTCAAAACGGCAACCCAGGTTCCGAACACAGAAGCGGAGCACGGACATGCGCGCGCTGGTCTCAACAAGCAGATCGCGCGGCGGCAAAATATGCTGCTCGCCGGTATTGGCAGTCTCGCGTTGATCGCTGGCGGTTGGTTTCTTTTTGCCGGTGACAGTGATGATTTAGCCGAGGACGAGAACGGCATTGTAACCATTGATGCTGGCAGTCTGGTCAACCGTAATCTCTCCCAGCGCGAGTTTGTCGCGGCTTATGAAAACCGGCTTAATAAACTCACGCAAGATCAAAAGGCGCTCAAGGAAGCACAGCTACCAACCGATAAAATCGAAGAACAAATCGAAGCTCTTCGGCTTGAAAACAGCGAAATGCGCATCAACGGGCAAGCAGCCATCGATGCGATCTCAGCGGAAAATGCCGGCCTGAAATCACAGCTGGAAGAGAAAACCGCGACACCGCAGCCGGCAATCCCACCGGCCTATGGTCCGCAAGGCGGCGATTTTAACCGCCAATCTGCATCGCTTGGATCGCCCGATGGTACAGAAGTTTCACCCGGTGGCTCTTCATCCGGCGCAGTTAAAATACTCAATTTCGGAAGCACCGAGCAGGGATCAAAATCACCGAAGAAACGCACATCGGAAATTTCACCACTGCTGGTTGAAGACAGTCCGGAATATCTGCCTCCCAATAGCTATGCACCAGCAAAAGTCATTGTCGGCGTTGATGCCTCGGTGGGAGTTGCCAGTCAGAGCGATCCGCTTCCAGTGGTATTGCGTATCACCGGCCCTGCCCGCTCGGTGGTCAAAAACGGCAAATTGCTTACGACAAATATCACTGGATGCATTGTGAACGGCGCGGCGCGCGGCGATCTCTCGGCTGAAAAAGTTTATGTGAAGCTTGCGCGTATGACCTGCGATCAGCCGGGCGGGCGTGTCGCGGTCAGCGAGGTCAAAGGCTTTATCAGCTTTGCCGGTAAATCCGGCGTGCGCGGCCGCGTTGTCAGCCGCGAAGGCAATCTTGTCAGTCAGGCCTTGCTTGCCGGGATTGTCGGCGGGTTTGGGCGCGGCTTTTCGGCCAATGCCAACGGCATATTTTCCGGTCAGATTGGCGCGGACGGGAAACGCGATAGCCTTTCGGGCGCCGACATATTGACCGGCGGCCTTGGCCAGGGCGCTGGCGATGCCGCCGATACCGTCTCCAAATATCTCATCGAACGAGCCGAACAATATCAACCTGTCGTCGAGATGCCCACCGGCATCGACGTCGAGATCGTCTTTCTCGACGGCGTCCATGTAAGGAGTGAACAAAAGTGATCTTTTCCAATTTCAAAACCGAGGGTCGGAGCTTCAAGTCTCGGGCCGCCGCCATTACGCTCGCAGTCGCCAGCGGCGGGATGGTTTCCGGCCTTGTTGCTGCCAGCTTCATCTCGGTTCCAGCCAATGCGACAGCGGCGCTTCAGGATGTGCGCACCGCAATTGAGCTGCGTCTCCCGAAAACACCGATTACGAGCCTCACCTGCGAAGGTTTTGGTGGTCTGTGCGAGGTCGTATCAGAAAAGACATTATTCTATATTGATCAACGCGCGCGCTATCTCTTTGTCGGGCGTCTGTACGATATGGAAAGCCGGGCCGACCTGACAGCGGCGAAGCTGCTGGAACTTAATCCGCAGCTGCTGGTCGCAGGAACAGCGAGCGCAAATGCCAACAATCAAAACGCCGCACAACAGCGCGCCAATAAGCTAGCATCCAAAGTTTCTGTCGCGGACTTAAAGCCATCGGGCGCGGTCCATTGGGGATCCAAATCCGGGCCCAAGCTTATCGTCTTTTCGGATTTCAATTGCAGTTATTGCAAGCGGCTGACGGCTGAACTTAAAAAAGCGCATGTGCGCGTCGAAGAGCGGCCAATTTCGATTCTGGGCGAGAAGAGCCGGAAACTGGCCGAAGCGGTAATCTGTTCGAGTGATCCTGCAAAGGCATTGCACCAGGCCTATTCCGGCGAAACACCGAAGAAACAAAAAACATGCGACACCTCGGGTCTTGATGCCAATGAGGCCTTTGCACGTAGCCACGGTTTTTCCGGGACGCCGGTCATGGTGCGCGCAAGTGATGGCGCGGTGCTTGAAGGATATCGCGGCGCTTCTGAAATCCGCGCGTTCCTCGGCTCAAATACAAAAGGTGCAAAATGATCCGGGCGCGTTTTCCATTGGGCGTGTTAGCGCTGTCATGCGTCTCACTATCATCCTGCGCCAGTCTGGGCAGCAATATAAGCGGCAGTTTCGATTGCAAGGCGCCGGGCGGCAGCTGCGCACCGACATCGCAAATTGATGCGGCGGCAAGCGTGGCAATGCTCGATCAATCTCAGCCAAATGGCAGGCGGAGTCTGATATCGGCGGCGCAAACCGCGCGGACCGGCGAGCGTGTTCTGAAAATTGTCTTTCCCGGATTTGTCGATGCATCGGGCAATTTGCATGAAGCCCGCAGCGTGCACGTCGTCGCAAGATCTCCCGACTGGGCTGCCACATTGACTGGGCAAGACACAAATATCGCTCGGCAAATGGCGCGCGATATAGCAGATCAAGCCAAGCAAGCATCCAAAGACCATTCCGGCGACGCTCTTAGCGCAGACGATAACGCCAGCGAAACGCCGTCAGAATCGATTGAAGCCGCTGACCCATTTCTCAAAAGTTCTTATAATTTGCCCTCGCGTGGTTCGTACCCCTTGACCGTGCGAGAGGCAATTGCCGGTGCAAACATGCCGGCAATCGAGGGGTTCGATGGGCTCCCTCCCCCAGCAAGTCGAACCCCTCACCCTGTTTCCAAAACACTACCGAATGATGGCCTACCGAGCATTGAGGCCATCGAAGCCGCCAAGATACGCGGAGCTCAAAAAAGGCCTAGCGAGGAGAAAGGACAATGACCTTCTCCATAACTGGCGCGCGCGCCAAACTCTTATCGGGTTTGTTTGGTGATCAGCAAACCACCGACCATCAAAGACCGAGCATCGCGCTCGATATGCTGTCAGATTGGCTGCCGTACCGGGTATTTGATTCAGGACCGCGGCTATATCGCAACGCGCGCTCAAAGGGTTTCATATTATCCGCTGCGCCGCTGATCGGCGCGGATGAACGCACGGGCGAAATCCTGGGACAGTTTTTTTCTGAAGGCATGCCCGAAGGCGCGTGTCTGCAGATATTACATTTTGCCAGCCCGCGCATTGGCCGGGTCGTCGCCCCTTGGTTTGCCAAACGCTATGCACAGGGCGGCGTATATGAGGCAATGGCGCGCCATAGATCAAAACGGCTTTATGATCTGGTCTGGGAAAGCGGGTCTGCCCATGCGCCATTTCATGCCCGCTGCCATAATCTAACTATTTCACTCAGCGTCCCAGACACCGCAAACATTGATGACAATGAACTTGCGCAGTGCCGCGACGGGCTGATCGGCGTACTCACCTCGCTTGGCATTGACGCAAATGAAATGGAACCGCAGGAGCTCATCGCGCTCGTTGATGATCTGACTTCCCCCACCACGGCACCGCAAGAAGACAGGGCCGAATATAATCCGCTTGACGATATAGCCAGCCAAGCCATCCGCCGTGATATTGAACTGGAAGTTGAAGACGACCGGATGATCCTGCGCACCGAACGGTTTCGGGAAATCGGGCGTAGCGCTGATGGCACACCGGAAATCGGCGCTATTTATCCCGATGCCTTCGATATCCGGCATTTTGGCGTCAGGCAAATGCCTGAACGATGGGCGCCTTGGGAATGCGCGCGGCTGATAGGAGACATGTTCACCGATAAATTGCGCTTCCCCTGCCCGGCTGCGACCATGCTTTGTCTGGTCTACCCCGACCGCGAGGGCGCGTCTGCAAAAGCCGGTTTCAAATTCATGCGCACGACCAGTCTCAGCCAATCGAAAAGCGCGCGGTTCCTGCCCAAGCTGGCGCAGCAATCTTCCGAATGGAGTCATGTCCAGGCAGAATTGCAGGCTGGCAAAAGACTGGTGCAACTTTTTTACGGCATAACCAGCTATTCGCCGCTTGGCCTCGGAGATGCTCATGAACGCTCGATCAAGGCTATCTATAAAGCCGCCGGTTGGGATTTGGCCGACGAACGCTTTCTCCAGCTCCACGGCTTGATCGCCGCCATGCCTATGACACTGGCCGATGGCCTTGCCCATGATCTTAAACGGTTAAAGCGGCTGAAAACCATGCTTTCGACCAGCGCGGCTCATATTGCGCCGTTGCAGGGCGAGTTTTTGGGCGGGACGCTGCCGCATCTGCTGCTGGTCGGCAGGCGCGGGCAGCCGTTCTACTGGTCGCCGTTTGAAAATGATGCTGGCAATCATAATGTTGCGATCTGCGGCAAGTCAGGATCAGGCAAATCTGTGCTGCTCCAGGAAATGTGCGCAAGCCTTAGAGGCGCGGGCGCGAAAGTTGTTGTGATTGATGACGGGCGCTCCTTCGAGCATTCGGTCAAATTGCAGGGCGGGCGCTTTGTTGAGTTTACCCTCAAATCCGGTTTCTCGCTCAATCCATTCTCGATGATCGATGATGTGCGCGCTGCCGAAGACGATGATTATAAGCTCGACTGCATCGCGATGATCAAAGCGATTGTCGGTCAAATGGCGCGCCATAGCGACCGGCTAACCGATACCGAACGCGGTCTGATCGATCAGGCTGTCACTACAGTTTGGGAAGCGCTTGGCAGCGGCGGCACCATCAATGATGTGGCGGCAGCGTTCGCAGGCATTTCCAATCCGGTAGCGGATGATTTGGGCGTTGCCATCGGTCCCTATATGAGCGGCGGAAGCTATGGCGGCTTTTTCGAAGGCCAAGCCAGTATCGCGCTTGATGATGATTTTACCGTATTTGAGATGTCTGATCTGGCAACGCGCGAGGACTTAAGATCGGTCATTCTGTGCGCTATCATGTTCATGACCAGCCAGGCGATGACCCAAAGCCCGCGCAGCACCAAGAAATTGCTGTTGATCGATGAAGCATGGTCGCTCCTCAAAGGTGGCTCAATGGGCGAGTTTGTGGAGACCTATGCGCGTACGGCGCGCAAATATGGCGGGGCGCTGGCTACAGCCACGCAGTCACTGAATGATTATTATAAATCAGATGGCGCAACCGCAGCGCTGGAAAATAGTGACTGGATGCTGGTGCTCCAGCAAAAACCGGAAACCATTGCTGATTTTCGCAAAAATGATCGCCTCGACATGGATGATCGCACCGAAACGCTGATCCGCAGTTTAAAACGTTCGGGCGAGGAATATAGCGAGGTCTTTATCAAAGGCCCCGAAACGCAAGCGATCGGCAGACTGGTTCTAGATCCTTATTCCGCCTGCATCTATTCTTCTTCGCCCGATGTTTATGCGGCCATCGAAGCTGAGCAGGAAGCGGGTGCTTCTCTGGCACAGGCCATTGCCCGCGTGTCCGGTGTTGGCGCCGACAATCGGAAGGGCACTCAAGATGCCTGACAAAACCGATACGCTGTTTGATTCTTATCTTTTCCTTGGCACAAACAAGGACCAGCGCTGCAAAGGTTCGCCGTTTCCGGTGCGGAAGCTCTTTCAAACCTCTTGCCACATCATGCTGGAAGCATCGCTATTCGCAATAAGCTCGGTCCTGATGGCGCTCGGCCTGCCGCTGTGCTTTTTCCTGCTGCTATCCGGTTGGGATTTGCTCGGGTTGTTCACGCATCTGGACAATTTGAGCAGCCGCTATCTCGAAGCGGACGGAATGCGCAGATTGGCGTTTTCCAGCGATCTTAAAATCATATTCTTTGGGTTTACTGCTCTGATCGCGGCGCTTCGGATGCCAGGATTTACCAGGCGGATAGCGGGTGCCTTTCCCGAAAGGAGCAAGACATGAGCAAATTTGCAATTTCACCAGAGCATCTGCCAAGCGGGCGATCCGTTATCATGGTTCTTCTGGTTACAGCGGCGATTTTGTGGATCGTCTGGGTCAGCTTGCGTCTGATCGAGTCCAACGAACAACAAATTGTGCAGGTTCGCATGTCCGAAATTATGCGGGATTTTGTGGACGCAGAAGCAAAGGGCAATGCTGATCCCGAAGTCACCCGCCAGGCCATTGCCCGGTATCTCAAAGCGACCGAAGCGGCGGTGGATGATTTTAGCCGTAGCGGACATGTGATCTTGGTTGCCGAGGCAGTGCTTTCGAAAAACACGCCCGATGTCACGTTGCAGCTTAAAGCCAAAATCGCCAAAAAACTGGAAAACGATAGCCGGGAGAAGCCGCAATGAACGGTCTTAAAGCCCGTCTCAAACGCCCGATCATTTTAGCAATGCTGGTCGCGATCCCGTTTCTCTATGCGCCGATAGCCAAATTCAGCGGCAATCATGCGCTGCTGATCAACGCCAGTCCCAGCCTCCCCAATTGGGCATTCTGGCTGGACAAGAATTTCACCCCTTCTCGGGGCGCGTTTATATTCTTCGAGCCGCCGCGTTCAGAACTGCTCACCAGCCATTTCGGCGAGAAACCGCAAATCTTCGGCAAACGGATATTGGGCATGCCGGGCGATCGGGTTCGCCATGACGGCAAAAAAGTCTTCATCAACAATAGGCTTGTGGCGCGAACCAAACCAAAAACCCGCAAAGGGGCCGCGCTAACCAAAGGCCCTGAAGGCATCATTCCGCGCGGCTGCTATTATGTCGGGACGTCCCACAAACATGGCTTTGATAGCCGCTATGGAGAGATCGGTTTCATTTGCGCGCCCCGGGTTATTGGCACCGGGAGGGCAATATTGTGAACATTCGCTATTTGCCCCTGCTCGTCACAGTCCTGCTGTCTTCTCCATCCTTGGCGCGCGACTATGGCCAGCAGGGTACTCATTTCCCGATTATCGAACCGGATTTACTCGAGCAAATTCAGTCGCGCCTTCAGACCATGGACAAGAACGGTGACATTGACCGGCTCAACCAGAAACTCAAAGCGCGCACCATAGCGCGGGTAAACCGCCCCAAGCCTGTCGCCGGATTGGTGAGAGCGACAAAAGCCGCAACGCGCTTGTTCGATCCGACCATCACATTGCAGGCCGATATACTTGATCACGACAAGCGCAGGATCTGGGAGAAAGGCACCAAGGTCAATCCTCTCGATACCGTTCCTCTACGTGCGGCATTGATATTTTTAGACGGCGATGATCCAGCCCAGCTCGAGTGGGCGTTTGCGCAAAAACCAAAGACGGCAAAACTCATTCTGACAAAGGGCGCGCCGCTTAAACTTATGAAAGCGCGGCAACGACGTTTCTATTTTGATCAGGGCGGAAGACTGACCGCGCATTTCGACATCAAAGCACTTCCGGCAATCGTCGATCAACAGGGCCGGATGCTGCGTATCCGCGAATTTGCGATGTCCGAAAAGCGGAGGCCAGCCCAATGACAAAAGGCTTTTCAAAAATATCCAGATTCAAACCCGCTTTGCTAGTGTGTCTGCTGGCGATCGGCTTGCTTGTCTCAGCCCCGGCGCGCGCCGATGCAGGCCCAGGCCGCTGCACTGGCAAATTTGTCAATCCGATCACCGATATCTGCTGGTCGTGTCTTTTTCCGCTTTCGATTGGCGGTCTGGATATCTGGCCATCGATCAGACCTGATCCTAAAAATCCTGCGCTGCCCGTTTGTCTTTGCGGTTTGCGCCCCGGCATTGCCATGGGATTCTGGGAGCCGGTCCGGCTTGCCGATGTCAGCATGAAGCCTTGGTGCTTTGTCAATCTCGGCGGGCTCAAGATCGATCCCGGATTTGACATTGGCTATCGATCCATCTCCGGGCCATCGGCAATTGGCGGTGCGAGCCAATATTATTCTAGCTGGCATGTTCACTGGTATGCTTATCCGCTGATCTACTGGATGGAGATTGTCGCCGATTTTCTCTGCCTTGAAG
>Ga0209643_1000954_pt1 | contig 33756 bp, 34 predicted proteins | sample AutmiccBRH37_all_FD_187383 | JGI IMG/M metagenome (GOLD analysis project Ga0209643, IMG submission 187383) | Deep subsurface microbial communities from Mt. Terri, Switzerland - Autotrophic microbial communities BRH/37_all (SPAdes) (version 2) | ecosystem: Environmental > Aquatic > Deep...
AGCGACCACGCCGAGAACGAGCAGATGTAGAAATCTTTCACCTGCGCCTCGGCCACGCGCTTTTCGATGCGCCGGCGCAGCAGGAACAATTCGCGCTCCAGCGCTTCCTCGTCGGTCAGCGCGGATTTGTCGAACATGATCTGCTCGATTTCGGGGCGTGTCGCGTTGGCCTTCGCGCCGATCACGGACACGTCGACCGGCACCTGGCGCCAGCCGTAGATATAGTATCCGAAATTGACGATCTCGGTCTCGACGATGGTGCGGCACACTTCCTGCGCCGCATAATCCGTGCGCGGAAGGAAGATCATGCCGATGCAGATGCGTCCCGAGCGGGGACGATGGCCGGTCCGCTCGATATGCTCGCGGAAAAAATCCTGCGGCACTTGCACGTGAATGCCTGCGCCGTCGCCGGTCTTGCCGTCGGCGTCGACGGCACCGCGATGCCACACGGCCTTGAGTGCGTCGATGCCCATCAGCACGACGTCGCGGCGCGGCTTGCCGTCGATCGCGCACACGAGGCCGACGCCGCACGCATCATGTTCGTCGCGCGGGTTATAGGCATGCGCGGCTTCGAGGTACGCGGCGGTGTCGCGCCAGCGCGCGATTTCGCGTTCGCCTTGCTTGCTTTCGGTGTCTTGGGACATGGCCCGGTCTCCTGCTGTTTTTCCGGCGGGCATGCCGCGGCGGCCAGAGTGTTACTCGGCGGCCGCGACCGCGCGCGTCGCGCCGGCCTTCGCCGTCATGTATTTGTGCATTTGCGCCGCCGCGTCGCGCCCGTCGCGAATCGCCCACACCACGAGCGAGGCGCCGCGCGCGATGTCCCCGGCGGCGAATACGCCATCGAGATTGGTCATCTGCGTGCGGTAATCGATGCGCACCGTGCCCCAGCGCGACACGCCGAGCTGGCTCTCGCCGAACAGCGTGGGCAAATCTTCCGGATCGAAGCCGAGCGCCTTGATCACCAGATCGGAGGGCAGCGTGTAGTCGGACCCCTCGACCGGCTCCGGGCTGCGCCGTCCGCTCGAATCGGGAAGTCCCAGCTCCATCTTCACGGCGCGCACGCCCGTCACCTTGCCATTGCCCAGCAGCGCGCGCGGCGCCGCCAGCCACACGAATTCGACGCCCTCTTCCTCGGCATGCGCCACCTCGCGCAGGCTGCCCGGCATGTTTTCGCGATCACGCCGATAGAGACATTTGACCGATCTGGCGCCCTGGCGGACGGCAGTGCGCACGCAGTCCATCGCGGTGTCGCCACCGCCGATCACGACGACGTCCTTGCCGTTGGCGTTGAGCGTGCCGTCCTCGAAGGCGGCGACCTTGTCGCCGAGCCCGACGCGGTTCGACGCGGTGAGGAAATCCATCGCCGCGTGGACGCCCGACTGGCCGACGCCCGGGCACTCAAGATCGCGCGCCTTGTAGACGCCGGTCGCAATCAGCACCGCGTCGTGCTGGTCGCGCAGGGCCGCGAACGTGATGTCCTTGCCGATATCGACATTGAGATGGAACTTCACGCCGCCGTCGGCCAGCCGCTTGGCGCGGCGCTGGACCACGTCCTTTTCGAGCTTGAAGCTTGGAATGCCGTAAATCAGCAATCCGCCCACCCGGTCGTAGCGGTCGTAAACGTGAACGGTATAGCCCGTGCGGCGCAGCTCCTCGGCGGCCGCGAGTCCGCCCGGGCCGGCGCCGATGATGGCGACCGACCGGTCGATCTTGCGCGCGGGCTTGAGCGGCTTGACCCACCCCTTTTCCCACGCGGTGTCGGTCAGATATTTCTCGACCGACCCGATGGTGACGGTGCCATGGCCGGACTGCTCGATGACGCAATTGCCCTCGCACAGGCGGTCCTGCGGGCAGATGCGTCCGCAGATCTCGGGCATGTTGTTGGTCGCCTGGCTCAGCTCATAGGCTTCTTCGAGCCGGCCTTCCGCGGTCAGCTTGAGCCAGTCGGGAATATTATTGTGCAAGGGACAATGAACCTGACAGAACGGCACGCCGCATTGCGAACAGCGCGACGCCTGCTGGGCCGCTTTTTCGGTCAGGTATGCCGCATAGATCTCGTGGAAATCGCCTTTGCGCTCAAGGGCTTCACGCTTTTCGGGCATTTCCTTGCCGAGATGCGTGAACTGCAGCATTTTGTTGCCGGCCATGGGGCAAGCCTCTCAGGAATCGTCGAATGTGCGCGTTGGGCGCCTTCGCCCTCGCCGCAAAATTGTATCGCGGGTTTTTCGCAGAGTCTCAGGGATTCTGCATGTTAGGACAGTATATATGTCCTAAAAAATCGATCATGACAAGGCCCCCGGGGCGCGCCCCGCGAAGTTCTGGGCCAATAGGTCCATATCGGACCTATTGGACGGGCATGAAGTAGATGATCACGCCGAATGCGATGCCGGCGGCGATGCGGTACCACGCAAACGGCGCAAATCCGTGGCGGCTGATGAAGCCGATCAGGGTTTTCACCACCACGATCGCCGCCAGGAACGAGACCACGAACCCGACCGCGATGACCGGCGCCGCGTCGGCGCTGTGGAGCAACAGCTCTTTACTCTTATAGGCATCGAGCGCAAAGGCGCCGAGCATGGTGGGGATCGCCAGAAAAAAGGAGAATTCAGCCGCCGCCTTGCGCTCCACCCCGAACATTGCGGCGCCCAGGATCGTCGCGCCCGAGCGCGAGACGCCGGGAACCAGCGCCAGGCACTGGCACAGGCCGATCTGAAGGCTGGTGAGCGGCGTCAGGCTTTCGGAATCCGTGTAGCGTGCCGGCGGCATGATCCGCTCGATCACCAGAATAGCGATCCCGCCCACGATCAGCGAGGCGCACACCACCCAGGGCGAGAACAGGAACTCCTTGATATAGCCGTGCAGCGCGAGGCCGAGCACGCAGGCCGGCAGGAAGGCGATCAGCACGCTCAAGGTAAACCGGCGCGACTCCGCCCGCGTCGGCAGTGTCAGGGCGGTCTTGAGCAGGGTCTCGAAATAGACCACGCACACCGCCAAAATCGCGCCGAGCTGGATCATCACATCGAAGGTTTCCGCCAGCTCGCCCTCAAAGCCGAGGAGTTTGCCGGCGATAATGAGATGGCCGGTCGACGAGACGGGCAGGAACTCGGTCAGCCCCTCGACCACACCGAGGACGACGGCGTTCACATAATCAACAGCCATGATTCAAGCCCGTTCGAGGAGATGCAGGGGTGGCAGGAGCAAGGATGGTGCCGCCTCAGGAGACTGGAATCGTCTCAAACTGGCCGTTCTTGCGGAACCGCCAGAGATAGGAGGGAACGATCGCCTCGACCGCGGTCGGCTGGATGCCCAGATCGAGATGCGTGCCGACCCCCTCGCGGGCGTTGACGACGTTGTCGCGCTTCAGGCTCGCCACCTGATCGACGGTCAGCACCGGGCTCGGCAGCAATCCGAGCACCATTGCCTTCAGGGAGGCGATGAAAAACGGCACCGGCACCAGCGGATTATGGCGCCCCGTCTCGCGCAGGATCAGCGCAAGCAGCTCGCGGAAGGTGTAAACTTTTGGACCACCCAGTTCATAGATGCGCCCGGCCGTTTCGCCGTGCGCCAGCACATGCGCCACGGCGCGCGCCACATCGCCCACGTAAATCGGCTGGAACCTGGTCTTTCCGCCGCCGATCAGCGGCAAAAACGGCAGATACCGGGCCATATTGCCGAAGCGGTTGAAGAATGTGTCCTCGGGTCCGAACACGATCGAGGGGCGCAGGACGGTCGCGGCCGGAAACGCGCTCTTGAGCGCCTCTTCACCCGCCGCCTTGGTCTTGCCGTAGCGCGAGGGCGACTTACGGTCGGCCCCGATCGCCGAAATCTGGATCACCCGCTTGACCCCGGCGGCGGCCGCCGCCTCGCCGATCTTGCCGGGCGCGACGGCGTGCAGGGATTTGAATTTCTGCTTGCCCCATTCGGACAGCAGCCCGACCAGGTTGACGACCGCATCCGCTCCCTGGACGGCGCGCGTGATACTGGCCTCGTCATTGAGGTTGCCGCGCACGATCTGGATCTGGCCGACCCGTCCCATCGGGCGCAGAAAATGTGCAAGATTGGGGCGCCGCACCACCACGCGCAGCCGGTATCCTTCGGCGGCCAGCAGGCGCACGACATGGCGCCCGACAAACCCCGATCCCCCGAATACGGTGACAAGCTGGTCTTTCATGCGGTCCTCAACAGGAATCAAACGGCGCGGTGGCCCTATCAATAAACCAACGGGGGTTAAGGTCCAATGGCCAAAGCGGCGCTGCTCAGCGCCCGGAGCGGCCGGCCTCCTTGGCGGTTTCGAACGCGCTGCGGAACACCACCGGATGCGCGATGCAGGGCAGATCGACGGCATCGACGCCGGTGCCCTCCACGCGCAGATGCCCATACCCCATCAGCTTGCCCCAGAAACTCTGCGACACCTGCACGCCCTCGATATTGAACAGCGAGATCTCGTCGGTATGGAGCGTGAAGAGGCCCCTCTTCAAGATAAAGCGATGGGTGGTCACCCCGATTTCGGTGGTGCTCATGAAGACCATCCGCTTGATGAAGATCCAGAGGCCGATAATGAAGACGCCCAGAAAGATCAGCGCAAGGATCGCGACGAACGAATACCACCAGTGAAAGCGCGCGATCGCCACGACCCGCTCGCCCTCGCCCAGCGACTTCTTGATGTAGCTCATTGGATCTCGTTATGTCCGGTACCCCCGCAAAGGCTACTGTGTGCGCCTGCGAAAGGAAAGTGCGCGCGACGCCTTGTCCAGGTTTGAGGCCCATGATAGCTCAACAGGATGACCGCTCCCCCCGGCCCTCCCGTCGTCGTCATTCCGTGCGATCGCCGCATGGTGGGCGATCACGCGTTCCACATGGTGGGCGAGAAATACATCCGCGCGATCGCCGGCCCGGACGCGCAGGGCGGGGCGGGCGCGCTTCCTCTGCTGCTGCCGGTCACCGATCCGGCGATCCCGGTCGAGACGGTCATCGCCCATGCCGACGGCGTCCTGTTCACCGGCTCGCCCTCCAATGTCGGCCCGCAGATTTATGGCGGTCACACGCCGCGCCCCGACACCATGCTCGATCCGCACCGCGACGGCGTGACGCTCGATCTCATTCGCGCGTGCATCGTGCAGGGCGTGCCGATGCTGGCGGTGTGCCGCGGTTTTCAGGAACTCAACGTCGCGCTGGGCGGCACGCTGCATCAGCATCTTCAGGAAGTCCCGGGGCGGATCGATCACCGCGATAACGGCGAAAGTCTCGATGAGCAATATGGCCCGGCGCATTCGGTTGCGATCATGCCGGGCGGCCTGCTGGACGAACTGACCGGTTCGGCCGCTATCGAGGTCAATTCGCTGCATCAGCAGGGTATCGACCGCCTCGCGCAGGGCCTCGTCGTCGAGGCGGTGGCGCCCGACGGCACGATCGAGGCCGTGCGCGTCCAGGGCGCGCCGACATTTGCGTTTGGCGTCCAATGGCATCCCGAATGGAAGTTTTTCGAGAATCCGGTGAGCCAAGCCCTATTCCGTGCGTTCGGCGAAGCGGTTAGGCTAAGGCAAGAACAAACCCGCACCCCTCCCCAACCACGGTAAATCATGGCAAAAGACAAGGACATCGAAAGCTGGATCAAGGAGCGCAGTATCACCGAGGTTGAGTGCATGGTGCCGGACATGGCCGGCATCGCGCGTGGAAAAATTCTGCCCACGAACAAATTTCTGGACAACTACCGGCGTCAGGGGCTGCGGCTGCCCGAATCCGTCTTTGGGCTGACGGTCACCGGCAACAGCGTCGACAGTGAAGTGCTCACCGACATGGAGCCGGATGTGATCCTGCTCCCCGATCCCAACAGCGTGCGCATCGTGCCGTGGTATGAGGAGCCGACAGCGGAGGTGATCTGCGACGTGGCTTATCGCGACGGGCGGCCGGTCACCATCTCGCCGCGTCATATCCTGCGGCACATGCTGGAACTCTATAAGGCCGAAGGGTGGGTGCCGATCGTGGCGCCCGAGCTTGAATTCTATCTCGCCAAAAAGAACGTCGATCCCGACTATCCGCTTGAGCCGCCGATCGGAAAGTCGGGCCGTGCGGAAAAGGGCCGTCAGGCCTACGGCATCGACGCGGTCAATGAATTCGACCCGATCTTCGAGGACATGTACGCCTACTGCGAGGCGCAGGAACTCGATGTCGACACGCTGATCCATGAGTCGGGCGCCGCGCAGGTCGAGATCAATTTCAACCACGGCGATCCGCTCGAACTGGCCGATCAGGTGTTCCTGTTCAAGCGTACGGTGCGCAATGTCGCGCTGCGCCACGACGTCTATGCCACCTTCATGGCCAAGCCCTACGAGTCCGAGCCCGGCAGCGCGATGCACATCCATCAGTCGGTCGAGGATGCGAAGACGGGCAAGAACATCTTCGCGACGCCGCGCACCGGCAAGGACACCAAGCTGTTCTTGAGCTACATCGCAGGGCTGCAGCGCTACCTTCCCGCGGCGATGGCCTATTTCGCACCGTATGTGAATTCCTACCGCCGGGTGGTGCGCGACTGGGCGGCACCCGTCAACACCCACTGGGGCCATGAAAATCGTACCGTGGGCCTGCGCGTGCCGGCGTCGAGCGCGTCGGCGCGGCGCGTCGAAAACCGCGTGCCGGGCGCGGATGCCAACCCCTACCTCGCGCTTGCCGCCACGCTCGCCTGCGGCTACATGGGCATGAAAGAGGGGCTCGCGCCGACCAAGCCGATGGAGGGCAATGCCTACGCCTCCGCGCGCTACCCGTTGCCGCGCCATCTCCTTGATGCGCTGGTCAAAACGCGGGCGGGGACCGAGTTTCGCGACCTGTTCGGCAGCGACTTCGTGACATTGTTTCTCGATATCAAGAATGCCGAACACGACGCCTATCAGCAGGTGATTTCGCCCTGGGAGCGCGAGCATTTGCTGCTGAACGTGTGAGCCGGGCCACACCTCACGGACAAAGCGTGCCTCTGTCTTGACTCCGGCTGCGTTTGCCGTGTCTCTGCGTTAAGCTTAATTAACGTGTGGACATTCCATCTGCGTTGGGGGGACGATGGAGCGGACGGCGACATTCACCTGGTACGGCCCGTTTGAGCTGGCCGGCAGGCCCGGCGACGCCCCGGAACGGCGGCTGGCGGGGATTTCCGCCTTCACCGCGGCGCGCAAGGGCATCTATGTGGTGGTCGGTGCGCGCAAGCGCACCTTGATGCGCCAGGACCGCATTCTCTATATCGGCCGCACATGGCGCTCGTTCACCGAGGCGCTCGGCGAGCAGCTGACCGACCGGCGCGAGGATGTCGGGCGGTTGCGCGCGGCCGAACAGGGCGGCACGATTTCGGCCATCTGGCTGGTGGTTCTCACCAGCGCGCCGACATCGACCGCGTTGCTCGACGTCGAGCGCGACGCGACGGGCCGCGAGCTCGCGGTGCCGATGCCCCAGGAGGTGATCGATTACGAGAATCTGCTGATCCATCTTGCGCTTCCCTATGAAGGGCACATGCCGGCGTCGCTGCGCAATCATCTCAACTGGCAGGAGGCGGTCTTCTCCTGTCCCCAGAGCGACACGACCGTGGTCAACCGGTTCGATATGGACAGCTGGCGGCGCAACGTCCATTTGCGCTGGCGCCCCTCGATGATCCCCGACGTGATCGACTGTCATTGCGCGATGGATGGCAAAAGCTCGAAAACCCAGCTCATCTGGACCGGAACGCGCGGCATTCGCATGCAGCGGCGCGAATGCGGGCCCGGCGGGCTGTTGCGCGCGCAACCGTCGCAGCCGCGACCGGGACCAAGCCCCTCGCTTTAGCGGGCATGAAGGCACTGGTTGCACGCTTGCGTGGAAACCTTGCCAAGTGGCGGCTCGCTATCTAAAGTCGCCGCGACAGGGGCAAATCGCGGGCTCAACCGGGGCCTGCGTGAAGAATCAAGGGCTTAAATCACATGACGCAGACTCTCGACACGATCGCAGGCATCATCGCGGACGTGTGCAACATCGAGCGTGACCAAATCACGCCGGACACGCATGTGATCAAGGATCTTGGGATCGACAGCCTGGATTTTCTCGACGTGACCTTCGCGATCGACAAGTCGTTCGGCATCAAGATGCCGGTTGAAAAGTGGACGCAGGAAGTGAACGAGGGCACGGTCCCGGCCGAGACCTATTTCATCATGAAAAATCTCGCCGCGCGCATCGACGAACTCGTCGCCGCGAAGGCGTCGTAGCCCGTTCCCAGCGCCAGATGCGGATCGAGTATTTCCAGCTCATTTCGAAAATCGAAGCAGTCGACACGGACGCCGGCACCCTGCGGGCGACCGGCGACGTGCCTGAAACGTCGACGATTTTCGAAGGGCACTTCCCCGGCTATCCGATCATGCCGGGCGTGCTGTTGATCGAAAGCATGGCGCAGGCCTCAGGGCATTTGATCCTCAAGACCAACAATTACGAGGTCATGCCGTTCCTGCTGACCGTCGAGCGCGCCAAAATGCGCGCCTTCGTGTCGCCGGGCGACCACATCGTGCTCGACACGAAGCTGGTTCACGTCGGCTCGGGCTATGCGGTCACGGAGGCAACCGTCTCCAAGGACGGCAAGAAGGTCGCCGAAGCCGAGCTCAAATTCCGCACCATGCCGTTTCCCTCTGACGCCATGAAGTCGGTGATGCTAGATTTGGTCGAACGGCTGGGCTTGCCCCGGCCCGCGGACAGCTGAAGGAGTCGTGCGTGGCGCGTGAGGTGGCAATCACCGGCATCGGGTTGGTTTCGGCGCTTGGCGAAGGCGAGGCGCAGCATTATGCCGCCCTGAGCGAGGGCGGCCTGCGCCCGGAATGGGTCGACAGCGAGAAGATCGCGCCGTTTCCCATTCATCCGATCCGCAACATCGACCTCAATCGCACCATCCCCAAGAAGGGCGATCAGCGCGCGATGGGGCCGTTCATGCATTACGGCGTCCATGCGGCGGGGCTTGCGCTCGAAGATGCCAAGATCGCCGGCGACGCGCAGCTCCTTGCGCGCACGCATCTGATCGCGGGATGCGGTGGCGGCGAGCGCGATGTCGAGGTCGACGAGAAGATCATGCTCGGGTTGCCCGGCGCGGGTGATCCGGGGGCCTATATCAATGACGTGGTCCAGACCGACCTTCGCCCCACGCTGTTTCTCGCGCAGCTCCCCAATCTTTTTGCCGGCAACATCTCGATCGTCCACGGTGTGACGGGGTCGAGCCGCACCTTCATGGGCGAGGAAATGGCGGGCGTCGATGCGGTCCGGGTCGCGTTCGAGCGCATCGCGGCCGATCAGGGCGACGTGTTTCTGGTGGGCAGCGCCTATAATGCCGACCGCACGGATATTCTGACCCTTTACGCGGCGGGTGGCGTGCTCGCGCGCGCGCCGCTCAAGCCCCTGTGGGAGCGCGGGCGCGACGGCATCGCGTTCGGCAGCATCGGCGCGTTTCTGGTGGTCGAGTCGCTTGAGCACGCGCTGGCGCGCGGCGCGCAGCCGATCGCCAGACTTTCCGCCGTGCTCGCCGATCAGAGCGACCGCAGCCCCGGCGCGGCAAGCGACGCGGCCCTCGCGCAATGGAACAAGGTGCGCGCGCAGCTCGGCGCGGGCCCGATCGGTGTCCTGTCGGGCGCCAGCGGCGCTGCGCCCGCCACCACCGAGGAGCGCGACTTCCTGCAGGACCTCGAACATCCAGCTGCCGTGCGCGGCACCGCCGCGGCGCTCGGCCATGGCATGGAGGCCGCCTTCATCGCCAATCTCGCGCTCGCCGCGTCGTGCGCGCGGCGCGGCCGCCTTTTCCCCCCGCTCAGCGGCGACGGCGCCGTCGAGCGCCCGCTCGATGAAGCGGTCGCGCAGATCGTGGTGACGCAGTGGGGTCATCATCGCGGCGAGGCGACGGCGCTTGTCGAGCGCTGGGAACAGGGGTAGGCCCATGGGCGCGTACGGACAACCAAATCGCAAAGTCGCCGTCACCGGACTGGGGATCATCACCTCGCTCGGTCAGGGCAAGGACGAAAACTGGGCCGCGCTGACCGCCGGCCGCTCGGGCATTCACGCGATCACCCGCTACTCCACCAAGGGCATGAAGACGACGATCGGCGGGTCTGTCGATTTCATCGAGGTCGAACCGTTCAGCGCGCCTGCGCTCGGCCACGCCATGGCACGCCTGACCGTGCTCGAAGCGCTGGGCGAAGCGGGCTATGTCGCCGGCGCGCCGTTCGGCGGACAGTTGTTTCTGGCGGGTCCGCCGGTCGAGCATGAGTGGGGCCAGCGCATGGCGCTCGCCGCGCGCGTCGCGGGCGGCCCCAAGAGCTACGGCGATCTCTTCAACGCCGATATATCCGATTGCGCCGGCCTCCACGCCGACTTTCTCTACGCGTCGATCGCAACGCGCCTCAAGGAAGAGTTCAGGACGCAAGGCTCCCCGATTACGCTGACGACCGCCTGCGCGTCGGGCGCAAGCGCGATCCAGCTCGGCGTCGAGGCGATCCGCCGCGGCGCGACGACACGCGCGCTATGCGTGGGCACCGACGGCTCGATGCACCCAGAGTCGATGATCCGCTTCTCGCTTCTTTCCGCGCTGTCGACCTCGAACGAGTTTCCGGAAAAGGCCGCCAAGCCGTTCGCCAAGAATCGCGACGGCTTCGTGATGGCAGAGGGCGCGGCGGCGCTGGTGCTCGAGGACGAAGCGGTGGCACTGGCGCGCGGCGCGACGATCCTGGGATATATCTCGGGCGTCGGCGAGGGCGCCGACACGTTCCACCGTACACGGAGCAATCCCGACGGCGCGCAGATCGTGCGCTGCATGACGGCAGCGATACAGGACGCGGGTCTGACGCCGGACGATATCGATTACGTCAACGCGCACGGCACGGGCACGCCGGAAAACGACAAGATGGAGGGCCTCGGCATCGAGCGCGTGTTCGGTGCGCGCGCGGCGCAGATTCCGGTCAGCTCCAACAAGTCGATGATCGGTCACACGCTCACCGCGGCGGGCGCCGTCGAGGCGGCGGTATCGCTGCTGACCTTGCGCCACCAGGTGCTCCCCCCCACCATCAATCACGAGATTTCCGATCCGAACATTTCGCTCGACGTCGTCCCCAATACGGCGCGGCCCGCGAAGGTGCGCCATATTCTGTCCAACAGCTTCGGCTTCGGCGGGCAGAATGTGAGCCTGGTCATTTCCTCGGAGCCGCGCTGATGACGGGCGGTGCGAGGCGCGTCCTGGTCACGGGCGGCGCGCGTGGGCTCGGCGAGGCGATCGTGCGGCGGCTCGCGGGCGCAGGGTTCGAGGTTGAATTCACCTATGCGAGTTCCTCCGGGCCTGCGCTTGCGCTTGCCGCCGAGCTGGGCGTGAAGGCGCTTCAGTGCGATCTGTCCGACACGCAGGCGGTCGAGGCCCTTGCCACGACCCTGGAGGCCGGCGACGCCTATTGGGGGTTCGTCCACAATGCCGGCACCACTTACGACACGCTTGCGATGATGGTCGATCAGGCGCAGGGCGAGCGGCTGATGCAGGTCAATTTCTGGTCGCTGCTGCGGCTCGTCAAAGCGCTGGTTCGCCCGATGAGTGCCGCGCGCGCCGGGCGTATCGTCGCGGTCGGCTCGATCACAGCCGAGCGCGGCAGCCAGGGCAACGCGGTCTATGCAGCCAGCAAGGCCGCAATCAGGGGCTTTTTGACGACGCTCGCAGTTGAAGTCGCGCGGCGCGGCGTGACCGTCAACACCATCGCGCCGGGCTATGTCGATACCGACATGATGGCGCCCTATGCGGGCTATCGCGAAAAAATCGAAAAGCAGGTGCCGCTCGGACGCTTTGCGAAGAGCGACGAAATCGCTGCCGCGGTGGCGTTTCTGCTCTCGCCGGATGCGGGCTATATCTCGGGCTCCACACTCACCATCGACGGCGCCCTTTCGGCCGCCATCGCGGTCCAGCGTTGAAGGTTTGGCGATGAAAGCATTGCGTCTCGTCGAGGAGCGAAAACTCGAACTGCAGGACGTGGCCGCACCGCCGCCGCCGGGGCCCGGCGAGGTGCAGTTGCGCATGCGGGCCGTCGCGCTCAACCACATCGACGTGTGGGGCTATCGCGGCATGGCATTCGCCAAGCGCGAGCTGCCGATCACGGTCGGCGCGGAAGGCGTCGGCGAGATCGCGGCGATCGGCGCCGACGTCACCGGCCTCGTCACCGGGCAACCGGCCGTGCTGTATGGCGGGCGCACCTGCGGCGTGTGCAGGCGCTGCGCCGCGGGCCGCGACAATCTGTGCGAGAACGTCGCCGGCGTGATGGGCTTTCACATCGATGGCATGGCGCAACAGTTTTTGAATATTCCGGCGCGCTTCGTCATTCCGGTGCCCGCAGGCATTTCGATCACCCATGCGGCGTGCGCAGGGATCACGTTTTCAACCGTCGAGCACATGCTGTTCGACAATGCGAAGCTCGAACGCGGCGAGACCATCCTCATTCATGCGGCGGGCTCGGGCATCGGCACCACCGCCATCTTGATGGCCAAGGATCTGGGCTGCGAGGTTTTCACCACCGCGAGCACCGACGAAAAGCTCGAAAAGGCAAAAGCCCTGGGTGCGGATCATTTGATCAACTACAAGGAGCAGCGCTTCGAAACCATCGTGCGCCGCAAGACCGGCAAGCGCGGGGTTGATGTCGTGTTCGAGCATACAGGTCCTGACACCTGGGCGGGCTCGATCTTCGCGCTCTCGAAAGGCGGCCGCCTGGTCACCTGCGGTTCCACGACGGGCGTTTCGGCCGAGACCAATCTTTATTCCGTGTACCAGCAGCAGCTGCGCATTTATGGGTCGTTCGGCGCATCGATCCGCAATGTCGCCGACGGGCTGGCCAAGATGGCGCGCGGACTGAATCCTGTGATCGACAGCGAGTACGGCATCGAGGATCTGGAGAAAGGTCTTGCGCGTCTTGCCTCGCGCGATGTCTTCGGCAAGATCGTGATCCAGCTGCCGTAACGCCGGCTGCCCGGCACATCCCATTGTATGACAGCGTGGACGCTTGGCGTCCTCCCCCACCGCGCCGCCGGACCGGGTCGCCGCAGCGCCATGTAACGGTGCCTGCACAAAAGCTGTGATAGAGTGGTGCGCGTATCTGTGCACAGCTTGCGCCGGGGGGGGACATGGCGCGGTTCGTCAAAATTGTCGTCTTCCTGGTGCTGCTCGGCCTGGACTTTCCCGCCGTTGTGCTCACCGTTTTGCTCTGGCCGGCCCCCGATCCGCCGTCCGCGCCGGATTGGCGGGGCACATACGACGATCTGATCTCTTCCGGCGATGCGCGAACGGCGTATTTTCTGCTTGGCGCTGCGCTCACGACGCGCAATTTCGAGGCGTTGTCCTTCTGTGCCGCGCAACCGGACCTGCGGGCCTGCCGCGATTTCGGCGGCACCGCCGAAGAGATCTCGCGCGCACACGCAGCCGCCCGTGCGCGCGAGGCGCGCCGGTCCGGCGGCAGCTTTGTTCACGACGCCATTCTCCGGCTGAGCGATCTTGAGGTCCGCTTTCACGAGCGGCGCGCGGCGGGCTTGCGGTTTGCACTGATGGACGGCTGGCTGTCGGCGCGCTGTGGCTTCCCGTTGACGCGCGTATCGGTGTCGCCGGAGCTTCTGGAAAAGACGCTTGCGCAGGCGCAAGGCCGGACGGCCGACGAGGCCGGCAACGCGCGCGCCCGAACGAAATGCGACCGCCGCGAACAGGAATTTGGGGACGCGCTGAAACGGGGTGCCTATGGCGACGCCGCCAGAGCTTATGCGGGAGAGTGGGCCCGTGATTAATCCGTTTACGGATGGATGTTCAGACATCGCGGGCAGGGTGTGCGGATGAGGATCATGCGGATCGTCGAATTCACACTTCTTGCCGTCATGGTCGCGCTGGCACTGCCGACCGTGATCGCCGTCCTGCTGTTGCGCCCGCCGCCGCGCCCGCCCGCCGTGCCCGATTGGCGGCCCGTTTACGATGCGCTCGAGGCGCGCGGCGACACCGCGAACGCCCGGCGCGTCCTGCGCACGACGGTCGGTGCAATGGACCCCGAAGCGCTGCTCTATTGCGCCGATCATCCGGCGAACCCGGCCTGCGGGTTTTCCGTCGAGCTGAGCGCCGACGCGCTGCGCCAGCTCGCCGGCGATCTCAAATCGATGGCGAGCGAACAGCTGGCACAGACCGGCCGGCGTCCGCTGCGTCCGGCGCTTGAAACGCTGGCGATCGTCGAGGCGCGGGTGCGCGAGCGTCGGGCAGCGGGCGTGCGGTACGCGCTTGCAGATGGCTGGCTCTACGCACGCTGCGTTCAGCCCTATGTCAAGGCGCATGCCTTCGCATGGGAGGTTGTGAATGTGCTGCGTGAGATCGAGGGAAAGAAGCCGCGCCGCGATGCGTTCGGCCGCGCCCTGGTACGTTGTGCCGAACGCGCGGCGGATTTCGCTCACGCCCTCAACGCCGGGTCTTACGGCACGCCGGCCACGGCATATCTCGAGGAATGGCAAAAATACGCCGAGTTCCTGGCCGGGATGGGCACCCAGGGACCGTGAGCGGGCTGGCCGCGCCGGGCGGCTCTGATAAGATCGCGCGCCTGTAACGTCGAGGAGAAGAGACGATGCGTTGGAAGGGACGGCGCGAGAGCGACAATGTGGAGGACCGCCGTTCGGTGAATGCCGGCTCTCCGATGGGCGGTATTCCGCTCGGCCGTGGCGGGCTTGGCCTTGGCGGCATCGTCGTGATTTTGCTGGTCTCCTGGGCGTTCGGCATCGATCCGATGGCGCTGCTGAGCGGCGAGTCGATCGACGATCAGGCGCCCCGGTCCACCCAAGGCACCGCCGACACCGACGACATGAAAAAATTCGTGTCCGTCGTGCTCGCCGACACCGAGGACACCTGGCATGTGGTTTTCAATCAGCTCGGACGGGAATATCGCGAGCCGCATCTGGTGCTGTTCGCCGGTGGCGTGAACTCGGCATGCGGCATGGCGAGCGCGGCGGTCGGACCGTTTTATTGTCCGGGGGACGAAAAAGTCTATATCGACCTTTCATTCTACGACGACCTCAAGACGCGATTTGGCGCACCCGGAGATTTCGCGCAGGCCTATGTGATCGCGCATGAAGTGGGGCATCACGTTCAGAATCTGCTGGGTATCACCGGTCAGGTCGAGAAGCTGCGCCGTACGATGAGCGCCACGGCCGCGAACGCGCTGTCGGTGCGCGTCGAGCTGCAGGCCGATTGCCTTGCGGGCGTGTGGGCGAACCACGCGGAGGAATCGCACGATCTGGTGGAAAACGGCGACATCGATGAGGCGCTCAAAGCCGCGACCGCGATCGGCGACGATACGCTCCAACGTGAAGCGGGACGGCGCGTCACACCCGACAGCTTCACCCACGGCACGTCGGCCCAGCGCGTCAAATGGTTCAAGACCGGCTATCAATCCGGGACGCCCAGCATGTGCGACACGTTGTCGGCCGGCGCGCTTTAACCATGATTTCTTCGAGTTCAATAAAACTTTCAATAACTGCTTAAAGGGAGCGCAAGACGCCATCGGTCATTCTTCGTGACGGCGGTTCAGCATATGGCGGGCCGCGACAGCTGAGCGAGATCGAGGAATGCGCCTGTTATTCGTTCCTGCAATGGCGTTGCTGGCGGCGGGATGCGCCGCGGCGTCTGCCTCCGCACCCAATGCCTCGCGCGCGATGGCCGAGCCGAGCGCGACCGCCGCGCCGATGGGCGCCACGCGAATCATGCCCGGCACGTCGGATGTTGTCGCCGAGGCCCTCGTCTCGGAAATGACGGATCGTCAATATATCCTCACCGATCGCAACGCGACCACGCTGGCGTTCGATCGCCCGGTGGACAATTCGGCCCTGTGGTCGAGCCTGGGCGGATCGGCCGCGGCGATGCCCCATGCGCGCGTCATCATGACGTTGACGCCGATGGGTGCCGCGACCAGCGTGACGGCCGACATGATCTTGATGGTGCCGGGCGCCGGCGGCGCGCCGGAACAGGTGTCGGATGCCCGCCTCGCCGGGATCGATCCGCGGATGGGCCTGCTGCTCGACGATGCCTCGCAGGTCGTCATGGCGCAGTCGGCCTCGACCACCACGGTTGCGAGCGCGATCGAACGCTAGCGCGCCGCCCGCCCGCAGCGATGGGGCAATTGGCGCTTTAGCCGGCGCGTGAGTTGTGGCCATATTACCGGCCATGAGCGCATCATTCATTCCGAGCTACACCTGCCCCGACCGCAATCGCCGTGTCCTCCTCGTGCGCCGCCCCGAGGGCATTCCGCAGGCCGAGGATTTCGCCTTCGACGAAAGCGCGCCGCCCGTTCCCGGCGAGGGCCAGTTCGTCGTGCGCAACCTCTATCTCTCGGTCGATCCGGCGCAGCGCGGCTGGGCGAGCAGCGTCGCCAATTATTCCCAGCCTGTGGCGTTGGGCACGCCGATGCGCGCGCTGGCGGTCGGGGTCATTCAGGCGTCGCGGCATTCCGAATTCGCCGCCGGTGAGTTCGTCTACGGCTGGTTCGACTGGCAGGACTATGCGCTGGCCGGCCCCGAGCAGGTGCTCACGCACATCGCCGCGCCGCGTGCGCCGCTGTCGGCCTATGCGGGCGTGCTGGGTCTCAATGGCGTGACCGCATATCTGGCATTCAACGACCTCGGCCGGCCCAAGGCCGGCGACACGGTGCTCGTCTCGACCGCCGCCGGGGCGGTCGGGAGCGTGGTGGGGCAGATTGCGCGTGCCGCGGGCTGCCGCGCAATCGGGCTGACCGGCGCGGACGACAAGGTTGCGCAGTGCACGGCCAAATTCGGCTATGACGCGGCGCTGAACTACAAGACCGGTGATATCGCGGCGTGGCTGCGCGATACGGCGCCGGACGGCCTCAATATCTTTTTCGACAATACGGGCGGCTCGATTCTCGATACGGCGTTGCGCGCCATGAGCATCGGGGGACGCGTCATTCAGTGCGGCACCGCATCGGTTTCAAGCTGGATGCCTGTGCCGCAGGGCCCGCGCAACGAGCGTGAAGTGCTGACCCGGCGCCTGATCTGGTCCGGCTTCGTGATCTTCGATTACCTCGCGCAGTTTGGTGGCGCACTCGCCGCGCTCGAAACCCTGGTCCATGCGGGCCAGCTTCAATACGACGAAGACATCGAGCAGGGCCTTGCCGGCGCGCCGACCGCGATCGGCCGGATCTACGCGGGTGAAAATCGCGGCAAGAAGCTGATGTTCGTCGGCTGACGAAATCAGAGCTAGAAGACCCGGATCAGCTGCACCTTCGATGAATTTCTCAGGCCATCGCGGCTGAGGGGCCCGACCTCTCCGATGCGTGCGGGCGCCGGCCCCACCGGTTCGGCCAGCACATAGGTGATCCCGCCCTGCGTCAGGGTCGCGTCGCCGCGCTCAGGGGAAATGCCGAGTCCGACCAGCGCGTGCCCCGGCACGACGACGATCGCAACTGGAGTGCCAGGCGCCAGCGTGCGCGCGGTGGCGGCATAGGCTACCGCCTTGCTGTCGCAATCGCCGCGGTTCTCCGCAATCACTGCCAGCGGTGTCAAAAACCCCATGCCGCTCGAACGCTGCTTTCCAAGCACTTCATAAGGGATCGCCTGAAAGAACGCGATCGCGCGCGACAGGGCAATGCGCCGCGCGTTGGGCGTTTGAGGTATCGCGATATCGGCGGACTTGACGGCCCGCGCGACGGGTTCCATCGCCGTCACGGCGCGCTTGGCAATCGCGGCATAGTCGAGCGCGAAAGTCCGGTTAGCGCCGCTCCCGCTGAGCGCATAGTTGCCTTGCTGGAAAAGCTGGTCCCCGTAGCTTTGCAGCTCGTTCAGAAGGCGTTGCACGTCGCGCTCGACGGCCGCGCGATCGACGCCGCTCGAATAGTGCGTGCCGATTTGATAGGACCCGTCCGCAGTCGGTGTCACCGTGCAGTTTGCACGCCCATTGTAGCGCCGCCCAATCTCCTCGCAGCGCTGATTGCCGCGCGCGATGATCTTGGGCACGTTTGCCGCCATGACGTCGGCGGGCGGACGAAGGCCCTGGGCGGTGTCCTTGAGGTCCGAACGGCGCAGCGTGAAGGAGAGACGCGAGACCTCTCCGGTGTACTGGTCTCGCAGGCGATAGGAGAATTCGCGTCCCGCACCGGTATCGCGCGCGGAAAAGCCGATCTGTTCATGGGCCGTTGCCAGCACGGGAAGCACAAGGACGGCCAACGCGAACCCCGCGCCAAGCCACCTGCGTGCGATAAAGCCTGTTCTCATCTCACTCCTGCCCGTAAGCTTGTCCAACTGGCCGATGGCGGCGCTAGACGACCTGCAAGGTTTCCCATGTCCGAATTGTCTGCTCCGTCCGCCGCCTCGTTGAGCTTCCTGCAAAATCAGCCACGTGGTCTCGGCGTTCTGTTCTTCACCGAGATGTGGGAACGCTTCAGCTATTATGGCATGCGGTCCTTGCTGATCTTTTATCTCACGCAGCACTTTTTATTCTCGGACGCCGAAGGCTACGCCATTTACGGAAGCTATGCCGCACTGGTGTACATGTCGCCGCTGATCGGCGGCCTGATTGCCGACCGTGTGACCGGCGCGCGGCGCGCTGTGGTGCTGGGGGCGGTCTTGCTCGCCTGCGGACATTTCACGATGGCCCTTGAAGGGCCGGCGGCGCAGGCCGTCGTGGAGGGGGGCACGCGGATTGTGACGCGCGATCCCGGCAGCCTGCACATCTTTTATCTCGCGCTCTCGCTGATCGTCGCGGGCGAGGCCTTCCTGAAAGCCAACATCTCGACGATGGTCGGCCGACTCTACGCACCCGGAGATCCCCGCCGCGACACCGGATTTACCCTGTTTTATCTCGGCATCAATCTGGGTGCGTTCGCGGCGACGCTGATTTGCGGCTATCTCGGACAGAAATACGGCTGGCGCTACGGTTTCGGGGTGGCGGGTTTTGGAATGCTGATCGGGCTTGGCGTCTTCTGGGTCGGCACCCGCCAGCTGGCGGGAATCGGCGATCCTCCGGACCGGGAGTTTCTGCTGCGCAAAATCGCCGGGCCGCTCAGCGTTCAGCATCTCGTCTACGTGGCCGCCGGCGCAATTGTCGCGGCGGCGTGGCTACTGCTGCAAACGCCGGCGCTTGTTTCGGGTGCCCTCGGCGCGGTGTGCGTGGCGACGGCGGTGGCGCTGATCGGCTACGGCGTCGTTTTCTGCCCGCGCGAGCAGCGCGACCGGCTCATCGTTGCGGTCGTCCTGATGGTCTTCACCGTCGTATTCTGGGCGCTGTTCGAGCAGGGCGGCTCGTCGCTCAGCCTGTTCACGGCGCGCAACGTGGATCGCACCGTGATGGGCTTCACCATCCAGGCGGCGCAGGTGGTGTCGCTGAACCCGCTCTTTATCATGCTCCTCGCCGTACCCTTCGCGTGGGTGTGGCATGCGCTTGCACGGCGCGGCGTGTCGCTGGCAACGCCCTATAAATTTGCTCTGGGAATCGCGCAGGTGGGGCTCGGGTTTTTCATCCTCGTGTGGGGTGCGCGGCTCGCCGGCGCCAATGCGCAGGTCGGAATCATTTTTCTCGTCGTTGCGTATTTCTTTCACACGACCGGCGAATTGTTCCTCTCGCCGATCGGGCTTTCGGCCGTCACCAAGCTGGCACCGTCGCAGATCGTCGGCTTTGCGATGGGCGCCGCGTTCCTGAGCGTGGCGGCCGCGCAGCTCGTCGCGGCGCGGCTGGCGCAAACCGCGGCGCTCTCGCCCGTCACGTCTGCGGGAATGGGCTTGAGTGCGGGGCTCGATGCGTATACGCGGCTGTTCGAGATGCTCGGCTGGATCGCGCTCGGCGCGGCAATCGTGCTTGGGCTGCTCGGGCCGTTTCTCAAGCGCATGATGCACGGGCTGGAGTAACCCGGTCAGAAGCCGTCCGTGAGCAGATCGGTGTGCAGCCGGTCGAGGCCCGGCGTCACCAGCACCTTGTCGATGCGCCGCCCGTCCATGTCGACGACCTCGAAAACCGTGCCGTCATGGGTGAATTTGTCGCCCGCCTTCGGCAGATGCCCGAGGCAGTGCAGGACAAATCCCGCGAGTGTGTGAAACGCGCCGATTTCCTTCAGTCCGCGCAGGCCGGTCAGGTCCTCGAATTCGTCGATCGGGATCATGCCATCGGCGAGCCATGAACCATCGCCGCGATCGACCAGAAGTTCCTCCGGTTCGTCGCCAGGCTCGGGAATGTCGCCGGCGATCGATTCCAGCAGATCCGTCAGCGTGACGAGACCCTCGGTCGTCCCGTATTCATCGACCACGACCGCCAAATGGGTCTTGTCGTCCTTGAACATGTCGAGCAGCTTCAAGATCGCGGTGCGGTCGGGTACGAACAGCGCGGGGCGCATCAGCGCTTTGAGGGAAATGGGCTGGTGATCGAGCAGGACCGGAATGACATCGCGCAGGTGCACGATGCCGACCGCGTGATCGACCGAACCGTCGCACACGAGCAGGCGCGAGAACCGGCAGCTGCGGAATGCATTTTGCAGCGTTGCGCCGTCGGCGTCGCGATCGACCCATTCGATGTCGGCGCGCGGCGTCATGATCGCGCGCACCGGCCGGTCGGCAAGGCGGAACACGCCTTCGATCATCTCGCGCTCCTGCGGCTCGAACACGCCGCTTCGGGTCCCCTCTGCGATCAGCAGGCGGACTTCCTCTTCGGTCACCGTTGAGATGCGCGTTCCGGAAAATCCGAGCAGGCGGAGCGCGCCCTCGGTCGACGAGCGCAACAGCCACACGGCGGGTGCGGCGACGCGCGAGAGAACGTTCATCGCCAGCGCGACGGCGGACGCGACGATTTCCGGATTTGCAAGCGCGATGCGCTTGGGGACCAGTTCGCCCAGCAAAGAGAGGTAGGTGATGGCGACGACCACCGGAATGATCGCGACGGCGTCCCCGTTGGGCGCGATGACGTCGAAGCGGTCGAGCCAGGTGCCGAAGCGGTGCGCCAGCGTCGCGCCGCCATAGGCACCCGCGATGACGCCGGTGAGCGTGATGCCGATCTGCACGGTGGACAGAAAGCGGCTGGGATCCTCGATCAGGCGCAGCGCGAGGCGCGCGCCGGGATTTCCCCCCTGCGCGAGCGTTTCCAGCCGTGCTCTGCGCGCGGAGACAAGCGCCATCTCCGACATCGCCAGCAGCCCGTTGGCGATGATCAAAGTCAGGACAATGAGGATTTCAATCGCGAGCATGTCAGGACAACACGCGTTCGAAGAGAAGGATGGTAATTTCGATGCCAGCCAGGACCACGCCGCTGACGACGATGGTCGCAACAATGCCGGTCGCGATTCCGATCAGGGCGGCGATGCCGTCGCGCTCCACGATCGAGAGTCCGATCAGTGCGATCGCCAGCGAGGGCAGGAAGTTTCCCAACGGAATCGGCAGCAGGATGATGAAGGCGAGCGCCAGGCACGACAGCCCGAGCCCGCGCTCGGTCGGCCAGGAAAACAGCCATGCCATCCGGGGCTTCAACAGGCGCTCGACCCGCTCCAGCGAAGGCAGGCCGCGCGCCAGCGCACCGATGAAATCCTCGCGCAGGAACGAGCGCTGCGAGAGCCAGCGGGGAAACCACGGATAGGGCCGCCCGTAGCTGAACTGCCAGGACAGGAAGAGCAGCGGGATCGCAAAAATCGTCGACATCCCGGGAATGTTCGGTACGAGATTAGGAAGCGAGAAAATGAACAGCAGTACGCCGAAAGCGCGATCCCCCAACGCATCGCGCAGCTCTCCCAGAGTCACTCTCTCGCCGGTATGCGTGTCTTTGAATTCGCGCAAGACTTGCGAAGATCTCCGGCGGTCCCGCGCAGGGGAGGAGCCGTCGTTGGGATCGTTCATGTCACTCCGGATGGGGGGTCCGGCTCTCCTGAATTACGTTTTTGAGTCGCGGGGGCCAGCATGCGCCGCCCTGAAGCGCAGAGTGGAGTTCGTAACAGAGCCTCGCGCCAAAGTCGATCCGCGATAGTGTCGGATCGGCCGATTTGCGGCCCCGCACGCGCCCAGATCGCAAGGGGTAACATTTTACGCAATCAGGACAAGTACTTAGCAAAAAGCGGTCTGCCGCAACTCGTTCGTTACCCTTGGTTAATTCTGCTCGCATAAGGTGTTGTCACTAGAGAGAGACAACTTTTGAGGGCGGTGCTTCGCCCTTCGTGTCTCAAGCTTGGCAGTACCTTGGGGCAGATTTCGATGGGAACGCAGAACCAATTCGCAGACGGTCCACAGGACGCAGCGACCGGCAGCCAGTCCTTCGTGCTGCCCCGGGTGCTTGACCTGCCGGCGGCCGGGCCTCTCCAGCAAAGTCTGACCCTCGCCCTCAACCGGGGCGGCGATCTGCACCTTGAGGGGCATGAGGTCGAACGCATTTCGACCGCCGCCCTCCAGGTGCTTGTGGCGGCCAAAGCATGCGTCGAACGCGCGGGCGGCCGGATCAGCATCGAGCGCCCTTCCGATGCCCTAACGACCGCCATCGAGGATCTCGGTCTTTCTTCCATTCTCGGCAAGGGAGCTGCTGCGCCGTGTCAAAACGAATTCTAACCGTCGACGACTCAAAGACCATCCGTGACATGGTCGCCTTCACGCTGCGCGGTGCGGGCTTCGACGTCCTCGAAGCCGAGGACGGCAAGCTCGCCATTTCGGTGCTCAAGACATCGCCCGCGGACCTGATCATCACCGACCTCAATATGCCGAACATGGACGGCATCACGCTGATCCGCACGTTGCGTGCAGACCCTGCCTATCGGGCGGTCCCGATTTTGATGCTGACCACCGAAGGCGACGTCCAGAAAAAGACGGAAGGCCGCGAAGCCGGCGCAACGGGGTGGATGGTCAAGCCGTTCAGCCCCGAAAAACTCATCGAGCTTGTTAAACGCGTGTGCGGCTGAGAACGGGGGAGCGGGAGCATGGAAAATCTCGACCGGTTCAAGAAAACGTTCTTCGACGAGTGCGCCGAATTGCTCGACGCCGCTTACGCTAATCTCGGTGAGCTTGCGGAAGGGCGCGGCGACGACGAGACGATGAATGCGATCTTCCGCGCCGTCCACTCCATCAAGGGCGGCGGCGGAGCGTTCGGCTTTGACCGGTTGGTGACGTTCGCGCACTCGCTGGAGACCCTCCTCGACCTGACACGCAGCGGCACCGTCGAGGTGCGCAGCGAGGTCGTCAATCTGCTCTTGAAATCGATCGATATCCTCGCCGATCTCGTGGTGTCGGCGCGTGAAGAAGCGCCGTGTGCCGCGGGGTTCGAAGACGCACTGGCCGCGCAGCTTGAAGAGGTCGCCTCGCAGGTGGCTCCGTGCGAGCCGCCCCAGCCGTCGCCGTCCACCCCGATCGGCGCAATGCCTGCTTCCCCGGTGGAGGCAAGCGAAACGCCGGCGCGTTACGTGATCACGTTTGCGCCTCACACAGGGCTTTTTCAGCGCGCCAACGAACCGCTCCTGATCTTGCGCGAACTCAAGCGCCTTGGCACCACGGACGTTCGCGTGGACACCAAGCGGCTGCCGGATTTCGACCGCATGGACCCCGAGCTCGCCTATCTGCAATGGCGGATCGAACTCACGACGCCAAGCTCGCTGGAGAAGATCAACGAGGTGTTCGAATTCGTGGCGGATGATTGCGACCTTCAGATCGCGGTCCGCTCCCCGATCATCGAAGCGCCGCTCGCCGCGATCCCGCCGCAGACGCCGCCCGCGGCAGCGGCAGCGGCCGCGGTGCCCGCGCCCGAGCCCTCAAGCGGTGCGCCGAGCGTCGAGCGGTCCGCATCCGCATCCGCGCGGGCCGGCGCGACCATCAGGGTCGACGTTGAAAAAGTCGACCGTGTTTTCAACCTTGTCGGCGAACTCGTGATCAGCCAGGCCATGCTCGCGCAGGTCGGCAGCACGCTGCCGCCAGATCTGTGCCCCGCCCTGATTACCGGCCTCGATACCCTCTCCCAGCACCTGCGCGAGCTGCAGGAAAGCGTGATGTCGATCCGTGCGCAGCCGGTCAAATCGGTATTCTCGCGGATGCCGCGGCTTGTGCGCGAGGTCGCCGAGCAGCTCGGCAAGGACGTGCGGCTCGTTGTCAGCGGCGAGGCGACCGAAATCGACAAGACCGTGATCGAGCAGCTTTCCGATCCGCTCACGCACCTGCTGAGAAACGCGCTCGATCACGGGATCGAGATGCCGACGGCGCGCGAAGCGGCCGGAAAATCGCCAACCGGCGTTATTCACCTCAGTGCCGAGCATCGCAGCGGCCGCATCGTGATCGAAGTCAGCGACGACGGCAAAGGCATCGACCGGGACGTGGTGCTGGCCAAGGCACGCGAGCGCGGCCTCGTTCCGCCCGATGCCACGCCAAGCCGCGAGGACATCGACAACCTGATCTTTCTGCCCGGATTTTCGACAGCGGCGTCGGTCTCGAATATCTCAGGGCGCGGGGTCGGCATGGATGTCGTGCGCCGGAATATTCAGGCGCTCGGCGGGCGCATCCACATTGAGTCGCGGCCAGGCTATGGATCGCGCTTCATCCTCTCGCTTCCCCTGACGCTGGCGGTTCTCGACGGCATGGTGATCGCGGTCGGCTCGCAGACCTATATTCTGCCGATCACGGCGATCATCGAAAGTTTGCGCCCCAAGCGCGCCGACATTCATGCCGTCGTGGGCCGCCCCGACGTGCTGTCGATCCGCGGACAATATGTGCCGCTCGTCTATCTCCACCGCCAGTTCGACATTGACGGCGCGAGCGAGGATCCGTGCCAGGGCGTCGTCGTGATCGTCGATACAGAAGGCGACGGCCAGCTCGGCGTGGTGGCCGATGACCTCCTCGGCCAGCAGCAGGTAGTCGTCAAAAGTCTCGAGGCGAATTACCGCGCGGTCGAAGGAATCACCGGCGCCACCATTCTCGGCGACGGCCGCGTCGCACTCATTCTCGATGCCTCCAATCTTGGCCGCATCATGCGGCACAAGGCGTCAGGTCACCTGAACACCGCCTCCACGACAGCCCCCCACTCCCCGGCCACACACTGAGATCCAAGAGGGAAATCGACATGGCATCGCCCGCACGCGTTAGCGACCTCCAGGCCATCGACCACGCTTCCGACGCGGCGATGTCCGATCACACCATGCAATTCATCACCTTCACGCTTGGCGCGGAGGAATATGGCGTCGATATCATGCAGGTCCGCGAAATCCGCGGATGGACACCGGCGACGATCATTCCCAACGCACCCGCCTATGTGCGCGGCGTCATCAATCTGCGCGGGGTCATCGTTCCGATCTTCGATCTGCGCGCACGCTTCGGGATCGGCACGACCTCTCCGACCGCAAAGCACGTCGTCATCATCGTCGATACCGGCGAACGCACCATCGGGCTCCTCGTCGACGCGGTATCGGACATTCTGTCCGTCGAGCCGGGCGATATCCGCGCCGTTCCGGAGGTTGGCTCCGACGACTGCGAGCGCGTCCTCGACGGGCTGATCGCGCGCAACGAACGCATGGTTACCCTTGTCTCTATCTCGCGTCTGTTCTCACTGCCCGGCGTTTCATCATCCCTTTCGGGATCACCACAACAAGACTGAATCTCGTCACGTCATATTTGCACCCACGGAGAGCACCATGGCCCGCACCACCAAATCCTCATCGACCGCGTCAAAGAAGCCCGCAGCGGGTAAAGCTGCACCTCCGGCCCGCCGGAATAGCGAACTCGACAAGTTCGCGCATCTGGAGACCGCGATCCAGAACATCTCGACCGCGGTCATGATGGTCGATCGCGATTTCATCGTCACCTACGTCAACAAGACGACGCAGGAGATGCTCGAAGCCAACGTCAATCATTTCCGCCAGATCTGGCCGAACTTCGATCCCAAATCGATCATCGGTACCTGCATCGACACCTTCCACCGCAATCCCGCTCATCAACGCAAGATGCTGGACGATCCCCGCAATCTGCCCCATCGCGCTCAGATCACGGTCGGCCCGCTCAAGTTCGCGCTCAATGTCAGCGCGCGCTTCGATGCCAAGGGCAATTACGACGGCAATATTCTTGAATGGTCGAACGTCACAGAAATCCTCAAGCAGGAGGCGCTCAATACCGATTATCGCGGCTATTTCGACGCACTGGGAAAATCTCAGGCGGTGATCACGTTCGATCTGACGGGGAAGATTCTCGAAGCCAACGAGAATTTCCTGCGCACGGTCGGCTATTCGCTCGACGAGATCGTCGGCCAGCATCACTCGATGTTTGCCGATGCCGAATACCGTCAGTCAATTGAATATCGCCACTTCTGGGAGAAGCTGGGGCGCGGTGAATTCGATGCCGGCCAGTACAAGCGGATCGCAAAGGGCGGGCGCGAGATCTGGCTTCAGGCCAGCTACAACCCGATTGCCGACGTGAATGGCAAGGCCTACAAAGTCGTCAAATACGCCACCGAAATCACCGACCAGATCCGCGCGTCGCAGGCCTTGCAGGTCGCGGTCGCACAAACGCAGGCCGTCGTGACCGCCGCCGAATCTGATGACATCAGCCAGCGGATTCCCCTCGACGGCAAGAGCGGCGATATCCGCGACTTGTGCGCGGGCGTGAACGGTCTGCTCGACCGGATGACGCAGATCGTCACGAACATGACGGACTCATCGGAGACGATCGCGAATGCCGCCCGCGAGATTGCGACCGGCAACATGGACCTCTCCCAGCGTACGGAAGAACAGGCGTCGAGCCTGGAGGAAACCGCCGCGAGCCTTGAGCAGCTGACCGGCACCGTGCGGCAGAATTCGGAAAATGCACAGCAGGCCAACAAGCTCGCATCCACCGCGTCCGACGTGGCGGTGCGCGGCGGTACCGTGGTCAGCGATGTCGTGCGCACCATGGATGAGATCTCGTCGTCCAGCCGCAAGATCTCCGACATCATCGGCGTGATCGACGAGATCGCATTCCAGACCAATATCCTGGCGCTGAACGCAGCCGTCGAGGCAGCCCGGGCCGGCGATCAGGGACGTGGCTTTGCGGTCGTGGCGACGGAAGTGCGTAACCTCGCTCAGCGCAGCGCGAACGCCGCCAAGGAAATCAAGGCTTTGATTTCCGACTCGGTCGGCAAGGTTGAGTCGGGCTCCAAGCTCGTCGACAGCGCCGGCAAAACGATGGAAGAGATCGTCCAGTCGGTAAAGAGCGTCACCGATATCATGGCGGAAATTTCGGCCGCCTCGCGCGAGCAAAGCGGCGGGATCGAGCAGGTCAACACCGCGGTCGCACAGATGGACCGCATCACACAGCAGAACGCCGCACTGGTCGAAGAGGCGGCCGCCGCCGCCAAGTCTATGGAAGAGCAGACCGACCAGCTCTCCCAGATGGTTTCCGTCTTCAAGATCTCCGCAGATCAGCGTCAGCCGCGGGCACTGCCGGCACCAGTAGCCGCGAAAAAGGCCGCAACGCCGCCTGCACGCCCGCAGAAGGTCAAGCAGGCCGTCAACGGCGCGCGCGCCGCTGCGGCAGTCGAGGCGGACTGGCAGGAGTTTTAGGCCAGGAAGGTCTTGGTCGCGGTGGGAAGTGTGGAGGTCAGTGTGCCCCAGGCGTTGAAAATGGATCCGCCGGACCAGGATCGCGAGTTCACCTTTCGTGATCGCGATTTCCGGCGGATCGTCGAGCTTGTGCGTGATACGACGGGGATCGCGCTCAGCGATCGCAAGCGCGATCTCGTCTACAGCCGCCTCTCGCGGCGTATTCGAAAGCTTGGGCTCGAGGATTTCGAAACCTATTGCGGCCTGCTTGACGGCAAGTCGGGTGAAGCCGAATGCATCGAACTCGTCAACGCGATCACCACGAATATGACGAGCTTTTTTCGCGAGGCCCATCACTTCGAGATCCTTCAAAACGAGGTTCTTCCGAATCTCCTGAAGCAGCCGCGCGTGCGGATCTGGTCGGCGGGGTGTTCGTCCGGGGAGGAGCCGTACTCCATCGCCATGGTGCTGCGCGATGCGCTGGAGCGCACGCCTTGCCCCGACGCGAAAATCCTTGCGACCGATATCGATACCCAGGTGATCGAGAAGGCGCGCAACGGACTCTACCGGGAGGACCTCCTCGATCCCGTCCCGCTCAACCTGCGGCGAAAATACGCCAGCGGGCGGGAAACCTGCGAGATGTCGGACGAGGTGAGATCGCTGATCAGCTTCAAGCAACTCAACCTGCTCTCCACGTGGCCGATGAAGGGTCCGTTCGATGTCATTTTCTGCCGCAACGTCGTCATCTATTTTGAAAAGCCGACCCAGCGCATTCTGTTCGAGAAATTCGCGAGTTTGATGCGCCCGGGCGGATGGCTGGTGATCGGACATTCCGAAAGTCTGCTCGGAATCAGCGATGCGTTTCGCCATGTCGGTCGCACCTGTTACCAGAGACTGACGTGATGACGCGATCATCCACGCCTGCCCGGCAGCCCGCGCCGCCCCGCGTGTATGACGACGCGCGGATGCATCACGACCCCGAGTTCAAAACCAAGGCGGTGAAAATTCTTCCCGGCGATCACTACGTCACCCGCGCGGAGGACGAGATGCTCGTGACGGTGCTTGGATCGTGTGTCTCGGCATGCATTCGCGATCCGGCGGCGCAGGTGGGGGGCCTCAACCACTTTCTCTTGCCGGAGGGCGGCGACGGGGAATGGGGTGTGGCGTCGTCGAACCTGCGTTACGGAAATTTTGCAATGGAACGGCTTCTCAACGACATCTTGAAATGCGGAGGTCGGCGCAGCCGCCTGGAAATCAAGCTGTTCGGCGGCGCGTCCCTGCTTGAGAACGGTGCAGCGGTCGGTGCGCGAAATATCCACTTCGTAGAAGAGTATCTTCGCGCCGAAGGGCTGCCGGTGTTTGGCCGCAGCCTGGGGGGACACGCGCCACGCCGTATCCATTTTTTCCCGTTCACCGGAAAGGTCCTGATGAAAATGCTGCGCAACGCCGATGAGCGGCGCGTCGCAGAGGAGGAAAAAGCGTTCAAACAACAGGTCTCAACGGCGCAAGTCGCCGGAAGCGTGGAGCTGTTCTGATGGGCGCTCTTCCGCTTCGCCGCGCGCGTGTTCTGATCGTCGATGATTCCGCTTTGATGCGCGAACTGATGGGCGAGATCTTGAGCCATTCACCGAACCTTGAGGTGGTCGGCTCGGCGGCCGATCCGTTGATCGCGCGCGAGCGTATCAAGGCGCTCAATCCTGATGTGCTCACCCTCGACATCGAAATGCCGCGCATGGACGGCCTGAGTTTCCTCGAACGGCTGATGGCATTGCGGCCGATGCCGGTTGTCGTGGTGTCGACGTTGACCCAGCATGGCGCCGACACCACATTGCGCGCGCTCGAACTGGGCGCCGTCGATTATCTGCCGAAGCCGACGAGTGACCTCGCGAGCGGGCTGAGCGCGATGGAAGCGGAAATTGTCGAGAAGGTGATCGCCGCGGCGGGTGCGCGCCTGCGTCAACGCTCGGGCGCAATCGCGAGCGCGCCGCGCGTTCTCGCACCGGCCGCGTCGATCGACGACCGGCTCATCGCGATCGGGTCCTCGACGGGCGGTGTCGAGGCGCTGCAGGAATTCCTTCCCGCGCTGCCGGCCGACAGCCCGCCCGTCGTGATCGTGCAGCACATGCCGCCAGGGTTCACGGCCCAGTTCGCCGCGCGGCTCGACAAGCGGTGTGCCGTCAATGTGCGCGAGGCCGAGGATGGGCTCGAACTCAGGCGCGGCATCGCCGTGATTGCGAAGGGTGGATGTCACCTCACCGTTGTGCGCGAGGGGCGAAAGCTGCGCTGCCACGTTTTTGAAGGCCCGCTGGAGAGCGGTCACCGCCCGTCCGTCGATTTGCTGTTTGCCTCGGTTGCGCGCAGCGCCAAGGCGCGCGCTGTCGGCGCGATCCTGACCGGCATGGGTCACGACGGCGCGAAAGGGCTTCTTTGCATGCGCGAAGCGGGGGCGCGCACGTTCGGCCAGGATGAGGTGACCTGCCTGATCTACGGGATGCCGAAAGCGGCCAAGGCGGTCGGCGCCGTCGAGTGCGAACTGCCGCTTGGCGACCTCGCCCACGCCGTGATTTCAGTCGATATCCGGTAGCGCCATGAATGAAATGAACCCCCCTCCCAAACACGCCGCCGCCGGGCCCCTACGGCTGGATCTTGAGCACGAGAGTGCCCAGGACCTGCTGGAGCATTGGGCGAGATTTTCCGGAACAGAGCGCCGGATTCTGGAGGCGGTCAGTCTCGCGATTGCCGGGTCGTCGCGCGAGATTCAACAAGAGGTCGGTCAGCTGACCACGGCGTTCCAGGATCTCGCGGCACGCGCCGAGGCCCAAACGCAACGCGTCTGCAAACTCTCCAATTTCGCCAGCACGCTGCCGGTCGGGGACGAGCAGATCCCGATGCCGCAGATCACCGAGAACTTCAACGGCATTCTCTCCGATATCGTCGCCAAAATCGTCTTCCTCTCACAGCACGCGATGTCCACCGTCTACGCGCTGGATGGGGCTTCCGAAAGTCTGACCCGTGTCGAGGAGTGCGTCGGGAAGGTCGAGCAGGTCAACCGCCGCACCAATATGCTGGCCCTCAATGCACGCATCGAGGCGGTCCGTGCGGGTGAGGCCGGCAAGGCGTTCGGCGTCGTGGCAGACGAGATCCGCGAACTCTCGCGCTCGACGGCCGAGCTGTCTTCCATCATCAAGACCAACATGAGCGCAGTGGTGGAGAGCATCAAGAAGGGTCACGAGGCGCTGCGCGTCGTCGCGACGGTCGATATGTCGGACAACATCCTCGCGAAGGAGCGGCTCGACGATATCGTCAACGCGCTCGTGATGCGCAACGAACAGCTAGGCGAAACCGTCCGCGACGCGGGCGCCGACTCAACCGAAATTTCAGCGCATATCGGGCAGATCGTGTGCCGCATGCAATTTCAGGATCGTGTGTCTCAGAAACTGGAGCAGGTTTGCGACACACTTGCGGTGCTCGGCGACGCGGTTCTCGAATTGCGCCGTGAAGGCGAGACATATCTGAGCCAGGACCTTCACACCGAATCCGCGGTCGATGTCGCGTGGCTCAAGCAATTGGCGGGACGCTTCAAGCTGAGCGACATGCGGGCCGATTTTGTAACACGGGTCATCGAGGGTCAGGACGCCGCGGCAGAACCGCCGCAAAGCACATCATCCGATAGCGGATCAATAGAGTTGTTCTAGGGAGAATATCATGGAGTATGTGTTTCAGGAAAACGATCGCGGCGTCAAAATCTCCGGGGAACTGGTATTCACGGATTACCGGGACTTCAGGGCGCTTTGGGGGCGCCTCCTCAACACCAAGTCGGGACAATCGGTGACAATCGACCTGTCGGAGTTGCAGTTCATCGACTCCGCCGGATTGGGAATGCTCCTGATTGTGCGCGATGAAGCAGCGCGCGCGGAAATCTCTCTTGTCCTCAAGAATCCGCAAGGGCAGGTGAAGCGGATTTTCGCGATCTCTCGTTTTGATACGCTGTTTTCGATCCTCCACTAAATGAAGCGTGCGCACCACACTTCGGGCGATGAAGTTCGCTTTTGGCTGGCGGGCGACACGGAAAGTCTTGCGGAAGCGCTGGCACCACCCACCTGTGCGGTGCTTGAAGCGCGGCCCGTCGATGGTCGTCCGTGCGATGCGACCGACACCTATTTCGGAGCGAACCAGCTGGTACTGCGCGTGTTCAGTCGCACGGTGTCGGAGCACCCGATCGCACGATTGTTTGTTGGTGCGCTGGCTGCACGGCTGGATCTGGACGAGCAACTGGTGGAACGCACCTGCGTCGCGTTGCAGGAAGCGGTCACCAATGCGTTAGTGCACGGAAATCTTGAGCTCGCGTTGCGATGCACGACGGACCACGAGGCCTTCGAAGCCTATTTCAATGAAATCGATCATCGACTCAACGAGGCGCCCTGGGGGGAGCGGTTTGTGACCGTCATCGCGCGCTGGTCGCGCGACGAGCTGACCATCGACGTCGAAGATCAAGGAACGGTTTGGCAGGAGCACAATGTCGCCGTGGGCGAGGTTCAGCTGCTGGCGCACGGGCGCGGCTTCGTCATGATGCGAGCGACGGCGGACCGGCTCTCGATTGATACGCGGGCCCACCGCGTCACGCTCGGATTCATTCGCAGATGACCCGCGCCAGCCACCATTTCAATAATGTTCACTCCCCGGGCCGGAACGCGCACGCCGACGCCCTGATTCTGATTGTCGACGACAGTCAGGTTTACCGGGAGATCATCGCGGAATGTCTCTCGCACGAGGGATTTTACAATATTATTTTTGCGCGGGACGGCGACGAGGCAATCGAGGAAATCGCGAAATGCGATCCCGATCTTGTCATTCTCGACATCCTGATGCCGAAAATCGACGGTCTTGAGGTGTGCCGAAAAATCCGCGAACAGGATGGCCGCGATGAACTCCCCATCCTGGTGCAGACAGCGGTCGATCTGACGATCGGACATCAGCAGATCTTCGATGCCGGCGCGACGGACGTCATCGGAAAGCCGCTGCGACCCGCCGAGCTCGTGGCGCGGACCAAATTGCTCCTCGAACGTCAGGTTCTGCTCCAGGATCTCCAGCTCTATCGCGAGCGCACGCGGCGGGAGCTGCGCGCGGCGCGCGGGATGCAGCTCACCCTGCTCCCGCCCTCATCTCTCCAGCGCGAGATCTCCGCGAAGTCCGGTGTCGAAATCGGCTCTCATTTCGAATGGTCGTCCGAACTTGGCGGCGATCTGTGGGCGCTGCACGATCTGGGCGAGGGCAGATTCGGCTTTCACACCGCCGACTTTTCAGGTCATGGTATTGCCGCGGCCATGAACACGTTCCGCCTCCATGCGCTGGTCAACGAGTTCAGCCATCTGCTTGGCAACCCGTCCGACCTTCTGACGGCGCTCAATATCCGCCTGACCTATCTCCTCCCGAAGGGCCAGTTCGCGACGATGATTTTCGGCGTGATCGACCCGGCGAGAGAAACGATCACCTTCGCGTCTGCCGGCGCGCCGTTGCCGCTCTATCGTGCCGGCGCGGAGGCGCCGCTGTCGTTCCTCGACATTGCGGGCGTGCCGCTCGGCATCAACAGCCAGGCGACGTACGACCCGCAGACGCACCCGTTCACCAAGGGCGCCGCGCTCCTTCTTTATAGCGATAGCCTGGTCGAGCGGCGCGATACCGATGGCGACCATCTCGGCGAGGCCCGCCTGATGGAGGTCGCCACGCGCGCGATCGCGCTCGATCACGCCCAGCAAACGGTGGACATGATCACCGAGGATATGCACGTCGATCTCGAGACGGCGCTTGAGGACGATCTCACGGTCGTGTGTCTGCGCAGCCGCTGAGCGCCGCGCCGGGATCCTGCTGCGCCCCACGCTTTCCGCGCGGGAATGATGCTAAACGCGCTCTAAAGAATTTTGGCGACACGCAGGATCACGAGCGTGATGAAGCCGACGCCCGCGATTTCCGCAAGCCCGACCCAGAACCCCCACGTCGTATCGACGCCGGGCAGCCCCCCGAGGTTCATCCCGTAAATTCCGGAGATGAGCGTCATGGGCAGCAGAACCGCGGAGACGACCGAGAGGACGTAGAGGTTTCGGTTGGTGTTCTCGGCGAGGCGCGCCGCGATCTCGTCCTGGATCAGGCGGGTGCGAACCTGCAAGGTTTCCAGATCGTCCGCCGTCGAACTCAGATGCTCGATCGCGCTCTGCAGCGCCGCCTGATCCTGCGGAGTGAGCCAGGCGGGCGGGCGCGCCGCAAGGCGCGCAATCAC